>OFFS01000983.1_pt1 | contig 14227 bp, 9 predicted proteins | sample 1521541 | NCBI WGS metagenome assembly OFFS01 (sample SAMEA3504127, study PRJEB24116) | mouse gut metagenome | biome: mouse gut; feature: mouse-associated habitat; material: faeces | place: Denmark | collected 2011 | reverse complement strand
GCAAGCTGTCAACCCTTGTACCTGTTCTTATTCTGCCGTATTATTGTGTTATAGGCGGCTGGGTAACAAAATATACAGCTACCATGATTGCAGGCTCGGTTTCATCTGCGGCGGAGGATTCATATTTTACTTCATTTATATCATCAACATGGGCACCGCTTATATGCTTTTTCATATTTGCAACAATTACCGCAATCATTATTTTTCTCGGTGTTAATAAGGGTATTGAGAAATTAAGTAAATTTCTTATGCCTATGTTGCTTGTGCTTACAATTGTGCTTACTGTTTTTGTTTTAACAAGAGACGGTGCAGGTGAGGGCGTGCTTTATTACATCAAGCCTGATTTCAGCCATTTGAGTGTTAAAACCATTCTTGCGGCGCTTGGACAGCTCTTTTTCTCTATGAGTCTTGCAATGGGAATTATGATAACCTATGGCTCATATGTAAGGAAGGAGGATCATATAGAAAAATCAGTGCGCAGAATTGAGTTGTTTGACACGGTAATTGCGTTTCTTGCAGGTATGATGATTGTTCCGGCAGTATTTGCCTACTCGGGCGGTGATACAGATGCACTCGGCAAAGGACCAAGTCTTATGTTTGTTACCCTGCCGAAGGTGTTTAATGAAATGAAATTCGGCAGTGTAGTGGGCTCGGCATTCTTCATCCTTGTGTTATTTGCTGCAATAACAAGCTCTGTTTCGGTTATGGAGGCAATTGTTGCGGGAATTGATGATAAATATAAAACCGGAAGAAAAAAGGCGACCGTTATTGTGTATGTTTATACAATTGCAATAGGTGTTGTGTGCTCGCTCGGTTTCGGAGTACTCAGCAATGTTACAATCCTTGGCTTTGATATTCTGGATTTCCTTGATTTCCTGTCAAACAGTGTGCTGATGCCTGTTGTGGGTATGCTCACATGTATTGTTGTCGGATTTATTTTAAAGCCTGATGTTATTATCAGTGAGGTTGAGCTTAATGGTCCGTTTAAAATGAAGCGGTTTTATTCCGTAATGGTAAAATGGATAGCTCCGCTTTGTATATTTGCAATTCTTATCAGTTCAATTTTGGATACACTCGGTATTATTTCAATATAAAAACAAAATCCTGTGAATATTCACAGGATTTTTCTTTCATTTATATGTAAAAAGAATATTGAGATTTGGATGAATTTATATTATTATAGTCGTTGATTAATATTTAACAGACCCTTGCGGTTCAGGAGGAAATATGGAAAACACAAAAATTATTGCTGTTGCAGGAAAGGGCGGAGTCGGAAAAACGTCCATTTCAGCAACAATTGTTAAGCTGCTTGTTAAAGCATATCCGGATAAAAAGATTCTTGCAATTGATGCAGATCCTGCAGTAGGGCTTTCAACAGCACTCGGCATTGATGTTAAGATGACGATTGATGATATAAGAAAGGAAATTGTTGCAACTGTAGAGGGCGGAGATACCAAAACCGCAATAGAACTTTTAGGTGATGCAAGGTATAAAATATTTGATGCTCTTGTTGAAACAGACGGTTATGCATTTATAGCAGTCGGCAGACCGGAAACCGCAGGATGCTACTGCAAAATCAATTCTTATCTGAAAGAGGTTATAAGCCTTTTGTCAAGTGAGTTTGATTATGTTGTTATAGACGGAGAAGCAGGCATTGAGCAGATTAACCGCCGTGTTATGGAAAAGGTTACACATCTTATTTTGATTACGGACCCAAGCAAAAAGGGCTGTCAGGTTATCAATACAATAAAAGGTGTTGCAGATGATCTTGTTATGTATGAAAAAATAGGTGCGGTTATAAACAGAATTCCGGATGAGTCTGTTCTGCCTTATATAGACACAAACGGCATTCCGGTTTTATCAGCAATTATGAATGACAGTAATCTTGCTGTGTTTGATATGCAGGGCAAAAATGTATTCAATCTTCCCGATGATACAAATATTGTAAGCGGAGTGCAAAAGGCACTGAAGAATATGGAAATTCTTTAACGGGGTGAATTATGAAGGATTTAAAGTATCTTTATGAATTTGAAAATCTGCTGCAGGAATCCAATAATGAATTGGTGCAGCAGGCAAAAAAAGACGGCGGCATTGCTGTTGGCTATACCTGCTATCATGTGCCGGAGGTGCTTCTTAACTGCGGAAACTGCTTTTCGGTAAGGCTTCGTGCACCCCGAACAGGCTCAATGGATATTGCAACATATTATATGAGCAACTTCCTCTGCGGCTATTCAAAGGCATTGCTTGAACGCGGAATAGAGGGAGGATATAACTATCTCGATGCCCTTATGGCATCTGAAACCTGCTCTGAGATGAACAGAGCACTTGAGCATTTTGAAATGCTCAGTCTGATTCCGAATGAAAAGTTTTTCGTAACCTTTATGGATGCTCCGTTTAAGGTTGAGCCTCACACAATAAAGCATTATGTAGGTCAGGCAAGGGAAAAGGTGCTTGATAAGCTTACAGAGGTTTATGGTATTGATACTTCTGATGCGGCATTGAGAAAAGCCGTAGAGGAGCATAATGAAATCTGCCGCATAATGACGGAAATCGGTGAGTACCGCAAGGAGGAAAACCCAAGAATTACGGGTTATGAGTATCATATATTAAACCTGGTTACATATTGCTGCCCTAAATATCTTATTATTGATAAGCTGCGTGAAACAGCAGAAGAACTTAAAACAAGAGTTCCCGATGAAAAGAAAAACTACAGGGCAAAGATTGTTGTTGTCGGCTCTGAAATGGATGATCCCGATTTTACATCTCTTATTGAGGACAGCGGTGCTCTTGTGGTTGCGGACAGATACTGCTTCGGTGCCCTTCCCGGCAGGCAGGAAATTGTGCTCAATGATGAAGAGGATGTGCTTTATCAGATTTGCCGCTTTTATATGCAGACAAGTCAGTGCCCGAGATATATGAGCCAGGACAAGGTGCAGGAGCGCCGTGATTATATCAAGCACCTTGTGGACGAATATCATGCAGACGGTGTGCTTTATGAGCAGATTAAATTCTGTGAATACTGGGGCTATGAGCGTGCACTTGCATCTCACATTATGAATAATGAATACGGAGTACCGTCTGCTTCTGTTGACAGACAGTATACCGCATCAAGCTCGGGTCAGCTTCGTACAAGAGTTCAGGCTTTTGTTGAAAGCCTTGAAATAAAGAAAATTCAAAGGGAAAGGGAGGCAAAGAACAATGGCTGATTTAGGTAAGCTTTACACGAAGCATACAGCGCTTCTGAAGCATCGTGAATGGCGCGGATTCAAAGATACAATGTATGATTATTACCGCTGGCTTATAACGTGGAAAGATATGATTGTAATGGTGCTCAAAGCACCTGTAACAACTGTTAAAGGCTTGTTCAAATACCGTTGGTTTGCCTCGTATCTTTCAACTCCTGCTTTTGTAGACCGTCATTTAATGGGTCTGCGCGGTCCGCAGCTCAGAATGGCACATCTTCATTTCAATATGATTGTTAAGCATGCAACGGGGCTTATTAATTTATCCTTTGTTGCAGATGAAAAGCTTCGCCCGAATAACAAGCTTTCAAAGAAAATCGTGCTTGTTGATGAGCTTATTCCGATGGAGGTTATGGCAGGTTTTCCCAATCTTAAATGCATTCCTACACAGACAATGCCGATTTTCCTTTGCTCAATGGTTGATCAGCAGATAACGCCGCCTTATCTTGAATCTGTTGAGGCTTACGGTGTTCCTGCCGATGTATGCCCTCTGCCGAGTGCGGAAGCGGGTGTTGCAATTGATGACGATTATCCTAAGCTTGGCTGCTGTATGATTAACTGCAATATGCCCTGTGACGGCTCTATTATGACAACCTCTTTTCAGGACAGACGCTTTGGTCTGCCGTCCTTCTGCTATAATGTTCCTCTTCGCTACACTGAAGAGGGTGTGCAGGAATATGCCGTTGAAGAGGTTAAGGGAATGATTAAATTCATTGAAGAGCAGACAGGTGAAACCTTTGATTGGGATGCCTTCTTCTCAGCAATGAAAACCTATAACAGGCAGCTTGATTATGAGCTTGAAAAATGGGATATAAACAAAACGCCGTATCCTCAGCTAACCGGTGCGAATTTCTGGCTCTACAGGCTTTACTATTTCCACCTTTCGGGCGGCTATGACAAGCGCTTTCTTAAGGTTGATGAAAAGGTAAACAAAATCATGATGAAGGCGTATGAAAAGAAAACGCCTGTTTCAAAGGTTATGCGCCACCGAGCAGTTGTATGGAGCTGCCCTGCAAACTATTACACAAACTTTGCTAACTGGCTTGAAAATACCTGGGGTATCAATGTTGTTATGGATATGGAAACAATGATTTCATATCTCAAGTTTGATACTGAGGATAAAGACAGGGCTTTATCAGATCTTGCCAAAACATATCAGCGTGTTACAATGCGCAAGCACACAAAGGGCGGCTACCGTAATGTTGTTGATGAGCTGTGGCGCATTGTTGAGGAATATAATGCTGATACCGTTATTATGTATGACCAGATATCCTGTAAGGGTATGGATGGTTTGAACGGTATATTTGATGATCAGGCAAGGGAAAGAAATGTAAACTTTATCTGGGTTAAGCAGGATCTTATGGATCCGCGTACAATTTCCCGCCGTGATATGCGTGAGCAGGTTAACAAATATATGCAAACAGTTTTGCAGGAGGAGCCTGTTGATGCTTCACTGCTTGATTTTGAAGATGATTTAGCTTGGTAAGGAGATAAGAATATGAAATATTTTGGCGGATGCGATGTTGGCTCAACCTACACAAAGGTTGTTATTCTTGATGAAAACGGAAACATAGCAGCAGATGTAACAAACAGAAGCAAGATAAACCCTGTTCAGAGTGCTGAAATTGCACTTTCGGATGCTGTTGAAAAGGTAGAAGGCTTGAATTCGGCGCAGGAATTAAGCTATTTAATCGGCACAGGCTACGGCAGAAACAAGGTGCCGTTTGCAGACGAAAACATTTCCGAAATCAGCTGCCATGCAATGGGTGTTCACGTAACAAACCCTGATGTTAAGGCAATTATAGATATAGGCGGTCAGGATGTTAAGGGCATTGCAATTGATACGGACGGAACGGTTAAAAACTTTGCTATGAATGATAAGTGTGCGGCAGGCACAGGCAGATTTTATGAAGCCATGGCAAATGCCTTTGAAATGACGCTGCCTGAGTTTTCAAAGCTTTCATTAAATGCTAAAAATACAATTCCGATTACCGCACAGTGCACTGTTTTTGCCGAAAGCGAGGTTATATCCCTTGTCGGAGAGGGTAAGCCAATGGATGAAATTGCAGCGGGTATTCAGCTTGCAGTTGCAAAGCGCTGCTTTGTTATGGCTAAAAAGGCAGGTGCAACGGACAGCATTACACTGACAGGCGGCTGTGCTAAAAATGACGGACTTAAAAAAGCAATTGAAAAGGTGCTTAAAATAAAGGTTGTTGAACTTTCAACAGACCCTCAGCTTATGGGTGCACTCGGCGCTGCTGAATATGCCCGTCAGAAGGGGCTTGCAAAGGAGAATTGATATATGTTGTTTTTAAAAATACTCGGCATAATTCTTCTTGTTATTGTGTGCCTTTTTGTGCTTACTTTTGCGGTTTATTGGTTTAACCTTGATATGAAGCTTATAAATAAGGTTTATTTTGCGCTTCAGAAGCACTATGATAATATGAAGAGAGATAAAAAGCTTTAATGGATTTTTTTGATAATCTTATTTCACAAGTTGAAGAATTAACAGCATTGCCGAATCGGTCTGATTATTTCAGAAAAAACGGCTCGGTATGGAAGGATGCAGGCAGAAACGAGGTTGTGTTGCTGCGTGATACTGCATTTGAGCTCGGCGGCTCGGATTTGAGTGCCGTAGGCTGCAATCTTGTAACATCAAAAAGTATAGGGGAAAGCGGAGTTACCGTAATCGGAAATGACCTTTGCGATATAGAAAAAGACTGTGCTTTTGCCCGTATTTCTTTAATAGAAATTGATGATATTGCAGATATACTAAAGATCGTCAGAGGAAAAATAGAGGATGTCAGCAAGATAAGGCTGAGGGAAATAGATACGATAGTAAACGCCGCCAATCCAACGCTTATGGGAAGTGATCAGGGAGTGGACGGAAGCATTCATAATGCAGTCGGAAAATTTTTGGAAGAAGGAGAGACATTTGCGGAGAAAATATGCGAAGAGCTGGACAAAGAATCTTCTCCGGGCAAAAATAGGAATATGATCCGTTGTAACCGCGGCCAGGCGGTAAAGACAAGCGGTTATGGGTTATGCGAAAATATTATCCATGTAGTAGGCAGCCAATATGACGGGAAGAGCAAGAGCGGCATCGATTGTTCCAGTTCGCGGATTAACACGTTGGAGTCTTGTTATTATGAGATGATAGGAATTGTCAGGAAGAATGTTGACATAAAAAATATTGCCATACCGGTTATTGGTGCGGGAAATTATAGTTTTCCATTTAAACTTGCGGTAAAAATAGCTTTGGCCAGCATTGGAAATGCGTTGGTAGAGTGGAAAAATGAAGATGAAGAACTGTTCAAGATGAGCAGCCTGGATACGATTTATCTTTATGTTTATGATGATAATGGAAAAGAGTGTAAGGAGAATCTTAAAACGGCAGACCGGATATTGAATCGATATAAGAAGCTGTTTCGAAATGATAAAAAGGTGGTATTCCAGGATTCTTTTACGGCCCATGTGCGTTATTTGATTGAAATTATCAGGTATGACAGAAAAAGAGGATACTTTGCTACGGCAAGGACAATAAGGATATTACTGATGGCTGTACGTTTTCTGTTCATGCCTCTTATGCTTATGAAGGATATCGGGGGAACGATCGATTGGGAGAAACGCAGGAAGGCGGTGGAGAGGCTCGCACTGTTCAAAGTAATATTACCTGTTTTGCTATGGGTATTTTGGAATTATGGATATTTTCGACAGAATGCAATACTGCATGAGGCTGTTTTCCCGGGAGTGATCATCTACAGCATCGGCGATACCGTTACGTATCTTTTGACATTGATCGTAATGGCTGATATTCAGAGGCCCTCGGCCAATATCATTCGCTCTATGATTATGCTGCTTGTGAATTATGTGGAAGTATCTTTGGGAATGGCTTATTTGTATTTTATGCATTATAAAGACGTGGTATTTTTGGAGTTAAACAAGGCAGTACAGTTCGGGCTTCTGGGCAGGATTTCAGAGAATGCAAAAATGAACGACTGGACAGACGATGCTTTTCTATATACAGGCGTGATCATAAGGTTTTTCTTCGCCTCTTTAGTATTTGGTTATTTTGCAAATCATATGAAGCAGAGGAAGTTTAGGAGTTGAAAGAATAATGAGGATATGCTGGAAAAATAATTTTTTATAATATTATTAAAATAAAATAATAAAAAATCTTGTGGGAACAACGATAGATCACTATTACAGCAGATAATCAGGAGTTATCCATTGGATATGGTTGGGGAATCCAATGGATAGAGGAAATTATCCTTAAAAACAGATAGGAACTATGAAAAAATGTGGAAATTATTTGAGCGTGTAGCTTATGAGTATGTTTCAAATTTGTATAAAAAAACCATAAAAAAAGAACATACCGCAGATTCGCATGATTCAGGATATGATGGCATATGGATCATTCCCTCTGACAATAAAGCATTATATAAGAAAATAATGATGGAAGCAAAATTCAGGGAATCGCAATCCTCGCTGCCATTAAGTGATTGTGCAAAGGCAATCATTATTGCTTTTAATTCTTCAGCCAATAAATTGTATATTGCTACTAATATACAATTAGCACCGCAAACCAAAAAAGAAATTAAAAATTTTAATAAGCGGACAGCATTAGCAATCGTAAGTGTAGATAATATAAAACTTAAAAATTACATTCGTGAAAACAAACCCTATTTAGCAAAAGCCTGTGAGACAGATGAATCTTATTTAACTGATTTAGAAAGTAAAATTATCTCTCTGCCCGTACAAAGAACTAATCAAGTAAATGAAGTTTTAACAAAAGACATTTGCTTGCTTGATGCCCAAAGGAAGGAACTTATATCAAATATAGTGAGGGAAATCTGTATTTCAAACAGCAAGTTGATCCTTTCTGGCGCTGAGGGAATTGGAAAAAGTGTACTTATTGATAAAATATGTGATGAATTACAGAAAAAGAGTTTTGATACAAAAAAAATTGATTTGAGTTTATGCACCAGTTCCAGAATATTATATTTAAAAGTTTTAGAAGCAGTTTGGGGCGTTTCATTAAATGCCATTTTAGAAGATACAGATTTAAATACATATATAGATAGGTTAATAGCAATAGAGGAGGACTATGTTGATTCTAATATCTCAAATGCTGTTAAGCATATTCTGGTGATGGATATTTATGAGTATAAAGGAGCAAATGATATTTACCGGCATTATCTGCTCAAATATTTAAACGCTATACTACAAGATAAAAGTGAACTTCTTCATTTGGCGGTTTTTTTTGAAAATGTGAATTCGCTTTCCATAGAATGCTTGGATTTTCTCCTAGAACTTATTGACCAAATGAAAAAAAATGGAATACGAATTCTTCTTGAACTCAGAAAACCATTTTTTTTGATGGATGATATTCAATGTTCCAATGATTACTATAAGATAATTAAGAAAAATGCCCTTGTATATTCCGTAGAGCCACTATCTGAAGGTGTGATTAATAAACTCATTAGAAAATATATTAAAATGGATAAGAATTCTTGTAAGCAGTTCGGTGATATGTTGGAAAACAACCCGTTAAAAATTAAAAACGCATTAGAATACCTTAAACAAACTTCGGTAAATGTTATGGAACTGAAGAAAATGTCAAATGAAGAACGTGAAATTTTTTGGAATGGTCAAGGCATTGATGCCAATAGAGAGGCGGTTTCTCTGATTTCAAAATACAGGATGAACTTTTTTATCTCAGAATTTCTTGAAATGGCACTGCTTTTGAACGGTGAAATTCCTTATTCGCTGTTAAGAGATTATTGGGGGACGCAGACAGATGAAATATATGAGTTTGCCCTTAGCAGCAGATTGTTTAAATTTGAAAGTAATAATCTTCAATGTACCCATTTGCGTTTTCTATCAGCTATAAAGATAACTGCACAACCATTGGAACGAATGAAAGCGGCACAAAAATTATTACCTATTGTACAAAATAAAAATGATACCAAGTGTCCATTTGTCCAGTTAGAGTTGCTATATATATTAGAACAAGATATTGGTATCGGTGATTATACAATGCATGTTATGTTGCTGTTTGAAGACTCGCAACAATACCAACAATCAATAGCAACGGGAAAAAGATATCTTGAAAGAATAAAGAATAAAATGCTGCTTTCAAATGATGAAAAAAGTATGAAGGTACATATTCTATTAAAAATATTGCATTGCATATATGAGCTTCATGCGGATAATGAAAAGGAGTATGAATCCCTCTATAAAATAGCAAAAGAATCAATTATACTATACTTTCCTGATCTTACGTCCTGTAAGGAATGGTATGAATATTCTTTATTTATGTGGCATAAAAAATTTATAGCCGGGATATTTGATGACGCATATCGGATTAGTAAAAAATTATACGATAATTTACCGAATATATGCAGTCTTTTTGATTTGAATGATGATATTGCAGGACGTATATATTCTGCACACGGCTTGTCCTTAAAAATGCTTGAGGGAGGGATTGCTGCTACCAGGCTTTTTAACGAAGGAATTAAAGAATATCCTGAATCTTATAACGCTCGTGCAGCCCATTTATCGCAGGAGGGAAACCGTCTGCTTAAGGAAAACCCATTAGAAGCAATAAAAAAATATAGCGAGCTTTTAGATACTGTAAAAGGAAAAGCCTATCCATTTTTGGAAATTATACATACGAGAATTGATATTGCTATGTCTAATTTTTTGGCACAGGAATATGGCATTGCAAAAATATGGGCTGAGGAGGGAGTGAGTATTGCTTCTACACTAGGCATTCACTTTCAAAGAGGGCGGGCATTAAATATATTAGGGTGCTGCAAAGCGGCTAATGGTGAATATAGAGAAGGACTGGAAATTTTTAAAGAAAGCGGCTTTTATTTGGAACTTTCAAAAGCTGCTATTTATAGCTGGAGAGTCACGCTGAATCAGGCAAGCATATTATTGCAGATAAGAGATGATAAAGAAGCAACAGCCTTGATTACGCAGGTATCAAACATATTGCTGTCTGACTTTACCAAGAAAATAAAATCAGACAACACATCGGTTCCCTACCAGAGCTTATTACTGATATTAATGTATCTGCATGAGCTAGGAGAGGATGTAGAAATCATTCTTAACCTACTCGAAGATATTCCAATCCAGAATGATTTTAATCGGCTTTGTCAGACGGCAAACTGGAAAAATTGCTTTCAGAACAAAGTAAAATACTGTAACGGTATAGTGTTAGTGACTGGCTGATTATTAGAATATCTGTAGCAAGATGTCAATTCTGTTTACTAATGATGCCGACACAGGGTTTAAACGTGCCGCTTCTGAAACCAATTCTTTACAAATACCTAAAAGGAGCCATCCTCCGAGTATTGAGTTGGTGATATGTAAAGCAGGAACTGATTGAAGTATACTTTTCCATAAGTTTAGCGTTTCTGCTGAAGCATAGTTTTTGGCTACAAAAGTGAGTAGAAAGTCAGCATAATCAATCCCAGGCCACCCTAGGTGGAGTTTTTCATTATCCAATAAAATAGTCTGTGGATTAAAAATAAGGTTTTTATAATCGAACCCACCATGATTTAATACTGGCCGCAAATTGAATTCTCCCTGTGAAAGCATATTTGCCGCATGAAATACCTTTGGATATATTGATATGATAAGTTCCTGCTGTACTGGATATAAAAGCTCGTAGTAGTGATTCCAACGCAATAATTCTACCCGGAGGGAATAATCACAACAATAATATTGCCATGGATAATTAAGGGACACTATTTGTTTGTACAAATTATCAATTCTTTTATAATCTGCTCCTTGTTGTATCAGTTTATTCAGTCTTTGCATGCATTTCTGGTCAGAAAGAGGATTGCTCTCATAAAAATTATTTATTGCATATAGAGCATGGAATAACTGTTGATCCCTGGAGAGTTCTATGTTCTCATACTTTTCCCTGATAAGCGCATGCCTTGGATCATACTTTCCTAACAATGGTGGAATTCCGTGGAATGATATTGCTCCAAGCTCAGCGCGGTAACGTCTTACGGAACTAATAACTGTTGGTTGCTCTTCATCTTCTGACCAGAGAGCAGAGTAATTCATTCGGTCATAGGGTATTTTTATAAAGTAATTCTTATTATAACATTCTACAGTCCAGCTTGCAGAAGAACTGTTGGAGCAATTAACAATAGAAATAACATCCGTAATACCGTTATCATGCATAATCTGCAAAATATCAGATTTATTGACCAAATATGTATTAAATGGATAGGTTAATGGTATTCTGGAATCAGGATTCAATTCAGTTTTTTTATGAGAGTCCTCCTTAAATTCATTGCCTTCGATTGCCGCTGTATAAGCGGCTAAATGCTTATCTCTAAAATTCCAGTTTTTTAAAGTGTCTTGCCCGGTTTGCCGAGCCTGCTGTCCCATACAATTTGACAGATAAGGCTGTTTTATAAAATGTTCCATTCGTACTTCGAGTGTAGAAATATCACCGTACGGAATTAAAAAGCCATTGCTCCAATTTTGAATAATATCCAGTGCAAATCCGTTAGGGGTGGCTAAAACTGGGATTCCTTCACACATTGCTTCTACTGCAACGCGTCCTCCTGGCTCATATTTTGAATGAGTAATTAATGCCAATGTTTTGCTGTAAACAGCACTAATGCCATTTTCGTCTAAAAATCCCCACCATAGGATTTGTCTACTATTTTCTAATCTTGAAAGTTCTTGTTCTGATATTCCGAGTTGAGAACGAATATTTTCTATATCTGCTGGGCTTCCTCCAATTATCCATAAGGGCGGACATGCTTCATGGTATTTTTGCTGAAGACGATGCCATGCCTGTACAATAAACGCTATTCCCTTATCTGTGCTAAGTCTGCCCGTATATGTAAATGCTTGCTTTCGCCACCATTCCCCGGTGGTTATTTGTGTTCGAAGATAAGGAGAAAAGTAAACGGGTTCAATTTTATAATGGATACTCGATTTGCGCGGTGAACCAAAAGAATCATGTGATGCAGATATAAAAGCCGGATGGATATATTGTCCTGCAACAACAACTTTTGAAGGCTGTATGCCATAATGCTTACAAATTTCGGCTTTTTCACTTTCTGCTACACATAAAATGAGTGAGGCATGAGTAAATACCTGTGTTTCAATTTCAATACGATTTGGAGCCGTCCCGGTGGCACCATGTTCATTTCTTCCTTTTCCGTTTGAAATTACGCTATGAACATATGGAACATTCCATAAATTTGATAAGCGCATTGCCAAATGTCCGGAATTCCAATATACGCTATGAATAATATCAGGAATAAACGCTAATTCGTTTAATTTTTCAAGGATTTGAAGAAAGGCAACTTCATGTAAAGCATATAAGTTCCGTTTATCAAAATTTTTAAAGGTTCCAAGTGTAAGACGTAAAATACGGCAGAGCGGAGATATATATTCGATGGCTTCCTCATTTGGATATACTTTTCTGGTTATCAAAATTATATTATAATCAACATCATATAATTCGGTTAAAAGCTCTCTCATATAAGTGTGCGTACCACCCCATTCACCAACTCCTGGCGGCATTGAGGGATCTGCATGCAGAGAGATGATTAAAAGTTTTTTCATATGTTCCTCCCATATATTGTGGCTCTAAGGATAACTCCTGATTATCTGCTGTAATAGTGATTTATCGCTTCCACCATTTTCTTCCGCCAATTCCTCCCCATATCCCTACCCTTGTGTTATCATCAATAGAAAACCCCAAAAAGGAGATAACTACAAATGATAACAAACCAGAACCAACTCCCCCTGTATTTGCACTACTGTCTGAATCAGAAAGAATTGGATCCTAAGACGGTCAAAGCTTACCGCATAGACCTGACCCAGTTTTTTCAATATTTGGCGGAGCGTGGCATGGAAATGGACAAGGACGGCATCAACGAATATTTGTTCCATATTCACAGTTGTTACAGGCAGAGAACCATAAAACGCAAAATAGCCAGCCTGAAAGCTTTTGTCAGCTATCTGGAATATGAAGAAATCATAGTGGAGAATCCATTTCACAAAATAAATACAAGATTTAAAGAAGAGGTAATCCTCCCCAGGACGATTCCGAGGGATGTAGTGGAACTTCTTTTGCGGAAAATGTACGAAGAAAAGGAAAAAGAAATGTCGGATTGCGAAGCAAAGTTTCTGGCCAGGGATATTGCGGTGGTGGAATTTTTATTTGCGACAGGACTTCGCGTATCGGAATTGAGCGCGTTGAAAAGGGCGGATATAGATTTGAATGCAGGAATTTTTCTGATTAAGGGGAAGGGAAATAAAGAACGCTATATGCAGATTGAAAATCGGGAAGTAAGAGAGGCGGTCGGGGAATATTATAATCTTTTTCAGGAGGAAATCGGGCGGCAGGACTACTTTTTCCTGAATAAATGGGGGCAGAGGATGTCGGAACAGGCGGTGCGCCTGATGCTGCGGAAACATGTGGAGAAAGCGGGAATACCTGTGCATTTGACGCCCCATATGTTCCGCCATGCCTTTGCTACGTTATTGCTGGAAGAGGATGTGGATATCCGGTATATACAGAAAATGCTTGGACACTCGTCCATAGTAACGACGCAAATATACACTTATGTGGCGGTAGAGAAACAGAAGGAGATTTTAAGGATGAAGCACCCGCGCAATAAGATGCAGATACAGGAACGTATTGAAAAACAGGCAGCTTCCATTTGATTTATACATATATGAATATCATGGAAGATGTTTATTATAATTTAGCATATTGTCTTGACCAAGAAATGACTTTTTCATAAAATAAGGCTATTCAAGAAGATCGCAGACTTTTTCTTTCGTCTGTACAGGTTCGGCATATCACTTCTGTATCCCCTATTGAAAGCGGCGCTAATAAAAGATTCAATAGGGGTCTTTTTAAATGAAAAATTAGAAAATTTACTATGAAACACAACCTTCCGGGTAGCCCAAAAAGCGCAGACTGCCCCTGT
>OFFS01000982.1_pt1 | contig 14308 bp, 10 predicted proteins | sample 1521541 | NCBI WGS metagenome assembly OFFS01 (sample SAMEA3504127, study PRJEB24116) | mouse gut metagenome | biome: mouse gut; feature: mouse-associated habitat; material: faeces | place: Denmark | collected 2011 | reverse complement strand
TCCGAAGCTGTGGGAGCGTATGGAAAAGCGCCGGGACTATATACAGAACGAGCTGGGGATCTCGCTTTCAAAAGACCTTCTTCCTATGTGCGGCGGCGTTGCATATATGCGTCCGTTTATGTTGGATAAAGAGCGTGCATGTGTCATAACAGACGGGAAGTGAAAGATCGAGCGTTACCAAACAGGTTGACATCTTATGGAAATTGTGATACTATATCCAAAGCGATTTAATGCTTTAAAGCGTTACGCTTTAAAGTGAAGGATCGCATGCCGGCGGATAGACTATATGATCCTTGCCTTCAATGAGTCAAGTGAGTCAAATAGGTCTGTTTGACGCCGGACAGTTAGGAGGAAATGGAAGATGTCTAAAGAAATGTTATGTATCATTATGCTGATCGTGTTCTTTGCAGTCATGATCTATGTGGGATTTTACTCAAGGAAGCATGCAACCGATGTAGATGGTTTCGTCTTAGGCGGCAGGGGAGTCGGTCCGTGGCTGACGGCGTTTGCGTTCGGTACGTCGTACTTTTCAGCGGTTATTTTCGTTGGTTATGCGGGGCAGTTTGGATGGAACTTCGGTATGTCCGCTACCTGGGCAGGACTGGGCAACGCCTTTATTGGTTCTTTGCTTGCGTGGAACATACTTGGAAGAAGAACTCGTGTTATGACGCAGCATCTGGATGCGAAGACTATGCCGGATTTTTTCGGGAAGAGATTTGAATCCGTGCCGCTTAAGGTGGCTGCTTCCGTCATTGTATTTATCTTTTTGATCCCTTATACGGCTTCGCTTTATAATGGGTTATCAAGCCTGTTTGGACTGGTGTTCGATATTCCCTATTGGGCGGTCATTGCCGTCATGGCTGTACTTACTGGATTTTATGTGATCTTTGGCGGATATATGGCGACGGCGATCAATGATTTTATCCAGGGGATCATCATGCTGGCGGGGATTGCCGCCGTCATTTTTGCGGTGCTCCAAAGCCAGGAGGGATTCCTTGCCGCCCTGGAAAAGCTGGCCCGTGTCCAGGGGGAAAGTCCCATCCCCGGCGTTTATGCCTCCTTCTTCGGGCCGGATCCGGTCAATCTGCTGGGGGTGGTGATTCTCACCAGCCTGGGCACCTGGGGGCTGCCCCAGATGGTCCAAAAGTTCTACGCCATTAAAAGCGAGGCCGCCATCAGCAAGGGGACGGTTATCTCCACCGTCTTCGCCCTGGTGGTGTCGGGAGGCTGCTATTTTCTGGGGGGCTTCGGGCGGCTCTTCGGGGAACGCGTTGACATCGCCGCCGACGGCTTCGACGCGGTGATTCCCGCCATGCTCTCCGGCCTGCCCACCCTCCTCATTGCGGTGGTGGTGATTCTGGTGCTCTCCGCCTCCATGTCCACCCTCTCCTCCCTGGTCCTCACCTCCAGCTCCACCCTCACCCTGGATTTCATCCGGGGAAACCTCATCCGGGAGATGGACGAAAAGCGGCAGGTGCGGTGGATGCGGGGCCTGATTGTGGTGTTCATCCTTATTTCGGTGGTGCTGGCCCTTATCCAGTACCGCTCCAACGTCACCTTCATCGCCCAACTGATGGGGGTCTCCTGGGGGGCGCTGGCCGGGGCCTTCCTGGCCCCCTTCCTCTACGGCCTGTACTGGAAGGGAACCACCGCCGCCGCCTGCTGGGCCAGCTTCCTCTTTTCCACCGGGGTGATGCTGGCCAATATCTTCTGGCGGGGGCAGTTCCCTGCCCTGCTCCAATCCCCCATTAACGCCGGGGCCTTCTGTATGCTGGCCGGGCTGCTTATCGTCCCGGTGGTAAGCCTCTTTACTAGGGCCCCGGACAAGGGCCGGCTGGAGGAAATCTTCGCCTGCTACGAACAGACGGTCACCGTCACGGTGCGGGATTCCATCGGGGAAAATTCCTGAGTTTTTCCCCCTGACAAGGCCATAAAACCGTCCTCTGCTTCCATGAAGGAAGGGGGGGGACGGTTCTGTCTTCCAGAAAGATTTTAGCGGGCAGTTTGTAGAATTTTCTGGCATTTTCGCGACGCTAGTGCAATAACACCAAAAAACAGATTGACACATCCGGGAAAATGTGGTATTTTGATTAAAAGAAGTTCGGCAATGGGAGCTCCGCTTTGGAGAGGGGTTGGGGGACTGAATATGGAAACTGCCAAGAATTGTTCCGAACCGAACCAGGAGGCCTTGACTAAAAATCTGCTCACGGGCCTCTTTTTTTCGCGCGCTTTTATGGAAGATGCAAGGGAATTTATTCTCCAGACCACTCCCAACACCTACTGCCTGGTAGCTGTGGACGTCCTGCACTTCCGAATGTTCAACCGGTTCTATGGGCGGGATAAGGGCGACCATTTCCTGCGCCATGTGGCGGGGTGTCTGGAGGCCGTCCGCATGGAATACGGCGGAGTGACCGGCCACTTTGAAGGGGACAATTTCGCCATCCTGATGCCCTGGCGGATGGAGCTGGTGGAAATGCTGCGGGAGGATATCCTGGAGGGCGGCCTCCGCCAAAGCAGCGTCTTCGGGGTGTTCCCTACCTTTGGCATCAGCCCCATTGACAACCTGGAGCTGCCGCCGGAGGTCTACTATGACAGGGCCACCCTGGCCCTAGGCCATGCCTCCGCCCGTGAGCACATCATCTGCTACGACCCTAAGATGGAGGATATTCTGGAGGAGGAGCTCCATCTGCTCACCGAGGTCACCGGCGCCCTGGAGCGGGGGGAATTCACCTTCTACGCCCAGCCCCAGTGCGATATCTTCACCGGCAACGTGGTGGGGGCGGAGGCCCTGGTGCGCTGGCGGCATCCCACAAAGGGGCTGATTCCCCCCAGCCGCTTCATCCCCGCCTTGGAGCGCAGCGGGATGATCTCCCTTTTGGACCAGCAGGTTTGGGAGAAGGTCTGCCAGTGGCTGCGCAGCTGGATCGACCGGGGCTACCGACCGGTCCCTATCTCCATCAACATCTCCCGCATCGACATTATGTCCATGGATGTGCCCGCCTACCTGGCCCACCTGCTGGAAAAATACCAGCTGGATCCCAAATACATCAAGGCGGAGATAACCGAAAGCGCCTACGCCGAAGAGGAGGACACCATCAGCAAGGCGGTGGAAAACCTGCAAAAAACCGGTATGCTGGTGATGATGGACGATTTTGGCAGCGGCTACTCCTCCCTGAATATGCTTAAAAGCGTCTCGGTGGACGTTATCAAAATTGATATGCGCTTTTTGGACATCGGCGAGGGGGAGGAGCAGAAGGGCATCGGCATCCTGGAATCCATCGTCAATATGGCGCGGCTGATGGGTCTGCCTATTATTGTGGAGGGTGTGGAGACCCTTCAGCAGGAGAACGTCCTGCGGCATTTGGGCTGCCGGTACACCCAGGGCTACTACTATTACAAGCCCCTTCCCATCGAGCAGCTGGAGGCCGCCCTGGCGGACGAGCGGCGGCTGGACCACAGCGGCCTGCACTGCAAGCAGGTGGAGGCCTTCCACGTCCGGGAGCTGATGGATGGAAACCTCTTCACCGACGCCATGGTGAACAACATCCTGGGGCCCTTCGCCATTTATAACGTCCACGACGGCCAAATTGATATTATCCGGGTCAACGAGCAGTATTACCAGCTGGCCGGGCTGGATGTATCGGACAACAAGGAACTGAGCCAAAAGCTGTGGAGCAACGTCCGGGACGATGACAAGCCGGTGCTGCTGGGCATCTTTGAGCAGGCCTACGAGCGCCGCCCTGCCGGGGCGGCGGGGAACATCCACTACCTGCGGGTGGACGGCAAGGTGCTGTGGGTGCGGGTGCGGGTTTTCTTCCACCGGGAAAACGAAAACCAAAAGCTGTACTTCGTCTCCCTCACCGATATCACCCCCTTGCAGGAGCAGCGCAGGGAGAAAATACGCACCGATCTCCCAACGGCGCAGCTCCCCGACCTGGAGCGAAAGCAGCTGGAGCAGTATTACGGGATGCTGCCCTGCGGCTTTGGGCTGTCCAAAATCCTCCTGGGGGAGGATGGAACGCCTGCCGATTACGACATTGTGTACATCAACCAGGAGATGGAGCGGATGTGCGGCAGCGACATCAAGCGCCTCCGCTACCTGATCCTGCGGGCCTTCCGGGGCGACAACCGGGAGCTGCTGCAAAAGGCATACCAGGCGGCGTTTTTCGGGGAACGGCTGGAGCATTACATGTACAGCGCCATCTCCAACCAATATCTCCAGCTCACTCTTTTTCAGTATGAGTACGGCTACACCGCCTGTCTGCTCCAGAACATCACCCACCGCCAGCTTTACGAGGGGGCCTTCCACAGCATGGTAATGGCCTACCGGGAGGTCTATTTCCTCCAGCTCCAGGATAACTACTGCCGGATGATCTACCCCGATGATACGCTGCTCAACGAGCGGGGCAACTACGAGGCCATGGTGAACCGGCACTTTAAGACCGGCCGGATCCTGCATTATGGCGAAGAAAACGTGCGCCAGTTTCTCTCCCTGGAAAACCTCCGCTCCGCGTTGCAGAACCAGAACTCGGTGGACTACCGCTACCGCCGGAGCAGCAAGGAAAATCCGGACGAATGGTGCCTCACCAGCGCCACCATCTGCGAGCGGGAGGACGGCAAGCCCAAAACCGCCGTTATCACCATTCAAAGCATTGATAGAATCATCAAGGAAGAGGAGGAGGCGCGGCAGGCTCGCATGGTCCAGTCCCTGGCCAGTATGTCCGACGCCTTCTTCATCTACCGCGCCATGGAGGATGAGCGTATCCTCTACGCCAACCCGGCGATGATGGACGTCTTCGGCTGCCAGTCCATGTGTGAGCTGATGGAGCTGGTGGGGCACTCCTTCCGGGGGATTGTCCACCCGGAGGATCTGGAACGGGTGGAGTGGGAGATTGAAAACCAAATCCAAAGCTCCGATGAGAACATGGACTACGTGCAGTACCGAATCATCCGAAAGGATGGGGAGATACGCTGGGTGGACGACTGGGGCCACCTGGAAAGCTCCAAGTGGGGGGAGGAGCACCGCCTCTTCTACGTCTTCATCAAGGATATTACCGATACCATCACCCAAGTCCAAAGGGAAAAGCTCCTAAACTCCAACCGGTATTATCAAACGAAGGAGCCCCCCGCCCTGGCCGGGGAGCCGGAATAAATGCGCATCTGAAAACAGCCCTTCCTCACTGGCAGGCCGCCGGGGAAGGGCTGTTTTTGTTTTAGTAGTTGAAGCTGCCGTCGTAGGTGGGCATATTGGCGATATACTTCCCGTCCACCGCCGGGACATAGTAAGCGCCGTAGCTCTTCATGCCGTACTGGGTTGCCACGTTCTCCTCCTCCGGCAGGTAGACCAAAAACCGGTAGTAGGGGAGCCAGATTCCCTCGTGGGAGCCGGTGCGGTAAACCAGCTCCACCTTGGCGATGTGCTCCTCCCCCGGCATGGCGTAGGGGACAGAGGTGGCGTAGTTCCCCGCCAGCAGCAGCTCTTTGGCCGCCTCCGGGGTGATGATGGGATAGTCCCCCAGCTTCTGGGAGAGGTCCGGGGCGTAGACGCGGGCCAGGAAGAGCTTTCCCTCGTCATTGCAGTAGAAGGCCACCCGATTGAAGTTGAAACTCACGATCTGCTCCTCCAGCGTCCCCATTCCATCGTAAAACTCGGTGTCGAAGCTCTGCTCCTGGTAGATGTTCCGGTCCCCCATCCCCTGGTCCAGGAGGGGCTTGGCCATGCCGGAAACGAGACCATAATACTGGGTGGAGAGCCAATCGGCGGCCTTGCGCTTCTCGGCGCGGGTGGCGTAGTGGGTGAAGTTGTAGCCTTTCGGCAGCGCCACCGGCGGGTCGAAGTCGATGCTGGCGGTGAGGGTCTGGTCCACCTCCACCGTGACGCCTTCCCCCTCTATGATAAGGGTGGTGGGGTCGAAGTACCCCTCTGGCACGGTGTCTCCCACGGCGGCAAATTTTTCCCGGATGGCCTGCTGCTGCTCCTGGCTGGGGGTGTTATCGGTGATGGGGAGGTTCTGGGTATCCAGCCCCAGTTTCCCGGCCACATCCAAAAGGAGGGCCTTCATCCTGCGCCAGTTTGCCCCGGTGGCCCGATGCTGCTCATCGTAGGTGAGGGGATTTTTATAAACCGGGAGGGTGGAAAGCTCCGCCTCCTCGGTCCAGGGGTTATTCCCTCCCAGTTCGGCGATGTCAAAGGCCATGTACCCTTCAAATCCCATCCCCCCGCTGGTATCCCACTGGATGGTGAGGGTGGGCAGCTCCCCGCCCTGGACGGGCTGGCTGGGTCCGGAGGCGCCGGGCCGGGGGGGATTGCCGGGCTTTGGAAGGGCTTCCCCAGGGAGCAGACGGGTGCCGGCAAAGACTGCCACCGCCAGGCAGGCGGCCAGGGCCCCCCATTTTTGCCAGGAGGGACGGCGGGCCTTGCTGTGATCGCGGACCGCTGCCGCCTCGGCGATGAGATCCTCTTCCAGGTAGTTCAGGGCGTCGCTTAGCTGTTCCGGTCTCATACCGAAAATCCCTCCTTTTCCAGATAGGTCCGCAGCCCCTGCCGGGTGCGGTACAAGAGGCTTTTCACCTTGCTCTCGCTTATGCCGTGGCTCCGGGCAATCTCCCCCAGGGGATCCATGAACCAGTACCGCCCCAAAAAGACGGTGCGGGCCTCCGGGGAAAGCCCCCGCAGATACTTTCCAATGGCCTCCCCCAGAAGGTGCAGCTCTACCTCCTGGCCGGTGGTGTCCCCGCCGGAAAGGCAGTCCTCCAGCTCGGTGAGGGAAAGGGCATACTGGCTCCCCTGGCGCTTCTGGCGGTTTTTGTGGCGGAACCGGTCGATGGAAAGCTGCCGGGTCAGCTTTGCCAGGTAGGCGGACAGAAGGGAGGGGCGCTGGGGCGGCATGGATTCCCAGGCCCGCAAATAGGTGTCGCTGACGCTTTCCTCACAGTCCTCCTGGTTTCCCAGAATATTCCAGGCAACCTTGCCCAGATAGGCGCCGTATTTGGTTTTGGTCTCCTGGATGGCGGCTTCATCCCGCTGCCAGTACAGACTGACGATGGCTGCGTCCTCCATGGGAAAACCTCCTTTCAGTAATCAGCTTCACCCTATATCCCGACAAAAATCCCTGGCGGTTGCGCCAGGGAGAAATTTTTTGTATCAATTTTCATAGTGGCCCCGGCAGGAGAGCACAATAAGGTCCCCGTTTTCCACCGTGTAGGTCAGTTGATTCTTTTCATCAATCCGGCGGCTCCATTCCTTCACATGGCGCAGGGGCTCCGGCTTGCCGACGCCCTTATCCGGCCCGTTGCGCTGAATATCCTGGAGCAGCTGATTGATGCGCCGCAGCGTCTTTTTATCCTCGGTCTGCCAATACAGATAGTCGGCCCAGCCGTCCGGCGAAAAGGTGATTCTATACGCCATCTTCCGCCATTGCCTCCAGCTCTTCCATCGTCCGCACAATTCCCTGCCCGGCATGGACCTGGGCCAAACCCCGGTCCAGCTTCCGCAGGTATTCCGCGTTGCGCTCCGCCTTTTCCAATTCGCTGTACCGCTTTGCGCTGATGATGACCACATTCTTTTCGGCCTTCCTGGTGACGATTACCGTCTCTGCTTCGTCGGTCACCTTGTCACAAAAATCCTTCAGCCGGCTGCGGGCAGTGGAAAAATTCACTGCAATCATCTCTTATCCCTCCTCGGAAATGACATGTACAATATTCTGTGCAATTTATTGTACCATATTCTCCGCCACAAGGCAAGGTGCGGATCAAGGCTGCGCAATTTGGACCGTCCTGCTCCGGAGAACGCTTTACCCCTCCTTCACCGGCTCGCAGAAGTGCCACTCGTTTTCGTACAGCAGGGCGATGCCCCCCTCCACGCGGGCGTAGGGGAGGTCCAGTTTCCTGGAGAAGTTGGTCTCCCCGTCCTGCTGGGGCCAGCCATCGGTGTAGGAGAGGGTGCGGCCGATGACAGCGCTCTCCTCTACCTCGGCGGGCATGGGCTGCCCCAGGAGGTAGATTTTCCCTTCCACCTGGAGGGCGGCGGGATAGTCCCCGGCGGCTTCCGGGGTGGAGGTCTCCTTCGCTGCCAGGAAGTCCTGGATGCTGGCTTCACGGATGTCGATGTAGTCATCCTGCTCCAGGTCCCCCCGGCAAAGGCGGATATACATAGGCTTTTCACCGGGGACGCCCCCTGCTACCAGGGAATAGTCCTCCTCCAGCTGGTACCGCATAATGTATAGGCCGCTGCCGATCTCCCGGCCCTCATAGGGGGCAAAGTCGGCCCAGGTGAGCTCCTCCCCCTTCTCCGCCAGCTCCTGCACCCGCGCCAGGGTCAAAGGCTCCTTGGGCAGGCGGGTGACCTTTTTTGCGGTGATCTGGGCGGGATAGGTTTCCGCAACCTGTCCCTCAAAGGCGATCTCCACCCGGTCCAGCAGCCAGAAATCGGCGGCCTCCAGGGCATTTCCCTCCTGATCCAGCAGCTGGGCTCCGGAAAGGGCCACCAAAAAACGGTCGGAGGAGCTGCGCACCGAAGCGCCCTCGTCCGCCAGAACCAGCAGGGAGTTTTCCTTCCTCTCCTCCACTGTGGCGGAGAAAACGATGCCCTCCTCGGTGGCGGGGCAGTAGACAACGCCCTGGTTCTTTGGCCCGCAGGCGGCGGCCAAAAGGACGGTGAGCAGCAGGGCGGCAACAATGGCAAAAAATCGTTTCATGGCGACGGCTCCTTTCTTTTTCCAGGGGGACCTGGTTTCTCTCTATATTATTTGTGGCAAAAAACCGCCCCTTTCTTGCACCGGACGAAAAAATCCTAAAAAGGACCGGCCCCTGCAGCCCTATGGCGGCTTCGGGGACCGGCTTTTTGGCTATTTGCTTTTGCGGGAGGGGAACAGGTCCTGGACCCGCTGCCAGAAGGTCTCCTCCGGCTCCTCCGCCTGGACGGGAGCTTCCGCCTCCGGGAGCTTAATGTCCCCGGTTTTGATGACAAACTGCACCGCCGCCACCGCCGGGTTCTCCGGGTCCACAAAGGAGATGGCGGCAAAGTCCTTGGAGCGGTACTCGTCCAGCATCTCGTCCACCTTGTCGTCCACCTGGGTGTCCATATCCGAGGACTGGTCCCGCAGCTGCATGGTGCCGTCGGAAAGCTCGGCTACCCCGTCCTTCAGCTTCAGCACCCCGTCGTAAAGGTCATCGGTGCCGTTGGCCAGCTGGTCCGCACCGGCCGCAAGGGCGCTGGAGCCCTGGAGCAGCAGGGGCAGCTGCTCCAGCATCCCGCCGATTTTCTGGGCCTCCTGGGGGGACAAAGCGCCGCTGGCCACCGCCCCTTGGATAAGCTGGGGGAAAAGGGGCTCCAGCTTTCCTATCCCCTGGCCCACCATCTGGAGGCTGGCGTTCAAATCCCGCATCCCGCTTTGGAGGCTCTCTGCCCCGTCCCGCAGGGCCTCCGCCCCGTACTCCAGCTCATCCACCCCGTCCGACAGGGCCAGGGCCCCGTCGTCCAGCTGGGCGGCGCCGTCCTGGAGATCGGAAATCTGATCCTTCAGCTCCTGGGTATCCGGGTCGTCAATATCCAGCACCAGGGGAATGCCGTTTACCGAGATGCCGTCCATCTCAAAATTCACCACATCGGCGGTGATGGTAAAATCCTTCTCCTTCCCCGGCAGGATGATGTAGGACATCTGCTTCTTCTGGCCCACATCCGCCAGGGTGGCCCCTTCGGCGACGATGTTCTTGCAGCTTTCGGTATCCAGCTGGATGGTGGTTTGGAGGGCGTAGTTATCCCGCCACACCGGGTCCGCCTCCGGGTTTTGCCGCAGGGAAACCCGCATCTCCAGGCGGCCGCTGGCCCCTGCCAGCTCCTGTCCGGGGGTCTCCTTTCCGTCCAGAAAATACCGGACGGTGACCCGCCAGGGCAGCTCCCCGGTGCGGGCGCTGTCCAGTTCCCCCTGGTAGTAGAACTTCCCCGCCGGGGCGGTGAAGGTGATTTTCTTCCCCTCCTGGGTGAGGGGGGCGGTGGTGGTGAGGTTCTTCACCCTGCGGTAGTTTCCGTAATCGGTAACGGTGGTCTCCGCCGGAAGGTCGTAGGAGTTCACCACATAGATGGCACCCGCCTCCCCCTCCGGGCTCAGGTTCACATAGATGACCTCGTCCTTTTCTGGCAGCTCCGCCGCCAGGGCGGGGATGCTCCCCAGCGCCCCCAAAAGGAGGGCAAGCCCCAGGGCGCCCAGCCTTTTCATCGTCTGCTTCATGGATATATCCTCCTCAATCCCTGTTATCGTCAACGGTCAAAACCACCTGCCGGGGGAGCTCCTCCCCCCGCGCCCCCACCTCCGGGAGATAGGTGCGGCGGTTCCCCGCCTTGTCGGCAACCACCAGGCGGGTCAGCTCATACTGGTCCCACCGGGTGAGCCGGGCGCCGGGGATATGGCCGGTGAACCACCCCTCCCTCTCCAGGTCCGGGTAGAGGGAGAAGACAATCACCCCGTATTCGTCATTTTCAAACCGGGCCCGGATGGTGTCCACCCCGGACCGGTCGTCCGCCGCCCGCACCCGCAAGGTGGTGTTGTAGCCGACGCTGGTGCGGGGCTCCATCTCCAGCTCCAGCACCACCGGAGGGGTGTCATCCTCCGCCTTCTGGCCGGTTTTTGCCTGGAAGGAGGCGGTACAGGGGAGGGCCAGCTGGCTGCCCCGGACGTTCTCCGGGCGGCAATAGGTTTGGGCGTTGCCCGCCTCGTCGGTGAGGACCACCCCATCCAGGATAAAGGTCCCCTCCGCCTCCCACTGGCTGATGGAAAGCCACCCGGCGTAGACGTTCAGGCCGTGGGCAAAGTCCTGCCCCTCCGCTCGTATCACCTTGGAGACGGTGCTCCCGGTTGCGTCGTTTTTAAAGCGCACGGTGATGTGGTGCACCTCCGAGCCGCGGGGGACGGCCCCCACGGCGATTTCATATTCGGTATGATCCTCGTAGGTTTTGCGTCCGGTGACCCGCACGCTTTGGAGGGCGGGGGCCAGACGCCGGTCCTCCTCCTGGGAAAGGACCCGAAACCCGCAGGAAAAGCCCTGCTCCAGGGGGAGGGCGTCCTTGCCGTACCCCAAGATGGTCTTGTTCCCCACCCGGTCCTCCAAGGTGGCCTTCACCAGGCGGTATTCGCCCCCCGCCTGGTGCTCCCGGATGGGGAGGTCTTTCTGGTACAGCTCATCCCCTGCCCAGTCGTTCCGGTCCAGTGCGGCGAAGAGCTTCTTGCCTCCCGGCTCCTGGAAGACCAATGTAGCCTTCTGAAAGCCGGCGGCCTCGTCCCTGGCGGTAAGGGTGATTCGGGCGGTGTGCGCCCGCCCGTCCTCACCTTCCCCCGCCTGCACCGCGTTTTGCAGCACCGCGCAACCCAGAAAAAGCGGTCCTTCGGCGTCCTCCACCAGCTGGAAGAAGGGCTCCTCCTCCAAAAGCTCGGTGTCCCTGGCGTTCCAGTTCATGTCCGCCTCCCGCAGGTACCGGGTGCGCCCCTCCTTTTGGTCCACCAGGACGACGCTGCGCAGAACGTAAACCCCCAGGGGGGCGTCCTCCGGCAGCTCCAGCTCGCCGGACCAGTACCCGTCGATGCAGGGGTCCCCCCGCCGGGGCAGCAGGGGAAGGCTCAGCACCTTCCCGCTTTCATCGTGGATGAACCGCACCCAGATGGAGCGGATGCCGTCGCTGTCCCAAGCGTCCGCCGCAACGGAAATCTTTCCGCCCCGCCCGGCGGTCCGGGAGGAGATTTGGATGCCATCCAGCATGGGGCCGGGATTATAGGGGGCGTCCTCCGCCCCGTAGGCGGTGCCGGTGGAGAGGAGCATCCCCAGCGCCAGCAGCGCCGCCAGTTTTCCTTTTTTCATACCGCGATTTCCTCCTTTGGTGCGGTGTAGAAGCTGATTTTGCGGCTGGTGCATTTGATGAGCCACTCCAGCCGGGTGAGGAGGGTGGGCAGCAGCACCAGCACCAAAACCATGGAAAGGATGGCCCCGCGGGCCACCAGGACCCCCAGCTGGCCGATAATCAGGTTGCTGGAGCCGAACCGCAGCACGATGCCGGCGGTAGCCAGAATCCCCCCGGAGGTGAGGATGCTGCCGGCGGTGGAGCGGATGGTTTCGGTAACCGCCTCCTGCCGGAGCATTTTGCCGCGCAGCTCCAGGTAGCGGTTGGTGAAGAGAATGGCATAGTCCACGGTGGCCCCCAGCTGCACCGAGCTGATAATCAGGTAGCCGATGTACTGGAGATGGGCGCCGGTGAAGTAGGGCACCGCGATGTTGATGAAGATGGAGGATTCGATGGTGAGCAGCAACAGGACGGGGAGACTCACCGACTGGAAGTTCAGCAGAAGGATGAGGCCGATGGCCCCGATGGAGATGGCGTTCACCTTGACGCTGTCGGCGGTGATGGTGTCCTTCATATCGTAAATGGTAGCGGGAACGCCCACCATATAATATTGGTCGCCGTAATACTGCTGGGCCAGATTCCGCATGGTCTCCACAAAGCGGAAGGTCTCCTCACTTTCCGAAGGGACGCGAGCCGAGACCACCAGCCGGGTGTATCCCTTGGCGGTGAGGAGCTTCAGCTGATCCGGCGGGACGTAGCCCTCCGGAATACTTTTGCCCACCGTCTCCACATAGGAGAGGACTGAGCTCACCTGGGGCAGCGCCTTCAGCTCGTCGTTGAGGGCCTGCTCCTTGGCGGTGCTGCCCACCGGCACCAGGATGGCGAAGGAGTTGGACTCCCCGAACTGGTCGTTGATGGCGTCCCGCTCCCGGACGATTTGGGAATCGGGGCCGGTCATCTCCGAGGCTCCGTAGACGAAATGGATGTTCTGCTGGGCCAGGTAACAGGGGACCAGGAGGATAGCCACCGCGATGGTGACAAAGCCCTTGATCTTCACCGCACCCTTGGCCAGCCCCCGGAAGGAGGGCATAAAGGAGCGATGGCTGGTGCGGTCGATGAGCTTATAGCAGAACATGGTGGCGCAGGGCATAAAGACCAGGGTGGTGGCCAGGGAAATGGCGATGCCCTTGGAGAGAACGTATCCCATATCCGGGCCGATGAGAAACTGCATGGCGATAAGGGCGGCAAAGCCCATCACGGTGGTAAGGCCGCTGGAGGCGATGGAACCGGCGGAACGGAGCACCGCCTGGGCCATGGCCTCCTCCGGGTGGAGGCCCTCCCTGCGGAATTCCTCGAACCGCTCCAGCAGGAAGATGGCGTAATCCATGGAGCAGGCCAGCTGGAGAATCGCCCCGGTGGTATTGGTGATGAAGCAGATCTCCCCAAAAATCAGGTTGGTGCCCATGTTGATGAGAATCGCCACCCCCACGTTGAGCATAAAAAGCACCGGCTCAAACCAGGAGGTAGTGGTGAAGAGAAGGATCAGAAAGACCAGGGGAATGATGATGCTCATCATCTTCACCATGTCCGAGCTGGCGGAGAGGTGGGCGTCCACCGTCTCCACCGGGGACCCGCTCATGGCGTTATCCGGGCCGATGATTTCCCGGATGGCCCCGATGGTCTCAATCTGGTTTTCCTCCCCCACCACCAGGGAATAGAGGGCGTTGCCGTTTTTGTACCAATCCTCCACCTTCTTTTTATCCTGGGTCTCCAGGGGGACGGTGAGGTCCGCCTGGTCGTCCAGCCAATTGACGTCGTCCACGCCGGGGAGAGCCTCCAGCCGGGCCTTGTAGGCCAGACCCTCCGGGATGGTGACGTCCTTTATCATCACCCGGACGTTGGGCACCGCCTTGTCATAGGTGGCGTCCATTACATCCAGACCTACCGTGGAGGGGGCCTGGGCCGGCAGGTAATCCACAATGTCGTAGTTAATTTCAACCAGCGGGGTGATGACGGCGCAGAAGGCGGCAAGGCAGAGGAAAAGGGCCACCACCAGCCCCCGCAGCTTCAGTACCCTTTTTACAGCTCTTTCCAAAATAAAATCACTCCCAAACACCAATAATGTTATCGAACAAGTGTTGACTAACTGTCTAAAAGCCATTATAATAGACATTGGTTAATATGTCCATAGTCAATAAACAGCTGTTCTGTTTATTAAAGGACACTTTTACCAGGAAGTGTCTTTTATCTTTGTGGAGAGAAGGTAAAAAAATTATGAACAACGGAGCGGACGACCGCCGGGTGCGGAAAACCAAGAAGGCCCTTCGCCAGGGCCTGGTGAGCCTTTTGGAAAAAAAGAAGCTGAAGGACATCACTGTGCGGGAGCTTACCGACACGGTGGACCTTCACCGGGGAACCTTTTATGTTCACTACCGGGACATCTACGAGCTGTATGAGAAGATGTGGCAGGAGGCCATC
>OFFS01000974.1_pt1 | contig 14344 bp, 6 predicted proteins | sample 1521541 | NCBI WGS metagenome assembly OFFS01 (sample SAMEA3504127, study PRJEB24116) | mouse gut metagenome | biome: mouse gut; feature: mouse-associated habitat; material: faeces | place: Denmark | collected 2011 | reverse complement strand
TGGGATCTTCCGGTCCGGGCTCAGGATTGGGATCGGGCTCCTCTGGCCCAGGGTTAGGGTCAGGGTCTTCCGGCTCAGGATCGGGTTTGGGATCTTCCGGTCCAGGATTGGGCTCAGGGTCTTCCGGCCCAGGATCGGGTTTCGGATCTTCTGGCTCTGGATTTTCTGAGTCCTGCTTTGTTAAAGTAACTGTCGATTTTCCTGCCGGGAACGTTAACGTATGCCCCGCTTCATCTTTAATAGTAATTTGGCAAGACAGATCTACGGCTCCTTCTGAGCCTGTAAAGGAAGTTTCTAGGCTCTGTATGGGCAGCGAAATATAATTTCTCCCTGCCTGCAATGGAACGTCTTGCGTATAAGTTGCAATGGTCTTTCCGTTAGACTCTAAAAAATCAACCGTCATAGCAACTGTCGTCGCGTTCGCTTCACCAGAAAGCACTTCCAAAGAAACGTTTCCGTGAAGTTGATTTTTAGTATCACAAATTACGTTAACCTCCGGTTCCTTTGGCTTAAATGGATTTTCCTCTTCGGACGCTGAAAAAGAACCAGTTGCCTTTCCGTTTGTTATTTCTAACTCATTCCCGTCCATGGTTACTTTTTCCTGATTTGGAACCTGCACTTGTATGGTATCATCGTGGGTTAATGTTAACGTTACGTTGCTGCTTTCCATTTCTAAGGTTCGTTCCATTCCTTTGGCATTCGTCAAAGTCAATTGTACGGGTTCTTGCCGCGTAGACTCTGAACTTAATCTCAGCTCTAGTTCTTCTGTTTGCAAGTCGGTTTTTATTTGATTTACTTCCAAAACTGCATTTTGATCTGAAGATGTAATTTCTGCATAATGTTCTTGGGATGCCAGATAAAAAGTAACATCTTCATCTGTAGCTTTGGAGTTCTGTGTATCTGTTGTTGAAAGTTGATAGCTGCCTTCGGGAACGACAAAGCTTCGGATTCCAGAAAAGACGTCTTCATCTTGAGAACGGAAAAGCTTTTGCTCGTAAGCGCCTGGAATTTCATCAATCCCTTTTCCGTCTTTGTCGGTTACGCTTGCTCTTTCTTTATCTATGGACAAGTAAAGGGAACGGTCTACGTCTTCACTGTGAAGCTCCACGCCTGACATTGCTGCAGAAATCACCGAATAGTCCACATAAGATGCTGAGGCATAGTGTTTGTAATCTATGTTGCTCAGATGCTTATTGATGGTCAATGTTTGCAGAGCAGAAGGAGCGTTAGGATCATAAACTTTCAGCACAAAATCTCCATTCTCTGCTTGATCGACAGAAACTGGTACTACGGTATGCGCCTGATATTTGGAGTATATTGCCATTATGATAGGTTCTGCCTTTGCGTCAACGCTAAGGCCGCCAGATCGTTCAAATTCCTCCACTTTTTGAATCATCTCCATATATTGATTCATATTACGGCTTAAAACACCGCCGCATCCGGCAATATTTTGCATGTTTTGTGATATTTGGTAAGCCTCTATCAATTTAGTCAGAGCGGCATTTTTATCTAAAGGAGCTTGCAACTGGTAAATGTTTTGTGCAGATTCTTGATAGTCTTGTGCTTTGAGCTCGTTATTCTCATAAAAATCCAGAGCAGAGCTTGCCATGCCGTAGCAGGAACCCGTCCAATTGCCGCTGATAGCGTAATAATAAGTGCCAGTAACAATATTGTTTAAAATATCCACATAACGCTGTCTTGGAATACGATAATCCGCTGGATAGCCAAAAGAGGATGCGTCGTTACCGAAAGAATAGTGGTCCTGTTTTTCGGTATAAAATTTATCCAATCCTAACAGCGGGATGTTCTGCCAGGAGTTTCCGATGCCGTCCCATCCATTTTGATTTTTACGGAAACAAATTGTCAGCTGATTGCATTCTGTAAAGCTGTCTTCTGCCCAATTTTGGGGCGTGCCGCCATAGAAGTATGCTTTTTCTAAATTCGCATTTCCTTTAAATGCCTGTGCCTCAATGGTATCTATGCCGGCAGGAATATTGATCGTGCGCAGCGCACAATCGCTAAATGCGTTGCTTTTTATTTCTGATATGCTGTCTGGCAAGAAAAGATATGCCAAAGCCGTGCATCCTGCAAAAGAAGATTCCGGCAATGTCTGAATTTGGTTATTGAGGATGGCGGCGGTAATTGAAGCGCATCCTTGAAAAGCGCTTGCTCCTATCGATGTAATTTCTTTTAAATGGAGCTGGCCTTGAAAGGAGCTGTCATTCTCAAAGGCGCCAGTGCCAATGGTCTTTACATTACTAATGTCTAGGAACGACATTTTGGGGCAGTCGCCAAAGGAATGGTCTCCGATCCGCTCAAGCTCCAAACCTGTTTCAAGGCGAAGCAAATTTTGGGCGTGGCAAAAAGCATAATCTCCAATATCCGTAATGTGTTCTGCCTCTATGGTCTGTATCTGGTTCATATATGAGGTCCATGGGGCGGGTTCTTCTTCGCTGAAATTTGGAATGACGCCCGTTCCGGTAAATCGCATCAAGCCGTTTTCTCCTTGAAACTCCCAAGTAACCCCGTCAAATGTACCAGATTCTTGGTCGCTATTGCCAGGGTTCCAATCGGCAAGATGAAAAGAAGACCAATAGCTTTCATCCCATCCAGCGCTGGAAGGAATCCGGTAAATAAGAAGCTGAGCTCCATTCTCTTTGAGGCAATTCTCCCCTGCCGAAGGGGCGTCTCCTTGAAAATAGATAGCGTTTAGATTTCTATTTCCGTAAACGGAATACCGTCCAAGCTCAATCAGGTTTTTAGGCATATGTAGTGTCTTTAACGACCTTGTACTTCTGATACTGCTGTCATTCAGGCGTTGCGTCGTATCGAGAATATAATATTCTTCTCCTGCTTTTGCGAAAGGATAAAATAGTAAGCTGGTGTGATCTTTGTTATACACCACATTGTCAACCGCATCCAAATAAGGGTTTTCTTCAGAAATCGTTATGGTGTTTAAATAGGTACAATCGTCGAAAGTCAAACTAGAAACATAATTCAGCTTTTTGCCTATGGTCAGTTTCTTTATGCCACAGCCTACGATGGCATTTGCCTGAACTGTCTCAACATTGTCAGGAAGATGGAGCTCTTTAAGGTTCTGACACCAAAAAAATGCGTCTTTGGAAATTGTTTTTAAGGTTCTAGGAAGGGAAATATTAAGGAGATTATCTGCATGATAAAATGTATTTTTGTCAATTAGCTCTGTTCCTTCCAGAATTTCAATGGCTGTAGCAGGCGCCGCAGGCGCATATGCAATTGTACGGTAGGGAGAGCCGTTCTTTTGTTCATACAAGACATTGTCTACGGTCTTGAAATTGGCATTGCCCTCAACAACTTCAAGACTTTTCAATGCCTCATTTTCAATCAATATATCGTCTCCTATCGTAGTGACGCTCATTGGAATGGTCAAATTGGTAAGTCCTGTTTCTCGAAAGCAATAAGTCCCCAACGATAGCAAACTCCCTGGAAGCGTAATATCCGTCATGCTTTCACATGCCGAAAAAGCCGCTTTGCCAATCGTCTCTAATCCATACGGAATCTGGAAAGCGATCAGGCTTACATCGTCAGTAAACGCACATTCTCCTATCGACTTTAAGCTTGTGCTGCATGTGAAAGTTTCTAGCAGACTGCAGTAGGCAAAAGCGTAATTGCCGATGCGTTCAATGCTGTTTGGCAGCAGGACGTATCTCAAGCTAGCGGCTCCAGAAAATGCGCCGTCCGGAATATTGGTAATTCCATCTGAAATAGATAATGTGGTAATAGTTGGAAGATAACCATATTCATGCCAAGGAGACATGTTGCCTCCGAAATCTATCTCCCCTGTTCCTGTCAAGGTAAGCTTATATGGAGGCTCTTGCAGATTCCAGCCTTGTACAGTGTCTTCTGTAATTTCCCAATGAATATTTGTTCCCAAGTACCCAGAAGTTTCCTTTTCCTGTCCTTCTTCTGCGAAAACCTGCAGCGGTCTGCCTCCTATTAAGGGTATTGATCCAAGTATCAAGGAAAAGATTAAATATATACTAGCTATTCTATAGATATTTTTCATAAATTTGCCCCTTTCCTTCCTTCATAACGATGATAGCGTTTGGTCTTTCTATAAAAGATTCTGCTACTCAATGTTTCCATGTAATTTTTGTAAAGACTGCACTTCGCTGCTACCATGCTTTTTCAAAGAAAGAATACCGCTAATGGTTGCCATTGCAGCTGCCATGGTGGTCATATACGGAACTTTTTTCTTAATCGCAGCTTTTCTTAAATAGCTGTCATCCATGTGGCGTTCCTGTCCCACAGGAGTATTGACAATTAAGTCGATCTTGCCATTGGTAATCAGATCGAGCATGTCAGGTCTTCCCTCCGTTAACTTATATACCATCTTTGCAGGAATTCCTGCTTCTCTGATTAGCTTGCAAGTATTTTGGGATGCAATAATGTGAAATCCCGCTTTTGCAAATTCTTTGGCAACCTCTACAACCTCAGGCTTATCCCGGTCACTGACAGAAATAAGCACCGTTCCCTCCAAAGGAAGCTTTAACTGCGCAGCTTCCTGGGCTTTATAAAATGCTTCTCCGTAGGATGTGGAAAGACCAAGTACTTCTCCAGTGGAACGCATTTCTGGCCCTAATACCGGATCTACTTCCTGAAACATATTAAAGGGGAATACCGCTTCTTTTACGCCATAGTAAGGAATCGTTTGTTCTTTCAGTTCTGGAACCGGCGAAGGCTTTCCGGTCAATTCTGCCGTTACGATCTCAATGGCCAGAGGAACCATGCGGATATTGCAGACTTTAGATACCAATGGCACGGTACGGGAAGCCCTTGGATTTGCTTCTAGCACGAATACTTTGCCGTTTTCTATGGCGTATTGCATGTTCATAAGGCCTTTGACATGCATTTCTTCCGCAATTCTTCTGGTATATTCCTTGATCGTGGCTACGTTTTCCTCTGAAATATGTTTCGAGGGGATAATGCACGCAGAGTCGCCAGAATGCACACCTGCAAGCTCGATATGTTCCATCACTGCCGGAACAAACGCATGGGTTCCGTCGCTGATGGCGTCTGCCTCACATTCTGTCGCATGTCCCAGAAAACGGTCAATTAAAATTGGACGGTCTGGAGTGACTCCTACGGCAGCGTTCATATAGCCTGTCATGCTGTCAGCATCATATACGACCTCCATGCCTCTCCCGCCTAGAACATAAGAAGGACGAACCATTACAGGATAGCCGATGTTATCTGCAATTGCGAGAGCCTCTTCTACATTGACCGCCATTCCAGATTCCGGCATGGGAATTTCAAGCTTTTCCATCATGGCGCGGAACAGATCTCTGTCTTCTGCCAAATCAATCACAGAGGGTGCGGTTCCCAGTATCTTTACGCCATTTTTCTCCAAATCTGCCGCCAGATTCAAAGGAGTCTGACCACCGAACTGGGCAATGACGCCGACTGGCTGTTCCTTTTTATAAATACTCAGGACATCCTCGAGGGTCAGAGGTTCAAAATAAAGCTTATCAGAGGTATCATAGTCCGTAGATACGGTTTCTGGATTGCAGTTTATGATAATGGTTTCAAACCCAAGTTTTTTCAAGGCAATCGATGCGTGGACACAGCAATAATCAAATTCGATCCCCTGTCCAATACGATTGGGACCACCGCCCAAAATCAAAATTTTCGGCTTGCCTTGCGTTACAGGATTTTTGTCTTCTGCATTGTAAGTAGAATAATAATAAGCGTTATCCTTTGTCCCGCTGACATGCACGCCTTCCCAAGCCTCTTCCAGACCTAGGGATATTCGTCGATTACGAACCTCCTCCTCTAAAATATGCAGGATCTGGCTTAAATATTTATCAGAAAATCCATGTTTTTTTGCAGCAATCAGTGCTTCGTCAGATGGAAGATGCCCTTTTTCTGCCGCAAGAGCCTCTTCTTCTTCCACTAATTCCTTGATTTGTTCTAAGAAATAATGCTTGACCTTGGTTATCTCATGGATTTCCTCCACGGACGCTCCTTTTCTGAGCGCTTCATAAATAATAAAATAACGTTCACTGGTCGGGGTGATCAGAAGCTTCAATAGCTGTTCCTTGGTTTTTTGATCAAAATCTTTCACATGACCTAAACCATAACGTCCAGTTTCCAGACTGCGGATCGCTTTTTGAAATGCCTCTTTAAATGTCTTGCCAATGCTCATTACTTCGCCGACTGCCCGCATCTGAGTGCCGAGCTTGTCCTCTACGCCTTTAAATTTTTCAAATGCCCAACGGGCGAATTTGATTACCACATAATCCCCATCTGGAACATAATTGTCTAATGTGCCATATTTTCCACATGGGATATCGGAAAGCGTCATTCCAGTTGCCAGCATCGCCGATACCAAGGCTATCGGGAATCCGGTTGCTTTGGACGCAAGGGCAGAGGAACGGGAAGTCCTGGGATTGATTTCAATCACAATGTCTCTGTCTGTTTTGGGATCATGCGCCCATTGCACATTTGTTCCTCCAATTACCTGGATCGACTCCACGATCTTGTATGATTTTTCCTGGAGCCGTTTTTGAACTTCTTCTGATATCGTAAGCATAGGCGCAGAACAGAAAGAGTCTCCGGTATGTACGCCAAGGGGATCAATATTCTCAATAAAGCATACGGTGATCATATTGTTGTCTGCATCCCGTACCACCTCTAATTCTAATTCTTCCCATCCTAATATGGATTCTTCTACCAGGACTTGTCCTACCAGGCTTGCCTGTAGCCCTCTTGTGCAGACGGTTTTTAACTCCTCCATATTATATACAAGGCCGCCTCCGGCGCCTCCCATCGTATACGCAGGCCGCAGTACCACCGGATATCCCAGCTTATCAGCGATTGCCAAGGCTTCTTCCACAGAATAAGCCACTTCGCTTTTTGCCATTTCAATTCCAAGACTGTCCATGGTTTTCTTAAATTCGATACGGTCTTCCCCACGTTCGATAGCGTCTACCTGTACGCCGATTACTTGTACGCCGTATTTCTCCAGCACGCCTGACTTTGCAAGCTCAGAGCACAGATTCAGTCCAGACTGTCCCCCAAGGTTAGGCAAAAGGGCGTCTGGTCTTTCTTTGGCTATAATCTGTTCCATTCGTTCTACATTCAGAGGCTCGATATAGGTGACATCAGCGGTTTCCGGATCTGTCATAATGGTAGCAGGATTTGAATTAACCAATACAATTTCATAACCTAGGCTTTTTAAAGCCTTGCATGCCTGTGTACCAGAATAGTCAAATTCACATGCCTGTCCAATTACGATAGGACCGGATCCAATAATCAATACCTTATGGATATCTTTTCTTTGAGACATTTTTGTTCCTCCTGTCGCTAGCAATAATTTTTATGTATTTTTATCATTATACTGGAAAATTGTCTGCCAGGCAATGTTTTTCTTATTTTACAATTTCTTAGAACAGATCAAGGAGCCTCCCCATTTTGTAATCTCGTAGTGCCAAAAGGTCTTGAGGCTTTCGCACTAGTACATTCAAAATGATTTTTGCACAAAATATTTGGTAAAATAGCAGAAAACAAAAACTTGCGTATGATGTTCGAAAATATCGTATCATACGCAAGCTATATTTAAAACGTCGCAGGTATAGCGTAAACTTTTGAAGTTGCTTTGCCGCTGTTTTGGGTTGTTGAAATCCAGACAATGCTTCCATTGTATAAAATGGGCTGGGAATCACCGTCAAACGCCATATTGGAATATTTTTTGGAATAAATCTTTTTTCCAGTATCGCTGTATACAGCGTAATTTAGCGTAGACGTTCCTTTTTTCGTAGTGGAATATAAAATTACAAAACGGTTGTCTGTCAATTTAATCATTCGGGTTTCCCCTACCGTGACAGAGGTAGTCTTTGGGTTATGGGTAGTCAGCCATTTAAAAGTTACTTTGCCAGAGTTGCGGTTGGAAAGTATCAGGAACGCATTATACTTCATATCATAACCAAAGCCAGAAATGTTTTTTATTTTTTTACCATGAGGCTGTGACGTCCCGCAGACAAGCACATTGCTGGTTCCAATTTCCATGCCCCCGACCCTGCATCCTGTGAAGTTAGCGCCAGTCTCCCCTTTCAAGGAAAACAGGGAGGAGGAACTAATTGTTTGATTATCTGCTCCATAGTTTGATACTGTAGTCAGTTCTAAGCCGCGGGGATAGGCGTCTCCGTGGTCCAAAAGGTAGAGCATGTCGTCTTTGAATTTCACAAACTGATTAAAGGAATGACTGGCATAACTCTCATTTGCTTCTGCTGCTTTCATTTTTTTCGTATTGATTTTAAAGGAGATATTAGACTGGTGGCGATATCCGTCGCCGTATGTAAACATCTCTCTCGCAGTCATCAGATAAAGGGTGTTTCCCTGCATATCCATGCGGCAATTTCCGGCGTCAAATGGAGCATAGATTCCCTGAAAGGTATTAAAGACGCCGCCTTTGATGTTTGCTGTCTTTAATCTTTTCCATTTGCCGTCGAACTGGATCACTTTAATCACGATTTTGCTTTTACTTTCCTTGGGATTGTCATAGCCTATTGCCACATAAAACTTGCCGTCTGTACCTTGGTAAAATCCGCCCCATACATCATACTTCAATTTTATCGTTTTTGTGTTTGTCACCTTGAAAGAAGCATTCAGGGTATAGATTTTTAAGTCGCCGTTATTCTGAACGCATACGGCATGAAACTTGCCGCCGGACTGATAATAGTAGGTAGTGTCTGGATGCGCCCAGTGGTAGGAATATTGTCCGAATCCTCCCGAAGATTCCTGGCTTATTTTGCTGCATAATACCTTTTTAACTTTATTATTTTTGGGAATAATCTGGGATACGGTTGGTGAGAAATCACTTTCCCCCATTGCATCCATAGTTACTAACTTGTAGTAGTAAGGAATACCCTTGGTGACTTTTTGCTTATAGAAAGTTGTTTTACCGCTCCGATCGGTGTAAATGCATTTGTAAGTTCCATTTTCCTGGTTGGATTGGTAAAGCTTATACCCTGTTGCATTTTTGAAAGCATTCCATCTGATTACTAGATTGCTGCTGCCAGATTTTTTGACAGAGGTGATGCTAGAACCCGCCATTTCTTGGGCTGTAAACCCTGTCTGATAGGCCTCTCCTGGCAAGGTACGTAAATCATCCTTTACGTAACCGACAACTTGGTAAAAATATTCTTTATTCCATTTTACAGGCAAAGTAATGCTGGTTTTGTCAGCACTTAATGTTTTCAGTGTTTCATATTCACCATTATAATTCTTTGAACGTTGCACATAGTATCCGTCGCATCCAGGGACTTTCTTCCATTTTAAGGTAATGTGGTGAAAATCAGTCTGTGTAATCTTGGGATAGTCTGCTATGTATGGCAATACATATAAACGGAATTTGAAAGATGTATTTCCGGTTGAAGCAATGATATCTGTGTAGCCAACTCCGATCACCTTATATTTGATGGTTCCAGTTATATAGTGGCCAGCGTCAACATCAAGTTCCTTTTCTGAGGTAATTTTCAATACATTTGCGTTAGAATTGGATATGGATAAAGTAACAGGGCTGTCAGTTGTATTGCTACAGGAGTAATACAACCAGCTGTTGTAGCTGTCAATTGGCGAGCCATAATTGCAAATCAATTTTGTTTGATCATATTGTTTGCCTAAGCTATATTCAAACTTAACGTTCCCTTCTTGTGTGACATCACTTTTCTCTGCCTGGTCTGGCGAAACTATGTTTCTTCTGTCTTCTTTTGATTGCCCAGATGGTGACAAGTTTTTGATGTCCTGTTCAGGAACCAGTTGCAAATTTTCAATTGCTTTTGGGATGGCTGCTTCTATGTTGCCGGCTGTTTGTGTTGCACACACTGGTTGTATCATTCCTGTTAAAAACATGGTTGTCAATAGTAGGGCTATTATTTTTTTCATAAATTTTCCTCCAATAGTGATTAAAAGTAATAGTGATTAAGAAATATTTTGTTTACTCCATAAAGATTATCTTTGTTTAATCTAAGCTTTTGTTTCTTTCACATTTTAAAGCTTAAATTTTGTCATCTCCTGTTTCATTTCCTGAGAAACTTCCGACAAATTTTCAATACACATAGCAACCTTTGTCGTTCCTTTTAACTGCTCTTGGATGGATTCTGCCACTTGTTGCGTGAGCCCTGCCGTGTTTGAGGAAATATGCTGTATTCTCTCCACGGCGCATGCCGCCATGCGGTTGCATTGATGCATTGTTCCCACAAGCTCCTCCATGCTGTTGACAGATTCTTTTGTTTGCTCTGCGAGCGTATGGAAATCCAGCAGAGTCCCTTGAACCTGCTTTGCTGCTTTCGTCTGTCCGTTCACACCTGTGCGGATAGATTCGATATTGGTAACCACATTGGAGATTTCCTTGCATAATTCTGTAATAATTTTTTCTATGCCATCTGTTGCTTGTGACGAATCTGCTGCAAGTTTTGCGATCGATTCTGCGACTACGGAAAAACCTTTGCCATGCTCTCCTGCATCATTTCGCTGAGAGGATTCTTCTTCTCCATGTCCATATGCTCCTTTCATGGCCACTCAGGCGGCCTCACTCTCTCCTTCCGCCGGAGCGGTCTCCGCTGCCGGCGGCGGCGAGGCCAGCCTCCGGAAGCCCAAAAACCACTTCAGCCCGCTCCCACCGGCCCGCAGGACCGCCCATACCGGAATCCAGGGCCGCAGGGACACGCCCACGTCGGCAATGCAGTCCATCCGTTCCCCCATAAAATCCGGGAACAGCCGGATGTCCTGGTCCTTGATCCGCACCGCCCGCTCCAAAAGGGGCAGTCCCGCAGACAGGGCGGCGCAGAGCCGTCCGTACAGCTGGGCTGTGTCCGCCGGGTCAGCGCAGGCGATGAGCAGGTGGACCTTCAGGGGCTCCACTCGGACGCCCCGCCCCGTCCGGCCCAGCAGACGCGCCAGAATGGGCGGCAGCGTCTCCAGGCTGTAGAGGATCTGGTCCAGGTTGATCTTTGCCCTGGGTTTGGGAGGTTTTTTCTCCCTTTTTTGCTTTTTCCTCTTTTTCTGTTTTTTGGGGGACGGATCCGCCGATTCCTCCTGGGAGGGCTTCTCCTTTGGCGGGAATATCTGGAGCCGGATCGGACCGTACCGAACCCACACCGCCAGCGCCCCCTGGTCATAGGAGAGCCGGACCCGGGCCGGTATGGTCAGCGCGATGACCAGCGCCGCAAGAAGCGCCAACAGGATACCCAGTATCACTCTGCCAACCAAGTCCCTCGCCCCCTCCTCGCATCTTCTCTGTTTATGTGGCGGCCCCGCCGGTCTCTTCGTCCGCCTCCTCTCCAGTCATCCGCATCTGTCCCTCCTCATCGTCCACCCCCGGCAGGGGCGGCAGATCCTCCAGGGACCGCAGGTGGAAGGAGCGGAGAAAGGTCTGGGTGGTGCGATAGAGCCGGGGCCGGCCGGGCACCTGCAAGCGCCCGCACTCCTCGATCAGCTTCCGCTCAAGCAGCAGCCCCACGGTGTAGGCGCTGTCCACGCCCCGGATCTGGTCCACATAGGCCCGGGTGGTGGGCTGGTAGTAGGCGATGACGGCCAGCACCTCCAGGGCAGGCTGACTGAGTCTGGCCGGCCGCCGGATCTCAAAGGCCCTGCGGATGATGTCCGCGTACTCCGGCGCGGAGCACAGCTGCCAGCTGTCCTCCATGCACACCAGCCGCATCCCCCGGCGCTCAAAGGCGTAGTGATCCCCCAGCCGACGGAGGGCCTCCTCCGCCCGGGGGCGGTCCGTGTCCAGGGCCATGCACAGGCGGCTGATGTGTACCGGCTCGCCGGAGGCGAACAGGATCGCCTCGGCGGCGATCTGCATTTCCGAATTATCCAACTGGTCTTACCTTCTTCCCAGGGTTTTTCCCTACAGCTGCAGGGTGTCGATCTCCGCGCCGGTGGCGGTGACGGTGCAGTCCCGCTCGCCGCCGGAGAGGGTCACGATCCTGGCCCGGCAGAGCTCCAAGATCGCCAGGAAGGTGGCGACCACCTCGCTGCGGCTGCGGCTGCCCCGGAACAGGAGCCGGAAGCTGGTGATGCCCCGGCGCAGCCGGTCCATGATCTCCGCCGCCTTGCCCGCCACAGGGTAGGGCTCCTGGCGGACAATCTCGTCGAAATTGCTCAGGGGCGGCGGCAGCCGACGCTCCTCCCGGTCCGCGATCTCCCCCAGGGCCGCCAGGAGATCCGCCGGCCGGTGGCTGTACTCGTAGATCTTTCCCTGCTCCAGGGGCTCCGGGTCCCGGCACAGGATGTCCCGGCCGAACTCCCCCATAGGACCCAGGATGGCGGAGACCCACTTGATCCGCTCGTAGTTCTCGCTGCTGCGCCGCTCCTCCAGGGAGCGAATCAGCTCCTCCATCTCGCTTTTGGCCTCCTCGTCCTCCAGGGACAGGAGCATTCTGGTCTTGATGAACATCAGCTGAGCGGCCATGGTGATAAACTCGCTGGCCACCTCCAGATCCATCTGCTGGCGCAGCTCCAGGTAGGCCAGATACTGCTCCAGAATGAGGGCGATGGGGATATCCTGTATCTCGATCTTGTTCTTGCCCAGCAGATAGAGGATCAGATCCAGCGGGCCCTCAAAGTCCTCCATGCCCTCCCTGCTGTGCACCACGCTCTCCAATTTATAGACAGGTATATCCATCCAGTCACCTCAATGGGGGAAAAATAGGATCATCATCCAGTCAAAGACAGCGGCAATGGCGCCGGAGAGGAAGCTCCCTCCCAGATCCAGCCAGATCAGCGCCAGCAAAACCACCATGCCATACCGCTCATAGCGCATAAGGACGTAGTAGGCCCGCTCCGGCAGCAGGGCGAAGAGCACCTTTGAACCGTCCAAGGGCGGGATGGGGATCAGGTTGAAGAGCCCCAGACCCACGCTCAGCATAGCCGTGGTCAGCAGGAAATAGAAAAGCCACGCCAGCGCCGGCCCCACCGCAGCCATCCGGAAGATCAGCGACGCCAGAAACAGCGACGCCAGGGCCAGCAGGAAGTTGGATGCCGGCCCAGCCAGGGCGGTGACGGCCATGCCAGCCTTGGGATTTCGAAAATAGCGCATGTCCACAGGCACCGGCTTGGCCCAGCCGAAGCCGCACAGAAACATCGCCGCCAGCCCCAGCCAGTCGATGTGGTGGAGGGGGTTGATGCTCAGACGGCGCATCCGCTTGGCAGTGGGATCCCCCATGGCGTAGGCCGCCAGACCATGGCATGTCTCGTGGACGCTCAGGCACAGCAGCACTCCCAGCACCCTTTGAAGCGCTGCCAGTCAAACTGCTCCCATATGGTCTGTAGATATCCCTGCATGAACGTCTCCTCGCGGCCAGCTTTGCGCATTTTTTGTTAGTATAGCAGATTTTCCCGCCGATTACAAGCGTCTGCGCGCCTCTTCCCGGAAATCTATTTACCCAAAGGTCCCGTCCGGTCCAACCGCAGCCCCCCTCCAGCGGCCCGGCGGCCGGTCTCCGCGCCTTACGCCCCAGCGACGAGAAGGGGCGCCGCTTCCAATATACGGGATATCCTGTCCGCAGCGTGTGTACAGCCGCCCGCGTCTCAACGCAGCGGCTCCATCCTTTTCCGGGCCCGCCGGACCCCCAGAAAGTATGCCAGCAGCTGCGCGGAAAGGGCAATAAGCGACACCGTCACCATAAAGCCAAGGGCGGAAAAGGGCTTGAAGTACCACATCCACTGCTCCGTTTCAAGCTGCGCCATCAGCAGACAGGAGGACAGAAAGCTCCACGCGTTTCCTATCAGCAGCGCCGCCGGCCGGCGATATCGCACAGCAGCCAGGCACAGCAGCGTCATGCCGGCCAGCAGCGGGAGGTACAGCCACATGGTGCGCAGCTGGGCGTCCCCGTACATGGCCAGAAAGGCGTAGGGAACGGAGTACCCCAGCAGCATGAGAATGGCGGCAGCCCGCTTTTTCACTGTTTTGCCTCCGCCCTCTCCTCTGCCCGTCCCGGGGAGAAGGGGCACCGCTTCCCGATGCACTGGTTGTTCTGCCCGCAGCGGGTGCACACCGGCGTCCGCCGGGTCATCTCCACGCCCCAGGTCTCCCGGGCAAAGTCGATGGCCTCCAGAATGGAGAGATAGGAGTCCCGCTTGCAGCACCGGGGCCCCCCGATCTCGCCGATCCGCTCCAGGGACCGGGCGGTCATCCGGTGGGAGACGCCCCAGGCCTCCCCGGCCAGGGGCGTAGACCCGGACACAATGGATGCGAACATACCCGCGCTGAGCCCTGCGCCGCAGGCTCCCCAGAATCCGCAGGCCCCGCCGGGCACGTTCCTGCCCCGGCTGAGCATCTCCGGCAGCGCCGTCTCCA
>OFFS01000924.1_pt1 | contig 15031 bp, 15 predicted proteins | sample 1521541 | NCBI WGS metagenome assembly OFFS01 (sample SAMEA3504127, study PRJEB24116) | mouse gut metagenome | biome: mouse gut; feature: mouse-associated habitat; material: faeces | place: Denmark | collected 2011 | reverse complement strand
GGAAGAACCCGTTTACCCTGGACTCCAAGGCGCCCGCCGGTGGCTATCAGGAGTTCCTGCTCAACGAGGCCCGCTACAGCTCCCTGACCCGTGCCTTCCCCGAGCGTGCCGAAGATCTGTTCAAGAAGAACGAGCAGGCCGCGATGGACCGCTGGGAGCACCTCCAGAAGCTCATCGAGCTGTACAAATAAGGCAGATTTCTGCATAACCTGAACCCAAAAGGGAGACGCTTCTCTATAAAGAAGCGTCTCCCTTCCTTTGCTGGGTTTCAGGCCAGGTCCTGTTCCAGCAGGGTGCGCAGCTGGCGGCAGCGGCGCTGGCAGCCGTCGATCAGCTCCGTGTGCAGCTCCAGCAGGGCGGGATCGTCCCAGTCGTCCGCGGCAATGCGAAAGGCCGTCTCTTGGCGCTGCTCCGCCTGGTGCCGCAGGCGCAGCGCCCCCCAATAGGACGCGATCGCCGGAGTTGTCAGCAGCTCGCTGGGCCAGTAGCGCAGCCCGGTGAGCAAAAAGTAGGCAGCCGACAGCTTGCGGGCCTGCCGGTGCAGTTCGCCGGCCAGGTTGTTAAGTACTCGGGCGTCGCTCCCCCTGGCCCGGCGGGCCAGATGCCGGTAGAACTGCCAGCCCTCCAGTGCCTCCATCACCTGATGGCGCAGCCGGGCAGTGCGGTCGCCGGCGGGCGAGGGCTGCTCCCACAGCGGGGGCAGGTCGCCTGCGCAGCCGGGGCCGTTGGGTTCCGGGAGAGAGTCCGGCTGGGCGGGGGACTCCTGCGCCGGGGGCTCCGGGGCGGGGGTCTCCTCCTGGGGCGGTTCCTGGGGGCTCTGCCAACCCTCTGGCTGGGGCGTCTCCTCCTGGACCGGCGCGTCCGGCATAAGACCGCCGTGCTGGCGGATAAGCTCCTCCAAACGCTGACAGGACAGATCGCCCTGCATGGTCTCAATGGGGCACTGGGCCTCGTCCCTGCCCGCCATCACCCGCTGCCACACCCGCCGGAACGTCTCCTGGTCCTTTACCGAGCATGGGATCATTTCTTCCATGTTCACACCTCCTTTGCCCCTCATTCTATGTGACAGGGAGAGAATTTGCCATTGGGAGATAAATCAAAAACATAAAACATAGTAAAATGCTATGAATTTTGTCCTTGACAGCAATTCCCTCCTATGGTATACTGCAAACCATAGAAATAGACTATGATTTCGTCCGCGAAATCTGTTTAGGAGCAATGGATTATGCTTGAACTTAACCATCTTGCCTTTTCCGTGGAGGAGGGGGCGGGGCAGAAGGACATCCTGCGGGATGTGTCCCTGACGGTGCCGGACGGCGCATTCTGGGTGATTACCGGCCCCAACGGCGGGGGAAAGACCTCGCTGGCCCGGGCCATCATGGGGCTGAACCAGCCCACCGGTGGACAGATTCTGTTTGAGGGTATTGATATCACCGACAAAAAAGCCGATATCAATCTCCACCGGCAGAAAATGGGAATGGTGTTCCAGCATTTTAACCTGTTCCCTCATATGACCATACTAAAGAATATGACCCTGGCTCCCATGAAGCTGCTGAAAAAGTCCCAAAAAGATGCGGAAGCACAGGCCAGGTCCCTGCTGGAACGGGTAGGACTCGGGGACAGGGCAGGCTCCTACCCCAGCCAGCTGTCCGGCGGCCAGAAGCAGCGGATTGCCATTGTACGCGCCCTCTGTATGGATCCGGAGGTCATGCTCTTCGACGAACCCACCTCCGCACTGGATCCGGAAATGGTAGGGGAAGTGCTGGAGGTCATGAAAGAACTGGCCAAAGAAGGCATGACTATGGCAGTAGTCACCCATGAAATGGGCTTCGCCAGGGAAATGGCGGACCGTGTCATCTTTATGGCGGAGGGAAAAATTGTGGAGGAAGGCACGCCAGAGGAAATCTTCACCTCGCCGAAGCAGCCCAGGACAAGGGATTTCCTGGCCAAGGTGCTGTGAAACGGGGCTGTCGCATTAAGGGTCATGAACACCGGATATAGGTATGCCTGATTACAGGACAGCCTGTATCCTGTGAAAATTTCTGAATGCGGCAGCCCCTGCTCTATTTATAATCCCGGAAACAGCTGCGCAAAAAACATATTCAAACAGGCTTCATCTGCCTTACAGAAATTCTCCGTATTTCTCCTCCAGCAGGGGGATACCATATTCCCGTGGCGTCCCCTTAATCCGTTCCATATACCCCTTCAGCGCGCCCCTGCAATGCTGAGGCCCGCCTTCCCGCATCACCGTCCACATGGGATCCGCATCCGAACGTGAAGACTTCATCATACTATCCGTCCAGTCCAGAATCATCTTCGCCCCCCTGGCGCACAAATCCGGGCGTTCCTCCGCAAGGTTGTGCATCTCATGAGGATCCTCCTTCACATGAAAGAGCATCTCGTCCGGCAGCAGGTGCCCGCCCCCATGAATCGTGCGGATATAGATGTAATCGTCAAACCGCACGCTTCTCTGGCACACATGGGCGCATTGGGTCAGCACCGCATAAGGCCTGGAACAATCCGTTCCATCCTTCAGGGCCTTCGCAAAGGAAACGCCGTCATATCGGAAGTTGTCCCAACTTACCAGAGACGTTCCCAGAAGTTCCTGCATGGTGGGCGCCAAATCCGTATTGTCATGAAATCCCTTCACCACTGCGCCCTTACGCATCCCTGGCCAGCGAATGATAAGCGGAATCCGGCAGACCGGGTCATCCGCCATACCGTGTTCCGCATACACCCCGAATTCTCCCAGATCCTCTCCGTGGTCTGCCGTGATAATAATGGCCAGATCATCGTCATACAGTCCGTTCTCCTTCATCCAACCGATAATACAGCCGACATTGTCGTCGGTATACCGAATACCTTCGTCATAGGTGTCCAGGAACCGCTTTGCCTCCTTCAAGGTCTTCAGACTGCCAGGGTGCTTTGGGCACTGGGCATAATGCTCGTCGTTCCACATATTAATCTCATTTGCCCCATGAGGACCGATATGCAGAAGATGTTCCTCAAAAATTTCTTCGGTAATCCAGTCATCCGACAGGGGCGTTCCCTCCAGGCCGCTCTTGTAATCCACCGGTGTCCGGTAAGGCGTATGGGGATCCCAGTAATGCACATGCATCATCCAGTTATCCCCTTTCCCGTTTTTCTCCAGCCATTCCAGCACCTTCGGCGTCACCATATCCGCGGATTCGCCTCCCCGCCAGCCTACATTATGGCACTCGTTAAAGCCGGCGTTAAACCACCAGGCGCTGTGGCGTTCCGCGAATGTGGAAAAAGATACGGTATGCATGCCCGCCCGGCGGAACTGCATGAACAGACTGTTTTCCGACATCTCATCCGTAAATCTCCTGTTCCTCCCCTGAAGCCGCATGTCCGCCGCCGTTCCCCCATGGCCTACGATGCCGTTGTGAATCCCGTACTGTCCGCTGATCATGGACGCCCGGGATGGCAGGCAAGGGGCGTTGGGGCAATAATAATCGTCAAATCTGACACCTTCCCTTGCAATATCGTCCATTACCGGCGTGGTATTCCGTCCATAGCCGTAACAGCCCATATGATCCGCCCGCAGTGTGTCAATATCGAACATAAGTACTCTCATCCTTCGATTCCTCTCCCTTTACTTATTTCCGCTGTATGTATCAAACTGCTCCATTTTCCCTGCTGTCCGGGAACAATGCTCAGTCTTCTCCCATTGCCTCATTTTCCAGCACAAGCTCTGCGCAGACGGGATAATGGTCCGACAAATACACCCCGTCTTCCTGCTCCTCCCACTTTTCCAGATGCCTGCAGCTTACCTGGCCACGGGTGATTACGAAATCAATACTTGTCTGCTCATTTCCTTTCCAGTAGCCGTGATAGGTCACCCCAATATGCTCCGTCTGGTTGACGAATTCCGGATACTCCTTCAAAACCTGCATTTCCTCCCAGTCAGGCTCCATATTAAAATCCCCGGTGATTATGACAGGGACATCTCCGAAAAAGGAATCCGCGGCCACCTTTTTCAAAATCTGCTCCAACGCCAGCTTTCTGGCCAGCTGCCCGGCATTATCCAGATGGGCGTTGGCCACCCGGAAGACCTGCCTTGTCTGCATGTCCTCAAACACCGCCTCCGTACATATCCTGGGGCAGACGCTCTGTTCCGGATACCGGGAGCCGGGCACTGTCGGCGTCTCCGACAGCCAGCAGCTCTCCATCTTCATCAGGTTCATCCGCTCCTTCCGGTAAGCGATGGCAGACTGCTCGTCCCGGAGGGATACGCTGCGGCCGCAGCCTATCACATAGTAGTCTGTCAGATTCTCCTTCAGCCACACCGCCACATGTGGCAGCACCTCCTGAAAACACAGGATGTCAGGCTTCTCCTGCTCTATTTTGCGCAGGATCAGCGGCTTTCTGAAGTCAAAATTATTTTCTCCGTCAAAACCGCAGTCGTACCGTATGTTGAATGTCACAAATTTCATGTCTGTCCTCCACGCCGCTTGCATCCGGCAAATGCGGCTCATTCGATTTTACATAGTCTCAGGCCTGCCCGCATACGCCCTGTTCCCTTCTTCCCATGGGGCAAGCCTTCCCCGGTAAAAATCACATAAAATATGGTCTGTATATCCCCTCAAAACAGCGGCTTACATGCAGGATAAATCTCTTTAAATTCTCTGTAGCGCTCCTCATACTTCGCCGCCAGCTCCGCATCCGGCTCCACCGTTTCCACGACCTTCACTACCTTCGCCGCGATCTCCTCCACGCTTGCGTACTCGCCGCAGGCTACAGCCGCCAGCATGGCACCGCCCATGGACGGCCCCTCTTCGCTTTCCAGCACATCCACCTTCAGGTTCAGTACATTGGCGATAATCTTCTTCCAGAGAGGGCTCTTCGCACCGCCGCCGCAGATTTTGGTACGTGTCAGGCTGATTCCCAGGGACCTGGCCACCTCAAGCGAATCCCGCAGTGCAAAGGCAACCCCCTCCAGCACCGCCTGGGTCATGTCCGCCCTGGTGGTATCCATGCTCATGCCCAGAAAAACCGCCCTGGCATTGGGATTGTTGTGAGGTGAACGCTCTCCCATCAGATAGGGCAGAAAGTATACATGGTTCTCCCCCAGTTTCCCGATTGCCTGCTGTTCCCCTGCATAATCCTTCGTCCCCAGAATATCATCCATCCACCATTTATTGCAGCTGGCCGCGCTGAGCATACAGCCCATCAGATGATAGCTGCCGTCCGCATGGGCAAAGGAATGCAGCGCATTATATCTGTCGACGCCGAAATGCTTCGAAGAAATAAAAATGGTTCCGCTGGTACCCAGGGAAATATTACACATGTTATCGCCCACCGTGCCGGTTCCCACGGCCGCTGCGGCATTGTCCCCGGCCCCTGCCGCCACCTTTACGGAAGCGCGGATGCCCAGCTCCTCCGCGGCGGCGAACTGGGCCTCCAGCAGCCCCTCCGAACGGCCCTGGGGAAAGACGTAGTGGTGGTCGAAGCAGGTGGTACAGCCGCTTTTCAGCAGCTCCCCCAGGCCGGGGAGGGCGCTGTGGTAGATTACCTCCCGGTCCAGGTTCTTCCAGATTTCATAGAGGGCCTTCAGCCAGTCGAACAGCTCCAGGTTCTGTACCGCCGGCAGGTTCCGGCTGAAGGTCTGGTAGAGGTGGTGGTGGGTATTCCCCAGGCCGGGGTAGACGATGCAGCCGGAGGCGTCGATGACCTCCTCCGCCTCCTGAGGCTCCGGTCCTATTCCGGCAATCACGCCGTTTTCGATCAGCAGGCTGCAGTTTTCATAGACATGGTCCTGGCTGTCGCAGGACACGATGGCGTCGGCGTTCCGAATCAGCAGGCGCGGCATGGCGTTTCCTCCTTTTCATGCGCTGTTTTTACCAGTATAAGCAGAAACTGCCGGAAAGTCAATAAACTCCTGTTTTTTCTCCGCAAGCCTTCAGGGCCTGGTTTCCTATCCGCCCGCCGGGAATTCCCTCTTGCGGAATGTACATAATTATGTTATAATTTTGTACACCGAAAGGAGGGGAGCGGTATGCCGCAAATCAGGCCCATCACGGATTTGAGGAACACCAATGAAATTTCCGAAATCTGTCATGCAAAAAAAGAGCCCGTGTTCATTACTAAAAATGGATATGGTGATCTTGTTGTTATGAGCATAGAAACATATGAGTCCATGCTGGAAACCGCCGAAACAGATGCTGCAATCCTAGAAGCAGAAACCGAATATGCCCAGGACGGAATACTCCATGATGCCAGAAGCGTATTTGATTCTTTAAGGAGGAAACATTTTGGATAAATACAATGTCTCCCTTACAAGCCGGGCTTTACGGGATCTGGATGGCATCTATGTTTATATTGCCCAGACTTTACTGGTGCCTGAAACTGCATTGGGAATGGTGGATAAAATCGAAAAAGAAATCCTTTCCTTAGAAGAAATGCCCTACCGCTTTCCAGAGAGGAAAACAGGGGCATATGCCAACAAGGGATATAGACAACTTTTCGTTGGTAATTATACGGTTATTTACCGCATTGGCGAAAAACGCCTACAGGTTATCGTCATAACCATCAGATACTCCCCCAGTCAGTTTTAATATACAATATCTAGTATTTTATAATTGACTTGTTCTATATATTGTGTTATCATGAATTTGTTATTGAATTTTGTGCAGTTCCAGGACGAAAAGCACACGCTGTTTAAGTTTGTACGGAGTCAGAAAGTATAAAGTGCAGGACACTTTACGCCTTCTGGCTTTTTTGTGTCTGTAAAGCACCTCTTTACAGGCTGTCATACAGCATATCTGTACGCAGGCAGGAATGACTACGGCAAGAACAGGCCGTTATCATCTCCTGCCTTTTTTCGTTCAAGGAAGGAGGCCGGAAACAGGAATTCACAGGTCCAATGGCAAAAATAAAAAAGAAAAGAGGTAAAAACGAATGTCACAGGCAACAGAACGGATCCACGAACTGGTGGACAAACTCAACCAGTACCGCAATGAATACTACAACCAGGATGCACCCAGCGTTTCAGATGCAGTTTACGACCGCCTTTATGATGAGCTGGAGCTTTGGGAGAAAGATACGGGCATCATCTTGAGCAACTCCCCCACCCAGACCGTAGGCTATAAGGCTGTCAGCAGCCTGGAGAAGGTGCGGCATGACATCCCGCTGCTCTCCCTGGCTAAGACGAAACAGGTAAGCGACCTGGCCTCCTTCCTGAAGGGCCATGGCGCCCTGCTCATGCTGAAGCTGGATGGGCTTACCGTGAAGCTCGTCTACGAAAACGGGAGGCTCGTGGAAGGCTCCACCAGGGGCGACGGCGAGGAGGGGGAGCTCATCACCCACAACGTCGCTGCCTTCCGGAACGTGCCGCTGTCCATCCCCTATAAAGGGCGACTGGCAATAACCGGCGAGGGATTCATCCACAAAAGCGACTTTGAGCGCCTGAAGGGTACGCTTACCGGGAGCGATGGGAAACCCTACCGCAACGCAAGGAACCTGGCCTCCGGCTCCATCCGGTGCCTGGACGCAGGGATCTGCAGGGAACGTGAGGTCAGCTTCTGCGCCTTCAATGTGCTTGAGGGCCTGGATGAGTTCGAGGACTCACGGGACAGCCGCAGCAGCCTGCTGAACATCCTGGCCGAGTTCGGCTTCGATACATGCCCTGCCATATATATCCCTCCGGACGCAAAGGCAGACCACATCGCATCGAAGATCCAGAAAATGACGGACTTTGCGGAATTTTTGGACATGCCCATAGACGGGATGGTGCTGCGCTTCAACAGCTTCTCCTATTCCGCAACCCTGGGCAGGACCGGGCACCATTACAATGACGGCATCGCATACAAGTTCGCGGATGATACCTATGAAACCGTGTTCCGCTCAGTCGAATGGCAGACAGGACGCTTCGGTGAGATTGCACCGGTGGCAGTCTTCGACACCGTGGAGATTGACGGCTGCGGGGTATCCAGGGCAAGCCTGCACAACCTGTCCTTCATCAAGGGGCTGGAGCTGCACCCCGGATGCCGCATCCTGGTATCCAAACGGAACATGATCATCCCACATGTGGAGGACAACCTGGACCGCGGGAGCTGCCAGGACATGGCGCCAAAAGCCTGCCCCTGCTGCGGGCATCCGACACACATCTACTCCAGGGAAGGCGACAGGGGGCGCACCATCGAGACGCTCCACTGCGACAATCCCGAATGTGGCAGCCGCATCCTTCATAAGTTCGTCCACTTTGCAGAAAAGAAAGCCATGAACATCAGGGGGCTTTCTGAAGCGACGCTGGGCCAGCTCATCAGGATCGGCGCCTTGAAAAGCTATCAGGACCTCTACCACCTTGACCGCTACCGGAATGAGATCATCGCTCTGGAAGGTTTCGGAGAAAAATCCTACGAAAATCTGATCGCTTCCATCAATGAAAGCCGTAACACGACATTTGTGCGCTTCGTGGTGGCAATGGACATCCCCCTGATCGGCAGGACTGCCAGCAGGATACTGGACGGGCATTTCCACGGCAGCCTGCGGGAACTGAGGCTGGCCGCATTGGACCGCTTTGACTTTACCTGTCTTGAAGGGATTGGCGACATCATGAGCAGCAGTCTCCATGAATGGTTCCGTAACCCGGACCACCTTCTGTTATGGGGCAGCTTACAGAAAGAATTACACTTTGAAAATGGTTTGGATGCAAAGGCATCCGGAGAGGAGAACAATATGAACGGAACAAATAACAAATTTGCAGGATGCACCATCGTAGCCACAGGGAAACTTGAGAACTTCACCCGTGACGGCATCAACGCCAAAATCATCAGCCTCGGTGCCACGCCCGGCAGCTCCGTCACCAAAAAGACAGATTACCTGATCTGCGGGGAAAAGGCCGGAAGCAAGCTGGCAAAGGCGCAGCAGCTCGGTATTAAGGTACTGACAGAGCAGGAATTCATGGACATGATCGCTTCCTGAGCATGGCTGTCCGGCAAAGGCTTTTACCTGATTTCCGCATACAGGCAGTGCTGCCTGTATGTGGATAAAGACAAAGGAGGATATGATAGATGAACATTTCAGGTGTTCCCCTACTGGCAGAACCATCAAATCTTCCTGCCAGCAGCACACTGCCAGAAACAGATTGGGAAAATATCCCCATCCATGAAAATGATGTCACAACCGTCCTTATGCAGCGCTGGATTGCCTGCTATATGCTGTATGACTGGAATCTCCACCATGCAGATCACGCTTATCTTAGCAATAAGTGCAACTGGGTGCAGCAGACATACAAACGGCTGGAAGGTACGGCCACAGATGCCGCATCTTTAAAGGATACCCTGACTGATACGTTCAATCGAATCCTGCTTGAGGATGTGGAGGACTTTATCCAGACGCACATGAGGGTATGGAAATGTGACCGTCTGACGGTTGAGTTCCAGGTCGCGAAAGTGACAGCGGAAATCTTTTCCAATCCAAAATCATAACAAACGAAAAGGATGCCGGCATATCCCATGCCACGAAAAAAACTGTCTGAAATTGGCAGTTTTTTCAAGTATCCGGCCACTACAGGGTATTTATTTTATATAGGGATTTCCCTATGGAACCTGTGTAACAATTTTCAAAACCGCGACTGACAAAACGGCGGCAACATGCTATAATATGAGAAAGAGAGGTATGCTATTTATGGCAAACAAAACGAACACTATTCAGGAACTGAACCTTGCAGACAGTTTTTTATTTGGGAAAGTAATGAGCGACACGGAAATATGCCGCATGGTACTGGAAAAAATATTAAATGTCCCCATTAAAAAGGCAGAGTTCCCTGTTACCAAAAAAATCACTGACATAGCACCTGACAGCGGGGACATCCGCTTAGATGCCTGCATCAATGATGAGCAGGAAACCATTTACTCTGTTGAGATGCTGTGCTGCAAAGATGAGGAGCTTCTCAAAAAAGCAAGGTATTTCCAGTGCAATATCGACTCGGACATAATCCTCTCCGGAAAAAGATGCACAAAGCTGAAGAAATCGTACATCATCTTTATCTGCACCTTTGATCCATTTTCCGACGGGCGGCACATCTACACCTTTGAGAACCGGTGTCTGGAAGACCTGTCGCTGACGCTCGGTGATGAGACCACTGAAATATTCCTAAGCACCAAGGGTAAAAAGGATGATGTGGATGATGAGATAAAGGATTTTCTGGCTTATATCGAAAACAGCACTGATGCCTGCGCGCAGCAGACTTCCAGCCAGCTTGTCAAAGCAATCCATAAAAGAGTAACTGAAATAAAGCTGGACAAGGATATGGAACTCCAGTATATGACTTTATTACAGAGGTAAGGGGGAATATAATGTCAGAAGGAATCGTTTATCAGAATAAGGATATTTTATTTAAGATCCTCGGCCAGACTTATAAAGAAAAAAGTTTTGCGGCATATGGCATTGACCTGCCGCCGATCAGGGCACTGCTTCCCACAGACCTGCCGAAGATTGCTGCAAATGAAAAAAGCATTGACAACCTGTTTCTGCTGGAAGACGGCACATATGCGATTGTAGATTATGAATCGGTATACAAAAAGGCGAATAAGATAAAATATCTGAATTATATCGCGCGGGTAATGGAAAAATACTTTAAGGAAGATGAAACCTTCAACCTGCGCCTGATCGTTATCTACACCAGCGATGTGCAAAGCGCGGAACCAACGCTTGAAACGGACTGTTTTACCCTGCGTACTGAGCAGGCTTTCCTGTCCCATATAGACGGCGAGGCAGCCTTTGATGAAATTCAGGGCAAACTCCAGTCCGGCATCCCTCTGGCAGATGATGACCTGATGCGGCTGGTGATCCTGCCGCTTACGGTTCCCGGATCTGAAGGGAAGCAGGAAATGTTGGAGAAGGTTGTGGATCTGGCAGAACAGATAACGGATGAGGAACAACGTATTTTTACCCTCTCCGGCGTGATCGTAGCAAGTGATAAATTCATCAATAGGGAATATCTGGATCAGATAAGGAGGAGAATCAGTATGACACAGTTAGGACAGCTTTATGAGAAGGAAAAGATTGAGTATGCTAATCAAAAAGTAAGGGAAAATGATTTAAAAAGGGCGAAGTCTTTATTGAACGAAGGTATTGATATAGTAAAAATCATGAAGACATATGGATTCACCGAAGAGGAACTCCTTCATCTTCAGGATGAAAATGTAACTGTATAAGAGGTACACACAATGACTTTATTGCAAAGAGACCGGGAAAATATCGAATTAGGGCGAGAAGAAGGCAGCAACCAGATGGCTTCCTTAATCAAGATACTTCTTTCTGAAAACCGTACTGACGAATTGAATCGTGCTTTAGAAGAACCGGATTTCAGGAACAGGCTTTTTGAGGAATATGATATTTTATAGCAGCAGATATAATAGCAGGGGAGGTATGTATTTCCCCTGCTTTTGCATATTGGAGATGAAACATATGACTTTATTGCAGAGAGACAAGGAAAATATCGAATTACCCTGCGTCCAAAGCAGGTTTTCTTATCTCGTATGGACAGCAGGGCAGTATTCAACGCCATACGGCAGAAAATCCATTCTGGCTCAGTACTTACAGACGACGATTTGATGGCGCTTGTCATTCTGCCCCTGACAGTTCCCGATTCTGAAGGGAAACAGAAAATGTTAGAAAAAGTTGTTGACCTGGCTGAACAGATACCGGACGAAGGGCAGCGGATTTTTACCCTGTCCGGCGTGATAGTTGCAAGTGACAAATTTATAAACAGGGATTACATGGATCAAATAAGGAGGCGCATCAACATGACACAGTTAGGACAGCTTTATGAGAAGGAAAAAATTGAATATGCGAACCAGAAGGTAAGGGAAAAAGCCATAGAAATTGCAAAGGCTTTGCTGGAAGACGGCACGGAAATTGTAAAAATTATGAAAGTTACCGGACTGACTGAGGAGGAACTTCTCAATCTTCAAAATGAATTATTAACAATATAAAAATGGATGCAATGATTTAGGACCGGTTCTCGCCGGTCCTTTTCTATTATGAGCCATCCTTTGTTAAGAGCGTTTGCGGAAGGATTTGAACCTTCGGTGCGTTGGCGCACACCACCTTAGCAGGTCGCAGGATGTCCGGGGGACATCTGTTCTGCGCCGACCGAAGCGGAGCGTAGATCGACTCCCCCTGGTCACATTATGGATGGGTATGCCTAGCGGCGAGGGCAGCGGACTGTAAATCCGTCACAGAGAAACACCGCAGGTTCGATTCCTGCCCCATCCACTTTCCGTTTGCGTGTCCGAGTGGTTTATGGTGCCTCTACGTTCCACTCCGGTCGTGGCAAAGCGGATGTCCCCCGGACATCTTGCGCCCCGTAAGCAGAGCCACATATCTGCAAAGCGAACTGCGTTCGCTTAACTGCCACTGTCCTATAGCCACAGTAGCTCCTGCGGGACTTGAACCCGTCATTTCCGGCTTGAGAGGCCGGCGTCCTGACCTTTAGACTAAGGAGCCTTAATGATCCCCATGGGACTTGAACCCAATATCTCCGGCTTGAAAGGCCGGTGTCCTAACCTTTAGACTAGGGGACCGTATGGCAGGCATTTCCAGCCTGCTCTTTTGCTACTATCTCTATTTTCTATCTTCCATTCATGCGCTGATCTGTATTCGCGCTCCTGGATCTGTTATAACCAGAATATCATCCATGCGCACCTGCAGAACCGCTGCCACACCACCAGATTATCCAGTGTCGGAAGGGCAGCTCCCTGCTGCCACTTGTAAATAGCCTGCGGCGTTGCAAAACCAAAAATATCCTGCAGGTCCCTTACCGATAATCCCGCCTGCTTCCGCAGCCTGCCTATGTTCTGCCCTGTCTTTACCATATCTATAACCGGCAAATTTGCCATGATCCTCACCTCCTGCTATTTGAAATAAATATCCAGGCGGTATATGCCCCATATGGGACTTGAACCCATAACGTCTCGATTAAAAGTCAGGGATGTTCTTTATCCCTTGTGCTCATCCCAACTGAGCTAATGGAGCATAAAAAATACCGCCTACCTCAATTAAGATAAGCGGTACATGAAAGCTATGATCTATTCCCGGCAGCCTCCTTAAAGACTTGCCCTAACATCACACAGTTTTTCGCCTTTTTCTTACCTTGCATGAGCGCATCTTAACCAGACTCTGTTCTTTTTCTTTACTGAACAGTGCCTCATAATGTTCGCTATGCAGATAATAAACAACCGGAGTTGTTGCGAAGCCATTCGCAGCGAAATTAACTGTTGTCATGATCAATTCCTTTCCGGACTTATCCGTCCTCTTCGTTTTCTACTGTAACCACTATAACACCGATTCCCGGATTTGTCATTATACTGATAGTATAATCGTCCTGCTCCTAAACAAGATTCAGCAATGCCTGAACCTGCTCATACGCATCTCTTTTTATCAGCTCAACATCCTCGTCATCTTCCAGCCCAAGAAAATCTGCCACGTCTTTTGGACCTGCATGGTCTGCAGACGCAAATTTCCCTGACAGTTTTTCTTTCATCTCCTGCACCAGCTTTCTGTTTCCGGCTGGCTGGAACTCCATTGCGAGTTCCTTTATGCCGCCTCTGTAATGCTTCAGCAGAAAATAGATATCATAGGCATCTTTAGCTTTTCCCCTCCCCATTGCCGCCGCTTTCATAATCAAATACGGAACCGCCGCAACCACACTGACGTTTGCCACATCACAGGCTCCATCCGGGCGTTTCGCCTCCAGATGGATCTTCTGCGGCGGAAAATCAAATGCAAAGTTCCCTCCTGTGGCTTTCAATGCCTTTGCTGAACTTTAGCAAATATGCCCTGCACATGCTGGCTCCTTTTCTTTAGCTGGATCCCGCCGTACATTCCCGCAAGGATGTCAACATCCACATCATATGGAACCCCCTCTATCTCTACTGTTTTCACAAATGAGAAATATTTATCCGGATGTTCCCTGTATCCGCTGCCCTGCAGAATCCTTGCCATATTCTGATACCCTTCGTCATGCAGTGTCAGATGGTTGATCAGGACATCGACATCCACGCTGCCAATATGCCCTTCTCCTGGAAACATCAGGTCAGGAACCCAGCCGCCCACAATGCGGATGTCATCCTCGTATTCCTTAAAAATATTGACCAGCTCCACCTGTATCCTGTGGGCCGCTTCTTTCTGTCCCTCGGAATAATCAATGCTGCTCTTCAAATCTTCATCCTTTATCATCTGATAATCTTCTTTCGCAGGACAGCTTCGGCCAGTTCCTCCCCCCGTCCCTTCAGCTGCAGGCTGTCCAGGCAGACCTGCAATGGCGACACCACCATATCCCCTGTGATGATCCGGCAGTCTTTTATATAAGAATCATTCTCCAAAGGGTAAATGACCATATTGGCACCGCTTTCCACCTCCTTTATCCCCAGATAGCGGACTGCTTCCCGTATATCCTCTGGTGCCATATATACATGGACTTTATTATACCGGACCACCGGCGCATACCGAACACCACCGGAAAAGCCTGTAAGATAGCTCTCTATCCCCGTATCCTGTTTCAATTCCCGCAGCTTCCTTTCCAAGACGGAAATGCTATCCAGGCTGTAGCAGGGATATGAAACTGCATCTTTCCTGCCATAGGCCCTTCCCCATTCCCTTATGACCAGGCCAGGCTCTGAAACAGCATAGCCCTCCGCCGTCCTGACTGCCCAGGCATTCCTCACGAGGAACCCCATTACTTTGGAAACCTGACCGATGCTGCAGCCAACCTTTTCCGACAGGTGCTTTAACTTCCACACCCTATTTATATCTGCAAAGAGCTCCCGCAGGATCAGGGAGGAAACCACTGATGATCTCTCAAATATGGAAACGGCACTGCACTGCTTTGGCTGGAGGTTCTTATTGCCCCGCTCAGACAGATAAATGGAATGTCCCACAAACCAGCAGTTTCCGGCATAATCAAAATACCCCATTCCATTTTCTTCGCATATCTGTGCTGTCCTGTCCGATATATATGGTGAAATCAAGATACGGCTTCCTATACCCTCGTTTTTCCCTT
>OFFS01000915.1_pt1 | contig 15089 bp, 9 predicted proteins | sample 1521541 | NCBI WGS metagenome assembly OFFS01 (sample SAMEA3504127, study PRJEB24116) | mouse gut metagenome | biome: mouse gut; feature: mouse-associated habitat; material: faeces | place: Denmark | collected 2011 | reverse complement strand
ACGGTGAACAGGACACATACGTCAGACCAATCTTATGGCAGAACTCCACCGAAGACGGATCTCCACCGTGCTCGCCGCAGATACCCAGCTTGATATCCGGTCTGGTCGCACGGCCCTTCTCCGCCGCCATCTGCACCAGCTGGCCTACGCCGTTCTGATCCAGTCTTGCAAACGGATCCGACTCATAAATCTTATTTTTATAGTAATCACTCAGGAACTTACCTGCATCGTCACGGGAGAACCCGAAAGTCATCTGTGTCAGGTCATTCGTACCGAAGGAGAAGAACTCTGCTTCTTCTGCGATCTCATTTGCCAAAAGTGCTGCTCTCGGAATCTCGATCATCGTTCCCACATGGTACTTGATATCGGAATTCTTCTCTTTCTTCACCTGCTCAGCCACTTCCACCACTACATCTTTGACGAACTTAAGCTCCTTCTTCTCGCCGACAAGCGGAATCATGATCTCCGGTACGATATCGTATCCCTTCTCATTCTTCACTTCGATGGCAGCCTCCATAACAGCTCTTGTCTGCATCTTGGCAATTTCCGGATAGGTAACTGCCAGACGGCATCCGCGGTGACCCATCATCGGGTTAAATTCATGCAGAGAATCGCAAATCTCCTGTACATCTTCCGCCGTCATCATCATCTCTACTGCCAGGTCATCAATATCACCCTGGTCTGTCGGCACGAACTCATGAAGCGGCGGATCCAGGAAACGGATGGTCACCGGTCTTCCTTCCATCACCTCATACAATGCCTTGAAGTCACCTTTCTGGAACGGGATCAGTGCATTCAGTGCTTTCTCTCTCTGCTCTACGGTTCTTGCCAGGATCATCTGACGAATCTTCGGAATCCTGTCGGGTTCGAAGAACATGTGCTCGGTACGGCAAAGACCGATACCTTCTGCTCCATATTTGATCGCATTGGCTGCGTCGGCCGGCGTATCTGCATTGGTGCGTACTTTCAGCTTACGATATTTGTCCGCCCACTCCATAATACGTCCGAAGTTACCGCTTACAGACGCTTCCACTGTCTTGATATCACCCTTATAGATCTTACCGGTGGAGCCGTCCAGAGAAATATAATCTCCCTCATGGAACTCTTCTCCGCCCAGTTCAAATACCTTGTCCTCCTCATTGATCGCAATGTCGCCGCATCCGGATACACATGCCGTACCCATACCGCGTGCTACCACTGCTGCGTGGGATGTCATACCGCCGCGCACAGTGAGGATACCTTCTGCTGCATGCATACCTTCGATATCTTCCGGAGACGTCTCCAGACGAACAAGAATAACTCTTTCACCCTTTTCGTGAGCTGCCTTCGCCTCTTCTGCGGTAAAGTATACTTTACCTGCCGCTGCACCGGGAGATGCCGGCAACGCCTGTCCGATCACCTGACCGGCTTTCAGCGCCGCAGCGTCGAAAGTGGGATGCAGTAACTGATCTAAGGATTTCGCTTCAATACGAAGAACTGCCTCTTCCGGTGTGATCATACCTTCATCCACCAGGTCACATGCGATCTGAATCGCTGCGGGAGCAGTCCGCTTACCATTACGGGTCTGCAGGAAGAACAGCTTGCCGTCCTCGATCGTAAACTCCATATCCTGCATGTCGCGATAATGATTCTCCAGTTTATTGGCGATCTCCATGAACTGCTTGAAGCAATCCGGCAGATCCTCTTCCAGTTTGGTAATAGGCTGGGGTGTACGGATACCTGCTACCACGTCTTCGCCCTGGGCATTGATCAGGTATTCGCCGTAAATACCTTTCGCACCCGTAGAAGGATTTCTGGTAAAAGCAACGCCGGTGCCGGAAGTGTCGCCCATATTACCGAATACCATGGCCTGCACGTTGACTGCCGTGCCCCAATCGCCCGGAATATCATTCATACGGCGGTACACGATCGCTCTCTCATTGTCCCAGGAACGGAAAACTGCCTTGACAGCTTCCATCAACTGTTCCTTCGGCTCCTGCGGGAACTCCTCACCTTTATTCTCTTTATAGATATTTTTAAATCTGGTTATGATTTCTTTCAGATCTTCTGCTGTCAGTTCCGTATCAAATTTGATGCCCTTCGCTTCCTTGATCTCGTCCAGAATCCTCTCAAAATAAGACTTCGGAATCTCCATAACGACATCGGAAAACATCTGTATGAATCTCCTGTAGGAGTCATAAGCAAACCTGGGATTGCCTGTCTTCTTCGCAAATCCTTCTACTGCCACATCCGTAAGACCGAGATTCAGGATCGTATCCATCATACCAGGCATGGAAGCCCGCGCACCGGAACGCACCGAAACAAGAAGCGGATTCTCCGTATCGCCGAATTTCTTACCCTGCTTCTCCTCCAGAGTTGCAAGCGCTTCAAATATCTGCCCTTTGATCTCGTCCGTGATCTGCCTGCCGCTGTTGTAATAGTCAGTACAAGCCTCTGTCGTAACTGTAAATCCCTGGGGGATCGGCAATCCTAAATTCGTCATCTCAGCAAGGTTCGCGCCTTTACCGCCGAGAAGATTACGCATGTCGGCATTGCCTTCTTCAAATAAGTACACCCATTTTGCCATAACTTTTTCCCTCTCTTTTCTTAAATACTACTCAGAAACCATAAACAGACAATCCGCAGACTGCCCTGTTCTTCATTTATAGTTTCTGATCTGACTAGCAGAGACGCACATTTCAGTGCCCTTTCATTATTTTACCATATAATTGGAAATTTAGCATCCGTTTTTTGTAGTTCTGCACAAAATTTATGGCAAAAAGTTCTCAAAGATGAAAACATCGAACTTTCCGTTCATTTTTTTCAGCTCCGCCTCACTGCGAATCGTCCATGCCACCGCCGGATGTCTGTAAAGCCATCTGCATATCCTTCGTCCCGGCTCCTCCTCAAACTGATGATTGTAAGCGATAAAATCCGGAGCCGTAAAGATATTCAAAAGCAGATGCGTCATGAAAAAGTAAAGTGGACTCTTATGACCGCCGTCTATGCGGAAATTCGAGGCCAGCTGTCCTCTGACCACACAGTTGTGATACCTGCGGTACCACAATAACACCAGCGGATTAAAGGATTCTATACAGTACTCCCCCTGATAAGCCCGCAGCATCCGGTCGATCACCGCGCAGAAAGCAACGTCCTTCGTCTCGGACTTGATCTCCACGATAAGCGGCACCCGCCCGTCCACAAGAGCAAGCATATCCTCCAGTTTCGGAATACTCTGCTCGGAGTCCGCCAGTTTAAACTGCTGCAGCTGTTCGTAAGTATAGTCCTCGATCCTCGCCTTCACGCCGCACATGCGCTCCAACGTGCCATCATGGAATATGACCGGAATGCCGTCCTTTGTCATCTGTACATCCAGTTCTATACCGTACCCGGCTTCCACCGCCCTGCGAAAAGCCGCCATGGAATTCTCCGGCGCCTCTCCCGCGTTGTCATGCAGCCCTCTGTGCGCAAAATATTTTTTGCGAAAAATCCCCGCATCCGGTCTGTTCACTACGCGCGGTGTTACCGCTATCAGATACAATGCACCCGAATAGAAAATTCCTTTCAGCACTCTTTTCAAATTTCCTGCCATCTTCTGTACCTCCTTACCAGAATCTCTTTCGATCCTGTCCCTCTGTCAATTTTAACCCTGCAATACCAGTATAATCCACGATAAATATCCGCACCTTACGCTCGTCTGAATTTCCATCTGCCGCGTCGTCTTCCATCGACGATACTGCCGGTATCGCCTCACGCAGTCTCCCTGCGCATGAAAATTTATCCTGCATGTAAGGCAGCGGTAATTATTGTAAATTATACTGGACACTGTCCAGACGTACCTTCATACTGCTAAAGCCAAATTCTCCCGAACTTAAATCGGCCGCGCATCATACGCTTATCACATTACTGCAAAACCAACACCAAAAACAAAAGTAAATTCCTTAAGGATTTACTTTTGCTTTGGCATTTCGTATGTATTATCTGTTACAATTCACATCGATCCTGCACAGCATCGCGTAAGATCAGCATAAGGCATAAACCACATCCGTTGCCTCACCGCCTGCTGCCGATATTTATTATAGTAGAAACAGTTCCAAAAGTACAGCGCATATTACAGAAGCCTGTTCACAAAAAATGCAGCACGCCCTTCTCCTCTCCCATCACCGATATAAAGGTCCATAGGTCTGACATGCGCGATAGTCTGCGCTCTCCTGATCCTGTGTTCCGAAACCGTCCCAGCAGTGAGGCCGAAACACATTCTCATACTCGATGTTGTGCATAGACACCGGAATCCTCAACATGGAGGCCAGTGTGATCAAATCCTGCCCAATATGGCCATATACAAATGCTCCGTGATTGGAACCCCATTTAGCCATAACCGAATACACGTCTCTAAATGCACCGAACCCGTTTATCCGCGGCACAAACCATGTAGTCGGCCAGGTAGGATCCGTCCTCTCATCTATTCTGCGGTGCACTTCCTCCGGCAGAACCACCGTATAGCCTTCCGCAATCTGTATCACAGGCCCAATGCCCGCAATCAGATTGACGCGGATCAATGTGACCGGCATTTCTGCCGCCGTGCGAAACTGCGAAGAAAATCCGCCGCCCTTAAAGTAACCGGCACTGGCCGGGCACCATCTGGTGGCTCTCAGACATGCCTCCACATCTGTCTCTTTCATTTCATACCAGGGTTTCATCACCCCCGTTCCGTTCTCATCTACAGATGCCCCGGTCCCGTCCAGTGCCGCCGCCCCTGAATTGATCAGATGGATGAAGCCATCCGCCGCTTTACCGTCCGGCTTCCATCCGGTAACCCGCTCCACCGCTTCCGGACTCCAATAGCAGCGCACGTCGGCAAAAACAGCCGACCCGTTGCTGAGCAAATGCCCAAACAGCATGGAGACTGCATTTAAAGTATCATTTTCCGTCGCAAGGATAAGGGGTTTACACACACCGTTCCAATCGAATCCGGAATTCAGGATCGCTTCCGAAAAGTCGCCTACCGGCTGCCAGTCGGACCACATACGCTGTCCCTGAAAACCTCCTGCTATGGCATTCCGTCCCAGGCTTTCTTCATAGAAGCCAAGTTCTTTCAACCTGGGATTTCCCAGCATAATATCCCGAATGATCATGGTCATCTTGACCACAAATTTCCACTCTTCCGCTTTCTGCGCTTCCGTATGCCGCATTTCTTCCGGATTATGGTCTTCCCCTTCCTGACAGTGCTCCATCGTCCATTGACAGGCAAGACGATATTCCTCTTCATCATAGATGCCTTCTTTTATCCGTCTGTTGATCTCCACCATATCCACGAATTCAGGGCGGACACCCAAATATTTCTGAAAAAAGGCATCATCGCAGTAGGATCCCTGTATTCCCATACAGACAGCTCCGATATTCACATAGCTCTTTCCGCGAATGGTTCCCACCGCTATGGCACATCGTACAAACCGCAGGATTTTTTCTTTAACATCTTCCGGAATCGAAGTATCTGTTCTGTCCTGCACATCCTTTCCATAGATTCCGTACGCCGGATAGCCCTTCTGTGCATGGGCGGCCAGTACTGCTGCCAGATAGACTGCACCCGGACTCTCCGTCCCGTTAAATCCCCAGACAGCCTTCATGGTCATCGGATCCGTATCCATGGTCTCGCTTCCGTAGCACCAGCAGGAGGTCACGCTCAATGTCCCAACCACATTTTCACCTGCAAACTTTTCTGCGCAGGCAGCCGCCTGTGCACTTCCGCTTATCGTAGTGTCTGCAATGATGCACGAAACAAACTCACCATCTACATCTCTCAGATTCTCCTCAATCAACTTTTTAGCAGCCATCGCCATACTCATGACTTTCTCTTCCAGATTTGCTCTTTCCGCCCGTCTACCATCTATGATTGGTCGAATCCCTATCTTTGGTTTCTTCATCTTTTCCTCCATTCCGAAGCGTTTTACGCTGAGGACGTGAGCAGAATTTCAGATTCTGCTCTGCGATCAATAGAATTTGTGACGCTTCGGCACAAATTCTTGGTTGAAGAAATTGCTCATCAGAGAATTTATTCAACCTATCCTCCATTCCGAAGCGTTTTGCGCTGAGGACGCGAGCAGAATTTAGGAGTTTTCCGAAGGAATACTCCGGTTTTGCTCTGCGCCACTTAACCCGCCGCCTCTCTTTTTTACCGGGAAATAGGTCGTATACTTCTCATATCCGATCCGATAAAGCGGCTGCAGCACGAAATTAACAGGCTGGTCTTTCGTCTTCCACCCGGGCAGCCATTTCTCCCATCTGCGTTCATCATAGGGAATCAGGATCTCTTCCGGCCTCTTTTCATAATAAAGGGTTCGCTCCTCTTCCACCAATCCGGCCAGCGCCACGGGTCCTTCCAGAAATGCGACCACATCCGGCTGATCTGGCAGCTGCCAGGTTGTGACCTTCTTCGGAAGCGTTATGACCACTTCATTCTCTTTCCATGTCCGCTTCAGGATGGCAAACCCTTTTTCCACACGATAACTTTCTTCTTCAGTTGTTCCTGTGTCTTCCTGTCCAAGCCTCTTTCCGTCAACGCACAGGACCATCGGACCGTCCAGCCACCACGGACATCTGACTGCCAGTTCAAAATCCGTGTCGGCCTCACACCTGACCGTAATCCTGATCCGATCATACGCAGGCCGCGTCGTCACCTGCCTGTTCACTTCTTCTATCCGTATGATCTCCCCGGTGCAGCTGTCAATCCTTTGCGTAAGCTCCACCCTTTTTTCTTCCACCAGCAACGTCACATCCCCCTCCTGATACTGCGCAGAGAAGATTCGTGCACCATCCCGGTAGAACAGCGCTTTGTGAAAAGATGCATTCGCCTGCATCAGAGTATTATGACAGCACCAAAAATCTCCGATCCGGGACCCCCAAACTTTCTCCGCCCCTGCATGCAGCGGAAGATGATACGCCACATAACCATATGCCGGATCCTGTGGATTGCCGCCAAACTGCTCGTTTCTGTCATCCCGATAGAATCCCTGGGCAAAGATTCCGTTATAAAGATTCCGCTCCCAATAATCCGCATACTCGGCCTCACCGCTCCATCGAAACAGATATTCGGCCAGACGCATCATATTGTACACCAGACAGTGTTCCTGATTCGTACTGCTCAATCTTGACCCGTGTACCTGTTCAGGCGTCCATGCTTCACCACTCGTCTGCCCGCCGGTCACAAACATTCCGGATCTGTGCACGGCAATGTCCCAATAGCGCTCCACAAGATGCCTGTACCGCTCTTCTTTCGTCACTTCATAAGCCCTGGCTGCACCCATGATCTCCGGGACCGTTGAGTTTGCATGCATATTGACCAGCGGATTTTCATCCGTTTCCAACAGGTCAAAAAGGTCGCGTCTTTCATACCGGCGCATCAGCTCCAGATGTCTCTCATCGCCGGTTACCGCATACAGGTCGGCGAACAGTTCCATCATCCCGCCGGTTTCCTCCCACATCATCTGCCGCATCTGTTCTTCCGCAATATCCTCGGTATAGCGGATAAACCATTCCGCCGCCTGCTTCACTATGACAAGCGCCTGTTCATTTCCCGTCAACAGATACATATCCAGGAGGCCTGCCATGACCTTATGGCATACGTACTGTGGAGCCCAGGTTCTTTTTCCTCTTTTCAGCCAGAGCAGGTATTTTTCCGGAATTGGAAAACACCATTCTCCACCGTTTTCCTCCTGACACCGGCCAATCTCCCTGACGATCTCATCGGCTCTGCCCTTTATCACAGCGTCCTTCGTCTCGGAATACAACAGGGCTGCCGTGCTGAGCCAGTGTCCGCACACCGTTCCCCGAATCATGGACAGCGGCGAATCCCACCCTCCATGCAGATTCTTCGGCAGATATGTAATGCGGATGATTCCCGCCTCATGGTAGAACGGCAGCAGCAGGTTCTCTGTCGTCAGGCTCATCATATATTTACGGTCTTCTTCTCTGCGCCACGCCAGTTTTCCTTTCAGTTTTACATCCTTATATAAAGATTCCAGCATTCCGATTTCTGCACCTCCTTCTTAATGTCCTGCCTCCTTAATTTCAGTCCATCATCCTTTAATCGCACCGATCATCACACCCTTTTCAAAGTACTTCTGAATAAACGGATACAGAATGAGCATTGGCAGAGACGACACGATAATGACAGCATACTTCACCGTATCCGCATACATCTGATTATAGGAATTCAAGCCGCCTCCGCCGGTGCCGCCCGCCGTAAACACATTGTTAATGATCAGGATCTCCCGCAATACAAGCTGCAGCGGATTTAATTTCCGATCCATAATATAGATCAGTCCGGTAAAGAAATCATTCCAATGCGCTACCATATAATAGAGCATGATAACCGAGACGATGGCCTTTGACAGCGGCAGTACGATGGACCCAAAGAATCGGAAGTCACTGCAGCCGTCCAGTGCCGCCGACTCATACAGTTCCTGAGGAATCGAAGTCTCAAAAAAGGTACGTGCAATGATCAGGTTATAGACATTGACCGCAAAGGGCAGGATAAAAACCCACATGGTATTGACCAGATGCTGCTTCTGCATAAGCAGATAAGTCGGTACCAGTCCACCGTTAAAGAACATCGTGAAGACAAACAGCATCATGACCGTCTTTCTGCCTCTTAAATCTCTCCGGGACAGTGCATAAGCTGCCGGAAGGGTCGCCAGCATATTGACTGCCGTACCAAGTACCGTATAGAGCAGCGTATTCCTGAGCCCGGTCCAGATACGGCCGTCCTCGAAAACTTTCTGAAATCCAAACAGGCTCATCCCCTCTGGCAGCAAAAGTACCTTGCCTCTGGAAACCAGCAGCGGATCGCTGACCGATGCCAGAACCACAAAGTACAACGGATAAACTGCCATGATCACAAACACCGCCAACAGAATACACAGTATCACCTCAAAGGCCCTGTCGCCTGCAGATTTCTGTTTCCACTTTTCCATTCTCATATTCACCCTCCCCTAGAACAAACTGGTCTCGGATACCTTCCTGGAAATACGGTTCACCAACATCAACATGGCGAAATTCACCAGTGTGTTAAAGAGTCCGATCGCCGCAGAATAGCTGTATTGATTGGAACGAATACCGATCTTATATACATAAGTAGAGATAACCTCCGCCACCGAAAGATTTGTACTGTTCTGCATCAGAAAGATCTTCTCAAATCCGACGCTTAATATATTCCCCATACTCAGGATCAGCATAATGATCATCGTCGGCGTAAGACAGGGAATATCCACATGCCAGATGGTCTGCCACTTTCCCGCTCCGTCTACTCTGGCCGCATCATACAGCTGTGTGTCTACGGAAGACAACGCCGCCAGATAGATAATGCTGTTCCACCCCACATGCTGCCAGATATCCGACAGCACGTATACCGGAACAAATGCTGTTTTATCCCCCAGCAGATTACCGGTTATTCCAAAAAGGCCCAGCATGGAACTGATAATTCCCGTATTAGGCGCCAGCAGCACGTTCAGAAAGCCGACCAGAACCACCGTGGAAATAAAATGCGGTGCATAGAAAATGGTCTGAATCGTTTTCCGCATCCCTTTATTACGAATCTGATTCATCATAAGCGCCAGAATAATGGGCACCGGAAACCCCAAAAGCAAAGACGTAAAGCTGATGGCAAACGTATTTCGTATAATATCCGCGAACTGAAAAGAACGGAAAAATTTCAGGAAATACTTCATTCCTACAAACTCACCACCCGTCAGCCCTTTCGTAAAATCAAACTCCCGGAACGCGAGCTGAATCCCATACATGGGACCATAATGAAAGACCGCAATGGATACCACCGCCGGAAGCAGCATCAGCCACAACTGATATTTCTTCCGCATATTCCTGACAAGCGGTTCCCGTACCCTGCCCGAAGACGCTTTTTTCCTGGAAACTATTTTCATAAGGAACCGTCCTTTCTTACTCATAACAGCCTGAGAATCGTGTTGGAAATTATCCGGCTCATCCTGGCAATCCAGAATAAGCCGGACCGTAACATCCAGTACAATGAAAATTAAGTTTCTGGTACATTGACACAGAATGATTGTTTCAGATGCAAAGCGAAGGAAAGAGTCGTAGCGGTGGCTACGGCGATTGACGACAACGCCGTAGCTGAACAATCAGGCAAATCAAGGTGCCAGTTGCTTAGTATTCGTTGTACCAGTATTCCGTACTTGAAGTTCCTGTGTAAATTTTCGAGGATATTTTTTCGAAAGTGCAGGTTCAGAAACGGAGACGCAGCGGGCTGCGCCAGGTATTCTGGACTTGTACAATCAGGAAAACAGACCGAAATATTTTCACGAAGGTTTCAGTACACTAGTTTCCTTTATAAGCTTCATACTGTTTCTGAATGACCTCAATCGCTTCCGGCATACCGGCATTCTGCAGCGCACTCAGATGGCTTTCCCATTCAGCCTCTGCACCACCCTCTGTAACCCACTTGGAGAAATTAGTGGCGGTCACGCTTGTGACATCCGTATTGATCAGGGCAAGCGTATTATTATCCTCCATTTCCCATAGTGTGGTTCGTGTAACATCGATGTCATATTTTTAGTAAAAAGAATTCCGTTTCCGTGGTCCCATTATAAACATTTATTATCAATTACGCCAATACGTTTTTATATTTTCCAAAATTTTCCATTATTTTGCACAATAATATCATTTCCATTTTATTCATAATGCATTATTCTTAGTGACATCGATGCCATTTTATCTCCAAAATCACACGCCGAATAATTTCCACCTGTGCGGTTGCAATCCAATGATTTGTCTGTATGCCATTTATGGCAATTCCGACAGGCTGTTAGATTAGCACCCCACTTCCAAATGAGTAAAACGCGGATGCCAAAGCAGACGCAGGGAGTGCTTAAGCACGGGTTTTACGAATACGGAAGTCAGGTTGGATGCTCTTTGAGGCGTCCAACCGCACAGGTGAAATAATTTTCGATCCCTGTCATCAGAGCTCCACAAATTACATCCTGCCGGCCTGGACTCTGTCCCCGTCGCAGTTTGACACCTGCAGTACGGCATCTGCCTGCAATCTGCCCGTCTAAATCGACGACTTCTCTTTCCCCGTCGTCAAATCCAGCACGGAATTTCTCTCCACCAGTCTTGGCATCAAAGAGATCATCTTCGTGTATCTCCGTCTCTCTCTGATCCGTTCCATCAACAGCTCTGCCGCATTCTGTCCCACCTGAGTCTGCCGCATATCCACAGAAGTCAACTCCGGATAGGTACAGGAACAGTAATCCGTATTGTCAAGCGTCACGATAGACAGCTGTCCTGGAAGAACGATTCCCCGCTCCCTGCATGCCTGAATACACCCGATCCCCATCAGATCATTGCAGGCCACAAGTCCGGACATCTGCAGGCCCTTTTTCTCCAAATACTCCAAGAAGCGGACATAACCGCCAGCCCTGGTAAAATCGGAATAAATGATCAAGTCTTCCTCACAGGCGACGCCTGCATCCCGAAGCGCCCGCTGGTATCCCTCCAGTCTCTCATACCCCATCTGCTCCCTGATGTCTCCCACCAGCAGCCCCACTTTCTTATGTCCCTTCTTCAACAGATACTCGGTCGCTATGTAAGCCGCTCTCATATAATCCACATATGCACAGTCAAAATTCTCCTCGTCGTCATAGCCGTCGCACCGGTTCGTCAGAACCACCGGCAGACCGCAGGTCCGGATCCTGTCCATTAATTTATCGTCAAAATGGAAAGAGAGGATGATCATGCCGTCCACAAATCTCTCCTTTAAAGTATCTACGATCTCCAACTCCTTCTTCGCATCATGGCCTGTATGCACCAGTATCATATAATAACCGCTCTGCTCGAGAACCCGGTTCACTTCCCGAATCATGTCAAAGTAATACGGATTATATATATCCGGAATACAGAACATTACCTTCCTGGTTATCTTACTTTTCAGACTCTTCGCCGCCTGAACCGGCACATAGTTCAGCTTCTTCGCCGCCTTCTGCACCTTGATTCTGGCCGCCTCGCTGCAGTATCCTTTCCCACTCAGGGCTCTTGCAACCGTAGACGGCGAAAGGCCCGTCTCCCTGCCGATATCATAAATATTGCTCATCTGATCCCGCCTCTCCGGTATGCCGCATTCCTCCATACCTGCCATTTTTATTTATCTATTATTTTCGTATAATCTCTATTATGGATATTATCAAAATTTTTAACTTTTTCAAGTATCATTTTGACTTTTTTGCCTGATCATATTGACATGCCGCTCCTGCAATGATACTCTTATGGCATCGATGTCATATTTGATAAAAACCAACACGGCAACGTGCATTATACATGGTCGGAACGTCTCACGAAAGGTACTGCCATGTATGGAAATGCACCATGGAAATTTAAAGAATGGAGGATTTATATGAATCTGGCTACATTAACCTGTCTTTCCGATGCCTGCTCCCGCTCTATCTGTCCGGAACATTTCACGGGCAATCCCGGGGAAGGCGGCATGTGTCCGCTGGAGAACGGAACCGCCAGGGCGGCAGCCCGCGATCTTGGCACCGGCTGGAAAGTAAACCCCTACATTATCATCCCGCCCGGAGAAACCTTTGAGATTGCCCATATAACCGGCTCCGGCATGATCAACCATATCTGGATGACGCCAACCGGAAAATGGCGCGATGCGATCATCCGGTTTTACTGGGACGGCGACCGGCAGCCTTCCGTAGAGTGTCCCGTAGGTGATTTCTTCGCCTCCGGCTGGAATGAATATGCACAGCTCTCCTCTCTGGCCGTTTGCGTGAACCCCGGAAGCGCATTTAACTGTTACTGGCAGATGCCTTTTCGCGAAGAATGCCGCATTACGCTCGAGAACCGCTCCGAAGAGCCCGTCACCTATTACTATCAGATAGACTATGAATTGAAGGATATCCCGGAAAACTGCGCTTATTTCCACGCCCAGTTCCGCCGTGTAAATCCGCTTCCCTATCAAGAAGTATACACGATTCTGGACGGCGTGGAAGGCATGGGGCACTATGTCGGCACCTATATGGCCTGGGGCGTGAATAACCGCGGCTGGTGGGGCGAAGGTGAAATCAAGTTCTATCTGGACGATGACCGTGATTATCCTACGATCTGCGGAACCGGTACGGAAGACTATTTCTGTGGTTCTTACAATTTCGAGGATCCGGTCAGTCACGACCATTATTGTACCTTCTCTACTCCTTACAGCGGACTGCATCAGGTGATCACACCGGACAGGCTCTACAGCAGTCAATTCCGGTTCGGCATGTATCGCTGGCATCTCACCGATCCGATCCGGTTCCGTAAACGGCTCAGGGTTACGATCCAGGCGCTTGGCTGGAGAAGCGGCGGACGTTATCTGCCCCTGCAGGACGATATCGCCTCCGTAGCCTTCTGGTACCAGACCCTGCCCCACGCTGCATTCCCCGCTTTACCGGACAGAGATTATCTGGAAGTCCTCTGATGCTTTTCCTTGAAAAAACAGCTATGTTGTGTATAATGATAGAAGTGACTTCATTAATATGCAAATTATAGAAAAACAGAGGGTTTAACATGATTCAAGCAAACAACGTAACACTACGCGTAGGAAAAAAAGCGCTCTTCGAAGACGTAAATATCAAATTCACAGAAGGGAACTGTTACGGTCTGATCGGCGCCAATGGCGCCGGCAAGTCCACCTTCCTGAAAATTCTCTCCGGTGCGCTGGAAACCACAAACGGCGACGTATCGATCACGCCCGGTCAGCGTCTCTCCGTCCTGGAGCAGGATCACTTTAAATACGATGCCTATCCTGTCATGGACACTGTCATTATGGGAAATGAACGGCTCTATCAGATCATGAAGGAGAAAGACGCTATTTATGCCAAGGAGGATTTCTCCGATGAGGACGGTATCCGCGCCAGTGAGCTGGAGGCAGAATTCGCCGAGATGGACGGCTGGGATGCTGATTCAAATGCCGCCATGCTCTTGAACGGCCTGGGCATCGGCACGGAACTGCACTACAGCATGATGGCTGACTTAAACGGTAACGAGAAGGTTAAAGTCCTGCTTGCCAAGGCACTTTTCGGCAATCCCGACATCCTGCTTTTGGACGAGCCTACCAACCATTTGGATCTGGATGCCATCGCATGGCTGGAGGAATTCCTGATCAATTTTGACAACACGGTAATCGCGGTCTCCCACGACCGTTATTTCCTGAATAAAGTCTGCACCCACATCGCAGATATCGATTATGGCAAGATTCAGCTTTATGCCGGCAACTATGATTTCTGGTATGAATCCAGCCAGCTGATCATCAAGCAGCGCAAGGAAGCCAATAAGAAGAAAGAGGAACAGATCAGGGAATTACAGGAGTTCATCTCCCGTTTTTCTGCCAATGCTTCCAAATCCAAACAGGCTACATCCAGGAAACGTGCCCTGGAAAAGATCGAGCTGGACGACATACGTCCTTCCAGCAGAAAATATCCCTACATTGATTTCAGGCCCGAGCGTGAGATCGGCAACGAAGTACTCACAGTGGAAAATCTCAGCAAGACCATTAACGGCGAGAAGGTACTTGACAATATCTCCTTTATCGTCGGCCACGACGACAAGATTGCATTCGTAGGCGGAAACGAGCTTGCCAAGACTACCCTGTTCAAGATCCTGATGGGAGAGATGGAACCTGACGAAGGCACCTATAAATGGGGCGTCACCACTTCACAGGCCTATTTTCCGAAGGACAATACCGAAGAATTTGACAACAGCTATACGATCACAGAATGGCTTATGGGCTACTCTCCTGTCAAGGACGTGACATATGTCCGCGGCTTCCTGGGGCGGATGCTCTTTGCCGGAGATGACGGTGTGAAGAAAGTAAAGGTACTCTCCGGCGGCGAGAAGGTGCGCTGCCTGCTGTCCAAGATGATGATCAGCGGCTCCAACTGCCTGCTCTTCGACGAGCCTACCAACCATCTGGACATGGAATCCATCACCGCCCTGAACGAAGGCATGAAGAAATTCAAAGGCGTAGAACTGTTCTCCTGCCACGATCATCAGGTGGTGCAGACTACAGCCAACCGCATCATGGAGATCCTGCCGGACGGCAC
>OFFS01000896.1_pt1 | contig 15297 bp, 13 predicted proteins | sample 1521541 | NCBI WGS metagenome assembly OFFS01 (sample SAMEA3504127, study PRJEB24116) | mouse gut metagenome | biome: mouse gut; feature: mouse-associated habitat; material: faeces | place: Denmark | collected 2011 | reverse complement strand
GGGGGGCGGTAATCGACCTGGCCCGCCGCCAGGATTGGGTCCCCCGCAGCGTGCGGCGGAAGGCCCGGGAGATTGACCAGGCCAGCGTGGAGCTCTACTCCGAGCTGGGGCGGTGTCCCACCGACGAGGAGATCGCCGGGCGGCTGGGGGTCACCAGCCAGCAGTACCAGGAGGACCTGGCCAACTCCGCGCTGTGCAACCTGCTGAGCCTGGACTCCATTTTTGACGACCAGGAGCAGGGGGGCATGGACGTGGCCGACAGCGGCGGCGGAGGCCGGCCCGAGGACTCCCTGCTGCGCCAGGAGCTGCTGGACACCCTGGCGGAGGGGATCTGCTCTCTGCGGGAAAACGAGCAGATGGTGGTGTCCCTGTACTACCGGAAAAACCTCAGCATGAAGGAAATCGCACAGGTGATGGAGGTCAGCGAGCCCCGCATCTCCCAGATCCACTCCCGGGCCATCCAGAAGCTGAAGCTGTACATGAATCGCTACATCAACGGGGAGGCCTAGGCCGACCCCGCGCAAGAGAGGAGTGCCAATACTATGTTCAAGGGCTTCTACCAGCTCACCTCGGGGATGCTCTCCCAGGGCCGGCGGCTGGACGTGGTGAGCCACAATATGACCAACATCTCCACCGCGGGCTACAAGGCGGAGCGCTATACCGACAGCACCTTTGATGAGGTGCTTATCAGCCGGGTGGGCAACAAGGACAAGACCCAGACCCAGGAGATCGGTCAGGAGACCTTCATCCTGGCCCCCAGCCGGCTCTACACGGACTACGAGCAGGGCGCGCCGGAGGAGACCACGCTCCCGCTGGACTTCTGCATCCAGGGGGAGGGGTTCTTCGCCATCTCCCGGGATGGGGAGATCGGCTACACCCGCGCCGGGGCCTTCACCCTGGACGACGAGGGGTACCTGTGCCTGGCCGGCCAGGGGCGGGTGCTGGACAACCAGGGCCAGGAGATCGCTCTGCCCACGGACGACCTGTATGTGGATAAGTTCGGCGGGCTCTACAGCGAGACCAACCGCAACTACTTCGCCACCCTGGGGGTGTACGCCTTCCCGGACAACCAGGAGCTGGAGCAGAACGCCCGGGGCCTCTATGTGGGTCAGGGCGCGGCCCTCAGCGAGGACTACACCATCCTTCACGGCTTTGTGGAGCGGTCCAACGTGAACATGGTCCAGGAGATGGTGGCCATGATGACTACCCAGCGGGCTCTCCAGAGCGCGGCCCAGATCACCAAAATCTACGATCAGGTTATCACCCGGGCCACCACAGAGCTGGGACGGCTTGGATAAACAGGGCGGCGTTCAGCGCCGAAAACAGGGAAAGGGAGGCTTGATGGGCCATGAATATGTCATTTTACAGCGCTGCGGTAGGCGCCTACCAGCAGAACCTTCGCATGAACGTACAGGCCAACAACATCGCCAACGTGAACACCCAGGGCTTCCGGGCGGAGCGGGTGGCCTTCGGCCAGCTGATGAACCGGGACGTCAACGGCATCGATGGGGTGCAGCTGCCCAAGGGCACCGGCGCCCGGGTCATCCAGGCCACGCCGGACCACTCCACCCGGGGCTATATAGACACCGGCCGGCGGTTTGACTTCGCCATCAACGGCGACGGCTTCTTCGCCCTCTACGACCCCGCGGACGGGGAGATATCCTACAGCCGGGACGGCTCCTTCATGGCTGCGGAGTTCCTGGTGCCGCCGGAGGAGGGCGCGGAGCCCGACAAGGACGGCCAGGAGCCCCAGCCCACCTCCGTGTGGCGGCTGAGCGACAACGAGGGCCGGTGCGTGCTGGACCCCCAGGGGAACTTCATTGTCATTGACCTGGAGGACAAGGACGCGCCCCTGGAGCTGGGCGTATTTGACTACGCCATCCACGAAGGCATGCTCCACGCGGACAGCTCCCGCTTCGTGGCCACGGAGCGCAACGGCCAGCTCTATCTGGGCACCGGGGAGGTCAAGCGGGGACTGCTGGAGATGAGCAACACGGACATGGCCACGGAGTTTGTGAAGGTCATCGAGTCCCAGCGGGCCTACGGCTATGCGCTGAAGATGATGCAGACCTCCGACGAGATCGAGACCACCATCAACGGCCTGAGAGGCTAATGGGGAGGACAGCTATGGAATTGAAAAGCTTTGACCAGCTCAGCTCCCTGGAGATCGACACCCTCCGGGAAATCGGCAGCATCGGCACCGGCAACGCCGCCACGGCTCTGAGCCAGATGATCGGCAAGGAGGTGCGCATCACCCTGCCGGAGGTGCGCATCATGGGCTACAACGAGGCCATCGAGTGGATCGGCGGCCCGGAGCAGGTGACGGCCGGCGTACTGGTGGGCATGAGCGGCCAGATGAGCGGCCTGATGCTCTCCGTGCAGAAGCTGGGCTTCATCAATCTGGTGCTGGAGCAGATGCTGGGCAATCCTATTGAGGACTACCACCAGCTCGACGAGCTGGGGAAATCCACCTTGGTGGAGGTGGGCAACATCATGATCTCCACCTTTATCAACGCCCTCTCCGGGCTCTCGAATATCTCGGTGAATCTGACCGTGCCCGCCTTTGCGGTGGATATGCAGGGGGCCATTCTCTCGGTCCCCATGGCCGCCTACGGCGGCATGAGCGACTACCTGATGACCATTGGAGGAAACTTCGTGTGCGAGGAGGAACAGGTCCCCTGCCGCTTGCTCCTCTCTCCTGATCTGGGATCTCTGAATTTCTTACTGAAAAAGCTGGGCGTTGCGGAATGAACGATAAAATTACGGTTGGGATCGCGGACATGAAGATGGCCCAGGGCTCCGGTATCCTGATCACCTATGCTCTGGGTTCATGTATCGGCCTGTGCTTCCACGATCCCCGGCTGAAGCTGGGGGCGCTGCTGCACATCATGCTACCGCTGAATATGGAGACAGGCAGAAAGAATCCCATGAAATATGCGGATACCGGCATCCGGGAGACTCTGCGGCAGATGGAGGCGAAGGGGGCCTCCAAGAACCGGATAATAGTGAAGATCGCCGGCGGGGCCAAGATGTTCGAGGTCAACGGCGGCAATCTGGGAAACATCGGACAGCGAAACATTGAGAGCGTTCACCTCATCCTGCGCAAGGAGGGCCTCCGCCTGGCGGCGGAGGACGTGGGGGGCACAGTGGCCCGCACGCTGCTCTTTGACGTGGTCAGCGGTCAGGGGTGCATCCGCTCCTACGGGCGGCAGGAAGTGCTGTTCTAAGGGCGGCGCCCGGGAGAAAAGCGAATTTTATAGTAGATAGGAGTGTCAGTCATGGCTGAGATGCAAAACAACAAGATCTTATTGGAGTCCGGCACCAATGAGATGGAGATCATGGAGTTTACCATTGGGGGCAATCTGTACGGCATCAACGTGGCCAAGGTCAAGGAGATCATGATCTCCGCGGCGGTCAAGCCCATGCCCCACGCCCACCCGGCGGTGGAGGGCATCTTCAAGCCCCGAGACGCTGTTATCACGGTGGTGGATCTGCCCAGGTACCTCTACGGCGAGTCCGGCGAGAAGGGGGAAAAGGACATCTTCATCATCACCAACTTCAACAAGATGTTCATTGCCTTCCGCGTCCACGCGGTGGTGCGCATCAGCCGCATCTCCTGGACGGACATCCAGAAGCCGGATAAGACGGTGTCCGGCGGCGCGGAGGGCGTGGCCACAGGCATCGCCCAGTGCGGCGACGAGTTGGTGACCATTCTGGACTTTGAGCGAATCGTGGCGGAGATCGCCCCGGAGACCTCCATCCAGATCGAGGAGATCGACACCCTGGGTCCCCGCAGCCGCAACGATCAGCCCATCTGGGTGGCGGAGGACTCGGTGCTGCTCTCAAAGATGATCGAGAGCTCCCTGCGCAAGGCGGGGTACGTGAACCTGCGGATGTTCCCCAACGGCCGGGAGCTGTGGGACGCGCTGTGCGAGCTGCCGGCGGGCGAGAGCCTGGAAAACAAGGTTGCCCTGATTATCACGGATATCGAGATGCCCCAGATGGATGGTCACCGCCTGACCAAGCTGATTAAGGACAACCACCGCTTCCAGTCCATTCCCCTCATCATCTTCTCCTCCCTCATCAGCGAGGAGATGCGCATCAAGGGCCGTCAGCTGGGGGCGGATGAGCAGCTGACCAAGCCGGAGATCGGCCATCTTGTGGATGTGATGGACCACCTGCTGGCCAGGGCGGCGGAGCAGGCCAGGGCCGCCAAGTAGGAGAGCTGGGGAAGGAGACGTACTATGGCGAATAACAGCAAATATATCGTCCGGCAGCCTATCAAGGACCTCCAGGGCAAGATCCTGGGGTACGAGATCCGCTACGCCGGAGAGGACAAGGCATACGACGGCGGCGAGAGAGGAAACGACTTTGCCGCAGCGGACATGATCTACAGCTTTCTGACCCAGAACGCGGGCAAGGCGCTGAAGGACGGGGTGAACTTCATGACCTTCACCACCAACCTGCTGATGAAGCAGGCGCCCAGGCTCTTCAGCCCCGGCGATCTGGTGATCCAGGTGGACGACAGCGTCATCATTCACCCCCTGGCACTGCGCTTCGTGGAGCGCTACGCCCAGAACGGGTACAAGGTGGCGGTCAACGAGTTCCAGTTTTCGCCTCGGTATATCTCCCTTCTGGATAAATTCGACTACATCAAGATCAACTTCAAGACCACCAGTGACTCCGCCATCCGCAGCACGGTGGAGATGGCCCACGGCATGGGGAAGAAGTGCGTGGCCACCTGCGTGGACGACGAGGAGCTCTACCAGAAGACCTTCGTAATGGGCGTGGACGCCATGGAGGGCCGGTATGTGGCGGAGCAGATGTTCACGGCCGTCCACTCCAGCGGGTATCTCCAGAGCAACTTCTTCCGGCTGATGGTGGCCATCACCAAGGATGAGCCCAATGTGGAGGAGATCGAGCAGATCATCTCCATGGACGCTACCCTGACCTACAGCCTGCTGCGGATCGTGAACTCGGCCTACTTTGCCCTGCGCAACCGGGCCACGGACGTGCATCAGGCCATTGTGGCGCTGGGCCTGAGCCAGCTGCGGCAGTGGATCTACCTGCTGGGCACCGCCGATGCGCAAGGAGAGCTGGACGCAAGCCAGGAGGAGATGCTCAAGCTGTCTCTTACCCGCGCCACCTTTGCCAGCGAATTGATGAAATATGCCAAGGATATGCCCATTTCCCGGAACGATGCGTACCTGATGGGCATGTTCTCCACCCTCACCTATTTGATTGCCGCGCCGATGGAGGAGATTCTGGCGGATATCCCGGTGGCGCAGGCGGTGAAGGACGCGCTCATCAACCACGAGGGGCGCTGCGGCGTGCTGTACGATCTGGTCATCAACTATGGCCGGGCGGACTGGGCCGCCATTGGCGCGCAGGCGGAGGAGCTGGGTCTCCCCGGGGACCAGCTGGCGGACATCTATTTCCGGTGTGTGGACGAGGTGAACCGGATCTGGCAGCAGCTGATGGATACCAGCGGGATCAACTGAAAAAGGAAACCGGATCAGCCGCAGAGGAGCGGTTGATCCGGTCTTTTTTGACAGCATATAAAATTCTTTTTGATTCTTTTTCTTTTAAGAAAAAGAATGATTACTAAAAACAGTGTTTCCCCAAAGCCACCCATCAGCGATCAGCGAATATAATTTCCATCATGCCGGGGGTTGTCCATGACCACCTTGCAGGCCTTGGTGAGCTGGGCGAAGATGGTGCTGTTGAAGCGGCTCTCATAGACGGTGAGCATACAGTTGACCTCGGAGCGGGGGACCACGATATAGGCCGGCTGGAGGTTGGTGAGGGTCAGGGCCTTCACGTCGGAGGTGCAGCGTTTACAGGGGCACAGACCGAACATATTGATATAACGGGGGGCCTTGGCCTCCACCAGAGATTCCATCACGTTCAGCACCACCAGCTCATCGGGGGACGGTTCGGGCTTGGATTCCAGCTTGGGGGCAGGGGCGGGAGCAGGAACGGGCTCAGGTTCGGGAGCGGCAACAGGTTCAGAGACTGGCGCAGGAACGGGTTCAGGCTCCGGCTCAGGGACTGGCTCGGGTGCAGGAGCAGGAGCGGATTCCTGCGCGGCAACAGGTTCAGGAATCGGATCAGGTTCGGGGATTGGCTCCGGAATGGGTTCGGGAACCGGCTCGGGCTCGGGTACAGGTTCAGGAGTGGGTTCGGGAACAGGAACGGGCGCAGGCTCTGGTTCAGGAGTGGGTTCAGGAGCAGGAACGGGCTCGGGTACAGGCTCAGGAGTGGGTTCGGGCTCAGGAACGGGCTCAGGAATCGGCTCCGGTTCGGCTTCCGGCTGGACTTCAGGCTCCGGCTCCGGGGCCAGCGCTGGCGCGGGTTCCGGCGTCAGTCCCGCCTCGGCCAGCAGCTCGCTCTCCAGAGCGTCCTTGATCTGCAGGGAAATCTGGGCGTCGTTGGAGCGGGCAACCTCCAGAATGGGGGGCGCGAGAGGCAGAGGGGGGCCCTCGGCCACCTCCGGCTGGGGAGGAAGGGCGTCCGTCTCCGCCGGCGCAGGCTGGGCGGCCTCCGGAGCGGCGGAGGCAGCGGGCGTCTCCTTCTCTCCGCCCGGGGCGGTGAGCAGATTGAGCACATGGGCCGTCTTATTGCTTTTTGTGCCTTTCTTCGCTGTTGCCATGGTGCGTTTTCTCCTTAGGTGTTACTGGACGGCAAGTCCACCGCCCGGGATGATCTCGTCAATGAGGGCGCGGAAGTCCTCCGCCGGCTTGGAGGAGGGGGCGTAGCTGAGCACGCTCTCCCCGTGGGCGGGGGCCTCGGCCACGGAAACACTGGTGCGGATCTTGGCCTCAAAGACCTTGGTGTCCAGCTGATCGGCGATCTGCCCGGCCATCTCCAGCACCTCACGGTTGAGCGTGAAGCGCTGATTATACTTGTTGAGCAGAATGCCCAGGACCTTCAGACGGGAGTTGTAGCAGCGGCGGACAGTGTCGATGGTCTCCCGGATCTGGGCCACGCCCAGGAGGCTGAGGATCTCCGGGGCCATGGGGATGACCAGCCCGTCAGCCATCACGTAGGCGTTTACCGTCAGCACGTTCAGGGCCGGCGGGGTGTCCACAATGATGAAGTCATAGTCGTCCTGGAGCTCGTTGAGAGCGTTTTTCAGCAGGAACTCCCGGCCCGGCCGGTTGAACTCCAGCTCCGCCGCGGACAAAAGGATGTTGGATGGCAGAATATCGCCGCAGCTGGACGGGACGATGACCTCCCGCACCGGGCGGGATCCCTTCATCACGTCGTAGATGGTGGCGCAATTGTCAATATCCAATCCCAGGCAGAAGCCCAGGCTCCCCTGGGGGTCCAGATCCACGCCCAGCACGCGGCGTCCCATCTGGTGCAGCCCGGCCAGCAGGGCGCAGGCGGTGGTGGTCTTGCCGACGCCGCCCTTCTGATTGGTGATCGCAATAACAGCAGACAAAATATCCCCTCCGTCATGTAAAATCTTTTCTGCAACTCTTAACTTTACTATACTATGTGACGATAAAAAAGTACAGAGGGATTTTCTTTTTTTCTGAGAAATTTGAAAAAAAGATTGACAAAAAAACCACGAGTAAAGGAGAGATCGTTATGGCATCCGTCAACAGAGCCGGCGGGAGCAGCTATACCAGCAGCTTATATAACAGCGCGAACATTATCAGCGGTCTTGCCAGCGGTATGGATACCGAAGGCATGATCGAAAGCCTGGTCCAGAGCTATCAGACCAAGCTCCAGAACCTGAGCAACAAATCCACCAAGATCGGATGGAAACAGGACGCCTATCGCAGCATCATCAACAAGATGACGGCCTTCTCCAACAAGTACACCTCCTATACGTCCAGCACCAACCTGATGTCCAGCTCCTTCTTCAACAACGCCATCAAGGTGAAGGCCACGGGGGGCAAGAACGCGGAGTTTGTCACCGCCAGCGGCAGGACGGACAGCGACGTGCGCCTCAACAGCGTCTCCCAGCTGGCCAGCGCCGCCCGCTATGTCACCACCAGCAATCTGGCCGGCAAGGGGGACGACTTCTCCATTGAGGCCAGCGACGCCGTCGACCTGAAGGGCGATGTGACCCTGAGCACCTTCTCGGGCACCCTGAGCCTGACCTACGGCGGCAAGGACGTGAGCATCTCCTTCAACGAGGCCACGGACCTTGTTCAGACCACCGACGACAGCCCCAACAAGGCCGTGGCTCTGGCGGAGATGATTAATAAGAAGCTGGCGGACCAGAAGATCACCCTGTCCAACGGCGAGACGGTCTCCGCGGCGGAGTGCATCTCCGTCAAGGTGGCCACCAACCCCAACGGCGCCGGCACGATCTCCTTTGAGGATAAGCGGAACGCCGGCAACAGCGTGTATATCTCCTCCGCCAGCGACTCCATCAAGAGCACCTTCGGACTGGGTGAGCTGAAGGATCCCAAGGAGAATCAGGTCGACTCCTTCACCATCTTCGGCAGCACCAACCTGACCAAGACCATGAGTACCGCCGAGTACCTCTCCGGCAAGTCCATGAACATCAGCCTGGACGGCTCGTCTAAGAGCATCAAGCTGCCGGAGATCATCAAGAAGGACGACGGCACCTTTAAGATCAAGACCGGAACCGACGAGTCGGGGAAGGATATTGAGGTTGATTTCAACGCCAAGAACTACACCGACACCCTCAACGCCTCCCTGAAAAAGGCCTTCGGCGGCAAGGTGAGCGTGGAGAATCTGGCCGCCGATGATGCGAAGCCGGACAGCATGGAGCTCCAGCTGAAGTTCAACGCGCCGAAGAACTCCAATCTGGTCATCAACTCCGACGGGGGCGAGAAGCTGGGCATCGGCACCGTGGCCACCAACTACCTCAACACCAGCAAAACCCTGGGTGATCTGCTGCCCGATCGCGAGTGGGAGACCATGAAGGACAAGGACGGCAATACGGTAAACAAGCCGGAGGACTTCTTCCTCAACGGCGTGAAGATCGGCAGCTACACCAAGGACACCAGGCTGTCCGACATTATGAGCGACATCAACGCCAACAGCGAGGCCGGCGTGAAGGTCAGCTACTCCAAGACCGCCCGCGAGTTCGTGTTCACCTCCAAGGAGACCGGCTCCCAGGCCGAAATCAATATTGACGGCGGCCTGGCGGAGGAGATTTTCGGCTCCACCAAGCTCCCGGAGGAGAGCCAGGTCTCCTTTGGCGAAGCCTATGGCCTCCCTGTGGATGGCAAGGTTACGTTCTCCTTTGAGGGCAAAGGATTCGAGTTGAGTACCCATGTCAATCGGGACGACTCGATGGAGGACGTCGCCGCCTCGCTGAATGCCACAATAAAGAATCACGGCCTGACGGCTTCCTATAATAAATACAGTGGCCAGTTAGAGGTAACCGACAAGAACGGCAAAAAGGTTGACATGAAGATGACGGCCGAGTGGTTTGGACAAGAGAGTGAACTTGAGTTCAATACGAAGTATAAGCCCGATGCCGACTACACCCCCGGCCAGGACGCCAAGTTCTCCATCACCATCAACGGCACCACCATGGACATGACCCGTTCCACCAACGACGTGGACATTGACGGCATGACCATCAACTTCAAAAAGGAGTTCGAGGACGACGGCGTGGGCGTCAGCTTTGAGCGCTCCACCGACTCCGACAAGATCGTGGACGCCGTCCGCTCCATGGTGGACGACTACAACGAGATGATGGCGGAGATCCGCACCCAGTACGCAACCCTCCCCGCCCAGAGCTCCGGCGGCTCCTTCAAGTCCTATGAGCCCCTTACCGACGAGGAGCGGGCCTCCATGAGCGAGAGCGCCATCAAGGCCTATGAGGACAAGGCCAAGCAGGGGCTGCTCTTCGGAGACAGGAATCTCTCCAACCTCTATGAGCGGATGCGCGACGTGTTCAACGTAGGCGGCGAGGACGGCGCTATGCTCACCAAGATGGGTATCTCCGTGGGCTTTGACAGCACCACCGGCGCAACTACCCTGACGCTGAATGAAAACAAGCTGCGGGAGGCCCTGGATAACGATCCCGACGCGGTGGCGGATCTCTTCACCAAGAGCAAGGACAGCGGCGCCGCAACCGACGGTCTCATGCAGGGCATGAAGACCCAGCTGGACCGCTATGCCGGCCTCACCGGCGCTACCAAGGGCATCCTGGTTCAGCAGGCGGGCACGCCCCTCAACTCCCTGTCCCTCATGAACAACGAGTGGCAGAAGCAGATCGACAGCATCTCCAACGAGATGGAACGGTGGCAGGATAAGCTGGAGAGCCAGGTGGATCGCTATACCAGCATGTTCAGCAAGCTGGAGGTCCTCATCAATCAGATGAACTCCCAGAGCTCCACGCTGGCCGGACTCATGGGCGGCGGCTGATCCCCAGGAATAGAAAGGAACGGTATCCCATATGGATAGGAGAGGCTACCAGCAGTACAAGCAGCAATCGGTCAATTCCATGACCCAGGGAGAGCTGCTGCTGCTGCTGTACGACGAGCTGGTCAAGCGGGCCACAATGGCCTCCATCTTGCTGGACAAGGGGGACTTCCCCAACTTTGAGCTGGCTGTGGACCGATGCATGGACATCGTCACCTATTTGGACGAGACGCTGGATCACAAATACCCCATCAGCGGCGAGCTGAGCCGGCTGTACGAGTATTTCACCTACCAGCTGGGCCGGATCAAGATCGGCCGGAACAAGAAGGAGCTGGAGAGTCTGCGGCCGATGCTGGCGGACCTGCGGGACGCCTTCCATACTGCGGAGAAGGACGCGGGCAGCCAGGGGAAGCGTGGTCTGGTATGACCGGCAGCGAGTGGATGGACCTGACCGTTCTGGAGAGAAAGAAGTACAACTACCTGGGTGAGGTGCTGGATCTGACCCAGCAGCTGGCGGAGAGTCTGGAGCGCAGCGATCAGGTGTCCGCCCGCATGATCCTGGCCATGCGCCAGGACCCCATCCTCCATCTGGGGGAGATCGATCAGGCCTGTCAGGCCCGTCTTCAGGCGCTGGCCCAGGAGGATCAGGACCGGGCGGCGGCCCTGCGGAAGGGGGCCGAGGCCCACAGCAGCGAGGAGCGGACCTTCCTGGAGCAGGCGGGCAGAACCCGCCGCCTGCTGGAGCGGGTGGTGGAGCTGGACCGCAGGGTCAGCCTGCGAATGGCAGGGGAAAACTCCTTTTATAAGAAGAAATAGTCAGCCATGTCTGTTCCGCCGGCATTAGCCGGCGGGACAGGCATGGTTGCGAGACGTAGTCCGGACCACCGGACGCGATCCAGTTATCACGATTTCCTGCAATGGGAGGTCGAGAGGAGCCACAGCAGCATGGCGGAAATTCGTCTGGAAAATGTGTCAAAGCAATATACCGAGGACAAGCGCACCATGTACGCTGTGCGCGAGGTGAATCTTACCATCACTCAGGGGGAGTTTGTCTTCCTCATCGGCAGCAGCGGCGCCGGCAAGAGCACCCTCATACAGCTCATCGGTTCGCAGATCAGCCCGGATGAGGGCGTGGTCTATCTCAACGATGTGAATGTTGCCCGGCTCATCGGTCCCTGGCGGACCAGAGCCTCCCGCTCCTTCGGAATTGTCAACCAGCAGTGCCAGCTCATCCGCAAGCGCACCATTGGCGACAACCTGCTGCTGGCGGCCAACGCAGGCGGGGTGCGGCGCAGGGTGAAAAGCCGGCAGGCGGTGAAGAAGGTGCTGGGCATCGTGGGGCTGCCGGGGGTGGAGACCTACTACCCGGCGGAGCTGTCCATCGGCGAGTGCCGGCGGGTGGAGCTGGCCCGGGCCCTGATTAACAGCCCGCCCCTGCTCCTGCTGGATGAGCTGACGGCCAATCTGGATGATGACAACATCTGGGATCTCATGCACCTGCTCAACGAGCTGAATACCCGGGGCACCACCATCGTCATGGCCACCCACGCCAGCCAATATGTGAATATCATGCGCCGCCGTGTCATCACCCTGGTGGACGGCAGGGTGGTGGGCGACGTGAAGAATGGAAAGTATGGCGACATCGTCTGACGCCGCCCGGCTGCCCAGATATTCACAGATGATAAGGGAGGGTGGAAGCCTGACATGAAAAAACCGCCTGCCGGCGCCCGCAGCTGCGGGCCGCAGGCGCGGCAGATGCGATCATATAAGGAAATGAAGAGCAGACCATCCGCGGCCAAGGAGGACTGGCGGCGGGAAAAAAACAGGAGGAAAGCTACATTATGAACTTCAAGAACATATCTATCAGAAAAAGTCTCATTATCGGCTTTGGCACAACAATCCTGATCTCTGCGGTCATCATTATCGCCTCACTGATTATGATGAACGTACAAAAGAGCGCTTACTCTGATATTATTGACAAGTACATGGGGGCCAACCAGATGGTCTCCGACTGCCGCATTGACTACAACATTGCGGCCCGCAATCTGCGGGATGTGGTGCTCTCCGGCGACATCAGCAGCCTGACCACCACCAACACCAAGATTGACGAGCTCACCTCCCGTCTGGCGGACCTGCGGGAGACCTACCCCCTCAGCGATAAGTCCCTGCTGGAGAATTTCACCCGGACAGTAGAGGAGTGGGAGGTGGACGCGAAGGAAATCGGTGAGGTGGTGCGGACTGACCAGCAGCGCGCCGCTGATATGATCGTGACCACCTGCCCTCCCAAGCTGGCCGCCGCCGCCGCCGCCGGCGACGCCCTGGCCACGGAGCTCCAGGCCGCCCAGGAGGAGATCATCAAGACCCAGAACCGCAATTCCACCATCGGCCTCCTCGTTATCGTGGCGGTGATGGTGCTTGCCACAGTGGCTGTGCTCATGATGGCCTTCCAGATCATCAGGAGCATCGTGGAGCCCAGCAATCAGGTCCGGGCCGCGCTGGTGGGCTTCAGTCAGGGCAGCCTGAACATCCCTGTAAGCTTTGAGGGCAAGAACGAGCTGGGCGAGATGTGCGATGCCCTGCGTACCAGCCAGAAGGTCCTCCACAGCGTCATTCAGGACATCTCCGGCACCACCGGCCAGATGGCCAAGGGCAACTTTGATGTGGAGCTGACCGCCAACTTCCCCGGAGATCTGGCCCCCATCCAGCAGAGCATCAACCAGTTTGTGCTCCGCATGAGCGAGACCATCTCCAACATCAGCCAGTCCGCCGATCAGGTGTCTGCGGGCTCCGATCAGGTGTCCAACAGCTCCCAGTCCCTGGCCCAGGGCGCTACCGAGCAGGCCAGCGCTGTGGAGGAGCTGAGCGCCACCATCAACGACATCTCCACCAACTCCAAGCAGACCGCCGCCTCCGCCGAGGAGGCCAGGGCCAGCGTAGGCGAGGCGGGCGCCCAGGTTTCCGCCAGCAACGAGTATGTCAAGCAGCTCAACGTGGCCATGAGCAACATCTCCACCTCCTCTGAGGAGATCGGCAAGATCATTGCCACCATCGAGAATATCGCCTTCCAGACCAATATTCTGGCCCTGAACGCCGCCGTGGAGGCCGCCCGTGCGGGCACCGCCGGCAAGGGCTTCGCCGTGGTGGCGGACGAGGTCCGCAATCTGGCCTCCAAGTCCGACGAGGCCGCCAAGGCCACCAAGGACCTGATTGAGAACTCCATCACCGCCGTCCATGAGGGCGCCGGCGTGGTGGGCAAGGTCACCGAGTCCTTGGAGCGGACCACGGTTCTGGCCAGCAGCGTGGTGACCATGATGGAGAGAGTGGCCGAGGCTGTGGAGAACCAGACCACCGCCATCGCCCAGGTCACCGAGGGCATTGACCAGATCTCCGCCGTGGTCCAGACCAACTCCGCCACCAGCGAGGAGTGCGCCGCCGCCAGCGAGGAGCTGTCCTCCCAGGCCAACATCATGCACCAGCTGATGGCCGAGTTCCAGGTGGGCAGCAAGGGCGCCTTCTCTGGAAGCGCGCCCCGGGTGACTCCCGTTGTTGACGCCGGCTGGTCCGACGTCCCCTCCGGCGGCGATCCCCTGATGCTGGGCGGCCGCAGCGACAACCCCTTCGGCGGTCCCAAGTATTGATGCGCTGACCCGGGACGACGTCCCTTCAGCGAAGACGCTACATAGTGGATATGGCGTCCCGGAGGATCGGGATGCCATATCCATTCTCCCTGTCCTAGCCGGGAGAGGAACGAGGTGAGCGATATGCCCCAGGAGTGGAAGAAACAGGACCCGGCGCTGATCTACGCGCTGGACATCGGTACCCGCAGCATCATTGGCGTAGCGGGACGGGTGTCGGAAGAGCGTCTGGAGGTTCTGGCCATCGAGAAGGAAGAGCATGGCCGCCGGGCCATGCTGGACGGTCAGATCGAGGACATCGATCAGGTGGCCAAGGTGGCCCGCCGGGTGACGGAGCGGATGGAGCAGAAGCTGGGCTGCCGCCTGCGCCGGGTGTGCGTGGCAGCCGCCGGCCGGGCCCTGCGCACGGAGAAGGGCCATTACGCCATGGATCTGCCCCAGGTGAGCCGCATTGACAGCGATATCATCAGCCGCCTGGAGAGCGGCGCGGTCTCCGACGCGGAGGAGCGGCTCCAGGAGGGGGAGGACAGCCAGCGGCGGTTCTACCTGGTAGGCTATACCGTGTCCAGCTATCTCCTGGACCGCTACCCCCTGACCAGCCTGAAGGACCACAACGGCCAGCAGCTGGAGGCGGAGGTGGTTGCCACCTTCCTGCCCAGCGAGGTGGTGGAGAGCCTCTACACCGTGATGGAAGCCGCGGGGCTGGAGGTCGCCAGCCTGACCCTGGAGCCCATTGCCGCTCTGAACGCGGTGATCCCCGCGGATCTGCGGCTGTTGAACCTGGTCCTGGCGGACATCGGCGCGGGCACCACGGATATCGCCATCTGCCGGGACGGCGCGGTGGTAGGCTATACCATGGCCACCACCGCCGGAGACGAGATCACCGAGACGCTGATGCGGCGTTTTCTCATCGACTTCGCCACGGCGGAGCGGATGAAGATGCAGCTGAATGAGGCCACCATCGCCTACCGGGATGTTCTGGGCCTGGAGCAGACCGTGGCCGGGACGGAGATCCAGGAGACCCTCAGGGGCGCGGCCAAGGCCCTGGCCCAGGAGATCGCCCAGCGGGTGACCGGGCTCAACGGCGCGTCCCCCTCCGCCATGTTCCTGGCGGGCGGCGGCAGCAAGCTGCTGGGCCTGCGGGAGCTGGTGGCCCAGGAGCTGGGCATGGATGAGCGCAGGGTGGCCCTGGCGGGCAACAACTATGACATCAGCGCCTTCTCACGGGAGTACGAGCTGAACGACCCCGAGTACGCCACGCCCCTGGGCATCGCCGTTTCGGCGGGGCTGGGGCTCATCA
>OFFS01000878.1_pt1 | contig 15618 bp, 16 predicted proteins | sample 1521541 | NCBI WGS metagenome assembly OFFS01 (sample SAMEA3504127, study PRJEB24116) | mouse gut metagenome | biome: mouse gut; feature: mouse-associated habitat; material: faeces | place: Denmark | collected 2011 | reverse complement strand
CATCTAAAAATTCTTGATTTTTGGCACTTGGATGGACACGATTGGTTAATACAATAAAACCTTGGTCATTTTGCCGGTCTAGCACCATCCAGGTTCCTGTAAATCCAGTATGGCTAATCACAAGGTGGCCATCTTTAGCATGAAATAATTTCCAGCCCAGCGAACGGCTATGCAGACCTGGAATTCGTGTTTGATCTTTAAAAAGCAAATCAATTATTTTAGGTGTAAGAAGATCATTTAAATTATTTTCAATCAGCGCATGACTAAAAATTTCCAAATCTTTCAACGATGCAAAAAGGCCAGCACATCCACAACTTGCTCCCAAAATGTACCCTTTAGGATCATGGGTTGTTCCCCTAATCAAGCCACGTTTTGTTTGTACTTCTGTCGGCACGCAATTAGCCGGGATAGGATTAAATGTTGCAGTTGGCAGATTCAATGGTTTGAGAACCTGTTCTGTAATAACATTTTGAACCGGTTGATCATAAATTTGTTCAATAATCCATCCTAAATACAAATAGTTTACATCTGCATATTTGATTTGACGATTTAAGCTATCCTCCACATGCATTTTCGTCAAGAAAGCCTTCTTTAGTTCAACGGCATCCAACTCATTACGATGTGGAATATAACCAGTAATCCCAGAAGTATGGGTAAGAAGATTGCGAATAGTTGGTCGGTCATCATTAAATTCTGGTAAGAACTTTTTTACCGGATCATCTAAAGACAATGCTCCTTTCTGAATAAGCATGGCAACAACTGGAACTGTTCCTATTACTTTTGTTAATGAAGCAACATCATAGAGCATACCAGGTTTTAATATTTCAGTTTCAGGATACACTTGGGCCATCCCCGTTACTTCCTTAATTGTATGTTGACGGTCAAAAATCAAATAGCTAACTCCCGGCACAATCCCTTCTTTAACCATTTGATGTAATTTGGTAATTGTTAAATCGTATTTATTCATCGTTTAATTCACTTCCTCAATAGAGTTTATTTTAACGTAAATCAGACAAAGGAAAAATATCTAAGAAATTATTAAACACAATTGGTTAATTGTGACAAATAAGTTAAAAATATTACAAAATCATTTCAAAAGACGGTATAATATAGTTATAAGAATTTTATAAAAAAGAGAAGTTGAGGGGGTCATTAAAATGATGAAGATGACAAATAAAGTTTTAGCAAGTTCGTTAGTAGTTTTAGCCGCCCTAGGACTAGCTGGGTGTACGAATAGTGCAGCAGCCCCAACAAAAACATCTACTTCCGCGACAAAAGTAAGTCAACAAACAAGTAAGAAGGCGGCCTCCTCTACTAGTAGCGAAAAAGCAAAGGGTCAAGCCTCCACATCTACTAGTGCACAGTCCACTTCTTCAATAAATACAAGCTCAACAAGTGCAAGTTCAAAGGCCACAATAACTAACAGTTCAGCAAAATCAACTAATCAAACGGTAAAAGCTCCTAGTTCATCAGTAACTAGTAATCCTAGCAGCCAATCAGCAACTACTACTTCCTCATCACAAAACGATCAACAAGTCCTAACGAGTTTTGTGAAGACAAGTGGCATTCAACAAGATGGCAATCATTATTACATGACTAAGAATAATCAAAACAATAATTATCAAATTGAAGTTCGCAATAACCAAGGCGGCGATCCAAATGTAGCTCACCTTACTGGTACCTATCAATATGACCCCGCTACAAATCAAATCCATGAAATGAACCCAATCACCGGCAATTATGATAATTAATATTTTTAACTCAAAAAGGAGTACAGAAAGAACTTACCATTAGCGGTTTATTCTTTCTGTACTCCTTTATTAATTCATTTATTTAAAATAGCCTTTAAATGCAGCAAAGATTCCCTTTTTATTTCCAGTTTTATCATCATCGTTCGACTTAATTTGTTCGATTGTTGATTCTGCCTCACTATTGCCATGAGGGGTTACTGCTATTAATTGCTTTAAGGTAATAGTATAGGTCTGTTCCCCGGCTGCGAAATGATGATCAGCAGGGAAACTATTTTCATCAAGCACATATCCTTCATCTTCAAATGACTTAATTTGCGGAGTTGGATCGTAGTTAAATTCTTCACCGGTTACCCCAGTAAGTTCCTCGGATGTTAATTCTGCACCAGTTTGGTCAATAAATTTAACCAGAATTTTAGCTAGCTGTGGAGTGTAAACAATCTTTTCGTTTCGATCACTCGCATTTTCATCAATCTGTTCAGCAGGAATTGTAGGTGCGTTATAGCCGTCAATTGGTGTTGGAATATATTCAGGGATCACTCCCTTGTTCCATGCTTGCCAAATATCACTCCCAAGCACTTCATCATGAACACCGAAACGAGTAACAATTGCTTCTTGAGTTACAACTTGTTGTGTTTTATCAGGCATAGTAATTTGAATAGTTCGCGTTACATGATGCCCCTTCTTTAGAGGAGTAGTCTGGTGTGTAAGGTAAACATAATATTGTTGTTCTGGACTACCAGCAAAGTACTTTCCCTTTAATGCCCCTTTGTCAGCCTTAAACAGTTCATATCCGGCATCTTCAAAATTCCATAGGTCATTACTATATGTTTGTCCTTCTGTAACGTTTAATCTTTGGGTCCGATTATCAATAATCCGCCCAGAGGAAGGCTTAACGATTGGCAATCGATTATCAGGGACATCAACATAAAAGACGGTAATTTGTTGTGTTTGTAAATCTTGTTTACTAATAATAACCTTATATTCTTTTTCTTGATCACCGTCTTCAGCCATTAAGCGGGCATTTTGCGGTAGTTCATTGTCAATAATCACATAACCTTCATCAGCAAGTTGATCTGTTTCAATCGTTGGCTTATGACTGATCAAATCGCCGGCAAGTCCTGAAACTATTTGTTCATCAATCTCATTTCCAGCTTCATCGACGTATTTAATCTTGACACTAACTTGCTTTGGATGATAGATAACATTAATATTGCTATCTTTTGAAGTTAATGAAATTGGTTCAGCATCAACATTTTTACCCGTATATCCAGGAATACGCGGTGCGGTAACTGCAGGCAGAGTAGCTTTACTCCAATCACTCCATGTTTTTTCATTGGTCGTGCTATCTGTAATTCCAAAACGCTGAATTTTTCCAGTTTGCTTAATGACCTGCTTAGATCCATCTGGCATATTAAAAGTAATGGTTCTGGTTACTTGGTGATCTTCATCAATTTTTTCAATTTTATGGATAAGGTAAACATAATAATCTTTAGTTGGCTGTCCACCGACATATGTTCCTAATTTAGCACCTTGTTCATATTTATAAATCTCAAAGCCATTTTCTTCACCCCAGAGTTGATTATGATAGTCTTCATCACCTTTACCGGTAAAAGTTTGGGTTTGATTTTCAAGAATCTTTCCATCACTTGGCTGTAAATCATCTTTGGTTTTATCCGGGATATTAATCAAGTCAACATAGTAAACATTAATTGTCTGTTTATTTTCAACCATCCTTACCTTTGCTGGTGAGGTGATTAACATATCATTATCCTCACTCCCGTTAAGGAAATAACCAATAATAACATTATAATCACCAGGGGTTGCATCGACTAATTCAGAATCATCCACAATAAATGTTTGCTCAGGACTAACCGGAAGTTCCTCATTAGTTGATGAGAGGCCACAAGCTTTTTCAATCCCGCCAAATGAATTCCAATCATCTTTTGCCTCTGCCTTAAGAGTAAATGGTTTAGTAATAAGGAGTTGATGAATAACGACATAAGGAATGAAGTCAAAGCTTTCAAAATCAAGATAAGTAGGTTGAACCATGAATGCGGAAGCACCCATTAACTTTCGTCCTGTCATGTCAACATTTACTGAAAATCCTTTTTCCTGAATTGCACTTTGAATAGTGGCCAGCTTAAAGAAGTATTGACCACCTTGCCACATTACATTATCCCCATCAGCATCAAACGAAACCGCACCATTAAAGTTACTGATTACATATGGCACTTCACCCAAAGTTGGCATCATCTCTTGGACATCCTCTGGAAATAATTGATCGCCATCTTCAGTTCGATTGAGTGCCATGAATGGGATATTTTGATAGGCATCATGAGCAAAAACAGGCGTGCTTAAGCGGAAGTTTAATTGTGACGTTGTATGCTTATTAACTGTTAAATCATAAAAGGCATATTCATTTAAATTAAATTGCTCTTGAGTATTAATATTTTCTAGATTTGTAATCTTAAAAGGAAATTCAACACGGTAAGAACTGTTTGGCAATAAAGAACCAAATACCATAACCGCTGTTACTTTTTCCCAACTAAAATCATCACGCTGCTTAAGAGTATCAATCGTCGAATACTCTCCTTCGTGTCCTTGGTAACTATAGGTAATATCAAATCCAGGAATTACATTCCCCTTTTCGTCCTTATATTCAAGACCGTCAAATTCATTAATCCGCGTCCCATCAAGTACAATTTGTGCTGTTCCTTGCTTCCCTTCAAAGGTAGGCAGCGTATAGACAACTTCAACTGATTTCGTAGTTTCTGTATTATTCTTTAAATGACCATATCCACTAAAATCAGTAGCTGCGCGATAGTTAACTAATGATGCCGTTTCACTCATTGAATTACGACTTACAAGCGATCGATCTTTATCTTGGCTTTCACTATTAGTTGCCTGTAAGTAAGTCCCATGCATTAGGCCGCCTAAATCATCAATTAGTTTATATTCCCCTAATGCAGGATTATTTTTTATTACTGGTTCTTGGCCGTTCAATTTTTGTTGTTGAGCCGCAAAATTTGGCGCTGCTTTAAGCATTTTTTCCAATAATGGAGTTCTATTAAGTGAAGCAACACTTGAAGCAGATTTATCCCCTAATTTCACTTGTCCATCAACAGTTTCAACTGGGGCAAGCTCAACACCAATTACCTTATTTTTTTTGATCTCATCTGTATCAAGCATCTTTTTTCTCCCCCTTAAATACTTTTATAATTCGATAACTATTATTTAATATCGAGTATAATATACTTCATTCTTATTTCAATACTGATAAATTGTTTAGGAATATACCTCTCAATATTTTTTGCTTTTCATTCTTGATATATCAACATTTTTCCGTCATTAGCGATAATAAAAAAGAACAAAAGAATAATTTTTCATATGAAAAAATCATCTTTTGTTCCTTTAAAAACAGTTTATTCTTTTATCATTAGATATTTGATTACGAATAAAAATTATTATTGTGGGCCGTCGCTAACATAGCCATTGTCTTTTTGACTATAGGCAGGAGTACTTGGTTCTTGCGCAGGAGCAGTCGGCGTACTGCTACCAGAGGTCCTATTTCCACCGCCATTGCCACTATATCGTGGACGAGAAGTATTGTAGTTTCTTGAGCTTCCTCCATTATTCGATGAAGCTGCTGTTGTGCTGCTTGAACTTTCACTGTTACTTTGCGCAGTGGAAGCAGTCGAGCTTGAAGACGAGGAAACTGTGCTACTTGCTGAGGAAGCGACTGAAGAAGAACTAGAACTTACCGAACTGCTACTTGATGAACTTTCTTGGGTATTATCGTTGCCCTTAACCTTTAACTGCTTGGTCACCTTTTGATCACCGCGTTCTGCAATAATATCATAAGTGCCAGCTACATCAAATGTATAAGTATGGTTAACTAATGATTCTCCCTTGCTTGCCTTAAATGTCTTAACTATCTCTTTGCTCTTATGTCCCCGGATTGTCAAAGTAGTTTGTGGAGAAACCTTAAACTTAACTTTTGCTTCTCCATTATCATTTAAAGTAACTTTCCGATCAAACTGAACTGAGACCTTTCCCAAATTATCACTGTCGGAAGCAGCGTATTCAACATTTTCGGTCTTATCAGTTTGAGCTGGCTTTGCTTCTTGGCGATGTGAATGAATGCTACCAAAAACTATTCCCCCAACACAAATTACCAAGACAGCGACCAATGTCCAGTTAAAAAAGACACGGCCTCCACTTACAAAATTATTACCGTTGCGGTTTTTCCGTAACTGAGAAAAATATTGAGCAGCTAAAATAATAATCGCAATAACTGCTAATACTATCATTAAATTCATTACTCGCATAATTAACTCACCAAATCCATCCTATTCTTTTTCTATTTACACAAATCCATCATAGCATCAATCAAACCTTTTCTTAACGCTTTTACTAAATTTGTAATATAAATAAAAAAGTCTGTTACCAAATGAGTAACAGACTCAATCATATTCACCCGCACGGGGATACTAACCCCTTGATATATCAGCGTCTGCACTCTGTTTTTCCGCCATTTTTCCGCAACTCTTATAATTCCGCCAATTTATCAATGATTAAGGTGTCATTTTTAGCCTTATACTCATCAATCAAATAAGAGTAAGTATTTAAGGTTACGGTAATATTTGAATGTCCTAGCCGTTTACTAATAGCGTATATATCAACGCCTTTACTCAGTAAAAAGGCTACATGAACGTGGCGTAACGAATGAAAGTGAAAACCTTGCTTATTGATGTTACTATCATTCATAATAGAGTGTAAACACTTATTCAATGCGTTACTTGTAGGGATCGTCCCTAGCACGTTTTGAAAGACCATAATACTATTATTAGCTTTTAAGTCTTCTAATCTTTTGAGCAATTGTCGATTTACCTTCACAACTCGCTTGCTTGATTCTGTTTTAGTGGATTTAAAAGCTTTTTCTTTTTCATCCCACGACTTAGAAATGCTAATTGTCGAATGTAGAAAGTCAATATCATTCCACGTAAGCGCCTGTATTTCACTCTTACGCATTCCAGTATAAATTGCCGTAAGAATCATATAACGGCTTGTATTATATCTTTCTAGCTTAGATATTACATTCTTTTTTAGCGTTTGAAGCTCACTAGTTGTTAGGTAATCAACTTTTCTCTCCAAAGCTTTATTATACGTGATATTAACATTATGCGTAAAGTCCTTATTGATAATATCATCATCAATCGCATATCCAACGCATGACCTAATAGCACCGTTTAGCTTGCTGACAGACTTATAAGCATGATTAGCACCGTACCAGTTAATAAATTCTTGATAGTCTGAGCGCTTAATTTCTCGTAGTTTTGTATCAGCAAAATACTCAGAAATATACTTTTTCATTATACGGTATTGGTTTTGAGCGCTTGTGCTTTGAGCCTTGCTACTCTTATAGAGATCAAACCACCGCTTAAAGTAATCAAATAAGGTTACATCTCTTAAATCTAAGTTAACCTTGTTTAATTCACGCTCTAACTCATCCCCTGCTTGTAATGCTTCACGTTTTAGCCTAAAACACCCCGCTGATTTTTGGTGACGTTTTCCGTCCTTGTCCTTAAACTCTGCTATTCCGTAATAGCCCTTTTTTGCTTTCTTTGCATAACTCATGTATATAACCTCTTTCTTTCGCACAGCCTGTCAGCATGGATATTAGAGGTATGTACTTGAATTAGGAGAGCTCAATTTTGCGCCCTCGTCATTTGAGGATATTATACGCAACAAGCCGAATTTTCGGCTAATTGAGATGTATCTAGTTTTGGGTAGATGTAATAACTTTAAGAACGGGCGCAATTTTACGCTCGTTAATTTTTAACTCTGATACATATAAAAATGGTAAGAAGGTGAGTCCAATTTGGACTGACGTAATTAGCTACCTAATTAAGGGAGAATATTACATAAAACTTCTATAACTATGTATGAGATGGTATCAAAGATATTAATAACTAAATTTTTCATTATCTTTCCTCTTTATTAACAAGTCCAGTTTTGGGCTGGTTGAGATATACCCAATTTTGGGGAGATATAGCATTTTTTAACTCTGATACATAAAAAACTGGTAAGAAGGTGCGTCCAATTTTGGACGGACGTAATCAGCTATCTAACTAAGGAAGTACGTTACACAAAACTTCTATAACTATGTTTGAGATGGTGTCGAACATGGTAATAATAAGGCTTTTCATAATTTTTCCTACCCTCTATTCAGCTATCTAACATACGAAAACATACGCTTAAATACTAGAACCCAACATAAAAAAGTCATTATTGCATTCCTTTATCCTTAGCATTCGATAATGATTTAGAAAAGCTATTAATTAGCTGTGTTAATTTTTCTATACTAAGAGATTGGTCAACATCAACAGCCTTTTTTTCGGCTATTTTAGTGTTAATTAAGTCTAATTCTTCAAAAAATTTACCAAATGCCTTAATCAAATTTAAACTAGCTATTTTTTCTTTTTCTGAATATGAATCTGTAGGAACTAAACTAGCTAAACTCAATTTAGCTTCTGAAGCTGTATGTAAAATCAGTTTCTTTTCATCTTGTTTTAAATTATCTACTCCCCAATGTGATACACCATACCATTTAGAAAAAGCACTGTTTATCAATTGTGATTCAACTTTAGCCGTATCCATCTCAAACAACGAAACTAAAGGAACATCAAAAAAATTAGCTAGAGTAAGAAGTTTATCCAGTTTTGGAGCACGATACCCTTTCTCGTTCTTTTCTTTTTCATAAGCGCTAAGGCTAGAAACTGAAATGCCTGTCTCATTACTCACTTGTTGTAAAGTGAGTTTTTTCTTTTTGCGTATTTCTTTTATTCTATTCAACGATATATCACCGCCTTTTCAATTAATTATTAAATATATTTCCACAAATGTAAATAAAATTAAACAAAATAATTGACTTTTCCACAAAAGTAGAATTAAATATAAATGTGGTTTTTTACAAATGTAGAAAAGGAGTGAGAACCAATGACAGAATATTTTAGTTACAAGCAAGCCATGCAGTATATGGGCTTCACAGCTCCCAAAACTTTAACTGAATACATCAAGCAAGGATTACCCACTATTCAAGTAGGCAAGTCAAAGCGTATTGCCAAGTATGATATTGATAAGTTCATGGCTGAACATCGTGTAGTAGCAACACAAAACAAATAAGGGGATGTCAAATTGAATAATTTTGTAGAAATGAAGCTTCCTAGTGACTTACAAGATGCAATAAAGCAATTAATTAGTTCTAGCGTTGCTCAGATTGTCGATGAGACGCAACGAAAATATAATTACCGTCCCTATATGAACAAACAAGAGACAGCCGAGTATTTACACATTTCGCCTAAGACGCTTCTTGATTGGGAAGCAAAATATACTGACATCCCCACCATCGAGATTGAGGGTGTCAAAAGATACCGTAGAACTGATTTAGATAACTGGATGGAAACACACAAGATAAATAAATAAAATTCACAGCCTGTCAGCGTGGATATTAGAGGATTAATTATGAAACTTTTATCATCTATCGACAAACATATTCTTAATTTTTGGTATACAGCGCCTAGTGAGCGTTTATGGGCTTATCTAGCAACGCTACCAGCTTTACTACTAATCATTGAATGCTTAGCACAATTATTTTAAGAGGTGATTATATGAACCAACTTAGCAAAGATGAAAAACGTGTACTTAGACTTATTCCCAAAGGAAGCACTAACCCACGACCACAGAAAGAATTAGTCCGGCTTACCGGCTTTAATGCTAGAAAATTGCGATTAATTATTAATGAATTAATTGTTAAACACGGTATACCAATTGGCGCACAGTACACTAAGCCAAACGGCTACTACATTGTTACTAATGAAGACGAAAGAGGCAAAGCAATTGTTCCACTTGTTTCACAGTATGGCGAACTCTTCAAAAGAGCGCAGTCAATCCATAACGCAGACTTACAGCGTTTTTAGGGTACAAAAAAAGCCGTTAACGCTGACCAACTACCACATCATTCAGCATTAACAGCAAGTAACATAAGCAAGACGGCAATATAACCGCCTTGCTTATTCTAACACGTAACTAACAACATAGGGGCTTTCATCCCCAATTTACGGAGGAATAAACAATCATGAATAATAATTATCAATTTCTTTTAGCAGATGACCACAAAGGAAATAAGCTATTCGCAATTATCAAAGGTGATTTTACCCCTACCTTAATAAGTCATACTAAAACAATTGCTAACAATAGCATTGATAAAAAAACCGCTATTCAACTTCAAAAACTCATTGACTCAATGACAATCACTGATAAAGGGGGTGAATAGTGTGGATATGCTGACTCACGCTCTTAATTACGCTTCAAGCGGGTATTCAGTCTTACCAATTAAAGCAAACAGTAAGACGCCATTAATTGTATATAGCAATCGACCACCGCTTACTAAAACAGAAATAGAAGAATACTGGACTAAATACCCTAATGCAAATATTGCATTAAAAACAACTGATTTTTTTGTCATGGATATAGATACTAAAGAAGCACACGGCACTGACGGGATGAAATCTTATAAAAGACTTCCTAAAGGTGCTGTAATTCCCACTCAGACGCAACGAACAGCAAGCGGGGGCTTACAGTTATTCTATAGGAAGCCTAAAAATGCTGATATAAAGCAAATAATCGGTTTTAAACCAGGTATTGATATTAAAGCGCATGAAAATAACTATGTATTGGTTCCGCCATCACGAACCAGTAAAGGTAAATACGAGTGGATAACAGGTTTAAAAATAGTTGAGCCTACCCCGCTTCTAATTGAGTTGATAAGTAATCACCATTCACAACAAATAAACGCTCAAAACGGCGCATATCAGCGCTCTATCGAACATAAGAAATGGACAGGGTCACTTTTAGATAAATTAGTTGAAGGTGCACCAGAGGGACAGCGTAACGATTTCTTAACTCGCCTTTGCGGTCAACTACTTTATACCAAAGCAGATGATAGAACAGTATGGGAATTATTGAATTTTGCTAATAATCATAATCAACCACCTTTGGGACAACAGGAAGTTAGAAAAATAATGACTAGTATTTTAAAGAGGGAGTTAAGTAAATATGAATAAATCGCTATATGGAGAAATACCAGCAGAATTAGAAGCCCTTTTCAAAGCACATCAAGATAAAAAGGCAACCCAGACATCCCCCGCTTCTACTAACGATGTAATAAAAATTCTTAGACAGAAAGGGAAAGAATGGCGAGCCGATCATATAAAGACACAGCACCATAAAGATGGTACTCAAAGTGAAATAACTCGCCGAGTGCCAGCCCGAACAATTGCTAATTACATTAAAGATGTGGTAATAACCGCCGTAATTGGTGATACTCAAAAAGAAACAGATCAAGCACCACTTACTCTATATAACAATGATACGGGGCTTTATACCAATAGCGAAAGATTATTAAATAAAATGATTCTTGCAGTTGATAATACCACTAATAAACGTTTCAGAGCTGAAATACAAAGTTGGTTAAATATTGAAGCACCATCCCGAAAGCGTGAAAAAGATATTAACCTTATTCCTGTTGGTAATGGCGTATATAACAAGATAACCAACAAACTATTACCTTATAGCCCTAGTATGGTATTCACTAGTAAGGTGGCCACTAACTACAATAACGAGGAAATATCAGAGCCTAGTTTTAATGGTTGGAAATTTAGCGAGTGGATAAAGGAACTATCAGACGGCAACAAAGAAAAGGAAAAATTGTTGTGGCAACTTATTGCCTGTGTTATTCAAAACCGTTTTTCTAGTAACGTGTTGTTTTGTTTGATGGATGGCGGACAAGGGCGAACAGGTAAAAGTACTTTTGAGCAGTTATTAATGAACCTTGTAGGTAACGATAATTACACCTCGCTTAAATTAGAAGAGTTCGATAAAGGCTTTCTATTAGCGCAAGCATTCGGAGCAAGCTTAATAATTGGGGATGATAACAACCCTAAAGGCTATATTGATGATGGTAGCACTCTAAAAAGTATTGTTACTAATGAGCTTGTACTTGTTAATCCTAAAATGCAAGCCCCTTTTAGTGCTCGTTTCAATGCTACCATCGTTCAATCTATGAACGGCTTCCCTCGTTTCAAAGATACCAGCGGTGGATTATATCGGCGGTTTAGGTTAATTAAATTTAACCATCAGTACCCAGACACACCAGCAGGACGAAAAATTAAAGATGAGTATATCTATAATCAGCAATTACTAGAATGGATTCTTAAAAAGGCTATTAACATCCCTGTTGATACCATCATCCAAACAAAGGAAAGCCAAACCGCCCTTGATGATATTCAATTAGAAAACGATATTGTACTTTCATTTGTCAACAGCGAATTACCAGAGTTAAAAAGCACTAGACTACCTGTTAAGTTCCTGTTCAACCTATTTCGTAAGTATTCAGATGATAATAACACGCCTACTAAGATGAGCCGTGCTACTTTTACAAGGCGCATTAAGCCACTTATGGCTCAACGTGGGTGGAAATATAACAAACGATACCGCCCAAGTGAATATTTCAAAGAAGAAGATTCCAGGTTACTAAAAAGCACAAATTACTACAACTATAATGTAGCTTACGAGGAAAGAAGTAATTTACAAGGAACTTTCATAAAAGAATAGTTTTGTCTACCTGTCTACTCTTATGTACACCCTATTACTATTAAAAGTAGACACTTAAATACTTAGAGTTATAAGGAATTACATTATTTTGTCTATTTGTCTACTTTATATAAATAAATAAGTATAAGAAGTATGCAATAGATATACTAAGCGCAAATTATATATAAATAATTTATCAGCAAAAATAGTACACAAGTGGACGAACAGGCTAAGAAAACTACTATATCAATATTTAGCAGTGTCTACTTTCGTTTTTTAGGAAAGTAATACGTCTACTAAAAAGTACACAAAACGGAACAACTAAAAAGCGATGGTGATTTTATGACAATCCACTACCGCCCACCACCTTATAAATAATTATGAAGGAGCGGAAATAATGCTTATTTTTCCAGAAATTGACGAAAAACAAACACTATCTAACGTTAAATCTTTTTTCAAAAATGATTTTAAAAAGATAGAGCGGTTATCCGGTTACGATGGCGTTATATCATCCCCTAGCTTTGATGGTTTGCCACATTCAACCAATAACCAAAGCCCAGATAATTTCTTTATCAAACACGCTTCTTATGCTGAATTATTCAAAGCGGTTGTAAATGCTATCAACAAATGCACAGAACACCACCGGATTATCCTAAAGGGCTATTACTTAGATGGCTTAAAAGGATTTCAGATACAGCAAAGGTTAGTTATTAGCAAATCCGCTTATTATGAACGGAAAAATAAAGCTGAATTAGAGTTTGCGGACAGATTACTAGTTACCACAGCAAAATTAGGGGATGAAAATATCATCGACTTACACGCCTATAAAAAATGATGTTCCTAGTTTTGAAATATCAAGCATTTTAGGACACTTAAAGTGAAAGTAATATAATTTAGTGATTTTATATTAAATGCTCTTAAAACAGCTTAGAAAGTAAAATAAAAAGGATGGTAATATTTATGAACGGTGAACAAAGAAATCAATCACTTCAAAATGGTAGTTATAAAATGGTTGTTGAGGACGGCAAAGTAACCGTTACACCAGAGCAATCACAGCAACAATCAGAAGAGGAAAAAGCCCTAATCCAAAGGTTAAGAGAAAAGATTGGAACTAAAGTAAATGATTTAAGTTTACTGTATACCCTTGATGAGGCTAACATCGGGTATGAAGACATGGATATGAACAAAAAAACAGCTAAAGACGTTCAAGACTTTGTGGAATATATCCAACGCCTTAAATCTGAGCGCTACGACCGTGATTATATCCGCCGTCAAGCAAAGGAAAAAGCAAAAGAATTAGAAGAAAGATACCACAACAACGCTAAAGAAGAATTGAATAAATGGACTAATTGGCAAAATGAGGTAATTAAACGCTTCAAAGAAGATAGATTAATTGCTAATAGTCGTTTTGAAGATCCACAAGCTGAGATCCTCAATCGTCAAAACTTTAACGCTAAATTAGGCGCTATGACCGATAATGAGTTCACAAACTACATCAATGATTTAACTATTGATGACCAGCTTTCAGACTATGAACTCAACACCCTATTCGCAAAAGCAGGCAACAATGACCGTTTAAGAAGTAAACTAAAGCAATATGAATACAACACACGGAAAGGCTATGAGGTCTTACCAGAATGGAACAATGTTAAGAAATTAATTTCATTCGCTAAGAACTGGACTAAAAGCGATGTGAGATATTACGATAGCAAAGGATTTGCACACACTTTCTTTCCAGATGAAACTATTTTACGAGAATTAAAAGACTATACTGTTTATGACCCTTCACAACGGTAATTTAAGGATGATAATTAAATCATGAATAATAAGCCATATAGCAGTAAAAAATGGCGTGGAACGCTTGAAGAATTAAAATTAGGGTTAAAATCACATGAACCACTTACCCACGCTCAACAAGTAGAAAATGCTAATTTTCTTGCTAGAATCGAAAAAATTGTAAAAAGTAAAGATAAATAAAAATATGTGTATCCGTTATAAAAAGGGTGCACACAAAATAAAGAGGGTGCATACAAAAAGTGTGCACTCTCTTTTTACTGTTTTGATAGGCTTTAAAAGCCTTTTTCCTTACTGTTAAAACCTTGTAAAACCTTGTTTAATGTTTGCAAATGCTAGCATAAAAATGCCAACAAATGCTAACATTAAAAATTACCTTACTTAACAAAAAAAGATGGCAAATGCTAACATTTTTCAAATATTTTAGTGTTCCATATTGCTATTATCAATACATATGTATATAATATACTTAGCCCCTAAGGAAAGGGGGTGATTAAATTGCGCTTAAAAGTAAATAAAAAGCCCCGCAAACTAAAGATAAGACTTACACTCAATATCTTTATAATGCTGGACTTCAAATTAACTATTAAGTGGTGATTAATCACCGCCCTAAGAGTTGCAAGTTTGGCGACTCAACTCTTAGGGGCTTTACCATATGTATAGTATAGCATTTAAAAGCGAGGGATGAAATATGAAGCGCCTTAAATATCAGTCAAAGAATAAACACGTTACTATTTCCCTAGATGTCTACTCTCCACGTGAAACGCTAGCAATGTGGAAACAAGACGTTAAGAAGTTCAAGACGTGGCTTCATACACCAAAGGACAAACGCAAGAAGCTATTTGAATTCAAGATTGAGAGGAAATAATATGGCACTCACTGAATCACAGCACAAAGCAATTAACAGGTACCGTAGCAAGAATAAAGCACAAGTACAGTATATTAACCGCCGTTCAGTTGCTAAGAATTTCATCTTAAAGGACGCAACACAAGAAGACCTAGAAATGCTATCAAACTGTATCAAGAAACGACAACAAGAACTGGATAACTAACAGCTTTTTAAATTAATTTAGGTATGGTATACTTATTCATGTAATAGAAAACGTTGTCCCAAACAATGTATTATCCATATAGCATAAAGCACCTATCATAAAGACGGTGCTTTTTTTATTTCCGATGGCAAAATAAAAAGACTACTGTTTTAGTAGTCTATACCATGCTGACAAGTATATTTAGTTTTCCGCAACTTTTCCGCAGAATTGATAAATAATAGCTTTCATGTGATTTACTTTATAACATAAAACGCCTTTATATCAACGTTTTTCGTATCGCTAAAAGTTAGTTTAAAATAAAAAAATCACCCGCACGGGGATCGAACCCGTAACTCCGCCTTGAGAGGGCGACGTCTTAACCAATTTGA
>OFFS01000871.1_pt1 | contig 15726 bp, 10 predicted proteins | sample 1521541 | NCBI WGS metagenome assembly OFFS01 (sample SAMEA3504127, study PRJEB24116) | mouse gut metagenome | biome: mouse gut; feature: mouse-associated habitat; material: faeces | place: Denmark | collected 2011 | reverse complement strand
CCCTCCTGCCATTAGGATGTAACGGCTCGATTCTGCAGCCTTCATCTGGGGTGATAGGGCCTCTGCCAGCACACCCTCTGTCAGGGTCCCCGTGTGAAAATAGCCTTCCAGATTTAAACACCCAAAAAAGGGACGTTGACCTGCGTCAACGTCCCAATTCACAGCACGCTTTTTGTCCTGTTAGTCTGTTTTAGAAGGGAAGCTTACGCACGCGCAACTAGGGTGCAGTCAAGGACAGTACATTGGCCCCCTCTAAAACACCGAGCCTTGGGCACAAAGAACGCATTGTGCCAGGCGCAGAGAGCAGAGCACAAATGGCACGTTGTGCGTGGCCTGCTCAGTTGGGCAGGCCACACAGGACCCATAGATATTGGGGTCGTCATTCGACCGCAGCTTTATAGACGCGACCCACTCAAACTGAGTGGAAGAGGGCACATCTCAGCTGTGCGAAAAAGCTCTCACTGCTTCTCCTAGGCGCCCATTACAGAAGAGAGAATGGCTGAGACGATGGAGATGATGATGGCACCTAGGAAGGCTGCGCCAAAGCTCTCGATATAGATGCCTACACCAAGAACCGAGGTAGAAAGCCAACTGGCAAGCTCTAGCAACAGGGCATTGACGATGAGGTAGAAGATGCCCAGAGTGATCACGGTGATAGGGATGCTTAAGACCTGCAGTATGGGCTTGATGGACACATCGATCAGTGCCAGCATAAGCGAGCAGGCAATAGGCCCAATCCAGGGGCCTCCTACTGCAATGATTCCTGGGACCAGATTGATGGCGGCGATAGTGGCGATAGCGGTTATCAGCCATTTCAAGATGAAGCTCACAATGATTTCCTTTCGGTTTGCACCAGTAGGACAATCCCGTCGCGCTACCATAGAAAAACGAATTGTAACCCAGGTCTTATACCCTAGGAGCAGCAGATGGATCCCCAGCGCGAAGCTCAGCTGTCTCAGCCTGACGTCCAAGTACTGGTAGAAGCGGTGATGGCAGCCCATACTCAAGAGCAGGTGCAGGCGCTGTTGGTGGATTTATGCACCAGCCGCGAGATATCTGACATGGCTCAACGCCTTCAGGTTGCCCAGATGTTGGATGAAGGGCAACCCTACGCTCAGGTCCAAAGGGTTACGGGGGCGTCTTCTACTACCGTGAGCCGGGTCTCGAAGTTTCTCAATGGCGATGTGGGTGGATATCGCTGGGTGCTTGACACCCTTAACGCTTCGGCCAAAGAGTAAGGCTGTGGGGACTGCGCACTCACCTCGATCATTGGCTTTTGAGAAAAGAGTTTTAAGAGCTAAATGTCTGGGGGAGAAAACTCCCCCAATAAAGTGTATTGATATATCAGTCACTAGGAATATCCTGTCGTTTCATTCCTTACGCTCGTTGCTACATTAACGCGTGAGAATTATTAAATGAAATGCCGTCTAAACTCGGTGTTTATACCAACCAAATAAACAAAATATTCAAATATATAAAGTGAAATAGTATCATTTAGAACTGTCTTCTATCGAGATGCCATAGGAACAGAAATGAACTAATACATTTCGATATCAATAGAACTGTTAGATCAAATAATCTGTCAGAAAACTTTCAGAAATTCCTGTTTATTGGAATATTAGGGAACTCGTTCACAAGGACCGATTGTTGCTAGTTATTGAGGGGAGAAAGCCAAAAATATCATTTTAGAATCTGAATTTGACCCCAATGCGCTGCGGTTATGCCGTTCGCCAGAACATATTGCCATTAATCGATACATTAAAGAAAAATTCAGAAAAAGCCTTGCAGATATACTGGCACCTAGATAACATATCGACTAACAACGGTATGTTAGAATGGCTGCGGAAACTTCTCAATTTTTCGGAGAACCAGTCAGTAGGAGGGAAAAAGGGGGTCTCAATGCAAGACGCTGCACTGCAAGAAGAGCAAGAACGCGCTGCCCGTCTCATCGTCGAGGGCACCCGCCTGCTCACCACTCGTATCCCGGCATTGTTCGAAACGGAGTCCAGCGACATCACCTTCCGTCAATGGGAGGCACTCAAAATCGTCCTGGCTTCTCGCTCGCCAGAGATCTCGCTGGCTGACATCACGTCGTACATGGGTTACTCGCGTCAGAATGTCAAAAAGCTCGTTTCTGGCCTCGAACGTGCCGGCTATGTGACGCTGCGTCCTTCGCACATCGACGGCCGCGCGCTTCGTGTAGAGGCTACCCGCAAAGCTCGTCGTGAGGCTCCTCATTATGCCGAGCTCGAACAGCGCATGTTCAACTCGCTCTTCGAAGGGGTTCAGGACACCGAGCTCTCCGTGAGCGCGCGCACCATGGCTACTATGATCCGCAACGTGGCCGATTAAGCAGCACGTCTCTATTGCCAAGTTGGTGCTGCGTGCGCTTTGCGCTACGTGCGCTATGGGCTAAGCCGTCCTGCTGAGGCACAGAGCCTCCATGAAGCCGAGAAAACCATCCATTGCCACCTGCAAGGCGCCCTTCAGCTTTGAAGAGCTGGGGGCGCCTTCGAACATGAGCCTGAGAGTCGGGTGCAAGATACGAGAACAGGGCATCCCTTCCAGCAGGGATGCCCTTCTTTGACTGTTGGCAGGCACGCTATTCTGTGCGGGGGTCCTTCATGGCGTGAATGGACGCCACTGTCACCAGGCGATCGGCTGCGAAAGGGTCATCGCGGCAGTCGGCGCCGTGGTTGCGATAGGTGACCAGGTCATGCTCCAGGTAGTAGTTGCGCATGAGGTGTATGGAGCGGTGGGGGAAGGGCTTTTCTGGAGTCTGCTCAAGGCCCATGAAAGAAGCCAGTCGCACCAGCTCCTCCATGTCGCCCTGAATGGGCTGCCAGCCGTTGGCGGCCATAAACGCGCACCACCGGGCATGCTCTAGGGCTGCCATCTGAGAAAGCACGGGCTTCTCGGCAATGAGGGAGGCCTCGGCTGAGGCAAGCTGTGTGCGTCGGGTTTGGCAGGCTGCAGGCGAGGTGCCTGTCTCTTTGTAGTGGATGCCGCAGAGAAGTCGTCGGGCGGCGCTATGGGGCGTGCGCACCTGCTCGTGGATATGGGGCACGTCGAGCTTGAGAAGGTACTGCTGTTCCAAGGCTTCGCTCACATAGGGCGTGTCGCTCTTGAGCCCCACGCACCACAGGCGGTAAGGGGTGAAGCGAGTGGCGGCCCTATTGGAAAGCTTGGTGACTTCGAAGGCGTTGTAGGCCTCCATGACCTCGGTGTGGGTGACGGGGGTGCGGTCTTCTTTGACGAGGTGATTCATGGTTTGGTAGATGCCTTGGAGGCGGATGGCCGCCGTCTCCCAGGGCGCCGCGATGATCGACGCGAACGAGAAAGCCTGGGCGGTGGACCCGAAGGGCACTACCGAGAAGTGCTCGTGGGCCCTCAGGGCGCAGTCCACAGATTCCAGCATCTCCTGGTTGCGCACCAGCACTGCCACCAGCGGGTTGAGATGCGGCGGGGTGCCTGCATCCAACTGGCCGTCCAGGACGCGCATTACCAGCTCGCGCTGGCAGCGTAGCGCCACGTCGACGGAGCGCTCGTCGTCCCCTAGGCACACCATGAAGTAGAGGCGTGCGTTTTGGGGCAGCGAGACCTCGCAGTCAGTCAAGCCGTCAGGCCCTTGGAACCAGGCCTTTTGAGTCTGGCCGCGAAGGAAAGGCCGCAGCTCTTCGCCCTCGGCATCCATCTCTATCACCGAGATGGTGGGGACATCGGGCGCAGAGGGCTCTGGGGCAGCGGGCGCAGAGGGCTCTGGGGCTGCCTCAGAAGGCGCGGCACCTCCATTCGTCGCGCCAGCAGTTTGGACGGTCGGGTGAGAGGCGCTGGAAACGGCAGAAGAGGGGTCGTGAGAGTCAGAGGGACTCTGAGGCATGGAAACGATGCAGCTAGGCTGGCCCTGCCTGGTGGTCTCGGCCATCATGGAGGGCCAGAGGGCGGCCAGTCGGCTGGCGGCAGCCTTCCCCTCTTTGTCTATGCCTATGATGCGCAGCTCCACGCCGGGAAGGCGGCCAAGCCAGAAGGCGGCGCGCACGGCTTCTGACCCAAACGCCCCAAGGCCCAGCACAACTACATAGAGATGCTGGACGGGGACTATTTGAGAGGACAGGTCCACATCGTCGAGGACGGAAGTCAGAGGGTGCGCCACCAACGTGTCCCAGATAACCTCCCGTTCCTCAGAGATAAGGCGCACCTCGATGAGGTTGCGCACGCGCTCCATCAAGGGGGCGAGCGCGGCTGCGGCACGGCGATGTTGCTTGGCCGAGACGGCTTCGCTGCGATCGTGTCGGGCGAGGCGGTCGATGAGCTCCAACGGGGCGCGGCGTTGGGGAAGGGCGTCGAACACCAGGCCATCGTCGGGATTCGAATGGGCGCACCATACGTGGATATTGCGGGCATAGGTCTTGGTGCGCGAGCAAAGGCTGGGCTTCTCGCCGATGCGAGTGAGGTCCCATCGGCGGCGGTCCATCTCCCACTGAGCCATCTGAGACCCAAAGGAGTCGCAGAGCTCCAAGGCGGCGCGCACATTCTCGTTGGTGTCTCCTGAGATGATGAGGTAATAGGTGGGACAGCGGGTCTGGGCCAGGTAGGAAAGGCGGTTGGGGATCACGTCGATGGCCAGCGGCGTGAAGAGCACCGTGGCGCACCCATAGGCCTCCTGGCGCACTTGCTGGGCCAAAAGGCCGTTGTCTTCGGCGTTGCTCTGGGAGTTGCAAAAGATGAGCAGCGGCACTGAGGGCTTCTTGGCCTCCCTTCGCAGGGGGTGCGCGATGGACTTGATGGGGCTGGACACGTTTTGCACCTGGCTCAACAGGTCGATGGCCAGCGTGCAGGTGCTCTCGTTAAGGCCGTAGAACACGTAGATATGGCGGCGAAAGACGCTCTTCTTGAGGCTTTCCACAAACAGGGCGGCCCCGGTGATGCCGTTGGCGATAAGATCCACCGCCGTCAAGGCCAGCATGATGGGGGCAGCCACGGTATAAAAGCACAGCACTTGGTAATAGAGGGTCGCCAACAGGCCATGGCCCAGCATGGAATAGATCACCGGCGTCCAAAGCTCCAGCTCGCCCGAAAGGCCTGTGATGTTGACGGTGTAGTAAAACGTTGCGGGGATCGCCTGAGCCAAGGTGGGCCACAGCGCTCCTGAGGCGCCCGGCAGATGGATGGCGATAGGCAGCAGCAGGAAGAACGCCCCCACAATGACCAGGAAAAACTTGCCGCCCATGGTGCCCAGCCATTTGAACCGGCTCTTGAGCGCGGGCGACACCACCGCGGCGATGATGACGACGATGGCCAGCACCCCCACCGCAAAGCAGAAGGCGGCTAAAGGGTCGGCCTCGGAAAGGTCCACAAAGCGATGCTCGGCGACATTGGTGGTATGCAGCACGTCGTTGGCTGCGCTGTGAAGTGTATGGGTGTCCGCCTGGGCCATCGGCGCTCCTTAACCTTGTGGCTGTGTCAAGGTTTGTCCCCCAATCAAGGGATTCTTGGCGCGACAACCTCATGGCGCCTCAAAGCCCGTGAGGCGCACAGGCGCGATAGGTTGCCATCCACCCCTTAGGCGACAGGCCGGGACGCAGGGGTTTCTCGGCAGGGGAGAAAATATAAGAATTAAAATAGAATCACCTGGCGGCAACGTCATAGAATCTGCCGAGAAAAACCTTCTGCCAAAAGCTCGAGACCTGTGGTGAGTCAGGTACTATCAATAGTCCCAAGCGCAATGTGACTCCTTTTTTATCGAGAGGCAGCTGTCTTATGGCGTTCGTTCACCTTCACAACCACACCGATTTCTCCATGCTGGACGGTGCGACCCGTGTGGGGGATATGGTGCAAAGGGCCGTGGATCTGGGGATGCCGGCCGTGGCCATCACCGACCACGGCAACATGTGCGGCGTGCCCGAGCTGGCGTTGGCCACCGATGCCATCAATCATCAAGAACCAGACTATGACCAGTGGTTCCACGACAAGGACAACCTGGCGAAAGGCCGTGCAGTGGAAGAGCCCGACGCGGCAGATGTCGTGCGCCATGCCCAGTGGGAGCGCGACATGGCCTGCCACGAGCGGGGCGAAGACCTTGACACGGTGAAGCCGGAGCCGCGCATCAAGCCCATCTTTGGCTGCGAGGTCTATTTCACGCCGGACTCCACCCTGTCCCGCGACCATAAGCCCGAGCTCTACCACCTCATACTGCTGGCCAAAAACGAGACCGGCTACGTGAACCTCATGAAGATCGTCTCTGATGCGGCCACCAGGGGCTTCTACTACAAGCCCCGCGTCACGCTGGAGATGCTCCAGGAGCATCACGAAGGCGTCATCTGCACCTCGGCCTGCGTGGCGGGCATCATTCCTCGAAACATCATGGCCAACAACCCCGGCGAGGCGCTGCGCTGGGCCACGACCTTTCGCGACACCTTTGGGGCAGACGACTTCTACCTGGAGCTCCAGGAGCACCACCTTGAGGTGCGCGACGGCTGGACCGACCGCCGGCTCTCGGAGACGCTGGTGGAGATGGCCCGCACCATAGGCGTCAAGGTGGTGGCTACCAATGACTTCCACTACCTGTTGCGCGGCGACGCCGGCGTCCAGGACGTGGTGCAGTGCATTGGCATGGGCAAGACCTTGGACGACGAGAGCCGCATGCGCATGACTCAAACGGCTCCTGGCGAGGGCGAGTTCTACATGAAGACCGAGGAGGAGATGCGCGCCCTTTTCGATTGGTGCCCCGAGGCCTGCGACAACACTGTCGAGATCGCCAACAAGTGCCACTTCGAGCTGGACTGGTCGTCCATGTACCTGCCCAAGTTCCCTGGCCTGAAAGAAGGGGAGACCTCGGAGCAGCGCTTCCGCGAGGAGTGCGAGCGCGGCTTGGCGCTGCGCTACGGCGACGACTGGCGCGAGCGCAGCATTGGCGGCGAGTCCATCCTGGAGCGTTTCGAGTACGAGTACAAGGTCATCTGCGAGAAGGGCTTCGCCGACTACTTCCTCATCGTTCAGGAGTACGTGCAGTGGGCTAAAGACAACGGCATTGGCGTTGGCCCCGGCCGTGGCTCGGCCGCCGGCGCCATCGTAGCCTATGCCATGAACATCACCTCCTTCGACCCGCTGGAAAACGGCCTCATGTTCGAGCGCTTCCTGTCGCCCGAGCGCTCTGAGATGCCCGATATCGACATGGACTTCGACGACGAGCGTCGCCTGGAGGTCGTGCAGCACGTGCGCGAGCTCTACGGCCCCGAGCGTGTATGCCATGTCATCACCTTCTCCACCATCAAGGCCAAGCAAGCCATCAACGACGCCAACCGCGTGCTGGACAATCCGGTGTATGTGGGGCAGAAGCTCTCCAAGATGGTCTCTGGCGACCCCAAGGCCAAGCTCAAGATGGTGCTCAACAAGACTCCCGGCAAAGAGGACCTCTACAGCCCTGACTTCGCCGATGCCTACGCCCATGACCCCGAGGCCCACAAAGTCATCGACACTGCCCTCTCCATCGAGGGCCTCACCCGCGGCGAGGGCGTCCATGCCTGCGCGGTGCTCATCGCTCCCACGCCGGTGAACGACCACGTGCCCACCAAGCTGGACACCAAGAGCGAGTACGAGATCACCCAGTACGAAGGCCATTCGGTGGCAGACATGGGCCTGCTCAAAATGGATTTTCTGGGCCTTCGCACCCTCACGGTGATCTCCAAGGCCCTCAAAAACATCCTGGCAAACAATGCGGACGCCGCTAGTGCCGCCGCGGCCCCCGAGGCGGTGCGCTCCACGCTGAAGCCCGGCTCGACCGGCGTGGACATCGACGTGGAGAAGATCCCCTTCGATGACCCGGCTATCTACAGGCTTTTGGGCGCAGGCCATACCGCCGGCGTCTTCCAGGTGGAGTCCGGCGGCATGACCGCCACCATCAAGTCCATGCAGCCCAAGGAGTATCGCCAGGTGGTGGCCCTCATCGCCCTCTATCGCCCCGGCCCCCTGGGCGCCGGCATGGTGGACTCCTACATCAACCGCATGAACGGCCGCGAGCCAGTTGCCTTCTACGACGAGCGCCTCTCAGACATCCTGGACGAGACCTACGGCACCATGGTCTACCAGGAGCAGGTCATGAAGATCTCGGTGCAGATGAGCGGCTTCTCGGCCGGCGAGAGCGACTCCCGCATCCGCAAGCCCGTGGCCAAGAAGAAGATCAAGCTCCTCACCAGCACGGTCTTTCACTGGGACGACGGCTCCGACGAGACCACCTACGACCACTGGATCAACGGCGCGGTCAAGAACGGCTACAAGCGCGAGGTGGCCCAAAAGATCTGGGACGACGTCCTTGAGTTCGCCTCTTACGCCTTCAACAAGAGTCACTCAGCAGGCTACGCCATCCTCGTCATGCAGACGGCCTGGCTCAAGGCCTACTACCCCCGCGAGTACATGGCCGCCGTGCTCACCAGCTATACGGGCAAAACCGAGAAGATCGTCCACTACATCAGCGCCTGCCGCTCTGAGGGCATCGACGTCTTGCCTCCAGACGTCAATGAGTCCGGCACCGAGTTCACCGCCACCGACGAAGGCGTGCGCTTTGGTTTGGCCGGCATCCGCGGCGTGGGCGAAGGCGCGGCCGAGGTGATCCTTCAAGAGCGCGCCGCTGGCGGCCCCTTCAAGACGCTCCATGACTTCGTGGACCGCGTGGACACCTCCCAGGTGGGGCGCCGCGTCATCGAGGCCCTCATCAAGGCCGGCGCCTTCGACTCCTGCGGCTACCCCCGCAAGCAGATGATGGGCTTTGTGGACAAGACCGACCCTTCCAACATCATCGATGCCGCCGCCAAGCGTCAAAAAGACCGCGCCGCAGGCCAGGTATCGTTCTTCGACATGTTCAACGACGCCCCGGATGCGGCCTTCTCCCAAGATTTGCCGGAGCCCAACGGTGAAGAGTGGGATCGCAATCTCAAGCTCGCCTTCGAAAAGGACGTGTTGGGCATCTACGTCTCAGACCATCCTTTGGCGCCCTACGAGTACGCCCTCACCAAGGCCCGCAGCTACTCCATTGGCGAGGTGCTCAACGGCTACGAGCAGATGGGAGACGACGGCATCGCCACAATCAAGCAGGTGAGCGACGATCGCGAGATCTGGATCGCCGGCATGGCTTCAGATGTCCAGAAACGCACCACCAAAAAGGGCGATCCCATGGCCATCATCACCTTGGAGGACTTGGAGAACAAGATCGACGTGATCGCCTTCCCCAAGACCTACAAGGAGGCGGCCGACCTGCTCATCACCGACGAGGTGGAGGGCGACATCTTCATCCGTGTGCTGGGGCGTGTGGACCGCTCCGACCGCGGCGACCAGTTCATCGCCAAGACCATCGAGACCTTGCAGCTAGACGACCGCGCCAACAAGCCCAAGGTGTTCGAGGTGCTCATGGCAAGCGAGCAGCTAGACGAAGGGTTCGTCAGCCGCTTCGCCCAGATCCTCGACCGACACCGCGGCCTGGACTCCGTGGAGCTCTTCGTGGATTCCGGAGAGGACGTCCCGCTGCGACTGGGAGTCCCTCTCAAGGTGGATGCGGGGTCTGTCCAGCTCTATGCCGAGGTGGCCTATCTTGTGGAGCCCGCCGGCCGCGTCATGATCGCCTGACGCTCGCCCGTCTCTCTGCACTTGGACGCGCAGGCTCTGAGCCCGTCCTTGCCCGAGGCGCCTGCGCCTACGGAGGCCCTTGGTGCTTTAAGCCTTTCTCGGGTTCTTGAAAGAGCTGAGTGATTGGCCTTTGCTGTCCTTGCGACCCTCTCCTCTTGGGAAGTAATCCTTGGAGGGGAGGGGCGTCATGGCTGCCTTCTCGAGGTCATGTGAAGGGAGCCTCTGTGTCGTCTCGCCGTACTGCTACCGAGAAACCCATGCAACCAGCCCGGGTGGGCCTTTTGGGGCTTGTGGCTATTAGCGTCTCTGCCATGGTGGGCGGGGGCATCTACTCGTTGCCGTCGACGCTTGCGGGCCTGGCATGCCCTGCGGCCACGCTCATCGCCTGGCTAGTAACGGGGTTGGGCATGGGGTTTGTGGTCACCACCTTTCGCATTCTGGCGCAGGTGAGGCCAGACCTTACCAACGGAATCTTCTCCTATGCCGACACCGGCTTTGGCAAACTTGTGGCATTCCTGGTCGCGCTGGGCTATTGGTGCACCTCCTGTTGCGCCATGGCCACGTACGGCGTGCTCATCATGGCGACGTTCTCTCCGCTTGTGCCGGCGCTGGGGGTTGGCAATACCCCTATAGCCTGCGTGGGCGCGTCTGCGGTGGTATGGGCTATCTATGCATTGGCGCGCAGGGGCGTTGAGACGGCGGCGTCCATCAATCTGGTGGGCACCATCGCCAAGTTCGTGCCTATCGTGGTCTTAGTGCTGGTATGTATCGGCTCCTTTGACTGGGGCCTTTTTCAGGATTCCTTTTACAATGCAGCTGCCACAGGCGCTTCAGGAGGCACCTTTGACGGGGTGGTGGCCCAAGCGCTCTCGGCGCTCATGACCACGCTGTGGGTGTTTATCGGCATCGAAGGCGCCGTGGTAGTCTCGGGTGACGCGGTGAGCCAGAAGGCCGTGGGCCGGGCAGTGGGTATCGCGTTCGTTGTGGCCTTGGTCTTCTACATTTTGGTGTCACTGGTGCCCTATGGCACTTTTACGCAGGATGAGATCGCATCCATGAGCTCTCCTTCTACAGCTGCCATCCTCCAAGGGCTTGTGGGGCCTTGGGGAAGGATGCTGGTGTCTGCGGGCATCGTGGTGGCCATTCTGTCTTCCTGGCTGGTGTGGATGTGCCTGCAGGGACAAATGCCCACTTCGGCTGCTGAGTACGGGATCTTTCCTGCCTTCTTCAAAGAGCGCAACGCCTACGGTGCGCCAGGACACTCCCTTTTGTGGAGCGCGGCGGTCACCCAGCTGTTCCTTGTGTTCGCCTGCGTGTTGGGGCCTGACGCCTGGGACACTTTGGTTTCGATCACTTCGGTGATGGCCACGCCGGCCTACTTCTTTTGCTGCGCGTTCTTGGTAAAGCAAGCGGTGAGCTATGAGGGGTGGCCGCACGCTCTGGTATCGAGGTCGCGCGCCTTTGTCATAGGGCTTGCCGGGTCGCTCTTTGGCGTCATCCTCATCTTCGCGGCGGGCCTCGAAAACCTCATGTTGGCTTCCATCATCTTCGCTTTGGGGCTGCCATTGTTCTTCTTTGGCCTCAAGGCCAACGGTCAAGCTGACACTCTCAAACGATATGAGAAAGTCATCGTCTGCTGCGTGCTCTGCGCAGCGCTGGCCGCGCTTTGCCTGTTCTCCATGGCGGCCTTCTAGCGCAACGCGGTCCCGTGGGATCCCAGTGCCAAAAACACTCTTAAACCGGTGTGTGCATGGGCCTTTGCGCAGGTTGTCGTAGAAAGGGGAGCAGTACCTGTTTTAGCTGATGTAGCAGCGCTATGGAGCGGGTCTTTCAGAGTAATTAAAAGGACTACTTGCGAAAACCGTGGATATATATCCCATCGAAAACCGTTGAACCCAATGCAAAAGAGGCCTCTATGGGTGAGATGAGCGTTGAGCAAAAGAAAATGCTCGAGAAGGCTAGCCGAAAAGATGTCAATGGCTGGCATCATGTGAAGGTCGTTGGCACCCCCTATGAATGTGGCTTTCAAGAAGGGTATCTGCTCGCCGACGAGTATGCCGACGCCCAGAGGGTCTACAAGTACATGACGCTTCAGGTCTACGGCATGACCTATGACTGGTTCTGTCAACAGGCGGTGCGCCTTCATAAGGACAAGATCCCTGAGCGCTATCTCGACGAGCTTCAAGGCATGGCCGACGGCCTGAGTGCCGCCGGGGTCCCGCAAACGGTGGATGATCTTATCGGCTGGAACGCCTATTACGAGGTCACCGGCTATTGGTGGCCCCTCAATGCCGCCAAAGTCATTGGCGCCATGCCCAACAACGTCATGGTGCCCCGCGCCTCGCACTGCTCGGCCATCGCCGCCACCGGTTCTGCCACCAAGGACGGTCATCCAGTGCTGGCCCATGAGTCCTTCGATGATTTTTGGAGCGGCCAGTATTTCAACGTCTGCTTGGACATTACTCCCAACGAGGGGAACCGCATTGTGATGCAAACGGTCCCTTGCTATCTGGATTCCATGACCGACTATTACGTGACCTCGGCAGGTCTCGCTATCACCGAGACCACGCTGGCGGGGTTCAACGGCTACGACGAGTCCGGCGTCCCAGAGTATGTGCGCGTTCGCGAGGCCGCTCAATTCGCCACTACCATCGACGAGTTCGTAGAGATCATCAACAAGGGCAACAACGGCGGTTACGCCAATGCGTGGCTGATCGCAGACACCAACACAGGCGAGATCGCCCGATACGAGCAGGGGCTCAAGTTCCAGGCGCTGGAGCGCAAGGCCGACGGCTGCTTCTTTGGTTGCAATGCGGTCTTCGACCCGCGCATCCGCAACCTGGAGTGCAAGGACAACGGATTCAACGACCCTCGCCAGCAGACCGGGGCCCGTCGCCAGCGGTGGATGGAGCTTATCGATCAGTATTCCGGCGCCATCGACTGCGAGCTGGCCAAGAAGATGCTGGCAGACACCTACGACGTCTACGTGGGCTACAACAACCCCTCCAGCCGCACCATCTGCAGCCATTACGACGTGGATCCCCAGTATTGGGCGGACGATCCCAACGCTGTATGGAACGTCCCCTTCTATCCCGCAGGCTCCTGCGACGGCAAGGCTGCCGGCTATGACGATATCCGCGCCATGCGCATGTGGGGCCGTTACGGCCGCGCAGACGGCGTGGAGTTCGATGCCGACGCCTTCTTTGAGCAGCATCCTCTCTGGAATTGGCAGAAGGGCTATACCAAGAGCCGCCCCAGCGAGCCTTGGACGCTCTTCGAATAGGCAATTCCGCCCGGGTGTCGACCCGCCCTGGCGTAATCATAATTATTCACACCAAAACCGGTAAAGGTGATATGTATTATGAAACTTACTAAAGAAGCCATCGCCAAGATGTCGCAGTCTTACAGCAAGGCAAAAACCCAGCATGTGGCAGAGAATGCGGTCACCAAAAACGGCATCCTTGCCGCCTCTGAGAACTCTCAGGTGGCAAAAGACCTCTCTACGCCTGCCTTTGCCTTCTCTATCGACGTAGACAGCCAGGCGGTGGCCAATCAGAAGCAATCCGGCCGCTGCTGGATGTTCGCCTGCTTGAACTTCTGCCGCTTCCATGTGGAGAAGACCCTGGATTTGCCCCAGGGCACCTTTGAGCTCTCCCAGGCCTATCTGGCCTTCTACAACAAGCTCGAGCGCGCCAATTGGTTCTTGGAGCATGTGGCAGCCACTGCGAGCAAGCCTTTCGATGACCGTGAGGTCACCTGGCTCTTTGGTGCCCCTATGCAGGACGGCGGCGACTGGGACATGGTCTGCGGCCTTATCAAGAAGTACGGCGTAGTGCCTCATGCCGCCATGGTTGAGACCGCCTGCACCAACAACACCGCCCAGATCAACACCCAGCTCTCCCACTTGCTGCGCCAGGACGGTCTCAAGATCCGCTCGCTGGTGCGCGAAGGCGCGGATGGTAAGAAGATCGAGGAAGTCCAGGCTCAGATGCTCGACGAGGTCTATCGCATGCTGTGCGTTGCCTTTGGCGAGCCTCCGGTAAAGGTGGATTTCGAGTACACCGATACCAAGAAGCAGTTCCATGGTGTTTATGGGCTCACCCCCCTGGAGTTCTACAAGAAGTATGTGGGCATCGACCTCGATGACTACATTGGCGTCATCAATGTCCCTGGCGAGGACAACCCCTACAAGCGCCTCTATGCCATCGAGGATTCCGATCAGATCCCCGAGCGCGAGAACCTCTATCTCAATGTGGATATGGACACCCTCAAGGGTTTGGTCATCGACCAGCTCAAGAGCGGCGAGCCTGTCTGGTTTGGCTGCGACGTGCTGCAGCACTGCGATGAAGAGGCCGGCGTCATGGACATGGACCTCTATGATTTCGACGAGCTCTTTGGCGTTGACTTCTCCATGGACAAGGCCCAGCGCTACCTCACTCGCGAAAGCCTGCCTACCCATGCCATGATGATCGCCGGCGTCAACTTGGTCGACGGCAAACCCGACAAGTGGAAGATCGAAAACTCCTGGGGCACCGAGGTCCATGGCAAGAAGGTCGGCCACAACGGCTATTACGTCTGCGGCGATGAGTGGTTCGACAACTTCGTCTACGAGGTGGCCATCAAGAAGTCTCTGCTTTCCGACGAGCTGCAAAAGGTGCTGGATACCGAGCCTATCGTCTGGCCCTTCTGGTGCACCTTCAACCCCGTGTCTGCCTACTAAGCCTGCGTGGGGCGGAGGGGCAAGGAAGCTTCTCCGCCTTTCGTGTCTTTAAACGAAAGGTCCTCTGATGTTCGGACACCATCATCTCGATAAGGTGGCAGGGCACTCCAAAGCGGTCACGGCTGCGCCCAAGCCCGATAAATCCAGTCAGTATATCTCTCTCATGGCTCTGGTCATGATGAACGTCACCATCATTGGCTCGGTGGCCAATGACGTGCAACAGGCTTATTACGGCCTTTCCTCGGTGACGCTCTTTGTTATCGGCGCCATCGTCTTCTTCTTGCCCACAGGCCTTGTGGCGGCCGAGCTCGCCAGCGGCTGGGGTCAGCGCGGCGGCATCTTTAGGTGGGTCGGCGAGGCCATGGGTCCCGGGCTTGCCTTTACCTGCCTTCTGGTCTTGTGGTTCCAAACGGCCATTAACTTTGGATCCGGCGTAGCCACCGCCTCCACCACCATCGGCTTCTACACGCCTGACTGGGACTGGGCCGTCAATTTCATGAACCACCCCAAGTTCCAGCTCTTCATCATCCTGGCATGGCTTGCCTACTATTGGGTCCTCACCTGGATCTCCACCAAGGGTGTCAAGGCCTTCGCCCGCATTACCAAGTATGGCGTGCTTATCGGCACGTTTATCCCTCTGGCCTTCATGATCGTCATGTGCATCGTATGGCTGGCTCAGGGCAACACCCCCAATGTGGAGGTGAGCCCCGAGGCATTCAATCCCTTCCGTGACGGCATCAAGCTCTCTACGCTTTCATTGGCCGCCGGCGTGTTCTTCTCCTATGCAGGCATCGATATGAATGCTGCGCATATCAAACAGCTCAAGAACCCCCAAAAGGAGTTCCCGCTCTCCATCTTCATCTGCATGATCCTTACGCTCGTCATCTTCATCGCGGGCACTTTGGTCATTGCCATTGTGACGCCCGAGTCCCAAATGAACCTGGTCTACGGCCTCAACCAGACCTACAAGATCCTCGGCCAGTGCTTCGGGGCGCCTTGGATTTACGTCCTGTTCGTGTGGGCAGGCCTGGGAGCTTCCATGGCATCGCTGGTCACCAACATGGCCGGCCCTTCCTACATGCTTGGCCAGGCGGGTCGTTCGGGCTTTCTGCCCAAGGCCCTGCAGTCCAACAACAAGCACGGTATGCCTAGCCGCTTGATGTACCTGCAGATGGCATTCATGACCGTCATTGCGTTCCTGTGCTTCCTCATCCCCAACATCGAGGGCTTCGTGATCTTGATCACCCAGGCCATCACCATCCTCTACATGCTCTATTACGTGCTCATGTTCGTGTCCTTCTTGAGGCTCCGCCGCGACCAACCCAACCGTCCCCGCGGCTTCAAGGTGCCCGGCGGCAAGGTGGGCGCCTATCTGGTGGCAGGCCTTG
>OFFS01000831.1_pt1 | contig 16512 bp, 18 predicted proteins | sample 1521541 | NCBI WGS metagenome assembly OFFS01 (sample SAMEA3504127, study PRJEB24116) | mouse gut metagenome | biome: mouse gut; feature: mouse-associated habitat; material: faeces | place: Denmark | collected 2011 | reverse complement strand
ATGTCCAACAAGTAGCTAGCTATAGAAACAATATTCCACGTAAAAGTTTAAACTATAGAACCCCACTAGAAGTATTCATAAAGTATATTACGAATGAGCAAGTAGTTTTTTTCTAACTTGATTTGACAATTCAGGTTAATAAAAACTACCGCTAAAGAATTATTATTCGTTATTACTTTCCACAACAAAGTCTTAAAAACTAGTATTTTCAAGATGAAAAAAGACATCTCCAAAATTCCAACGTTCGGAATTTGGAGATGTCTTTACCTATGTCACAGTCTCTTGGTCAGCGGGACATAAGATCTTTAACCCGGGTTATTTCGCGGGTTTGTTATCGAATAAAACGTGATCAGTGGTCGTGACATACCGTGCACCCATGGGGACTTCATACAGGGGATGCTTATCTTTGTCGACAAATAACTTCAGATCAGCGAGTTGTTGCATCGCTTGTTTGACCTTTTCTGTGTCAAGATCGGTATCGACAAAGTTAAATTGCATGTGGTGTGTTGCATGCTTGGCCGTGGATAAGAAGATGAGATCTAATTTTTTCATGATACGATACCTCCGTGGTTAATTAGTGTGGCTTGTGGTCATGACATAAACTTCTTTTAGCTGTTCGCCAGTTAACATAGCGACGAGTTGTCCAAATTGATGGAGTTGATCGGGAGTTGCCCCTTGAACCACATTGTTAAAGGAACGTTGGCGAGTCGAGCCGTCCTTTTTTGTAAGTTTTACGCGAATTGCATTTTTGTCCCAGATTGCTTCAGTCATTGGTCATTCCTCCTTAGATTTATTATGTAAGTCGATCGCCCTTACACTACTAATAACGAAATGAGTTGCTGATATGTAACCCTAAAAAATAATTTTTTTGAAATAGACTATTTAATGAAAAAAAGATACCGTTTACTGAAATAGGGTCCTTTGATCAGAGCTTGTATAGTAGAATAAAGGTGGATAGAAAAGGAGGAGACATTAATGGAGAAATTGGTGTCTCCAGATACAAATATCAAAAAGCCATTATAAGTGGCTTTGGTAGGAGATTTAGCAACTATTTCAAAGTTTATGGAGGGATTAAAATGGGACACAAGAAGAGTTTAAAGGCGAAGTTGGCTTTAGTCGGGGTTATCTTGTTGGTAGTGCTCGCTAGTTTTTCATTTTGGACACATCGCGATGATGTCTTCCACGGGTTTGATGCCGGTTTTGAACAGAGCAAATAGAAATTAAACAAGGGTAGCGCTCTTAGTGGCTACCCTTGTTTTTAGTTTGTATCAACTTTAATTTACGGCGCGATATCGGACAAGAAAGTCCATTTTTAAAGAAGAGCAATTTTTGCGAGTTATCAACGACTTCAACATTTGCCAAGTTGACTAAAAAACTACGATGAACTCTGCTGAGTCGGGGCTCGAGTTGCTCTAACTCATGGAGATTTTTAGCGATCTGGAGTTTACGATTATCAGTTAGCCACAAGATCGAAGCGTGACTATTTGAATAGTGGGTCTCAAAAAAGCAGATCTTCGCAAATTCAAGATCGATAAAATGATTGCCTACTTGCAACGAGAACATTTCAGATGTGTTTTTTTGACGCTTATTTAGAACTAACTTGAAGTCTTCTTTGATGCTATCTAAGATCGCTGGACTATCTTTGGCGATGAAGTCTAGGGCAGCTACTTTATATTTATAGGTCAAGGGCATCAACTCGGCGTGTGAAGTAAAAAAATCAGGGCAGCTTGACTATCATAGTCTCTGATCTGCTGGCCAACTTTTAAGCCTTGTTGTTGATCACCTTGGAGTTCTAAGTCTAAAAAATAAATATTTTGATTGCTTGGAATGAAAAGCTCGGCTAGTAGTGCTTTTTTATCTTTGAAGGTTTTTAAGTCATAGCTAGACACACCTAGATCTTTTAAAAGCGAGCTGATGATCTCTGTTAAGCGATAAATATGGATGGATTCATCTTCTAAAATAGCAATGTTCATCTTGATACCCCCCTGTAATGATCAATTCTTGTTGAAATATATAATGGCTGGAACTGGTGTTTAAGCTGATAAAGGGATAGTCACGCAAGATAGCCGAAACATTGGCTAACCCATAACCATGACCTTGGCTATTTTTAGTAGTATAACCAACTTTATCTAGAAGTTGAAGCTCTATTTTTTCATATTTGGTACTGTTGCGGATAACGATGAATTGTTCGTTATCATGTTCAAAAAAGGCAAAGTCTAAACAGCCCTTATTGACTTGGTAGGCGGCCTCGATCGCATTATCCATAAAGATCGATAAGAGCCGAACCATATCTAATTGTGTAACACGGGGATCAAGTGTGATCTTTTGGGCTATTTCACAAGTGACACGGAGGTTTTTGGCGAGTGCTAAAGCCAATTTATTGGATAAGATCCCTTTAAGTGCTGGGTCACTGATATTTTGTAATTGACTGATGAGCTGTAGTTCTGGGGAAATGATCGATCTGGTAGGTGCGATCGCTTGGTGATAAACTTTTTTAGCTCCAGCAAGATCATCATTATCCAGGCAATATTCTAGGGAAAGCAAAATATTTTTGTAGTCATGTTTGAAGCGGCGCAGTTTATCATACAACTCTTCGATCTGGGCGGTATATTCGATCAAATTTTGTAGCTGTTCTGCTTGAGCGAGTTTTATTGCCTGTTTTTGTGAGTATAGTGTAATGCAGTAGATATAGGCTGCAATGACTACCAAAATAATGCTAGCGATAAGTAACCTATTAGGTAAGTCAGAGAAGCGAAGATAGATATAGCTTAACAAAGTCACATCCAAAAGAGCTGCTTGAAAGCGATATTTAGCTAAAATATGATTCACAAAGTAGACCAAGTAACGTTTGAAGTAGTATAGCAGAGATGTTTGCAGGTAAAAGACGATCCAAGGTAAGATGATCAGTTCAAACATGATCATTGCGGTGTAATTTCCCTCTATCAGAGCTAAAACGTTGTCCAATAATTGATAGATAATGGCAGTCGAGACTAATAGGTATGAAACATAGAACATGCTTAATAGAATTGGGATCTTTTTTTGCGAAAGGTGAGTAATGATCATGCTAAATATTATGGTATATATCAAGCATCCCCACCAACCGTAAGTAAAACACATGGATATACTTAGAAGCATGATAAATTTTCGTTGCAAAGAGACAACATTTAATTGGTTAAATAATAACGTGATGATAAGACCTTGAAAAAATAAAGAAACATATCCTATCACAAGATAAAACATAGGAATTCACCTCCAAGGAGAAATAATAATGAAGAAAAAATATACAACCATTTCAGAGAAAAAAATCAAGGAGATTAGGGGGGGGCAAAAGAGCACCACAAAACAGGCGAAATATATGCATTAGTGGCTTTTTTAACAATACCATCTACTGCACGAAGTAATTATAGCACAATAGATTTTAATTTAGTTAACACATGAGTTGAATAAATAAGGGGAATGTTTATGAAACATCAAGTTTTTGTATGTGCAGATCCAAGGTTTGAGGCGGATATGGGGAACTTAGTCAAACTTTGGGTCATGATCTAAGCCAATCAGAACCATGCAAAGCTACAGTTAGGCGAGATTTTTGATCCGTATGCATTATTAGCGAATATCATAAAAGAACAACATCTATATAGCATGTATATCTTGGCAACTGATGTTTTGAATGGGGATAAAACTTGCTCAAAAGATCAATTGGAAAGTCATCACATGCATTCCCTTGCGATTCAGTGTCATTTTTGTGCAGTTAAAGCAAGGGTTCCCTACGGTATCTCGCTTCGCCTACTACTTTCTGTTGACTTCCGTTTCCGATCAACGAGTGTTTCTCCTTGACTTTAAATACACCAGTTGTAATATGTAGTTGTATCAATAAAAATTAATAAAGGAGCTAGTGTTATGCTAAAAAAGTATTTACCACGCTAGCCACATATTACGGAAACGGATTGTATTGTGGCAAGCACTACTGCCACGTAAACTGGGAAATCTTGGCAATCTGTAGGTCATATTGCAGTAAATGGGGGGCTTGAACATGGACCGTGGGCACAAAGATCTTAATGAAATAGTAGCTTTGATCGCTAAACTTCCAAAAACTCAAAAATTTAGAGAAGATCCAGATTTTAAAGCTTTATGTTTATATTTAAAAAGCGAATTACAGGAAGATTACATGCCAGTTGCAATTAACAACATGAGCAAAAGAATTTCTAGCTACTTAATGACACATAGCTATTCGTCCCCAAAAGAACTAGTAAATCTACAAAAAGAGTTATTAAAGTTAAATACAAAACAAAATAGTCTCAGGCATCTACCTTTTTTGTTTAATATATATTAACTTTTACTCAGCGCTTATTTTCTGAGCGCTGTTTTTTGTATCGCTCTAAAACACTATCCCTACTCTTGTATTTCATCACATCAGCAATTCTCTCAAAGATCGTAATTCGCTCTCTAATTTATCTACTATCTTTTTTCTTTCATTTTCGATATATTCACTTGCTTAGCATACTCAAATATAAATTGCAAGCAAGCAACTTCGAACCTTTTTTACATTTATTAGACATCATCTCAATGTGATCTTTTAAAACTTTTTTCAGTTACGGTACTTCGACTTGATTTTTCTTATCAAAATCCGCACCCAATTTTTCAAATTTTTGATATCTTTTTTATGCAAATAGACAGTTACTTGTCTCATGCTCTCAACGTCCATTTTCCGTATATTTACATTATGCCCATTTCGCAGATCAGATGTAGAAAAGCTGCCACTTCAGTATGATATGTTACTTGATGAAAATGGAAACACATATACCAAGCAGCTCCAGTTTTGCTAAATAAATGCCCAAATAGGGAAAAAACACATGTACTGAGAAAAATTTGCTATTGTTAAGGTAGTTGAAGTCAGAATGTTTTAAAACGAAACGATCGTAGGTGGTGGCTTGGGTAAGGCCCCCACAGCTGAACAACTAAATGGTGGTGCTACACGAAACTTCAGAGCGCATAATTGTGGCCCTTATGGTCAAGGTGGAACACCTAATTCATGTAATTTTTAGGAAGGTGAGTAGGATGAAGGCTAAATTGCATGGCAAGATAGTTGAGGTGTGGCAAGTGAGTCTACATGACAAAACCCCACCGCTATGGGTCAAAGAAGCCTTTGCTAAAGGCTACTTAAGATGGGTCGACAAACGCTTGCTGATCGTGATGCCAGCTTTGAGACCTTCAACTGTAGCTAATTTAAAACTTGGAATGGTAGGCACGCTTGGTGGTGGTTTTTGCGGTTATGCAATGTATGTTATGGCCGATAGCGGAGATTTTTTAGATGTGACTGATCATCGTGTCGTCAGTGCTCGCAAATTTTTCAAAAAATATCAATTGATCAACTGAAAAATTTCACCCAAATGAGTTTTTAAAGAATTTTTGGGTAGCTTCTCTTGGGTCAATAGAGCTCAAACAAAATGGATAAAGGAATGCTGTATGATATAATTTAGCTAGAAACATGAACACTTTAGCGGTATCTCTTACCTATTTTGCGATGATACTCATAAAAATAAGGAGTGACTTGATGTCAAACAAAGAAATCAGCATACTTCATGTTAATGAGCTACTTACTAAATTGTATGACTCATTAGATAATGACACAGCCAAAAAAGCAACCCAAAAAGCGTATAATAAAATAAATCGTCCCACTAAACTTTCAGCAAAATTTAAAGAGGTCCCAGAAGCGATCGAGAACTTAAAATCAGGGCTCTCAAGGCTATCGTTAGCTAAACAAAATCGACTCACTAAAGAACAAGAAGAGATCATATATGAATTGACCAAACTATCTCGCAGGTCTTTTCAAAAAGGCTTCGAGGGCTTGCTGTTTGCAGGTGTTTGGTCTGCTCAATGAAAAAGCCTGCCACTTGTGGCATTGGAGACAAATTTATATTTCCTAGGAAATTTTGATCAGTTTACAAAACGTAGATGTCTTGGATGAAAAAGCAGTGACTTAAAAAGCGTAGTTCTATACTTTTTAAGTCACTGCTTTTTCGTATATACGGTTTACAGCATGATTCCGACTGTATAGTGGATGATCATGGTGATGATCCCAACGATCAAGTTGCGTAAGATAGCCGTCTTGACCATGCCATTGCCTAACTTAGCGCTTAAATAACCTGTTAATGCGACTGAGACACAGACTGCTAGGATCGTGAGCGGCCATTGGTATTGAACCGGACTCAAAGTCATCGCTGCTAACGGGAAGATCCCACCGATCGAAGCTGAGACTAAAGACGAAAGCGCCGCATTCCAGGGATTCATGTATTGCCCGAGATTTAGGTTGTATTTGATGCTGATGATAGTCTCAAGGGGCTTTTTTGCCATCAGATCTTGGGCGATCAAAGCAGCAGTTTGTTCACTTACCCCTCGTTCAACGTAAAACATTTTGACAGTGGCTAGTTCACTTGAAAAATCAGTCTTTAATAATTGCTTTTCTTTAGCGACTGCCGCTTTTTCGGCATCTTTTTGTGTGCTGACCGAAGCGTACTCGCCAGCTGCCATCGAAAAAGCACAGGCCAGTAGATCAGAAAGCCCCGCGATAAAGATCGTAAATTGATCAGTCGTTGCCACCGCCACACTGAACAATACACCGACCACGGTCAAGATCCCATCATTTGAACCTAAAACACCAGCACGTAAAGTATTGAGCCGTTCACTCATTGAACTTGTTTTTTTCATCTGTGTTTACCCCCCAATAATTTTCCCGATCAAATATGTAACTGCCATCGTCAGTGTCCCCGAGATGACGTTACGGATGATACCTTGCTTTTTATCGGCTTTACTTAAAATAGCTGCCCCTAAGCCAGTCAAGGCTAAAGCGATCAAAACCGCGATAAATGTTGCTATGATCTTGATCTTTTCGGGAAACAACGTGATCGCAAGCATTGGCAATAATGAACCAGTTGGAAATGAGACCATTGAAGCGATCGCGGCGGCATAAGGATCGATGATCTCATTGATGTTTAAGCCATAGCGTTCACGAACTGTGGTCACGAGAGGGTCTTTTTGCATCATTTCTTCCGTTGCTTTTTGCGCTAGATCGGGTCTGATCCCTTGAGCTAAATAATTTTGTTTGACCAGTTCAAATTCATGCTCATAGTTTAATTTTAAGCGTGATTTTTCTTCAGCGACGGCTTGTTTTTCGGAGTCTTTTTGCGTACTGACTGAAACATATTCCCCCATTGCCATCGAAACGGTCCCAGCTAGCATCCCGGCGATCCCTGAGATAAAGATCCCGTAGTTGCTGGCAGAAGCCCCAGCTACCCCGACAACGATCCCCGCGACCGAGATGATCCCGTCATTTGCCCCCATGACACTTGCACGTAAAATGTTGACACGCTGAGCTAAAGTTAACTTACTATTCATGATCCATAACCTCTTTTTTAGAATGATTCTAAAATATATTTTACCGCAGAATTTAAATTTGTAAACAAAAAACTTAAGGTACCCAAAAATATTTTATCTGTATACCTATAATTATAGATCTAATGCTAGCCTTTGTCTTAAGTTAACAATTTTGAGATAATAAGAGAAGATATCATCAGGCAAAGGGGGCAATGAAAATGAATCGGATAAGTAAGTTGATAGTAAGTCTTTTGGTCGCTCTGGGCTTGTTTTTTACTGCGAGCAGGACAGTTTTTGCAGATGGCAATTATCAAATAACCAATTATGATGCAACGGCAAATGTACGTGAAGATGGCAAGATCGATCTTACCCAACGGATAACCTACGAATTTGATGGTGATTTTAATGGGGTATATTACGACCAAAATCTGGCTAAAGTTACTGATGTCAGTGATCTTGGGGTCTCGATCACCCAAAATGGTCAAACGACGCAGTTAGCCGAGAGTTCAACTGGGGAAAACAACACATTTACGCAAACAAAAACGGCAGATAATTTAAAGCTCAAAGTCTATCATAAGGTCAGTGATGATAAGTTGACGGTGAACTATCACTATGTTTTGAGTGGCTTGATCACGAACTATCAAGATACGGCTGAGTTAAATTGGAAGATCCTTGGTGCAGGTTGGGATGTGCGCTTGCATAATGTTAAGGTGACGCTACAATTGCCCAAACCGGTCGCTGACTTGCAAGCTTGGACACATGGGCCTTTGACTGGCTATACCGATGTTGAGCGTGCGCAAGGTAAAGTGACGCTGACACTTGCCGAACTTGATACCGATGAGATGTTGGAGACACATATGCTTTTTCCAACTTCAGTTACACCTAATAATCCTCAGGTGTCTAATGAAAAGGCAAAAGAAAAGATCAGGCAAGCCGAGGCTAAGTTGGCTGATGAAGCTAATCAAAAACGTAAAGCTGAAGAAAAAAGGGCTCAAGTTATCAAGCGGATTTTCAGCGGGATCGTATTTGCGCTTTCGCTAGGTTTTATCGGGATCTTGGTGATTAACCCAGGAAATAAAAAGACTAAATTACCGCCACTCAAGCATAGCTATGAGATCCCTAAATATGCGCCTGAAGTAGCTTTTGCAGTATTGAACCAAACGTTACCGGATAATCAAGCGTTTAGTGCCCATTTATTGGATCTTGCAGGTCAGGGCAAGTTAGAGATCGTTGAAGCTTCCGGCAAAAAGAACTATGTGATCAAGTTAAAAGATAAGGCACTTTTGGAAGATGGATTGTTGCATTTTCTCTTTAAAAATGTCGGAAATGGGACCGAATTTGATCTAAAGACCCTTAAGCAGGTAAAAAACAAGCGCAGTAGAGCCAAAGCGCTCAGTCAAAAATTTGATAAATGGGCTAAGCAGGTAAAAAATCAAGCTGATGCCTATAACTATATCGATAAAAAGACCCGCGCTTGGTGTATCACCGTTATGCTAGGTGCTTGTGTCAACTTAGGGATCTTATTGTTGGCAGGGGTCATCTTTAGTGGAATGATCAGATGGATCTGTTTAGGCTTAGGGCTCGTGATCATTTTATTAAGTGCCAAGTATTTGCTGACGCATTCGGGCTATACGCCAACAGGAGAAAGAGAGATCTATGAATTACGGTGTTTCAAAGCGATGTTAAAAGATGTTGGCCGGTTTGATCTGCGTGAAGTAGGAGACATTGTTTTATGGGAACAGATCATGCCGTATGCAGTGGCATTTGGTCTAGCTAAAAAGGTCATCAAGGCTTTGAAAGCCGAGTTTAGTGTAGCTGAATTAGAGAATGGTTTTGGAATTTATTATGCTTTGTATTTTGCAGGTAGTTGGAATGACAGTTTCACCTCAAGTTTTGAGCAAAGTATTGCAGCAGCCAATGTTGATTCGTCGGCTAGTGGTAGTTCTGGCGGGTTCTCTGGTGGCAGTTCCGGTGGCGGTGGCGGCGGGACTGGTGGCGCATTTTAGAGTCGGAGTTGCTAACCACATTTCAAAGGCAGTGCTAAGAAATCTTAAGTGTTTCTTAGCACTGCTTTATTATTATTTTAAGTAAAAAACCGGATAATGATGAGCAGATATTATTGTAGTAGTTGTTCTTTGCTTAGTCAGAAAGAAAGCGTTATACTGATTAAGTAAAGTCATATTTATAAAAGAATATACTTTATGGAGGGCTTATGGAACAAACATTGTATTTAATGCGACATGGTGAAACATTATTTGACCAATTAGGTAAGATGGAAGGCTGGAGTGATTCACCACTGACTAAAAAAGGCATCAGACAAGCTAAGCGAGCAAGTGAATATTTTAAAGCCGTTGATCTTTCGGCTGCTTATTGTTCAGCTTCTGAGCGTTGTTGTGATACTTTGCGTCAAGTTACATCATTGCCATATATGCGCCTAAAGGGCTTAAAGGAACAAAACTTTGGCTTGCTTGAAGGTGAACATAATTACCTACAACATTTGCGCCCCTATGGTGATCTGTTTGTTAAGTACGGTGGTGAAAGCGATTCTGAAGTTCAAGATCGGATCGTTACAACTTGCACTGAATTGATGCATCGATCCAGTGGCCAGACAGTTTTGGCAGTCACCCATGCCAATGCGTGTTTACAATTTATCAAACGCTGGGATGACCAGCTTGAGCTCTCCAGTATCCCAAATGGGGCGATCTTTAAATATGACTTCAATAAAGAAAATGACACGTTTGAACTGTTAGAACAAGTAACGGTTTAGGCAAGAAAGGGTGAGCTGATTGGCTTTTAAGAAAGATTTTTTGTGGGGTGGCGCGACGGCTGCTAACCAATATGAAGGTGGTTTTGCTGAGGATGGTAAAGGTCTAAATGCGATCGATGTTTTAACGAATGGCTCAGCGACTGAACCACGTAAAGTTACCTGGGTACGATCTGATGGTACGACAGGCGCAACGCCACTTGAATGGGGAAGTGCTTTTGAACTGCCAGCTGGCGCAAGACCGGCATTAGTCGATGGGTATTACTATCCAAGTCATACGGCGACAGATTTTTATCATCACTACGAAGAAGACCTTAAATTGATGGCGGAGATGGGATTTAAGTGTTACCGGCTTTCACTCAATTGGTCACGGATCTTTCCAAATGGTGATGAAAAAACGCCAAATGAAGCTGGGCTAGCCTTTTATGATAAGATCTTTGACCTCTGCCAACAATATGGGATAGAACCACTGGTGACTCTTTCACACTATGAGACTCCCCTTGGACTGATCAATGACTATGGTGGTTGGAAAAATCGCAAGTTGATCAAATTCTTTGAAAATTATGTGCGGACCGTCTTTACACGCTATAAGGGCAAAGTAAAGTATTGGTTGACTTTTAATGAGATCAATGCGGTCGATCTAGCTCCATATATGGGAGCCGGACTGTTAGATTCGAGTTTGCAAAGTCGGGCGCAAGCGGCACATGATCAATTTGTCGCTAGTGCTTTGGCAGTTAAGTTAGCTCATGAGATCGATAAAAATATGCAGGTCGGGATGATGTTAGCCTATCAGCCGGTATATCCGTATACTTGTGATCCCGCCGATCAGATCAAGGTCATGGAATACAACCAAAAGATGCTTTTTTATGCCGATGTTCAAGCAGGTGGGTGCTATCCTAACTATAAATTGAAAGAATATGAACGTGAAGGGATCACGCTTGATATTTCACCAGAAGATCATGCTCTGCTCAAAGACTATCCGGTCGATTTTATTAGCTTTTCTTGTTATGGATCAAATGTCTTAACAACGCATGAAAAAGAAGCCGTTGATAGTGGGAATCTAGGGATCAATGGGATCAAGAATCCTTACTTAGAGACCAATGCTTGGGGCTGGGCCACTGACCCCGATTGTTTGCGGCTAGCTTTGAACGTTTTGTGGGATCGTTATCACAAACCACTTTGGATCGTGGAAAATGGCTTAGGTTGGAGTGATGAACTCACAAGTGATGGCAAAGTCCACGATGATTATCGGATCAAATATTTAAAGGCAAATATCCAATCGATGAAAGATGCGGTAAACCTAGATGGGGTTGAGTTACTGGGTTATACGATGTGGGGTTGCATCGACCTTGTTTCCAACGGGACAGGTGAGATGAAGAAACGCTATGGTTTTGTCTATGTCGAGCGCGATGATTTTGGCAAAGGTAGCTTGAAGCGGATTCCGAAAGATTCATTTTACTGGTACCAAAAAGTTATTGCCTCAAATGGTGAAGATCTGACGATTTAAGCAATTTCCCGGGTTATTTTTGCTATAATTAAGTGAAAATAGGGAAATGAAGTGATGCAGTGGGTAAACGAAAAAATGAGTTGATGGTAGGTACTTTACCGAATGTAGCTGATTTTATTCGCGAAATTGCTGCCGATAAACAGGCGATCTTAGCCAAAGCAGCGCAAAAAAAGCGCCAGTTACAAGCTTTTATGGCTAAGGAGGGTGATCACCAGACTAATTTCAATGCTAAAATGATCGCAGTGACTCCCGAACAAAAACAAGCCTACCGAGTTCGCAATCTACAGGTAGATTATCAATTTGCAGTACGAAAATTACGGCAAGAAATGGGGCTAGATCGACCCCATTTTGCATATAAAGCAGGCTTTAGCTTGGAACGTTTAGAAACGATCGAAGCGGGTGAAGCTTTGCCGACAACAGACGAATTATTACGGTTAGCTGAAGTCAGTGGGCGCTCAGTCCACATAAGATTTGATTAAAGCAAACAAAGCGATCAGCGCCGTATGGCTAAACCGGTCTTTCTCAGACTATACATTTTGCGTTCTGAGGAAGGTTGGTTTATTTTTATTCGGAATTTATTTGCTGCTTCTTGGATCAGTGAACAGCAAAAGGCTTTTTATTTAGCAGAATTAGATGAATAGCTAGCAAATAACTAGACTAAAGACACCATGTTTTCTGATTGACAAATCAAAAGTTTAACATTATATTATAAATAATCATTCTTATCTTAATTGATAAAGTAGTCAAAGTGCTTTATCCACATGAGAAGCTTGTCTTGGGGACAAGTTTATTTTGTGTGGAGTAGGCGCTTTTTTTATGCTTAAGGATAAATTTTACGGAGGGAAATAATGGCAAATACAGTGACTGAATTTGATACGATCGCGGCGATCGCTACTCCACCTGGGGAAGGGGCGATCTCGATCGTGCGGTTGAGTGGCGATGATGCCGTGACGCTCGCTGATCAAGTATTTAAAGGTAAGGATCTGACTAAAGTTTCTAGTCATACGATCAACTATGGTCATTTCATCGATCCTAAAACCCGGGAAATAATCGATGAAGTAATGGTCTCTGTGTTGCGAGCACCTAAGACATTTACTCGCGAAGATACGGTCGAGATCAACTGCCACGGTGGGATCGTGCCCACTAATAAGATCTTACAAGTCTTATTGACTAATGGTGCGCGGTTAGCTGAACCGGGGGAATTTACTAAGCGGGCCTTCTTGCATGGGCGGATCGACTTGGCACAAGCTGAATCAGTGATGGATCTGATCCGTGCTAAGACCGACCGCTCGATGAAAGCTGCGTTGAACCAACTCGATGGTGAGCTTTCGCAGTTGATCAGGAATTTACGCCAAGAGATCTTGGATGTATTGGCTCAAGTCGAAGTCAACATTGACTATCCTGAGTATGATGATGTTGAAGAGATGACTTCTAAGTTGTTGCGTGAAAAAGCGCTCGATGTTTGTGCTAAGATCGAACAGCTTTTAGTCACAGCACGTCAAGGCAAGATCTTGCGTGAAGGGCTAGCTACTGTTTTAGTGGGACGGCCTAATGTTGGCAAATCCAGCTTATTGAATCACTTGTTACACGAAGATAAAGCGATCGTGACAGATATTGCTGGGACGACGCGCGATGTGATCGAAGAATACGTCAACGTTTTAGGTGTACCATTAAAATTGGTCGATACAGCCGGGATCCGCGAAACTGATGATAGGGTCGAAAAGATCGGGGTCGAGCGTTCACGTCAAGCGCTCGATCGCTCTGATCTGGTGATATTGTTGTTAAATGCCAGTGAACCTTTGACTACCGAAGATATCGAGTTATTGCAATTGACGCAAGATAAAAAACGGATCATCGTCTTGAATAAGATGGATCTTGAACCAAAACTCGATCTTAATGAGTTATATCAATATGTTGATAAAGCTGAAGTCCTCAAGACCTCGGTACTAAAAAATGAAGGGATCCGCGAATTAGAAGAACATATCGCTACGCTTTTCTATGGTGGGATCGAAAATTCGCAGACGACAGTTTTAGTGACCAACGCACGCCATATTGCCTTGTTAGAACAAGCTAAGGCTGCTTTGGAAGCAGTTTTAACTGGTTTGGAGCAAGAATTACCAGTTGATCTAGTCCAGATCGATATGACACGTGCTTGGGAACTTTTAGGTGAGATCACAGGCGATAGTTACCAAGATGAGTTATTAGATCAGTTATTCAGTCAATTCTGTTTAGGAAAATAAGGGAGAATTTATGCAATTTGGAGAAAAATACAAGGCAAAAGATTATGATGTGATCGTAGTAGGGGCTGGACATGCGGGCTGTGAGGCAGCTTTAGCTTCAGCACGGATGGGTAATGAGACCCTTTTGATCACGATCAACTTAGAAATGGTGGCATTTATGCCATGTAATCCTTCGATCGGTGGTCCAGCTAAGGGGATCGTTGTGCGTGAAGTCGATGCCCTCGGGGGTGAAATGGGTAAAAACATCGATAAAACTTACGTGCAGATGCGGATGCTAAATACTGGTAAAGGCCCAGCTGTTCGAGCTTTGCGGGCTCAAGCAGATAAGAGTCGCTATTCGATCGAAATGAAGCATACGTTGGAAAATCAACCACATTTGACTTTACGCCAAGGGATCGTGGATGATCTGATCGTTGAAGATGGTGAAGTCAAAGGGGTCGTGACTAACACAGGAGCTTGTTATGGTGCTAAGGCGGTTGTCTTAACGACCGGGACTTCAGCTCGCGGTAAGATCATCATTGGTGAATTGATGTATTCTTCCGGGCCTAACAATACACAAGCTGCGATCGAATTATCTAAGAATCTAGAACGTCTAGGTTTTGAACTCAAGCGATTCAAGACTGGTACCCCGCCACGAGTAGATGGTAACACGATCGACTATGCTAAGACCGAAGAACAACCAGGTGATGTAGAACCACATTTATTCAGTTATGAAAGTGACGATGCCAACTACCTAGATGTAAAACAACAGCTATCTTGTTGGTTGACGTATACGCAAGAGATGACACATAAGATCATTCGTGACAATCTCGATCGAGCACCGATGTTTTCCGGTGTGATCGAAGGGGTCGGTCCGCGCTATTGTCCTTCGATCGAAGACAAGATCGTCCGTTTTGCTGATAAACCGCGGCATCAGTTATTTATCGAACCAGAAGGCCGGGATACCGATGAATATTATATCCAAGGACTATCAACATCACTTCCAGAAGATGTGCAACAACAAATGGTCCATTCGATCCCAGGCTTAGAACAAGCCGAGATGATGCGCCCTGGTTATGCGATCGAATACGATATCGTTTCACCATACCAGTTACGTCCAACACTTGAGACCAAGTTGATCAAAGGCCTATACACGGCTGGACAGACTAATGGGACTTCTGGCTATGAAGAAGCAGCTGGCCAAGGTTTGATCGCTGGGATCAATGCCGGGCGTCATGCTTTAGGTAAAGCAGAGATCGTCTTGAAGCGTAGTGATGCCTATATTGGGGTCATGATCGATGATCTAGTAACTAAGGGGACAAATGAACCTTACCGTTTGTTGACGAGTCGAGCAGAATATCGCTTGATCTTGCGCCATGATAATGCTGATCTGCGTTTAACAGAACTTGGTCATGATATCGGTTTGATCTCAGATGAACGTTTGGCAGCTTTTGAAGCTAAAAAAGCAGAGATCGCCGCTGAAAAAGAGCGGTTATCAAAGATCCGCATCAAGCCGTCACTAGAAGTGGATGCATATTTAGAAGCGCATGGCGATCGTCCCTTGAAAGATGGAGTCTTAGCAAGTGATCTCTTGCGTCGTCCATACGTGACTTATGCTGATCTGATGCAATTTATCCCCGCTACACCGAAAGCTCTTGATCGGCGTGTGATCGAGCAGATCGAGATCCAGTATAAATATGAAGGTTATATCAAAAAAGCCTATGAAAAAGTTGAAAAATTGAAGCGGATGGAAGCTAAGAAGATCCCAGAAAATATTGATTATATGGCGATCGAAGGCTTAGCTACTGAAGCTAAACAAAAATTAGTCAAGATCCAACCTGAGACCTTGGCTCAAGCAAGTCGGATCAGTGGGGTCAATCCTGCTGATTTGTCGATCTTGGCTGTTTATATCGAACAAGGCAAGATCGCAAAAGTGAGCGACTAGCAAAAAGGACGAATGGCAAACATTCGTCCTTTTTAATTTAGCACTAAATTTGGTATTATTTGATTATGTTTGAAAAGAGGGGGATATTTAATGGAAACTTGGCTTTTTTTACTGCTGATCTTAGCAGTTTCATTTTTTGGTAAAAATAATTCTTTGATCGTCGCAACTTTAGTCGTCATGGCGATCAAGTTGATCCCAGCATTATCTGAAAAGTGGTTCCCTGTGATCCAAACTAAAGGGATCAATTGGGGCGTTACGATCATTTCGGTTGCGATCTTGATCCCAATCGCGACCGGGCAGATCACGTTTAAAGACTTGATTGATGCCTTCAAGATGCCAGCTGGCTGGATCGCAGTTGGTTGTGGGATCTTGGTTGCGATCTTATCACGTTATGGTGTCGACCAATTAGCAGCGACGCCCCAAGTGACAGTCGCTTTAGTCTTTGGGACGATCTTAGGCGTAGTCTTTTTACGTGGAGTTGCAGCTGGCCCTGTGATCGCTAGTGGAATGACCTTTGTGATCATCAGTTTGTTAGGAATTAGTTTTAAATAGAACTACTAAAACGTTGAAGTGAACCCCCTAAGTTGGACAAAGGAATCTGACTTAGGGGGTTTTACTATGACTAAATTTTCTTTTGAGGATAAGTTGCGAGCTGTAAATATGTATCTAAGAGGCTATGGAAGTAACACAGTAGCTAAAGTTTATA
>OFFS01000820.1_pt1 | contig 16733 bp, 10 predicted proteins | sample 1521541 | NCBI WGS metagenome assembly OFFS01 (sample SAMEA3504127, study PRJEB24116) | mouse gut metagenome | biome: mouse gut; feature: mouse-associated habitat; material: faeces | place: Denmark | collected 2011 | reverse complement strand
TTTTGCAGCTTTTCTGCGGCTTGCGAAGAATAACCCGGCTGCAGCGATCATGATCAGGCACCCGCCGATAGTGAAAATCGTGGTACCGATACCGCCGGTAGAAGGAAGCGAAGATAACTTCGTGTTCAAAATCGGCGTTTCATTCACAGCGCCATTCTGAGCCGTTGAATCCTTGGTACCGTTGTCAAATACCAGCGTATCGTTCAGTTCCACTGAAATATTTTCATCTTTATCATAATTTACTGCAAAGGTATTTGTTTTCAGCACCGTAAACGCCGTTTTATCCGCTTCTTTTACGGAAACCGTAATCACCCAGGAAGTAAGTCTCCTTTTTACTGTCTGGCTGTAAACAGGTTTGAAATTGACGGAATAAATATTTGTATTCAGCGTATAGCCGTTCGGAGCCTTCGTCTCTTTCAGGTAGTAGGTTGTGCCTTCCCTGAGCGTTGCGCTTGCCGCCAGGCCTTTGATTTTCAACTGCCCGTTTTTATCAGACACTAAAGAATTATCAAACACACTGTTCGTATACTCTTCTTCACAGAATTCGTCTTTGTAGAGTTTAAACTCTGCACCCTGCAGCGGTGTGGGAGATGACGGTGTAATCACGCTTTCGCCGCCCGTCTTCGTCACGATTTTATCTGTCACGGAACCATTTACGGCACCGTCAATATCGAATGTGTAAGTGTAGGTCTCATCCTCTTCGTGTCCGTCATTTCCTTCCACCTTGGAATCACGTGTATAGTCAAGTTCCGCCTTATTCTTATTTGCAATCTGGTTGACGGTTGCATTCTCATTTAACACAGCGGAATATGTCAGGCGAAGTACCTTTCCTGCATAGCTGTTTAACGTATATCCGCTGTCCTTTACAAAATCAAGCACAAGGCTTCCGCCGCCCTCTTCACCTGGAACCGCATCTACATCATAAAATGCAGTATCCAATGACTGTGTAGCAGCAAATGCATTGCCGTTCATCGTGCCGACTTCTACTTTAAGGTCTTTGTTGTAAGTCAGACCGGCATCCAGCGTATCGGTCAGTTTAAATTTCGGATAATTTCCTCCGTAATAAGGAATCGGGTTTACCACAACTTCATAGTTTACCGTATCTCCAATGTTTACAGAGCTGCTGTCCTGCGTTCCGTTGCTGTCCAGGATGTTTTTGTCAAGGGTCGGGTTCCCCTGGATTTTTACCCATCCTTCGGCAAGATCGTCATTTACCGTGTAGTCGCCAAGATCAAGGTTCCCCTCATCGATGCCGTTTTGCGTCCCGTCGGCATTTGTGTAGTAAAGAGAAAGAACCATATTGCTGTAGATACTCTTTTCTGCGCCGAGGATCACCACAAGATAAGAGCCCACCGGAACATTTGCGGTATATGTGCTTCCGTCCGCAGAAGTCATCTCATACCTGGTTCCCTTCACCATAGTTCCGCTTTCTGCCACTTCGCCCGTATCCTTATTCATCACCGGGTTAATACTCTTTAAAATTTCTGTCAGCTGTTCGTCTGTCACCGTAATTTTGCTCGGATCTTTTGTAGCTGTCATATTGCCGTACAGCTGTTCGTAACCGGAAAACGATCCCCCTGCATAGTTGGCTTTCACAATCTGATACGCAATGACTTTGATACCGGCTTCCGCCGTCACTCCGCTGACGGTAATCGTACCTCTGTCATCCGCTGTTCCATATGTACCGTCTCCTCCCGGGTTTGTCACTGCAAACGCTGTCAAAGACATCCCCATTACCATGGCCAGTGTCAATAACACTGCAAACAATCTTTTGATTTTTTTCATGTTCCGTCTCCTTTTCTTTTTCATAAATTATTGTTCTGTTGCCTGTGCATACTGCGCACTTCGCTTTGTACGGTGCAAGGACCGCCAAAAGTGATTCTTCTAACTTCCCTGCACCTCCCTGCGTTTGTTTTTATATAAGATCAGCGCGCCCGCCAGCATCAGCAGCGTTCCGCCGATCGAATACCAATAGATTCCCCTGCCTCCTGCACTGGGCAGTACATAGATTTCTGCGTTCCGAATGGTCAGCTCACTGCTGCCTTCCTGTGCAGATGCCATTTCGCCTGCGGCTTTTACCTCTACGCTGCCGTCTTTGTTGACCGTAAACCCAACGGGTTCGGCAAGCAGCGCGTAGCCGTCCGGCGATTTCAATTCGGATATCGTATAATCACCCGGTATCAAATCTTTGATTGTCAGGCTTCCGGATGCGTCTACGGACAAATCCGTCTGCGATTCTCTGCTGTTTCCGGCGGGAATCAAAAGCCACTTCTGCGCCGTCGAATGATTGAGCGACCATAACTGAACCTTCCGGCTGGCTTCTGCAACGCCGCCGTCAATATCCAAACACCATTTGCCGTCCCATGCAGGCTGCGGCTTAATATAGCAGGATCCGTTCTGATCCTCGGTTTTTACAAAATCCCAGGTCTGGTTTGCATTCGGCGTATCGTTGCTCCACTGATGGACTTTCGCTCCTTCGGCAAGCGTCCCGCCGTCCAAATCAAGCCATTTTCCGGAAGCCGCATTCTTAAGCGCTTTTAAGTTTCCTCCCCTGTCCGAAATACCGAACAGCTGCCATTCGCTTCCGTTCCTGCTCTGCAGCGTCGGAACCGCGCCGTCATGGGTTTCGTTAAATCCCAGGACGTAATACGGATTTTCGGCATATGCAATATAATACTTTCCTTTTCGTTTCGCTTCGGCTTCTTCTCTGTATACGGTATAACTTCCCGCCGCGTTCGGCTCTTCTTGATCCGCCGTAAAGGAAATCTGCCTTCCGGCTGCATCTTTTACGATAAAGATAGCTCCGGAAAGACGTCTGGTCCCGGTTTCGTCTGTCTTATGGATTGTAATTTCGGTGTCCGGATAAAATCCGCTGTCATGGAATTTGGACTCATGCAGCGCCACGGATAAATCCTTCGCTTCCGGCATCTGAATGTTTGTGATCACGGTTTTTTCCACCTGCCCGTCTTTCGTATAGGCGGGCACACCGTCCGAATCCATCGCATCATCTTCTCCGCAGTTCCACTCCGTTGCATGAAGTTCGGTTATTTTTGTACCGCCGCTTCCGTCCGTAAAGCGTACGGCAAATTCCCCTGCGGGAAGATCGATAAATTTGTACCGTCCCCTCGCCGTCTCGGGCGCTTCTTCTCCTTCTTTCGGCGTCCGGTCCGTTCCGTACCAGGTAATCCCGGATTCGCCTTTTGCCCGGATGCTGACCTGCTGTCCGGTTTCAATGACAACCGGCACATCCGTACCCGAATAACATACGCTTTCATAGGAACTTTCATTTTCCGGATTTCCGTTTGCAGCCTGCCGCAGCAGTTCTACTTTGACGCCCGAAATCCTCTCCTTTGCTTCTTCATTCTGAATGCCGTCGCGGTTATAGTCCATCCATACCAATCCCTCTAACGTACGCCTTACCGTCGGCGTCTCCGTCGTCGTTGTCGTATCGCCGCTGGAAAGGAAATTGATAAAATAGTTGTTTTCCTTTTTGTCCGCCGCAGACGTTTCCGGCTCCAGCTGAATGGTCAGATTCACATAGACACTCTCTCCGCCGTCCAGATCGCCCAAGACAGCCCAGGCAATGGGATGATCTACCCCTTCCGGCAGCGCCGGTATCCCAATCGAACCGTCGGCTTCAATGCCGGCACGCTCCCAGGATTCGATCTCCTCTTCGCTTACCGTCGTCATGGTCTGATCCTGATATTGCCGATCCGTCGTATAGTACACCCGGATTCTTCCGATATCGCATTTCGACGTATCGATCTTCCACTTTGTAAAACGGTAGGTTCCCGTATATTTACTTCCGTTCACCTGATCCGCCGGCATCGTATCCATCAGCGCCATATGCTCCGCATTGGAAGAATTGTTGTTGTAATAAACGACATAGTCGATCTCACCGTCTTCATCCGCAACCTTTTGCTCCGTATATTTACCGAACGAACTTGCGCTTCCCCGGACAACGGAAATGCCTTCCGCCGCATAGTTTTCATTTTCAAAACTGGGATCCCTCAAGTCGTACGGAGAGGTAATATACACTTTATTAGACAAATCCGTCGTCCCTGCCGGAACGTCCTTCTCCGGATTTCCCTTTGTTCCGATATCTGCAGAATAATAAATGGCATCCATCGGCTCGCCGATCACAACGTCCGGTATCACCCATTTTAACGTCTGCGTGCCGTCCCCGTTATCCGTTACTTCCGGTTCCGTCAGAGTACCGCCCGTAATGACTCCTTTGGTTCCTCCAAATTCGGACGTCTGTGCATACTCTCCGCCAAAGTAAGAAGAACCCGGCTTATACGTCAGATATTTCGGCAGCGTATCCGCTACCGTTACGGTAACCTTCCGGTCAAAAGAACCGCTCTGGTCATGCTGGGTCATCGGCTGAAGCCGAAAGTCCACAACCCTCTGGTCCGCATCTAAACTAAACGTCTTTTTATCGTTTTGGTTCGTATCTTTCTGCATCAGATGCTTCGTAATCTTATTTTTATAGCCGATGACAAGCAGCGTGTCTCCCCAATGCTGCCAGTCGGAGTTATGCGTTCCGTAAATGCCGCTTCCGTCCGGCTTATATGTTTCTTTTGTATATATCGTGGATCCTTCGATATTGGCGCTGGTATAATGTTTTGCCGAAAGCTGCTTCAGCTTTGCCTGCGAACTTGTACTGTGATCCGCCCAGTCCGGAATGTCGGCAAGCGTCATGCCGTCCGCTTCAAACATTTCTTTTGTCCAGACACGGGACGTGGAAGCCAGCATAAATGTTTTCCCTGCCAGGTTCACATCATTTCTCACCTTTGCCTGATGATGTACGTAATAGTAAGGATCCGTTTCGTCTACTGCACCGGGACCTTTCATACAGTAAAGAATGCCGACGCATACTTTATGTTCGGGAATGTCCTCCAGGCTCGCGTAAAATTCCAGTCCGTCTTCGTATGTGTAAAGCAGTTCGTCGTCGCTTTCCCAGTCGGTTCCGTCCGGCTTTGTCGCATAATAGAGAATGATGTTGTCGGAAAGCTCCTCATGCTGCGATTTCCCGTCCAAAGAAGCGCCGCCGGTCAAAAGGTATTCCCTTCCCTCTTTCAGCTCTATGGCACTCCCGTAAAACTTTGAAAGATTTGTGCCCCAGTAAAGCCGGTTCTTATCTTCTCTGTTTGCATTATAAGAAAATCCTCCCACCAGCCATACTTCGGCGCCGACCGCCGCATAATCCCTGCCGTCCCTGTTATCATAGATTCCGGAACCGTATCGTGTATCCGTTCCGGCATACCGGACTCTGTTCTGCAGGCCGCCGCCTTTTGTCAGCTCAAGCGTACGCGTGATTTCGTCGTCGTCCGTCTTCGTCTGATAAAAGCCGTTCTTCCCTTCTTCCACTTCCGTTCCGCCGACCGTCTGCGTCTTTAAATTTTTCGCTAAAATCTTCGTTGCAAAAGAGCCCTGCCCGTATGTTTTCACGACGTCAAAATCCGGCTCTTCGCTCGTGCTGTTGATCCGATTATACGGCTGTACAAAAGAGAAGGCTCCGACAGAAAAGCTGCCGATATGCGCGCCGTACCGGTCCTCCGTATTGTCGGCGTCTTTTTTCGGCATATGATCGATCGTAATCTCATATCCCGTCACAGTGACGTGAATGATATTTCCCTCCTGCACCGCCCGGAAACCGCCGCTCTTAAAGCAGGAATTTACTTCGTCTTTTTCATGGTTCGAATAAGGCGCGAACGGCGCGCAGTATAATTTTTCGGAAATCGGACGCCCGTCTGTCGTCTGGGCTCCGTCTCCCACCCATAAATTTTCTCCGCAGCTCCACAAAAGTGGCGTAAATTCATTTGTCACATCTACTTTTTCGCCTATGCCATGCCCCTCCTGCGGCACGTTAATGGTAAAAAGCGACGACAATTCCAGGTCAAATGTAATCGCTCCCGCAGGAAGCTCGATTCCCTTGAGTCCCTTGGACGCATTGTCATTATAAAGCTGGATCGTAATTCCCGCTTTCAGAAGGCGTCCCTCGACTACTCCCTTATCCTTATTCTGCGCCAGCTCGTTTCCGGTTGAAAAATCAAACTTTTCTCTATAAGCGCTGTCTCCTCTGACCTGAATATTGTATTTGGGCGCCGCCGTTACCGTGACCGTCTCCGGCACAACGCTCTTTTTTTCCACCGCAGGCGCTCCGTCGATCTGATGGTCTGCGTTGGTACATGGTCCGTCCCATGCGCCGTGTTCCATTGCCGCAGAAAACATCGGCGTAATCTCTCTTCCGTTGACCGTGGATTTCACCTGAATCGTTACGTTTTCTCCGAACTTACCCGGAATAACGGACCGGCTGTTTTCGGACGGAAGCAGATGTTTGTAACAGGTCAGAACCTGGCATCTTGTTTTTGTTCCGTTTATCTCACGTTCTTCTTCCGTTACAACGGGCTGATAGCCTTCGCTGTTATCCATCCATGCCATTGCCGCCTGGTCAAATACGGCCTCTTCCTGTGACGCCGGAAGTACAAATTCCAGCTTTACACGGGCTTCGCTGTATGTATCGCTGATCTTCCACGGCTTGATATTTGTCTCAAACGTATACGTAATCGTATCAAACGTCCGAACAATCCTGTTATTAGAACCCGTATCGTTGCCGCGGCCTTCCGTATCGTCAAATACCGCAGTTCCGTCTGCAATGCCCGTAATCTCGATTCGGTCCACATAAGCGCCGTCCCCGGTCAGGGCGCCGTCCGCCGCTTTGACCGCCTTGCGTTTTACGGTCTGCGGTTCGGACGCCGTAACGGAATTTGGCAGGGACGCTTCCGATTCTGCCTGCGTGCCGTCCTCCCGATATGCCGCTTCGAGCCCGCTCGTCTTTAAATAACTTACAATATGCGGATCGGCGGCTTCATACCGGTTTTCCCGTACTTCGTTTCCGCTGTTGCCCTCGATTACAAAAAGAGCTGCCTCATTGGGATCGTAAGAAGAAACGATTCCCATCTGAACCGTCGTTTCTTCATTTTCTTTCTGGAAGAAAACCACGTCTCCTTCCAGGGGGGCATATCCTGCCGCCCCTGTCAGATAAGCCGCGTTTTCTTCTCTTATTTTGATAAATTCCTCCTGCCATTTGGCGGTATCCGTCTCCTCCGGAAACAGACCGGATTCTTTCATTCCCGCATAGTGCATGCAGAAACTGACAAAAGCCGCATCCCAGTCTGCGTACAGGTTTCCTGCAAAATGCCCGTAACGCGTATACCCCTTATGGACTCCTCCTGCCCCGACCGTATAATTCGCCGTGCTTTCTTTATAACCAATCTGCGCACGCGCCGCGTCCGCCAAATCTTTTCCCCAGTGTCCGCTCCACTCTTTCCCTGCATACATCTGATCCCAGGATGCCGGATCTTCCACATCCGCATCTGTATCCATGTAGCACTCGTCCGTATGTATATGTTCTTCTTCTCTGCAAACCAGTTTTTTTTCATAACAGTCGTCTGCGTGCGTGTGGCCTTCGCCTTCTTCCTGTCCGCACAAAAAACCTTCCGGAACCGTATAGCATGCATCCGTATGCGTATGGCCAACCGATTCTTCCTGACCGCAGAGAAAACCTTCCGAAGCCGCATAACATGCATCCGTATGCGTATGGCCTTCCGAAACAGCCGCTTCCGTTCCCTCTTCGCCCGCTTCGCTTCCCGCAGATTCCTCCTGGCCGCAGACCAGCTCTTTTGGCGGACGGCACTCGTCTGTATGCGTATGGCCTTCGATTTCTTCCTGTCCGCAGTTTAGTTCTTTTTCCGGCAGGCACGCATCCGTATGCGCATGCCCCGTTCCTTCCTGTAAACTGCAGGCCAGGGCTTCTTCGTAACAGTCCCTGCCGTGTGTATGCTCCTTCCATCCGCACTGTGCTTTTCCTGTCATTGCCATCCCGTACTGCGTCAGGATGCCCATGACGCTTCCGGCTACGATAACGGCAAGCAGCAGGACCGCAATACCGACCCTTCTGCTTTTTCTGTGCCGCCTGTTCAGTTCATCCAAATACTCTTTTACAAGTTTCTGCATTTTCTTCACCTTCCTGTCGCATCCCTTTTTGCCGTTCGGCATTTATGCAAAAAACCTAACGTAAAACCCCCATGCGTTTTGCCGGCCATGCCCGAAATACCGCCCTGCCTACAATCTGCTCTTCTTCTACGCATCCGATCGACCGAATGCGGCTGTCTACAGATATCGCTCTGTTGTCTCCCAGCACGAACACCATCCCCTCCGGTACGCTGTAAGGAAATTCCAATTCGCATTTCCCCATGCTCATTTCTCCCAGATAGTCTTCCTTTCGTTTCTCGCCGTTTACAAACACATTGCCGTTTGCATCTATCTCTATTTCATCACCCCCGCCGGCTATGACCCGCTTTAAAAGCACTCTGCCGCCGTAGTAAAACCCGATCACGTCTCCTGTTTCTATTTGCTTTGTCTGACGGAGAATGATAATTTCACCGTCCGATAACGTCGGATACATGCTGTTTCCGTTGACGCGGATTAATATAAAAAGCCTCGTCGCCATCAGCGCCGTGATTGCTGCCGCCACAACAAGCGCCGCCGCGATATTCCAGAGGGTTTTTTGGAATGCATACTTTGCTTCCTCTCTGGCAAGCTCTTCCCGAAGCAGCGCAATCGGAGGGATTTCTATTTTTTCTTGTTCACAAGATTCTTCATTCGGATGATCTTTATCCATACATGCCACCCGAAACCGCTGCTGCCCGGTTATCCCTTCCGGACTGTTCTGCCGTACCCTTACTTCTGTCAAAACCGCCGGTCATCTGTCCGGGCTTCATCGTTACGATGCGTCCGGTACGGGATACGTTCTTCCCTCCCCGCATACCGTTCCTTTGTTCCAAACCGAAAGGGCGCTGCGCCGCTTCCATTTTCCGCACACTCGACAAATACTGCTCTGCCGCCCGCTGCGCTTCTTCAAAAATCGCATTCAGCCGCTGCGTTGCACCGGTAATGGATCCGGCATCCTCCAACTCGCGTTCCCGCTCCGCCTTTAAGTCTTCCAGTTCGCGTTTCAGTTCCGCAATTTTCTCGTCTTTCTGGTTTAAACGCGCATCTTTGACATCCAGCTTTTTCTTCAGACGCTCATAGCTTTCCAGCAGGCTCTCCATCTGTTCGTTTCTCTCTTCTGCTTCCAAAGAAAGACGCTCCGTCTCTTCGCACTGCATCAGAAGCATCTGCAATAATTCTCTGCGCTTTAACCTGCGCAATTCTCGTTCTGCCATATTTCCTGATCTCCGTTCTTTGTCATCCGAATCGTGTCGTTTTCTCTGTTTCCTGCCTGTTACGTCGTGTTTCCCTCTTCAGCAAGAACCTCATCAAACAATTGAATCAACTCTATACCGCTGTGAAATACGGCTTCCTGATTTTCATCCTGCCAGACCAGCCTGCCCTGCCATGTATAATGTTCCCGGAAAAGAATCTGTATGCGAAACACCGCTATCGTGTCCAAACCGCCCTGTAACGGCGGAACAAAAGGCATCGGATGTCCGGGGCATTCCTCCAGATCGAGCAGGCTTCCCAAAACCAGCACCATCTGTGAAAGGCTGTGCAATTGTTCCGTTTTATCCAGTCTTGGATGCTGCAGATAGCCGTTCATAATACCGTTGCAATAAGAAACTACCGTAACGATTGCTTCCCTGCCCCGGCAGGGTGTCATGTTCCCTGGAATCATCCCGTAATCACCGCCTTTTTTGTTATTCGCCAGGTTACTATAGCAGTCCGCTGTTAGCGGACCGTTATTTTTTCAGATTTGTTTGATCCCGTTTTTTCGTCCCGTCCGGATCAAGGACCGAAAGGCGAAAATGAATCCTGGCGCTGGAATGCCGGTATGTCTTATGAAACGCACAGGCAATCCTGCTTGTTACCATCTGCGCATGTTCTGCATTTGCCCCGGTCAGCATGACAATATAAGACCCCGCCGCTATCCTTGCCACCGGATCTCCCGTCCGCAGCCCTTCCTGCAGAATGCGCTCCAGCCGTCGGATATCCGTAGAAAACGATCCGCAGCAATCCATGCTGACAATCACCAGCGTAGATCTCTGCCCGGACCTTTCAAGATGTCTCCGCTCCAGTGCAACAATATTCTGAAACACGCCAAAACTGCAGAAAAACGCCTGTTTTGCCGGATTTTCTTCACAGACCAAACGAAAAATATCTTCTTCTTTTCCCGTCTCTTTCCGGCAGAATCCAAGCGCTAACGTATGGATTTTTTCTATTTCGTCCGTAGGAGGCAGCCCAAGCTCTTTTAACATACGCTCTTTCCATATCTGATACGTTTCTATCGCCTGTTTGGGCTGCCCCACGGCAAGAAACGCCCGCATCTGGTATGCCGTAAACTCTTCGATACTGAAATCAATCCGGCATGCCTGGCTGCAGACGCCGACGATCTCCATCCATTGTTCCCTTTCCTCCAAAAGAGGCAGCAGCAGGTTACAGGCCAGATACAGCGTACGATAATACTGCCGCAGCTCCCGCACCCATTCGCTGTCATTTCCTGCGAGAAAATCTCCTTTATAGAGAGAAACCGCCTGCCAAAGAAGTTGTGCACAGTCCCTGCCGGAATGTTTTCTTGCCTTAAAACAGGCTTGCTCAAATTCTTCCGTATCAAGTTCTATACAGATTTCCGGATCCCATGCATAGCAGCCCTGAAGCGTTTTGAGCAGTTCTTTGTGCATGGGAAACATCTTCTTTAAGAGATTTCTTATTTTATAAATCATGTTGCGGAGCACATTTGTCGGATCGCTGCTTTCATTTTCTGCCCAAAAATGATCGACGAGCTCTTCTGCGGAAATATTCCGCGAATAATTCACGACCAGATACTGCAGAACGGAGAGCGTTTTCTTCCCCGTCCCCTGCAGCAGACGGGCGGCGTTATCAAACGCTGCGTTTTTCCCTGAAGCAGGGCCATCCTCTGGCATCCCGGCACAAGAAAAGGATCCCAGCAGATGAAAACAAATACGTGTTTTTTCTTCCATGATCATTTGCCGTTTGGCTCCCCCTTTATCCCACTATTCGGAAATTTCTTTTGTTCCGTCCAACGCCCCGTCGATCAGCCGGACTAACTCCAATGCGCTTCTGAAATATTCTTTCTTCTGCTCATCCACCCAGGTAACCTCTCCCTGCCAGCTTGCATGCTGCCTGTGATATACGCGGATCAGAAAAGTCGCATCCGTTCCCCTCTGCTGCACCACATCGTCAAATGTTCCCATCGTTTCCCTGTCCTTTCTTCTGTATTCCGGTAGTTCCAACGCATTCGGTTCCTTCTGCACTGCCCCGCGGTATCTGCAGAAACTTCTGATCTTGACCGAAGCAAACGGAACCTGAATTTCATCATAAAAAATATCCATCTGCCCAAGCGCCGCAAGCAGGGACTGAAACCGAAACGGTTCTCTCATATACGTGTGGTACAATCGTCCGGACTGTCTTTCGGCTGTATAAAAGTCGATACAAAGAGCCACAATATTGGGGCATTGCAGTATCCGACGATCGACTGCATCTGCTGCGGCGTCCGGATGTTTTCGCAGACTTTCCATATGATTTTTCATCCTTTTTCCTCCATCGAACTTTCGCAGAGTGGGCAGCTCTACGAATCCGTTCTGCCGAATAATTACATGTATTTTATATAAAATCGGCCGGATTGTCAATATGAATCCTGTGGATTTTGGGAGGAAGAGACGCAGGAGCCTTTGTTACCGTAAGCGGCCGTATGAAAGAATATATTTTTTTTAGAGAGTAAACAAAATTTTACTATTACTTTCTTTCATTAGCCGTCAATATTATAGTCATAAAAAAAGGAGGAATTACAGCATGCCAAAAAGAGGAGAAAACATTTACAAACGAAAAGACGGCAGGTGGGAAGGGCGTTACATTAAAAACAGAACGCATTCGGGGAAGGCGATATACGGTTATGTGTATGCGCATTCTTATAAAGAGATTCGCCTGAAACTTCAAAACGCCGTAAAAAAAGACCATTTTACGGAAAAAAGCAAAACAGCGGCAGATATGGCAGCGTTCGGTGTGCTTGCCGAAGATTGGTTCTGCCATATCAGGCCCCTGATCAAAGAATCTACTTATATCAAATATCGAAATCTCTGGAAATCCTATATAGAGCCCAAACTTGGCGGTATGTACCTTTCCGAATTTTCGAGGCATCTTCTGGAAAACTACTGTATAGAACTTTTGACATCCGGCGGAACTCAGGGGAAAGGGCTGTCCGCAAAGACGGTATCGGATACCCTGTCCATTATCCGCAGTATTTTCCGGTTTTGTAACGGCAGAAACATGACGGTGCCCTGCAATGCCGGAGAAGTGACGGTAAGACAGACGGCAAAGGACATGCGTATTTTCAGCCCGAAGGAGCAGCAGATTCTGTGCAGCTATATTCATTCTAACTTATGTATTCAGAATATCGGTATTTTGCTCTGTTTGTTTACGGGTATCCGCGTCGGCGAGTTATGCGCCCTGAAATGGGAAGATATCTCATTTACGGAAAAAACGCTGTATATCCATCAGACGATGCAGCGGATTCAGGTGGAAACTGCAGACAGAAGTGAGGGATGCGCCAAAACCAAAATTATTGTCACTACGCCCAAAAGCAAATGTTCGATCCGCAGGATTCCGTTTTCCGAAGAACTGGCGGTATATATGCAGTCGGTACAAACATCTGCTTCCGGCTATTTTTTAACGGGAAGCGATACAAAATGGATTGAACCGCGTACGATGCAGAATCATTTTAAACGGCTGTTAAAACGCTGCCAGATTGAGGACGCCAATTACCATGTGCTCCGCCATACATTTGCGACAAGATGCGTGGAAATGGGTTTTGATGTAAAAAGTCTAAGCGAAATTCTCGGACATGCCAGCGTGGGTATTACCATGAATCGTTATGTGCACCCTTCTATGCAGTTAAAACGGGAAAACATGCAGCGGCTTTCCGCCTGTTTTATTTTAAATGCCCAGACGCAGCAGTAAATGTTTTTGCCGTCAGATCTGTGGTCAGCGCCGCCGAAAAACAGAGTAATTCTGCGCTTCGGCGGCGTTTTTACGTAGAGCTGCCCACTTCCTGTAAATTCTTTCGCCGGACAGCCGGGATCACCGGTACGCTTCTTCTGTAGCCCATATCCATTTAACCATAAAAAATTCCCCGATCGAAAATATAATAACCGGACGTAAACAAAACAAAAAAACCGCCGCACTCCTGTTCTGTCCGAACATTCATGCAGCGGCTTTGTTCCCTTATTTGATCCGATAAAACCATTTTCCCACGCGTTCCAGAGAAAATATCCCATTCACGCCGTCTCTGTAACTTAGATTTTCATTTGCAAACTCAATACAATTTCCGGCATCCCTCTCTTGCTCATCCGGCGCAAGCTTAACTCCGATCTCAATCGTTTCCTCCTCTAAAAACGCTTCCGGAATGTCAAGGCAAAACGTCTCCTTCCAGCTTTCTTTGCAGGAAATCCGATACAGTCCGGACGCGTCCGCTCTCTGAAAGACTTCCTTTCCTCCCGCCCGAATCGAAAAAAACAATTGATATCCGGGATCCGGCGGCGCATATCCCGTATTGCAGAACGAAACCGTAAACACCGCCCCTTTTTCTGCAAGGCCCGCAATCCAATACAGCCGGTTTGCGGTAAGTTCCGAAAAGAAGATCCGATACCCCAGCCGGTTTTCCAGATAACGCTTTGCTTCCATGCCCTTATAGGTTCTTTTTGACCAGGACTCAATGATCTTTTCATTGTATGTTGCATTTAAATACGTCAGATGCAGCTTCTGAAATTCCAGATCGGCATACTTCGGCTGTGTCCGTGTTCCGGGCGTCGGCATCTCGCCTCCGTTCGGCTGCCCTGACAGGCGCCGGTCTACCCATGCCAGCTCATCGCTCCGCGGATAGCCGTGAGCGTCATATGTTCCCATATCGTCATCCGTAGACAAAAGCGCGTCGTTATGAAAGCCGAGCCTGCCGGCCAGAACGTTCTCACGCTCCGCCTCCCGGATAAAGCGGGGTCTGCGCACCGCAACCTTAATGCTGGAATCCAGATACGCTTCCCACTGTTTTAAAATATACAGCCGGCTCTTTCGTTCCTCTTCTTCCCCGCCCTCTAAAAAACGGCTGGAATGCCACTCGCCGTAATCCCCGAGCATGCCGGCCTGGACCGTCAGAATCCGGTCTTTATACCTGTTCAAAACCTCTGAAATCTGCCGGATATGCCTGCCCGCCTGCTCGATCGCATCCGGCTCTGTGACCCCTTCGCAAAATCCGTACGCCGCCCTGAAAATCACAGACACTCCCGCTTCTCCTGCCGCCTCAAGCGCCGTTTCAAGCTCATCTGTCTTTTCTTTCGGCAGATCCCCTTTCGTATAATCCGCCAGATCAAACGCAAGTAAAATCAGCCGTACCTCTTCTGCCGCCGTCTGAATCCGCTTAGGATTATCGCTGTCCACCTGAATATAAAACCCCCGGCCCGGATTTCGGATCGTCCTCTTATCCTCTGTCCATGTGCGTCTCTCGGTCTCATACAGCAGCATCCAAACCAAAACCGCAAAAAAACATATCAGTAAAACCATCGCAAAAAATCCCCGCCGTTTCCATGCCTTATTCAAAATAGTCTCCCGTAAATTCCAGCAGCACGGCATTTGTCACGCCTTCCACCGCAGAAAGCGATGTGACAAACGACGTATTCTCTTCATGAATCCGCACTTCATAAGTAAGCTCCGTCGTCTCTTGAACACTCGTCTTATTTTTCAGCACTTTCTTCAGCGGTTTTAATTCCCTCAAAACCGCTTCCGAAGCTTTATTTTCATACTTTACAATCAAAAGGTACTGATGTTTTCTGTTGCGGATCTTCACGAGCAGAATATAAATGACGGCAATGCATACCGTTCCCAGAATGGAAATAAGATACAATCCCGCGCCGCAGGTGACGCCCACCGCCACCGTCCAGAAGAGGAAGCCCACGTCCAGCGGGTCCTTGACTGCGGTGCGGTAGCGCACGATGGACAGCGCGCCCACCATGCCCAGGGAGAGGACGATGTTGCTGGTGACGGCCAGGATGACCAGCGTGGTGATCATGGTCAGCGCGATCAGCGTCACGCCGAAGCTGGAGGAATACATCACGCCGGAAAAGGTCTTCTTGTAGACCAGGAAGATGAACATGCCCAGCCCGAAGGCCAGCGCCAGCGCCAGAAGCATATCCAAAAGGGAAACGGAGTTTACATTTTCCAGAAAGCTGGATTTGAAGATGTCCTGAAAGGTGGTCATGGAAAGGTCTCCTTTATGTGATATAGATTTTCAGCGGTACCGGCGTCACCCGTACCGGCGGCACACGGCGTACTTGGAGAAGGCCGCCGTCCGGCGTCCCTCCACCTGCACCGCGCCGCGGATGCGGTCGGGAAGATAGCCGTCCCATTTGACCTCCAGCACCACGGCGTCCGAGGCGGGGATGGTCACGCAGTCCGGAGCGAGAAAGTCCGTGCTTCTCAGGCCGGTGCGGATATTGGTGTCCAGGGTCACCCGGACGTTTGCGGGGGCGTAGACGTAGGCCTCCCGGGCGTACTCCACGATCACCCTGGGGCGCAGGAGCTGGGTGTTCATTTTCTGATACAGCTCCCATACCAGGTCCCGGCCAGAGGAGCGCATCCAGTCCGTGTCTCCGGACAGCAGAGCGCGGACCTCCTCCTCTGTGACGGGGGTCTGCTCCTTGGCGCACAGGCCGTTCAGCTTGCTCTTCTTCTCCAGCCGGATCAGGGAGCCGCCGCCGTAGCGGCGCAGCCGGAACTTCTCACGGCGGGCCACCCCGTCGATCTTCTCCCGGAGGGCCCGGTCTGTGGGGGTGTCAAAGTAGAGGCTGCGTATGCGGTAGGCCCCGTTTTCCCCGTGCTCGTCTGGGGCGGCCACGGCCCGGAGGCGGCTGCGCAGGGCGGGCAGGTCCCCAGGGGAGAGCTCGTGCTTCCATTCATGGCGGAATTCCATAGCGGGCGTCACCTCCTTTCCTCGCTTGCGGATAGGGAGAGTGTACCGCCCGTTGCTGAAATGACGCTGAAAAATTTGTAAACAAATCGTGCCGCTCTGTTTCCCACTGGAAAGAGCGGTTTTTCTGTGGTATACTTCCAGAGGGAAAGGGGGCGGCCATATGCGGATACTGATCGTGGAGGACGAGCGCCTGCTGGCGGAGACCGTCAAGACGCTGCTGGAGTCCCGGGGCTTTACGGCGGAGACGGCTTACGACGGGGAATCGGGGCTGGCCTACGGGGAGCTGGGGATCTACGACCTCATCATCCTGGACGTGATGCTGCCCGGACTGGACGGACGGCAGATGGTCCGGCGGCTGCGGGAGAAGCGGTGCGGTACGCCGGTGCTGATGCTGACCGCCCGGTCGGGGCTGGAGGACCGGGTGGAGGGCCTGAACGCCGGGGCGGACTACTACCTCGCCAAGCCCTTCGACGCCCGGGAGCTGCTGGCCTGCGTCAACGCCCTCCTCCGCCGCCAGGGGGGACAGGTGGACGAGCTGCGCATGGGCAATACCTCCCTGGACCTGGAGGCGGGGACCCTGAGCTGCGGCGAGGCCCAGGTGCGGCTCTCCGCCAAGGAGTTCGGCGTCATGCGCCAGCTGATGCAGGGCGGGGCGCGGCACGTGTCCAAGGAGTCCCTGCTGGAGAAGGTGTGGGGGTACGACTCCAACGCCGTGGAGAACCACGTGGAGGTCTACGTGGGCTTTCTGCGCATA
>OFFS01000813.1_pt1 | contig 16832 bp, 12 predicted proteins | sample 1521541 | NCBI WGS metagenome assembly OFFS01 (sample SAMEA3504127, study PRJEB24116) | mouse gut metagenome | biome: mouse gut; feature: mouse-associated habitat; material: faeces | place: Denmark | collected 2011 | reverse complement strand
TATGTAAATGAGGCGATTGGACTGAAATTGTAAATGTTTCCGGGGGATAGCAGGCTGTGCCGGCGAAGTTGGCATGGACCGTTTATTCCGGAGTTGGAATGTGGGGTGACGTACTTGACGATTGATGATAAGATTTCACATTTGCAGGAGGCTGCGATGGAGGAGGCAAGGGCTGAGGGCAATGGGATTATAAAGCAGCATGAGGACGCCTTGCTTGGTGTGTTTGAGCAGCATAGGGCGGAGATGCTCCGCCAGTCGGAGACGCGGGTGAAGGCAGAGCGTGTCGGCGCGCAGCAACAGCTTAATATGGCGATGTCCAAGGCGCAGCTGGAGTTGAAGCGGGAGTTAAGCAAGACGCAGAAGGAATTGAAGAAGAAGCTGTTCGAGGAAGTCAATGAAGTGGTACAGGAATATATGAAGACGGACGAGTATCCGCGCCTGCTGATCGCCTATATAGAGAAGGCGGCAAGGTTCGCGGACGGCGCGTCCATGACGATCTATATTAATCCGACGGACGAGGATAAGAAGAAATATCTGGAAGAGCATACGGGCATGACGCTGACGGTGAGCAAAGAGGACTTCGTTGGCGGCGTGCGCGCGGTGATCCATGAGAAGAATGTACTGATCGACCATGCCTTCAAGGGCGCGATCGAGAGTGAATACAGAAAGTTTGTGTTCAAGGGAGGTGTGCAGGTTGGATAATGTAACGACTGGTAAAATCTACGGAATCAACGGGCCTGTGATCTACATCAAGGGAAAGACGGAATTCAAGATGTCAGAGATGGTGTATGTAGGGGAAGAGAAGCTGGTGGGCGAAGTCATTTCCCTGGATAAGGATCTGACCACGATACAGGTATATGAGGAGACGTCAGGGCTTCGCCCCGGTGAGACCGTAGAATCTACAGGAGGGGCAGTGTCCGTGACCCTTGCGCCGGGAATCCTGAATAATATATTCGACGGGATCGAGCGTCCGTTGGAACGGATCGCCGATAATGGCGGAGCATTTATCACCAGAGGCGTCAGCGTGGATTCTCTGGATCAGGAGAAGCTGTGGGAGACACATATCACGGTGGCTGCGGGTGATCCGGTTCACGGCGGGACGGTGATCGCAGAGGTGCAGGAGACGCAGGCGATCCTTCACAAATGTATGGCGCCGCCGGATGTGGAAGGTACGGTTGTATCTGTGGTTCCGGACGGGGAGTATACGATCTCGGACGTACTGGTGACCCTGGAACTACCGGACGGCAGCAGGAAGGAGCTTACGATGACCCAGCGGTGGCCGATCCGTGTGCCAAGGCCGGTATCGCAGCGTTTCCCGGCAAGTGTGCCGCTTGTGACAGGACAGCGTATCCTTGACACGATGTTTCCTATTGCAAAGGGCGGGACAGCGGCGATCCCGGGCGGTTTCGGAACTGGAAAGACTATGACGCAGCATCAGATCGCCAAGTGGGCGGATGCGGATATTATCATATATATTGGCTGCGGTGAGCGCGGAAATGAGATGACACAGGTCCTGGAGGAATTCTCGGAGCTGGTAGACCCGAAATCCGGCAATCCGCTGATGGATAGGACGACGCTGATCGCGAACACCTCGAATATGCCGGTTGCAGCCCGTGAGGCTTCGATCTATACAGGTATTACAATTGCAGAGTATTTCCGTGACATGGGATATTCCGTGGCTCTGATGGCAGACTCTACATCCCGTTGGGCAGAGGCGCTGCGTGAGATGTCCGGACGTCTTGAGGAGATGCCTGGTGAGGAAGGTTACCCGGCATACTTAGGTTCCCGTCTTGCAGAGTTCTACGAGAGGGCAGGACGTGTAATCTCTCTTGGAAAAGAAGGAAGAGAAGGAGCGCTCTCCGTTATCGGAGCCGTTTCCCCTCCGGGCGGTGATACTTCTGAGCCGGTATCCCAGGCGACACTTCGTATCGTTAAGGTGTTCTGGGGACTTGATGCAGCGCTTGCATACAAGAGACATTTCCCGGCCATCAACTGGCTGACCTCCTACTCCCTCTATAATGACCAGATCGGCGCCTGGCTCAACAAGAACGTCTCCGAGGACTGGACTAAGCTCCTGGGCGACGCCATGAACCTCCTCCAGCTGGAAAGCGAGCTGGAAGAGATTGTGAAGCTGGTGGGCTACGATTCCCTTTCCGCCCCCGACCGCCTCTCCCTGGAGGCCGCCCGGTCCATCCGGGAGGACTACCTCCAGCAGAACGCCTTCGACGGCGTGGATACCTACACCAGCCTCCCCAAGCAGTACGGGATGCTGAAGATGGTGCTCCACTTCTACTACGAGGCCAAAACCGCCCTGGATGCCGGCGTGCCGGTGGAGAAGATCTTCGCCCTGCCGGTGCGGGAAAAGATTGCCCGTATGAAATATGTGGAAGAGGAAAACGTAAAATCTTACCTGGATGCCGCTACCGATGAACTGGAAAGCAGCATGAAAGAACTTGTGACCGGGGAGGTGTCTGCCTGATGTTAAAGGAATATCGCACCATACAGGAGGTCGCCGGCCCCCTGATGCTGGTAAAGGACGTGGAAGGCGTCGCCTACGACGAGCTGGGGGAGATCGAGCTCCCCAACGGCGAACTGCGGCGCTGCAAGGTGCTGGAGGTCAACGGCTCCACCGTGCTGGTCCAGCTGTTTGAAAGCTCCACCGGCATCAACCTGGAGCACAGCAAGGTCCGCTTCTTCGGGCGCAGCCTGGAGCTGGGCGTCTCCGAGGATATGCTGGGCCGGGTTTTCTCCGGCATGGGCGAGCCCATCGACGGCGGCCCCAAGCTCATTGCCGATAAGCGGATGGACGTCAACGGCCTGCCCATGAATCCTGCCGCCCGGGTCTATCCGGAGGAATTCATCCAGACCGGTGTTTCCGCCATCGACGGCCTGAACACCCTGGTCCGTGGACAGAAGCTGCCCATCTTCTCCGGCTCCGGTCTGCCCCACGCAAAGCTGGCGGCCCAGATTGCCCGTCAGGCCAAGGTGCTGGGCACCGATTCCAAGTTCGCCGTGGTGTTCTGCGCCATCGGTATCACCTTCGAGGAATCGGACTTCTTCATCAGCGACTTTAAGCGCACCGGCGCCATCGACCGGGCCGTGCTTTTCATCAACCTGGCCAACGACCCGGCCATCGAGCGTATCTCCACCCCCAAGATGGCCCTCACCGCCGCCGAGTACCTGGCCTTTGAGAAGGGGATGCACGTCCTTTGCATCCTCACCGACATCACCAACTACGCCGAGGCCCTGCGCGAGGTGTCCGCCGCCAAGAAGGAGGTCCCGGGCCGCCGCGGCTTCCCCGGCTACCTGTACACCAACCTGGCCACCATCTACGAGCGCGCCGGCCGCCAGCTGGGCAAGGCGGGGTCCATCACCATGATCCCCATCCTCACCATGCCCGAGGACGACAAGACCCATCCCATCCCCGACCTGACGGGCTATATCACCGAGGGGCAGATCATCCTGTCCCGCTCCCTATACCGCCAGGGCATCAATCCCCCTGTGGATGTGCTGCCCTCCCTGTCCCGTCTGAAGGATAAGGGCATTGGCGTGGGCAAGACCCGAGAGGACCATGCCAACACCATGAACCAGCTGTTTGCGGCCTACTCCACCGGCAAGGACAACAAGGAGCTCATGTCCATTCTGGGCGAGGCGGCCCTGACCCCCACCGACCTGCTTTATGCCAAGTTCGCCGACGAGTTCGAGCGGCGCTACGTCAACCAGGGCTATGAGGAGAACCGGTCCATTGAGGAGACGCTGAACCTGGGCTGGGAGTTGCTGTCCATCCTGCCCACGGCGGAGCTCAAACGCATCAAACAGGAGTATATTGATAAGTATCTGCCCAAAAAAGAGCAGTAAGGAGGGGGAAACATGGCAAACACCGTGGTAAACCCCACCCGAATGGAACTCACCCGCCTGAAGGGCAAGCTGAAAACCGCCCAGCGCGGCCACAAGCTGCTGAAAGACAAGCGGGATGAGCTGATGAAGCAGTTCTTAGACACCGTGCGGGAGCTTCGCGCCCTACGCTCTCAGGTGGAGCAGGACCTGCTGCGGGTGCACAGCTCCTTCACCGTGGCCTCCGCACTGATGAGCGCCCAGGCCATGGAGCAGGCGCTGATGTATCCCAAGCAGTCCGTAGAGCTCACTATGAGCTTCCAGAATATCATGTCCGTCAACGTGCCTGTCTACCACTATCAGACCCGCACCGACGACACTGGTGACATCTTCCCCTACGGCTTTGCCGCCACCAGCGGCGAGCTGGACGGAGCGGTGGCCGCCTTGGGCGAGGTGTTCCAGAATATGCTCAAGCTGGCTCAGACCGAAAAGGCCGCCCAGCTCATGGCGGAGGAGATCGAGAAAACCCGGCGGCGCGTCAACGCCCTGGAGTACGTGGTCATCCCCAACACCCAGGAGAACATCCGGTATATCACCATGAAGCTGGATGAAAATGACCGCTCCACCACCACCCGGCTGATGAAGGTCAAGGATATGCTTCTGGCTGAGGCCCAGGAGGAGCGCCGGGCCGCCAACGATAAGGCAATTCAGTCCTTTGGCGGCAATCCGGGCGATACCGCGCAGATCTGAGCGTTCCACTCAAAACCAACGCATTAAGCCCTCCCGGCAGTTCGCCGGGAGGGCTTTTGCCTGTTTTCCAATCCGTCAGGCCCCTCGGGTCAATTTCGCATCAGCGAACTACTTTCCCGATTTGGAGCCGTTATCTTTTGATTTACCGCAAGACAGCTAATCAAAATGGCGGCGTAATAGGAAAAAAGCAGGACCGTCGTAATGTCCATTTGCTTTTCTCGCTGCGTAAAATAGACCAGTGTAAACAGGACCTCAAACAAAATCGAACTAAGACCGGTGAGGATTGCGATCCAGCGCATTTGCAGCTGTGTCCTTTTGATAGAATCCTTTTGGGGGTCAAATCCCGCCAGCATATTATAGCGACCGCTCTTGAGCATCACCGTAAAGGTAACATAGATCATTGCTGTGGCAAAAGCGCACGTCACAGGGAGAAACACGGCGGCAGCGATATTTACCAGGCCGCATATACCGAGGGTCAGGTGGACTACAGCCAGCAGGATACTGACGATCAAGAATATGGGACTAATCTTAATATCCGCCTCCGTTCCTTTCCCCTCCGAGCCGTCTATGAGATCGGAGACCGAAACATCAAGCGCTTCTGCAATCCGCTCAATCGAACTAATATCCGGTTCGCTCAGGTCCCTCTCCCAGCTCGAAACGGCCTGTCTTGAAACGCTCAGCTGTTCTGCCAGCGCGCTCTGGGACAACCCGGCGTTATTGCGTATAGCCGACAAATTAGCGCCAAAGGAATTTTTCATTTCCATTTTTCCTCTCCCCTAACTTGTACCCATTCTATCCGGTTCTCCCAGAAAAAACAAGAAAGGGATCGTTGCATGGGCCGCAATCGTTTGTTGCTACTGCAATCCCCTGTGAAAAATGTGGCTACCGATTCTGGGTTGTCCTAAATCATATGAAAAGCGTCCCTTCCGTGGCAGGAGGGACGCTTTTTTGCGTAAAACCATAGACTGGGACAGCAAAATGGAAAGGAGTTTTCCAGATGAAGCTGTCCCAGCTGCTGTCCGCCATCGGCGCAAACTGTACCCAGGATGCGGACATTACCGCCCCGACCTGCGACTCCCGGGAGGTGATGCCGGGAGCGCTGTTCGTGGCCATGGAGGGGGCCAAAGCCGACGGTCGCACCTATCTGTCCGACGCTCTGGCCCGGGGCGCCGCGGCGGTAGTTTGCCGCCCACCTCTGCCTTCCGGCGTCTCCGGCGCCGCCGTAGACGACCCTCGAGCCGCCTTAGCATCTTTGGCCGCGGAATTTTATGGACATCCCGCCCGGAAGCTCTCCCTCATCGCCGTCACCGGAACCAAGGGCAAGACCACCACCGCCCATATGCTCCGGGACATCCTCTCCGCCGCTGGATACCAAACCGGCATGACCGGCACCCTGGGCGCATACATCGGCCGCACACCCCTGGCCAGCTGTCCCAACACCACCCCGGAACCCATCGCCCTCCACCGCACGCTGCGGCAGCTGGTGGATGCGGGATGCTCCCACGTAGTGATGGAGGTCTCCTCCCAGGCCATGAAACTACACCGGACGGACGGCCTCACCTTCGCCGCCGCCCTATTCCTCAACCTCACTCCAGACCACATCGGCGAAGCGGAGCACGCCGACTTTGCCGAGTACCGCGCCTGCAAGGCCGCCCTGTTCCGCCAGTGCCGCTTGGCGGTGGGCAATGGCGACGACACCAGCTGGCCCGCCATGGCCGCCCAGGTTCCGTCCGGAGTTCCCGTCCTCACGTTCGGCTTCGGCCCGCAGTCCCAGGTGCAGGGGACGCTCCTCCCATCTCAGCCAGACGCCCCCCCATTGTCTGTGCGCCTGTCCGCGGACGGCGCGCCCCCCTACCGCATCCCCCTGCCGGGCTCGTTCAATGCCGCCGACGCGCTGGCCGCCATCGCTCTGAGCCGCGCCCTGGGCCTCAATGACGGCGCAATCCGCGCCGGGCTGGCCCACGTCTGCGTCCCAGGCCGCACCCAGCGCTACCCCGCCCCCGCCCCCTACACCATTCTCATTGACTACGCCCACAACGGCGACAGCTTCCGCGCCCTGCTGTCCGAGCTGCGGCTCCACTGCGCCGGAAACATCATCCTGGTTTTTGGCGCCGGCGGCGACCGCCCCAGGCTTCGCCGCATCGACATGGGCCGCGCCGCCGCCCAGTGGGCTGACTACGCCATCCTCACCGCCGACAACCCCCGCAGCGAGCGCGTGGAGGACATCTGCGCGGACATCGCTGCGGCCATCGGCTCCGACATCCCCTGGGAGATTGTCCCCGACCGGGGAGCGGCCATCCGCCGCGCCCTGGAGCTGGCCCAGCCAGGGGACATCGCCGCCCTGCTGGGCAAGGGCCACGAAACCTACATCGAGGAAAACGGCGTGCGACGCCCCTTTTCCGAGTGGAAAGTTTTAGACGAATACTTCCGACAATGACCGTGTTGTCAACGCTCCGATTGGCACACGATGGCTCAGCGCTTCTCCTATAAAAACAGGCCCCCCGGATTGCTCCGGGGGGCCTGTTTATTTTGTGCCTTATCTTACAACTTCAATCAGTCTTAGTTGTAGATGGGGGCCTCGTCCACATGGACCACGTAAATCAGATTCACGTTGGAACCAGTGTTGGTGATGGACACCTTGACATCGTAGCCAACAGAGATGGCGTAGAACAGCTCGGCCACGTTGGTGATCTCGTTGTGAGCATCGTGGTCAGCGCCGCAGCCGCCGGCAGAATGCATGGTGCTCTTCTTGGTCAGGTCGATCACGGTGGCGTTCTTCACGCCGTACACGGTCTCGCTGCCAGCGTCGCCGATGCGACCGGTAGAGGTCTCATTGGTGGCGAAGTAGTCGATGTCCTGGTTCTCCCAGCAGGTAGCGCCAGTGGTATACGCGCCGTCAGTCACAGCCACCAGGTCGTACACGTCGATGCCGTTCACGGTGGTGTTCTTCTTCAGGACGTAGAAGGTGTCAGCGTCGGGCTGAGAGGTCAGGAATACGTTGCTCTTGGTGGCGCCCTGCCACAGCTCGTACTGAGCATAGCCGGTGGTATCGCCAGCGATGGTCAGGCCGGTGGCGCTGTTGTCATGGGCATAGTACAGGGTGGTGGTGCTGTTGCGCTCCACGGCCTTCTCGTACACGAACACCTTGGTGATCATGGCGTTCTGCTCATAGCGGTCGCCCACACTGTGGTAGGTGTCGATGTTGGTCATGTAGCACACATCGTAGGTATCAGTGTTGGCATCAAGGGGATTATCATCATAACCGCCATCGATGGTGACCTCAGTGGCGCCGTCCAGGAAAGCGGTCATGCCGTTGTAGGTCTTCACGTTCAGGCTGGAAGTACCGGTGCCAGACACCACATAGAACACGGTGTTGTTGGTGATCAGCCGCTCGCCCACGCCAGCGCCGGCGTCAGAGACATCCTTGAAGCCGCGGGCAGCGTCAGCGCTGGTATAGGTCCAGTCAACAGTCTTGTCCAGAGTGTTGGCATAGGGCTTGAAGCCATCGCCGTCCACGCCAGTCTCGTCATTAACGTACCACTTACCATCGGCAGTGATCCAGCCGCCACGGTACACGCCGTTAGCAACCTGGTTACCGTCAGCGGTGTTGCCGTAGTCGCGGCGGGCGATCTCAATGTCATTGAAGCGGCTGCCGGTCATGGGAGTAAACACGGCCTCAGCACCCATGCGCAGCTGAGTCAGAGCGTGGTCAACGATCTTCTGACCATTCTCGTCCACGCCGTAGACCAGGTACTTCAGGTCAGCGGAACCAACGTTGCCATAGGAGTGGTCAGCGAAGGTGCCATAGATGAACTTGTAGCCGGGGTCAGAGGACAGGCCCAGGTAACGGCCCCACTGGTCCACCACGAAATTGTAGTTAATGCCAGCGTTGATGGTAGCGGAGTTAGCGGGAGTGAAGCCCACGTCGGCGCGAATCACATCGCACAGATAGGACTTCTTCAGGGTCTGGCCATTGGACAGAGTCACGGTGCCCTCAGCGTCAATGGTGCTGACGGTGCCGCTGGGACCCTGCTGGACAGCGATGGTCTCATAGAAGGAGGCCAGCTCGCGGTCGGGAGCAGTGCCATCGGACTTCAGGACAGTGCCGTCCACGACCCAAGAGGTCACGTCGGTGCCCAGAGTGCGCACGGAGTCGGGAGTCAGGTGGCTGACCAGGATCTCCACGCCCCTACGGCCAGCCGCGGGGCCGCCGTGCTCGCCGTTGGCGAGAACGATACGCTCAGCGGTGTGAGTGGTGTTGGTGTCCCAAATCTTGGCCACCTCGGCATCCAGAGAGATGATAACATCCAGCTTGCCGTTGGCGCTGTTGGAGATGAGGGACCACAGGTGAATGTCGTCGCTCTCCACATCGGTCTTGGCAGTCTCAGAACCGTCAGCATAAGCAGTGCCGTTCAGGGGGCCCATGCGGTCGTACTTATCGCTGCCGAAGATGGCGTCGATGTTGTCGACGTTGAAGCCCTCGCCCTTGGCCACGGTGTAAACACCGGTGCCGGCAGCGCCCAGATCGTCAGTGCCCTGAGTGTGCACGATGGCGGTCTTGGTGGCCTTGTCGAACCAAGCGTAGGTGTGGAACTTGCCAGCGCCGCCGCTGTTGGTGTTGGCGTTAAACCAAACCTTGTTGGCGTGGCCGAACTGGCTCAGGGGAGTGGTGTGGTCAAAGTTGCGAACCACGCTGCCCACGTTGCCGGCCACACCGCCAGCGACGTTGGGGGCCACAGCGGTAATGCTGTCATAGCTGTAGCTCTCGTTGGTGATGTTCTGATAGGAGTAGGTCCGGCCATCGGTATTAGTAGCAACGCCCAGCTTGGTGGCGGACTCGCCGGTGGCCTGGTTGCCCACGACAACACCGTAATCCCAAGTCAGGCCGAAGTTGGTCCAGCCCAGGGAGCTGGTGGCGTAGTTCAGGCCAGCGGTCACGTTGCCGGTCTGATAGCCGAAAGCGGGGGTGTACACCACGGTGGGGGCGATAGCGGCCTGGAACAGAATCTCGGCCACAGTATCGCGGCGGGCGGCGGCGTTCAGGTGGCCGGCGCCGTAGTTGGTGGTGTTCACGTTGACCAGCAGGCCGGAGGTGTTGGCGGTCTGACCCACGCGGATCTGCCAGCCACCGCCGGTGAACTCGTCGTTGGCGTCATAGCCCATGGCGCGCAGCACCATGGCCAGAGCCTCGTAACCGGTGACCTCACCGTAGGGGTTGAACTGGGTGCGCTCAGTATTGCTGCCCTTGATGATCTCGGCGTTCCACAGGTAGCCGACATAGCCGGCGAACCAGTCGGTGGGGTTCACGTCGGAGAAGGGAGCAACATGGGTGTACAGGTTGGCCTGAGTATCGTTCACATCGCCAGTCACCAGGCGGTAGACGATAGCAGCGACCTCGCTGCGCTTGATGTTGGCGGAGGGACGGAAGTCCTTCGTGCCCGCATCACCCTTGAAGATCTTCATGCCGGTCACGACGTCGACGCCTTCCTTGAAGGCCTCGGTCACGCCGCTCTCGTCATTGAAGGGCCCCTCGACGCTCTTGGCGTTGGCGGTAATGACCAGGGAGAAGGCCATCATCATCGCCAGAACCAGCGCGAGAAACTTCTTCAGATTTCTCATAGAATTGTTTCCTCCTTTTAATATTTTGCCGAAAAACTGAAACTTTTCATTTTAGATGGGAGGAACAGGATATGTCATCCTCTCATCTGCGAAAAGCGCCGTCCTTCAGGCTGAGGTCATTATAGCGCAGCACCCACGGAAAAGTCAATGGGTCAAGCCCAAGTGTAACACAACTGTAACAAAGGGAAAAAGTTGCCCAAACGTATGTAAAAAGTCCATTTTCTGCCCTCTGGGCAACCTTTGCGATATAGTTTAATGTATCGCTGTCGGGCGGGGGGGTGCGGCGGCCTCTGTTGTGTTACGGGATAAGATATCCTATCATATCGCCGCAAAAAATGCAATGCTTTCGGGCTTTCTTTCGATTTTTCCAAACTTTTTGCCAACAAATAGGATGACATATCCCATTTCATTCAATCGGTGCAAAAAGTGTCGAAATTCCGGCAAAATATTAAAAGGAGGAAACAATCCTATGAGAAATCTGAAGAAGTTTCTCGCGCTGGTTCTGGCGATGATGATGGCCCTCTCCATGGTCGCCACCGCGAACGCCGCCAGTTGGAACAGCGCCGGGGGACCCTTCGATGACAGCAAAGACGTCACTCCCGTCTTCGACGAGGGCGTCAGCGTTGTCACCGGCATGAAAATCTTTGAGGGTGACGACAATGGCGACTTCCGTCCCAGCGCCTACATCACCCGCGCCGAGGCGGCGGCCGTTGTCTACCGTCTCGCCACCGGCGACGTGAAGAATGCAGAGGGTAAAGACGGCTCCGCTCTGTGGACCAACGTTGCTCCCTTCTATGACGTGACCCCCGACAAGTGGTACGCGGGCTACGTCGGCTACCTGTGGAACGCCGAGATCATCAAGGGCGCCAACGCTGAGCGCACTGCGTTCAACCCCACCGATGAGGTGACTGGTTACGAGGTCCTGGCCATGGTGCTGCGCGCCATGGGCTATGACGCCAACGACGAGTTCACTGGCGGTGGCTGGCAGATTCGCGTGGGCCAGACCGCCAATGACCGCCACCTGCTGACCAACGTGAACACCACCACCTATGGCTCCGGCCACCTGAATGCTCCCGCCCGCCGTGATACCATCGCGGAGATCGTTTTCCAGGCTGCCACCAAATCCACCGTAGTCTATACCCCTGCCTACGGCTACCAGACCACCAATATGGCAAACGCCAATGGCACCGTAGACAACACCTCTCTGGGCCTTGCTAACTTCGGCCTGACTTGGGATCACGGTGTTGTCGTGGGCAACCAGGACACCGGCGAATCCGTCACCAAGATGGGTATTGCCACCGTGCTGGGTAGGGATGGCACCTATTCCGCCAATGAAATTACCAACGACAGCTACAACTACGCCGGTATCTCCGTTTCTGACCGCACCAACAACAAGACCAATGCGAATCACGCTGATTATGTCACCAACTTCCCCAACGGCACCAATACCGTCGGCAGCGTGACCTACAGCTTTGATCATGACACTCCGCTGACTCAGTTCGGCCACGCCAACAAGGTTTGGTATGACTGCAACACCAACAGCGGCGGCGCGGGCAAGTACCACACCTACGCCTGGTTCGACGAGGCCACTGAGGCCAAGACCGTCTACACCCGGGACGATGTGGCCGCTGGCGACCTGAACAACGCCAACAGCCGCCTGGTTGAGGTCGCCAAGGCCGCGGGCTTTACCATCCGCACCACCACTGACGGCACCAACCTGATCGCTTTCGGCAGCGACAAGTATGACCGTATGGCTCCGCTGTTCGGCGCTGCCGGCAGCAATGATGAGCGGATTGAAACTGCGGGCGACAAGGGCGACGTGGAGAGCCCCAACATCCATATGTACACCCTGATCTCCAACAGCCCCAATAAGGCTCTGGATGTCATCATCTCTCTGGACGCGGAAGTGGCCAAGATTTATGACACCAACACCACCCACACCGACCCGCGCATCGTTCTGTACGAGGCCACTCTGGGCGGCGACACCCCCCGCAGCCCCTCCAGCAACAAGGGCGAGGTGAAGGTTGGCAATCTGACGAAGGATTCCGTGCAGACTCTGGGTGTCAATGTTGAGGCTTGGGTTGTGGACGGCACTGCTACCGTCAATCCTGTTCCCGACCGCGACCTCAACTCCCACTATCGGACCATCGCCGTGAAGTCCGGTCCCAGCGGCCTGGTGAGCACCATTGACAACACCACCGGCACCATTTATCTGGCCGATGGCATCAAGCTGGAGAAGTCCTACCTGTACGACGTGGTTAAGGGCGGCTGCATTCCTCAGGATCCCATCAGCGCTGGCGTGAGCTACAGCTTCGTGGTGGACCAGTGGGGCCGTTACCTGGGCCTGGATACCGATCCCGGCTACACCTTCATCTACGGCACCTTCGCTGACCACTCCTATGGCGACGTTGGTTCCGCCGACCTGAAGTACGTGGTGACCGGCGTTGACGACAACGGCCAGCGCATCACCAACCACCCTCTGACCCAGATGTATAAGACCGCTGACGACACTGAGTTCAAGGCTCTGGACGGCACTGTCTACAACACCATCGAGATCGCCCGCCGCGACTACGGCAACACTATTGATGGCAACCAGGTCGCTCCCGGCGTGTACCGTGGCGGCGTCATCACCACCGACGGCAAGTGGCTGGTAAACAGCGACGACGCCAACGGCACCGGCTATCCCGGCATCTACAACATCGCTGACAAGGCCGGCCGCGACTGGAAGTTCAGCGCTGCCGACGTGGCCAACGGCTTTAAGGATGTGTCCACTGATCCCACTCAGGGCCAGCTGCTGCTGACTCCCAACACTGAGTTCTACGTGGTGTCCGGCACCGGTACCACCACTCAGACCGTGAAGAAGTATGTGGGCATGAAGGACTTCCTGGACAATGCGTCTGAGGTCTCCATCGACGTGAACTATCAGGACCTGGACAGCGACGGCAACACGATCACCAAGGATGGCGACTGGACCTACGACGTGGCCTACATGACCGACGTTGACACCTATCACAGCGTGGGCGACCGCTACGAACAGAACGCCATGGTTACTAAGGTGTTCGTGTACGAGGAGGCCGTGAACCGCGTGAACAACGCGACCCTGTTCTACGCCCACAGCAGCGAGCCCACCACCCTGAAGATCGCCGGCTACGAGAGCGACTATGACCAGTTCGAGTTCTGGCAGGGCAACAACAAGGTGAACTACTTCATCGACAACAGCATTACCATCAATCCCGATAAGTTCTACACCCTGGTGAAGACCGGCACCAAGAACGGCGTGGACGTGTACGCTGCCACTGAGGTGACCAAGCTCACCAGTCCCGCCATTGATAACAACCGCGCTCCTGTTGGTGAGCTGCCCGGCAACTGCTGGACGCAGAAGGACTTCGAGTACTTCGCCACCAACAATACCTCCACCGCGCGTATCGGCGGCGCTGGCGAGAACAACGTCTACCGCGTGGACAACGCCACTGTGGTTGACCTGACTGTTCTGGCCCGCCACGATGCCGGCGAGGCGGCTACTCACTCCGCTCACAACGAGATCAAGACTGTGAAGGACCTGTTCTACGCCACCTCCGTTGGCTACGATGTGGAAGTGTCCATCGTGAACGACGGTGTGAACACCAGCCTGATCTACGTGATCGGCATTGTGAAGCCCACCGTGTAATCCAACCCAAAGCAAACATAAAACAACCCCCCGGAGCAATCCGGGGGGTTTGTTTTATAGCCGTCGTGAGCAGCGCTCAGATGAAGGCGATATAGGGGTGAGACCCCGTCTTCAACGGGTTGGATGTGTTGGGAAGATAGAACCCTCCGGTGACAATCCTGGCAATGTTGGAGGTGTCCTCCCCGCTGGGTATGACCACCATGGTGTTGGCCTGGTCTCCGATGATGACGCATTTTGGGGTAAAGCCCACGTAAATGGTCTGCTCCATGCCGCCTATGCCCTTATAGCTGCCCACCGCAAAGCGGTGCTGCTCCAGCTTGGCCACCCGTGCGGCCAGGGCGGCGGTCTGGGCGTCTCCGTCGTCGCTCCGGCCGGACAGGCCATCCAGGGCCTGCTCCACGGCCTCCATGTTTTGGTTGAGCGGGTCCGGCGAAAAGGTGTCCGACGGCTCCACCAGGTTGAATTGATACTTTTCTGTCTTCTGCACTGCGCATCCCTCCTCACAGCGGCACGGACGCAGTTTTTCCGTTGCCCATCCCCGTGCAAAACAAAAAAACAGCGCCTCCGCGCAAAGCGGAAGCGCTGTTCTCGTGTTTGGATTACACCAGCTGGATGATCGCCATCTCGGCGGCATCGCCCCGGCGGGGACCCATTTTCAGCACGCGGGTGTAACCGCCGTTGCGGTCGGCGTACTTGGGGGCAATCTCGTGGAACAGCTTGTTAGCCACGTCCTCCTTGGTGATATAGGCCAGGGCCTGACGGTAAGCGGCCAGGTCGTTCTTCTTACCCAGGGTGATCATCTTCTCAGCAATGGGCGCAACCTCCTTCGCGCGGGCGTAGGTGGTCTTAATCTGTCCATTTTCCAGCAGATAGGTGGTCATGGCGCGCAGCATGGCGCGGCGCTGGTCGCTGGGACGACCCAGCTTACGGTTCATAGCCATTTGAAACACTCCTTCGACCTCGCGTAGCGAAGTCTGTTAAATTCGTTCTGGCGCCCTTACGGGACACAGTTGTGTGCACAAACAGGAACGTTACATACTTTTGCGCCGCCTCTCCCCCGCGAAATCCGCTCCGTTAGGCTTTCGTGGGGGCTCTAAAACAGCGCAAAGCGCTGTTTTAGAGGTTTTCATCATTGGCCAGGGACAGCCCCATCATGGCCAGCTTGTTGATGACTTCCTCCAGAGACTTGCGGCCCAGGTTACGCACCTTCATCATCTCGTCCTCGGTCTTGGAGATCAGGTCCTCCACGGTGTTGATATTGGCCCGCTTCAGACAGTTGAAGGAACGCACAGACAGGTCCAGCTCCTCAATGGTCAGCTCCAGCACCTTGTCGCGCTGGGCCTCCGCTTTCTCCACCACGGTGGACTTGGAGCCCATAGTCTCAGACAGGTCGGTGAACAGGGTAAAATGATCCACCAAAATCCGGGCGCCCAGAGATACGGCGTCCCGGGCAGAAATCGTGCCGTTGGTCCAGACCTCCAGGGTCAGCTTATCATAATCGGTGGCATCGCCCACGCGGGTGTTCTCCACGAAGTAGTTCACCTTGCGCACGGGGGTGTACACCGAGTCCACGGGAATGACGCCGATGATGGTCTGGGCGGGCTTGTTCCGGTCTGCGGTGACATAGCCGCGCCCTTGGGAGAGGGTCAGCTCCATATTCAGCGTGGCGTCCGGGCCCAGGGTGGCGATGGGGTGGTCGGGATTGAGAATCTCCACATCGCTGTCGGTCTTGATGTCGCCTGCGGTGACAACGCCTTCACCCGCAGCTTCGATGTAGACCGTTTTGCTCCCCTCGCTGTACAGCTTGGCGATGATGCCCTTGATATTGAGTACGATCTCCGTCACGTCCTCTTTAATCCCGGGGATGACGGAAAACTCATGCTGCACGCCGGCGATTTTAATGGTGGTAACCGCCGTGCCGGGCAGAGAGGACAGCAGGATCCGGCGCAGGGAGTTGCCGATGGTGGTGCCATAGCCCCGCTCCAGCGGCTCAACCACGTACTTCCCGTAGGACTCGTCGCCTACATTCTCGTTGCATTCGATACGCGGCTTCTGGATTTCTACCATAGTCGTGTGTTACCCTCCTTTTACTGTGGCGTGTGTTGCCGGGAATCGCTCGGTAGGGTCGTTGTACGGCGGGGTGCCCGCCGCCCCGAAGAACGGCGGGAAGCCCCGGAATACCGACAAATTAACGGCATTACTTGGAGTACAACTCCACGATGAGGTTAACAGCAACTTCGAAGTCGATATCGTCACGGGCGGGCATGGCAACCACCTTGCCCTCCAGCGGCGCGTTTTTGGTCTTCTCCAGCCACTTGGGGGCGGCCACAAAACGGTCGTCTTCCACCAGCTTCTTGAACTTGGCGGAGGAGCGGCTCTTGTCACACACGGCGACGACCTCACCAGGCTTCACCAGGTAAGAAGGGATATTTACCCGCTTGCCGTTGACGGTGAAATGGCCGTGGTTGACCAGCTGGCGGGCCTCGCGGCGGGTGGCGGCCAGGCCCAGACGGAACACCACGTTGTCCAGTCTTCTCTCCAGAAGGATCATCAGGTTCTCACCTGTCATACCTTCCTGCTGTTTTGCTTTTTCGAAATAATTTCTGAACGGCTTCTCTAATACGCCGTAGATGAATTTTGCTTTCTGCTTCTCCCTCATCTGAAGGCCATACTCACTCATCTTTTTGTTTGCTTTCAAATTCTGCTTTTTGGATTTCTTATCAATACCCAGAAAGATGGGATCCAGATTCAGGGATCTGCATCTTTTCAACACGGGAACTCTATCTCTAGCCATTCTCTACACCTCCTGATGGTTATACTCTTCTGCGTTTGGGCGGTCTGCAGCCGTTGTGAGGAACAGGCGTCACATCTCTGATGAGTGTTACGTCCAGACCAGCCGCCTGCAATGCGCGGATTGCGGCTTCGCGTCCCGAACCGGGGCCTTTTACGAAAACCTCGATTG
>OFFS01000805.1_pt1 | contig 17017 bp, 26 predicted proteins | sample 1521541 | NCBI WGS metagenome assembly OFFS01 (sample SAMEA3504127, study PRJEB24116) | mouse gut metagenome | biome: mouse gut; feature: mouse-associated habitat; material: faeces | place: Denmark | collected 2011 | reverse complement strand
TGTCCGTAATCCCCACATACGCCATAAAGGTTTTTTTGCTCATGCACCACTTAGCGCCGTTCTCATAAGCCAGCGGTAACGCCGCCTCTGCCGCAATCAAATCATTGTAGGACGGTGCGGCGCTCTCCACTTTCTGCCCCTCTGCGGGCGTTTCCGCTAAAATGCCTTTCGGTTTCCCGCTGCCGTCGCCGTCAATGATAGCCTGCTCTAACGCCTTTGTCATAGCCTCTACAATGTTGTTGATAAGCAGGCTCTCAAAAGCGCTGATAGCCATTGTGTCAACTTCCAGAGATACGGCTACTGCGCAGCGCAGCTTATGGTATGCAAAGGTAATCATGCCGTCTTTCTTGATGTCCTTATTCTGCTTGTCGCTGCCCTTGCCCTCATTTACCCATGTTGCCGTAGGCTTTACTGTGGATACTGGGATAGATACGCCGCCCTTGTACGCCGTTCTGGTTACAAGCGCTAAAATCATGCCCGTGCTTTCCAGCTTTTCTACAATCTGGTTAAGCACCGTTGTAGGGATAACCGCCCCTACGTCTGTAGTCTTGCTTACTGCGTCGGCTCTGTACTCTGTGGGTATCTCTGTGCCACGGCATACATACTGCATGAACGCCTTGCGGTATTCCATTCTGCCGTACTTGTCGCCGTCGTCCTGCCCCTCGCCTGCTGCCCCTGCAAAGTTTCTAAGCACCGTGGGCGCTGCGCCGTTCCCGTCGCCGCCCTCGTCGCCTACGGTTTCGCCTGCCGCAATTCTGGCAAGTAAGCTGGTGCGCCGTTCAGCTGCCGCAATAATCGCCGCCCGCTCTTCCTGCAAAGCCGTTACCTCGCTTTCCAGCGCCGCTATTTCCTCGTCTTTCAGTTCTGCCGCCCTTGTGGTTAATTCCCCTCTAATCTGGGCTAATCTGGTTTCGATTTCCTTTAATCTCATTGTCCGTGTTCTCCTTTTCTTTGTTTGATTTTCTTATAAGCTCGCCCTAATCTTTAGTAAGTTTATACGCCTCTGTAGCAACTCCTGCCGCTCCTGCTCATAACTCCTATCAGCAAAAGCACGGGCGCTTATTTCCGTACCGCTGTTTGCTGGTATGCTAACCGCTGATACGTCATAAACCTTTTTAATTCTTATGATAGTCCTTGTGTGCGTCTGTCTGTCGTAGCTTTCCTCTGCCACCGTAAAGCCCCATGACATTTTGTTTATCATGCCTGCCTCTATGTCTTGGTATAGCCCACGTGCTAAGTCCGTCCTGCCTAAATCGGCGGCAACTAAAAGCCCCTTGTGGTCTGGGACTAAGATAAGCGTTTTATTTGACTGGCGGGCAAATACCCTGCCCGCATGGTCGTACTGCATGATAACGTCGCCCATGTCTGCGCCGTCCAGTGCGTGTGCGTCTATTCTTTCGTAAATCTTTGTGCCGTCCTCAAACTCATATAACAGATACGGCGTATCAAACGTGGTAGCGTACCCCTCTACGTAATAATCCGTCTGTATCCGCTTTGCGGCAGCCCCAACAGTCAGAGGCGCAGCCAGCGCCCTATATTCCCGTTCTTTCTTAATCGGCATCTTTTACACCCTCTTTCTTTCCGCTGCCGTCCTGCGGCGGTTCTGGCGGCTCTGGCGGCGTTTCCTGCTGCTGTCCGTCCTTTGCTGGCTCTGCTGCCTGCTGCCCCGCCTGCGGCGCTTGCTGTATGATTATCTGCGGCTTTTCCCTGCTGTTCTTCAGCTCGCTTATCTCCGTGTATTCCTTGCGGATATAATACTTGTCGCCGCCCTCTACGTGTGGCATATTCCAAATATCCATAACGCCGTCACGGTTTAATAATGCACGGTCAAAAAGCTGCGTGCTTACTTGCAGCTTTGTTGCGTTGCTGGCATATTGCAGGCGGTTAGCGGAAAACATGATAGCATTACCGCACGCCCTCTCACGCTCCGTAAAGCTCATGTTTGACATTACAAGCGATAGCTGTATTGCAAACGGTTCTATTTTCCCCTCATAGTAGGCGTTCCACGTTTCCTCATTGAATTTGTTTTGCAGAATATCCATGTTTGTACCAAAGTGCGTGCATACATTCTCTTGTATGTTCTGCATCTGCAAGGCGTTTGGCGTGTACGGCTTGCTTTCCACCTGCTTAAGCTCGCTGAATTTGTTGTCATAAATAATCATGCCGCTGTCATTCTCTGCGCTTAAGTTTTCCTCGGTAAACCTCTGCCGCTCTTTCTTTATGTCCTCTGGTTTCAGCATATTTGCCACCTTTGCCAGAAAACGGATATTTGCAGAATTTTTGACGGCGTTTATAATGCCCTCATTCTGCGTATGTATCAGCTGCATTGTCGGCTTAAGCGTGCGGTTATCCTCTCCGAAAAGGTCGTCTGTATATTCAAAGTCCGTCATAATCCCCACACGCTCAAACTCGATAGCGCCGTGTTCCCCGTTCCCAAAAAGATACCGTAAGTACACTTGCCCTGCTGCCTCTACTACCTCGCAGCGCTGCGCCCGCAGGGGATACCAGCCAATAAGTGTGCCGTATCTGTCCTCTACTGGCACAATAAAAGCGGTGTGTTCCACCGCTACATAGGTTGCCACCCGCTTAATAAATTTTGTCGTATCCATGAAATAATTAGGCTTTTGCTGTAGCGTCTTTTCCAGCCGCTTTAGTGCGCTGCCCTCTATCTCTGGCTTTAGCTTGCTGCAATGCGTGGCAAAGCTGTTTACTGCCGTTCTGGTCAAGTCCATTTCATATACGCCGCCGCTGTAGCTGGTAAACGTCGGGCTGTACCCGTTCAGCATCTTAAAATAGCTGTCAATATAGCGCAGCTCTTTACCATGAAAAAGATAGTCTAAGAATTTGATACCGTCCACTCTCCTTTCTATGCGGCGTTTTTAAGCAGCTCGCCGCACTCTTCCCAGTATTTCTGCCGTACCGTCATAGCGTCTATGACGGATACAAAGCCGTCGATATGCGCCCGCTGCTCTATCTTTATCGGTCTGAATTTCCTTGTTTCCATGTTGTGCTTAAGCGCAACATTCAAGAAATGTGTCTTTAGTAAATTGTTGTCTGCAATCTTGAAATTGCCGTCCTTTATGATACCCTCAAACTCCCGTATGACTGGCGTTAAGTTCTCCCCTTGATGCACGTCGTCTGTCTGGAAACCGTAGTCTTTCAATTCCTCAATCAGATATTTTGCCATGTATCGGTCATACCCTATTTTGAGTATGTAAATGCCGTATTTTTCCACCAGCCCCGTAAACCATGCGTATACGTCGTGGTAGTCTACGTAGTTGTCGCCGCTTAAGGTTATCAGCCCCTTTTTAACAAAAATGTCATACGGCACACCGTCCGTAGCCTGCAAGGTTTCCACTCTGCCCCGTGGCATAAAGAATTGAGTAAACGCATAAAGCACGCCGTCCTTTTCAATTACCACGCTTGCTGCGGTCAAGTCCGTTGTCTGGCTTAAGTCTATGCCGCCCACGGCGTAGCAGTCCCTAAAGTCCTCTAAGGTCTTTTCAATGCCTGCGCCGTCCACCGTCGCATATTCCAGCCATGCTATAGAGCTGTTCTGCTTGATATTGCAGTATTTTGTTAAAAATTCTGCCCGCTTGCTTAAGCTGTTTTCTGCTACCGCTATCTCGTCCATGAAAAAGCTCTCTGGTACAGATACCCCCATGTTAGGGTTAGCTTTCTTAAGCTCTTCTATATCGTTCCACTTTTCCACGTCGTCTATCATGTATAAGAACGGCAAAAGCCGCCTTTCCTTGCTGTTACCCTTTAAAAAGCTGGTGCTGCGTTTCATCAGCTCGTCGTATATGCTGTCGTTTATGTAGCCTGCGGTACTGATAGACAAAATCATAGGCTGGCGGCGTGCGCCTAAAGCAGACTTCATAACCTCATACTGTTTTAGCCCTGCGTCGCCGCTCCATGCCGCCATTTCGTCACATACCACCAGCTGCGGGTTAAAGCCGTCAGACTTCTTGGCGTTAAATGCGATAGGCTTTACAAAGCTGTTTGTTTCCTCGTAATAAATATCGCTGCGCCGCTTTTTCGCCAGCTCGTTTAGCTCGTCCTCTGCCTGCACCATTTTATAAAATCCGTCATACACAAGCGTTGCTTGGTCTAACTTTGGCGCTAAGCAATAGATTTCCTGCCCGTACTCTGGCTCTAGGTATACCATGTATGCAATAATCGCAGATGCAAACAAAGATTTTCCGTTTTTTCTGCCAATTACTATAAAAATCTCACGGAAAATGCGTGTTTTTTCTGCGTCTTGTATGCCAAAAATGATAGAAACTATGGCTTTCTGCCATAGCTCCAACTTGATTAAATCATTGCGCCCCTTGCTGTGGTGGCAAAAGTTCTCTATGAATTTTATAGCCTTGTTTGCCGCTTTTGCATTGAAAAAATATTCCTGCTTTTCCAGCCCGCCTACAATGATTTTATATATTTCCTTTATCCACTTTCCCGCTACAATTTCGCCGCTGGTAATCTTAGCGTGGTACTCATAGATATAGTTTTTATACGGCACTTTTGCCTACTCTTCCCGCAGCGCCTCTAGCCTGCTTTTCTTCCGTTTCGCAGCTGGCACTAAATCGGTCAGCTGCTTTATGACTGCTGCATAATTCTTGCTTAAAGCTATGTACGTTTCTGCCTCTGGGCTTTTCTTTGTCCCGTACTGGTTCTCGCCGTTCTTATACTCGCTCGTCCAGCCGTCCTGCTCTATGGTTTCCTGCAAGTCGTCCAGCTCCACGCTCATAAATGCAGCCTTTTCTATCAGCGGCGTTACTAAGTTTTTCTTGTTCTCGTCTAAGTCCTTGAAAATCTTCTTAAGCCTGCTCTTCTCGGACTTAATTCGCTGTTCTTTTGTCTTTTCCGTCTTTGTCGCCATTCCTTTTACCCCGCTTTCCTCTCCTGCGCCCACCACACCCCCTACACCACGTATGCGCACGCCCGTAGGGTAATTTTAGGGTATCCCCCTCGGTATTTTCCCCCTTTAATTATTTTTCTGAATAGGGGGGACTATGCGCCCGTCTGCGTCAAAACCATACCGCAGCTTTGGCGCTCGCTTATGATGCTCTTTATTATGGCAGTCTTGGCATAGCGCCTCTAGGTTATCCCAGTTAAGCGTTATGTTTGCGTCGTTAATGTTTGCCCGTGTTATGTAGCGCTTGTGGTGTGCCACCTTTGCAGGCTCTCCGCAGCGCTCGCATATATAATCTTGTGACATTAAGTAAGCGGCTCTGGTATTCTCCCATGCCGCCGATAGATAGAAACTCTTAGCCCATGCTTTCATACTGTCCCCGCTCCTTTCCCTTTGTATTCCCAGCGCCCTAAGTTTCATGCGCTGGGTAGAGGCTAAAGAATGAAAACAAAAAAAGAGTAGGCTACTGCTGCCGCATCACGGCTAAGCTATCGCCTACTCTTTTCATGTTACCATTATACAGCTTTCAAATTCCCATGTAAACACCACGTTTTTACCACGGTATTACCACGCCTGCTGCCAGCCTGCTATTTTAGCTTATCCTCGTCAATGCCCCATAACAGTACCGACAGCTCATTGATTATGCCAGTTACCCAGCGCCTCGGCGTGTTCTTCCCCGTTCCCAGTTTCTCTGCTATTGCCTCATAGTCCCAGCCCTGCATAAAATACAGCTCAAAAGCCTTATACTCTATTTCCCTGCCAGCCATTCTGCGCCTATGCTCTATCTCTTCTACCGCCTTGTCTATGTGTGCTGTCATAATCAGAGTTTTAAATCGGCTGCGCCTCACGCTCTCTAAGTACGTCCTCTGCTGTTCGTCGGTCATTCCCTTAAGCTCTAACTGCTCTCCGTCGCTTATGGCGTTCTCGATATGGAAAGCGGCATCACGGTAGCATTTCATAAGCGTAAAAGTATTGTGGTACTTATCACGCTTACGCTCTTTTTCTTCCTGCCGCTTGTACTCGGCTACTGCTGCCCGTGCCGCTTTCTGTATCAGCTGCTCTACCTCTGGCGTTACTTCAATCGTTGTTTCCTGCATCTTCCTTACCCTGCCTTTCATTCAGTTTCTTAAGCTGCCCGTAAATGTCTACCAGCAGCAGAATAACAATAATCAATAAAATATTAGTCATGCCCGCCCTCTCCTTTCCTGCACGGTGGAAACGGGCAGCGCCTACAGTCCCGCTTTTCGCAAGTCCCCTTGTAACTCTCTCTGTATCTCTGTTTATCTTCTGCACTCCAAAACACTACCCTTGTTTTTATCCCCGCATCTTTCAGACGCTCTTGTATCCCTCTAAGCTCCCGTCTATAAAAATCTTCTCTATGGCTCATATCCCGCCTTGTGTAATCTAATGGCGCTGCCTCTGTATCCAGCAATTCTTTTAAAATCATTGCTGTTGTTTCCCCGTACCGTCTGAAATGTCCCAAAACTATAAAGCTCTTTTGCCATGTAAATAACTTAAATCCTAATGCCACCTCAATACGCTTAAATAATTCCTCGTATTCTGGGTAAGGATTTACATAAATCCAGCTGTTGCCTTTTTCGCTCATTTTAGCACCCCGCTTTCATACGCCGTAATGACTGCTGCCCGCAAGCCGTCTGCTGCATCATTCCTGCGCTGTATCCTATCTGGGCTTGTCTGCCTTGTATGCTCTAAATGGTCGCTCTCTAATATCTCCGCTATCTTTTCTGCCGCTGTTTGGCTGTATGTAATGGCTCTAAGCTCGTCAGCGCCGCCCAGTGCGTTTATCTCATACACTGCGTAATGACTGCTGCCGTATTCCCTTACTTGCCAGCTGAATACACGCCCTCTAATCTCTATCGGCTGCACATTATCCGCAACATTCCTGCATACCGTCCCCGCCGCATCAAAAGCACCACCCAGCCCTCGCATAAAAGACGCTAAACCGTTTGTAATCGCCGCTGCTGCTCTGTTGGCTACTTCCGCAATGCTTACAATGTTCATTTGCTTGATTGTCTTTTTCGCAAGTCTGCGCTGCTTGCGCTTATCCAGTTCTAAAGGCGGGTTTACTCCATGCAATTTTTTATAATTCTTTTTCCACTGCCTATACTTCATGCTGTTTTACCTCGCTTTCCTGCTTAATCTCAATACGCCTGCTGCCCCGCTGCTGTATAATTGCCTCAACGTGCAGATAGGCAGGCAGCAAAACTACGCTGCCCGCTCTAAGCTGGTACTCTATGCTTTCTTTCATTTTTCGGTAGTCCTCTACTTTGGCTACCCTTTCGCAGCCTATGAAAATTGTTATTTCCTGCTGCTTACTCTTCTTTTTCCGCTGCCGTCTGTTCATTTCCTGCCTGCCCGCCTTTCTGGTAATCCTCAATGCTCATTTGTCCCGCTATCTGCTCTGCCCCCCCGCTGCGTCCTGCGGCTCTGTCTGGCAGCGTAACATGATTTCATGCAGTAAATATAAATCGTCCTCGCTTACCTTGTCTGCCTGCTGCATAATCTCCCTTGCAGTAAACACTACCCACTCCGTATTATTCCAGTCCTTTTGCGGCGTGTCCGTTTCGGACACCTTTAGCACGGCATCTGCGGCGGCTTTCGTTGCGGCGCTTACGCTCTCCTTTACCCACTCCCGCAATACTTTTGCGTGCTGTGCGGCTAATTCTGCCTCTTTTGCCTTTTCTTCTGCCTCTTCCCTCTTGCGCTCTGCCTTTTCTATCTCCTTGTCGCTCTCTTCCTGCTGCTTTTCGTAATCCCGTTGCGCCTGCTCTGCGTCCTCTGCGGCTTTGGCGGCTGTTTTCTCTGCCACCTTTGCGGCTATCTCTTTTGCCCTTATTTCCTCGCCCGCTGCCACCTTATCTGCTATGGCTTTCTGCTCTTCTGGCGGTAGCTTTGCCGCCTCATACGCAGCAGTGATACCCATATTGCCGCTCTTAAGCTGCTCTTTAACCTCTGGCGTGGCGTTATTGTTTATGCTCTCCATTCTAGCTACGTTGGTGCTGCTCTCATTCAGCATAGCGGCTATCAAATCACGCATTTTGCCTTGTATCTCTAGCCCGTCCTCTTCCTTTGCCCGCATCAGCGCCGCTTTGGTGCGCTCTACTAACCTTGTTTTCTCGTATGCTGTAAGCGGCTGCGTGTATCCGTTGCCAGCCAGTAGCCGTAGCTCATACATAGCCTCGCTCATATCCATATAGCGGTAAAGCACTTTTTCATACTCTTTGTGTCCCCGCTCCAAATTCAGAATATTAGCGGCGTTGCGTCTGTGTCCGTCGATTATGAAATACTCGCCCTTTATCCTTGCTAAAACCGTTGGCTGCTCCTGCCCTACGTGTAAAAAGCTGTCTGCCAGTTCCTCTATGTTCTCTAAGCTCTGGTGCGTGTTCTCCTGCGCCGCCTTTACCTCATACGGGCTTAAATAAATCTCTTTGTATCCCTCTGCCGCTGTGGGCGCTCCCGCCGCCTTTGTCTTTGCGTTCAAAATGTCATTTATACCAAACTTTGCCATATTCTTTACCTCGCTTTCTGCCTCTCTATCTCAATCTTTTGTTTGCACTTTCCCATTACTCCGTTGCACATTTCGCAAGTTCTCCAATGCTCGCAAGCGTCGCTTTGCGGGCAGGCACGCCCAGCAAATTTTCCGCCCCAGTTCCAGCACGTAGTACCGCCGTTTCTGCTACAATACCAATAAGCGCAATAGCTCTCTTTATGTGCCATGCCTTACCTCGCTTTCCCCGTATAAGCTGTTACAAACTTCTTGTATCCCTGCGCCGCCCCGCAGCACGGGCTATACTCATAAATAGGCTTTCGCATGAAAGAATTTTCCGCTACTTTCTTGGAATATCTTACAATCCCCAGAATGTTATACACTCCCTGCTCTTCCAGCCACTCCACGCCTGCGCTCTCCCCGTCCGTGTTCTGGTATGACGTAATCAGAACGCCAGCCAGTCTGATTGCTGGGTTAAATCCCCGCACGTCCTCTATCTGCTCTGCTACAATGTCCAGCCCCTCTAAAGCGTAATTATCCAGCTTTACGGGTACTATAACCTCGTCCGTTATTGCCAGCGCATTTATCACGTTAAGCCCTATGTCTGGCGGGTTATCTATGATGCAGTAATCATAGTGCCATAACTTGCAAGCGCTATACCGCTCCGTCTGGTTCTCGTTTTCCTCTTTGGTTAAATTCCATGTAGCGCCGAAAAGTGACATATTCGCCGTGATAATGTCTATGCCCTCATACTCCGTATGCTGTATTATTTCCTCTGGGTTTTTCCATTCCCCGCTAAGCAGCTTTGTTATCGGTGCTACGCTCTCTGCGTCGTATCTGCCGTATGCCTTGCTTAAGTTCCCCTGCTTGTCATTATCCAGCAGCAGGACTTTATAGCCCCTGCGGTAAAGCTCATACGCCATATTTGCCGCTGTAAAGGTCTTGGCTACGCCGCCCTTTAAGTTCAAAATGCTTATTGTTTTCATTCTCTGCCTCTCTTTCTGCGCCGCCTCTAGCGCATTGTAATTGTTTCGTACAGCTGCTTTAGCTCTTCTGGGTGCAGTAAATACCGCTCTATCAATTCTGCTGCCAGCTGCCAGCCGTAGCACACTGCCGTATAATATCCCTGCTGCCGCAGATACTCTAACCAGCGTTTCTGATTGTCCGTTGTGGTATTCTTCCCAGCCTTAAGCTCTATGTATAGCCCGTGGTATCCTGCCCGCACTGCTGGTAGCACAATGTCTGGCACTCCCGCCTTAACGCCCTGCCTCTTAAGCGCTGTGGCTGTCGCCTTATCCCTTTTGCCGCCGTTTGGTACATGATGCAGATACTCTAATTCTGGCATACGCCCCAGCTGGTATGCCGCCCAGCTAAATAGTGCCTCTTGGTGTCCGCTCTCGTCGTCCAGCCTAAAGTTTCTCATGTTCTCGCCTCGCTTTCTGCATATATTTTTTTGTTATGCGGCGCTGTATCTGCCGCTCTTTTTCTGGTACTGATTTTATGGCTATTTCCCTGCCGTCTGGCAGCCTTGTTTTATATGTCTGCCGTTCCTGCTCTATCTGCCCGCTGCATAGGTCGTAATACTCGCACCATAGGCAGCAGTGCTTACAGTTCTTGCCTCTCTGGAATAGCCAATGCTTAAGCCTCTGCCTCATTCCTTATACCCCTCTGTCGTCGTTATCGTTCCAGCGTTCCCAGTTCCTCATATCCTCGCTGGCGTGTGTTATGGCTACTGCCAGTGCGCCTACTGCCGCCAGCCCTAAACTCAAAAGCCCTGCCCCTATTACTGCTGCCGCAATCCCTATAACCTTTGCCTGCATCTTATCCCCCCTCTCCTGCCATTTTTACAAGCGTGTATCTGAAATATCCATAGCCGTAATACTCTGGGCTGTGTACTCCCTTGCTTACGCTGTCCTTGTCTACGTAGTAGCCCTTTATCGGTCTTGCCTCTGCCTTAAACCATTCCCTGCTTGAAATTATCCTTATCTCTGGCTCTGGTCTTACTAAATTCCTGCTACAGTTCCAGCGCTTGCCTTGTAGCGCCCCGTCCTCTGCCTTTCTGTGCGTATCCGTGTACTTGATAAGATAGCTGGCTAAGTCCGCATAGTTTCCGCTGTCGTCCAGAGGAAATACTTTTACTCTGTTATGCCCCTCATACGCCTTATACCAGCAGCGCTGTAATATCTCTGTATCAATCTTGTTTATAACTAAGTGGTGGTGTCTTGCACCTTTCTTGCCTATCTCCATTACGTGTATGTATTTAAACTCTAGCCCAGCCTTTTTATACTCCTTGCGGCACTCCCTCAAAAATATATCTATGTCTTTCCGCATCTGCTCTCTTGTTCTCTCTGGCTCTCCCTTTTTCCGTATGTAGTCCAGCACTAAATGATAGTCGCCATAGCCGTAGTTGGCATTTATCAGAATACGCAGCTTTCTTTCTGCCTGCCTTGTGTTTATTTTCTCCTGCTGCTCTGTGGTGGGCTTTACCTTGTCCCCCCTCTTTATCCCCTGCTTTTTATATCTGCTTGTAAAATAACGCTCTATCTCTATTGTTTTACCAGCCCTTGTAATCCTCTCCACGTATGGCATATTTTTTTCTCCTTTTCTGGGTAGCCTTGTCCTAAAGCTAATACTTTTATCAAGTGATAAAGCAGGCTTGCAGCCCGCATTTTTCTTGATATTTTCGCCATACAGTGATATACTGGTTTTAGGTTGTAAAAGCTGTATAGCTTAGCCCCTATGGTATTCCCGTACCGTAGGGGCTTTTCCTTTATCCACTTGTAAAATGTTTCTCTGCATACTTGTAAGCCTCTCTGTAGGGCTGCTGGCAGCGGTAGCTTGTGCAAGTGTGTAGCCTGCTGCCCCTGCAAAACTCGCAGGCGTGCAGCTTTGCGTACTCTTCCAGCCACGCCCTGCGGTCATGTTCCAATTTGTAGCGCAGCTTGTCTGCGTTCACTACCTCTATGCCCGCTGCATCTGCCGCCGCTATTTCGGCACTCATTCCCTCGCTTATCCCGTACTTAACGCCCACTATCACAAAGTCGCAGCTTTTCAGCAGCGTTAAGCCTGCTGCCATGCCTGCCGCCCGTTCCTCTGGCTTGTCCTCATTTAAGCACTGCGTCATATATAAATGTGGCGTAATCGGCGCTAATCCCGCCTCTAACGCCCGCTTTGTAAGCGCCTTCGCATAATCTATATTTCTATCCAGCTGTGCGCCGTCCTTTGCCCTATACGGGCTGCATATGTATACTTTCCTCAATTCTTATAGCTCTCCTTTCAATGCCGCCGCTATCGCCTTATATTCCCTCTCTCTTTCCCTTATCTCCATTTCCAGCTTGTCAAGCCGCTTATACAGCTTATTTACCGTGCTGTCTGGCAGCTTTTCCCCGCCACGCACTAAAGCCTTGATAATTTCCAGACTGTCTACGGCGTTCAGCTCTGCAAGTATCTGTATTTGCTGCGCCTTATGCCGTGCGTTGTGGTAGCTGTAGCAGATTTCACGGGCTGTCATAATGCCGCCTGCATCACCCTTTCAGCCGCTACCTCGCAATATTCTTTGCTTATTTCGCACCCTAAAAAGTTTCTCTCGGTCTTAATTGCTGCTACCGCCGTTGTCCCACTGCCTATGCACGGGTCAAAGACTAAATCCCCAATATCACTGCTTGCAATTATTAGCTCTTGTATCAGTTCCAGCGGTTTTTGCGTCGGATGCACTTTCCCCCTTGCTACTGGGTAATCCCATACCGCAGGACGGCATACAGCATTAAATTTTGTTTTCCTGCGCTTTGCAAATATGCAGTTTTCTATTGTACTTTCCCACATATGCTGCCCGTTCATTGGCGACGGGTTTGTTTTTCTCCACCCGCACTGCCTTACCATAAAATCATTATGATTATCAAAAAATGCGTATATTTCCGATACCTGTTCAATGCCGCAGAAAATATAAATACTGCCCTTTGTAATCCTTGCGCACTCTCCAATAAAATCCAGCAGATTAAATGTAACAATGTCTGCATCACCCTTGTTAATACTTCTTAACTGTCCTTTGTACTTCTCCCGCTCTGCCCCGTTCTTTGTCACTTCTCCATACGGTATATCTGTTACAATTAAATCTACGCTTTTATTTCCCATTCCCCGCATAGTTTCCATACAGTCCCCGCATATGATTTTATTTACCTCATTACTGTTCATACTGTGCCTCCAGTTCCTTTTCACTACATTTGTTGCCTGCACTTTCAAAGCGTTCTATAAATTCCTGCTCTGTCTGCCATGCAAGCGGGTTTTCTACTTCCCGCTCTTCCCAGCACTCGCCCGCTCCCTCGTCCTCGTCAAACACAAAGCGTAAGTATGCGTGCGGGCTTTCCTCGTCCTCGTCTGGTATCAGCGCACTTAAGCTGTAAAATGCTGGTACGCCCTTAAAACTGTATGTCTGCGGGCTTTCTTCTGTCGCCAGCCTCATAATGCCGTAGGCGTTGCTTTCCAGAATAGCGCCCCGTTCTATTACTTGCTGCTTTGTCAGCGTGCAGGCAGCATTACCGCAAAATTCACACATTAGCCGCCTCGCTTTCTGGCTCATATCCTTTTATATACGCCTTACCCATTTCTACAGTAATTTTTTTAATCAGCTGTACCGATACCTCATAAGCCGTGCGGCGCTCCCTGCTGCCGCTGTCGGTATCAATAACCTTTTCATACTGGCGGCTCTGGTATCTTCCCAGCAGTTCTACCGTGTCGCCTTGCTGCCAGCCTGCTACCTCGTCTGCCTGCTCTTGCCAGCAGATGCAGGGAATAAAACACTTGTTACCCGTCAGCTCATTTTTTACAATCACTGAAATATCAGTAATACGCTTGCCCCTCGGTGTCGTCCTATATACTGGCTCATGCGCAATAACGCCCCGTAGCGCTACGTCGTCCTGCATCATAGGATTTTTAACCAGCCCCACAAAGTCTGCCAGAATGAATACCAGCACCTTACCGCTCTCAAAGTCCTTAAGCGTCTGCACTATGCCAGATACTAAAACTTTGCTGCCTGCTGTCATAAACTCTTTAAGCGGTCGCCCGTCCCTCTGCTGCCCTACGTCTACTTTTCCGTCCGTAAAGGCTACTATAACCTCGTCCAGCGTTCCCCGTGGGCGTGGCGTTTCAATTTTTGCCAGATAGCCGTTAAAACGCAGCCCGCAAAGCTCCGTAACCTCTTCAATCTCTTTCAGCTCCCCTGCCAGTCCTGCTGCATTGTCCTTGATGCCGCCCGCCGTCAAATCTTCCATAATCGCCGTGTTAATGTCCCGTAAAAAATCTGGCTTATTATCCTGCTCTTTTTTCATGCTTTACTGTTTCCTTTCCGCTGTAATTTTCCAGCATTTCTATTGCCCGCTGGTAGCAGGCTATTTCTGTATCCTCTTTCACTTTGCAGATACAACGCCCTTTTCTTTCGCCCTTATACTCCCAGATTTCAATAAGGTTATTGCCGTATATATCAAAATGGCTATGTTCCCTTAATCCGCAGCTCTTCTGTATCGGTCTGTAAATCTGGTAGAATTTGTGTATAAGCTCCCTGCGTTGCTCGTCGTTCTCTTCCATGCGCCGCCCTCACTTTTCGCAAAAGTATTACTTAATCCTGAATAGGTATTACTTTTTAGACGCCAGCTCGTCACACTTTAGCCGTACATACTCTGCTGCCATGTTCCGCACTTTGTCAGAAAAGCTGCGCCCCGCTACCGCCTCTATGATTTCCATTGTTTCAGTGTCTATTTTTATGCTCTTCTGAATGTTTGCGCCTACGTGCTGATAGTTCCCGTTTTTCCATGTGTACATATTTCTACTCGCTTTCTTTATGAGAAAAAAAGCAGCTGGTATAAGCTCGTAGCCGTCAATATCTTCATTTTCCAGCGGCTTATCATACTCAATGTATCCCCACGCCAGCCGCCCTATCTCTGTCACGTATTGCCGCTCATTGAAATTGTGAATAAGCATAGCTGGGTTATCCTTTGGCTTTGGATACGTTCCCGCTGATACTGGGCGCTGTGTGCTGTAATATTTGTATTTCACTCTCTTACCTCGCTTTCGTGTACCCCGTGCTGCTGGTATCCCTCTAAATACCCCGCACATTCAATATCAATCTGCTTTCCGTCCCTGCCGTCGCTGTTTATCTTGATTTCTCCGTAATACGCATAAATACAGCAGCCGTCATAATCATATACTCTTATGCTGCCCTCTGTAGCTGGCTCTGGTGTTTCAATAACCAGCGGCTCTGCCTGCTGCCTCTGTACTGCTGCCTCTTTATCAGTCTGCGGGTATGTATGCTGCCCTCTCCACCAGATAAATACAAAAAACAGTATCAGCCCTGCTACGCAAGCTGCCACGCCTGCTGCCGCCCGTATCAGTCCTTTAAGTATCTGGTTTTCCCGTTTGTGTCGCCTCATTGCCTACCTCGCTTTCTGTGTCTACCCTCTATGCTTAACCGCTGTTTTTCCTCTTCCCAGTCAAAATAAGTACACGCAATACAGCGCTTGCACTGCTCTATAGGCTCGTCGTCAAATTCTTTGCCAAATCCCAGACAAGCGCCGCTACCGTCCACGCCTGCTACCCCGCACTTCTTTTGCAGGCTGCATTTTTCTATACGCCTGCTTATGCGGCAACTTTTACAGATAACCTTTTTACCCGTCGTGCAACCCTCTTGACGTGCAAAGTACGCCGCCCAGCCCCTACTTACTCCACCCGTCCTGCCTGCATTTTTAAAGGCTACTATCTGCTCGCCGCATATATCGCAGTATACCTCTGTTCGTACTTCCCTATATATTGCCATTGCCCGCCTCACTTTCTGTCGTTTCATGCAGTATCATTTTTCTAAACAGACTTTCAAATATCGGTACGGGTATGCTATTGCCAGCCTGCTTATAAAGAGGCATTGTATAGCGCCCTACCCTCTTATGCACTGCTGCCGCTGCTTTAAAATCTGCATCTGTATAGCCCTGCAATCGCCAGCACTCTAGCTCTGTCAGATACCTATAGCGCCCGTTACCCATATCTATTACTTGTGCTGGCGTTCTGTCCTGCCTTGCAGTAATTGTAAAAGCGTAATCCTCTATTACTGTTGCCCGCCGTATTCCCTTTTTGCCTATTGCCTCTAAAACGCTTGGCTGCGTCACGTCATATACTGGCGGCGCATCTGATAACAGAAAATCGCTTATATTCCTCATAGGCGTTTTAATTAAATCATCAAAAGAAAATTTTTCATTCCCCAGTACCGATACTGTAAAAACTCTTTCCCTTGCCTGCGGCAGCCCAAACTCCCTAGCGTCCAGTATCTCAAAATTATTGCTATATCCTAGCCGCTCCATTTCCGATAAATACCGATTGAAATTTACCCGCATATAACGGCTCAATACATTTTTCACGTTTTCCCAGATAACGTACTTTGGTTTCCATTCCCCCATTTGCTCTATGATGTGAATGGTTTCCCACATAAGGCTTGAACGTGTCCCGCTCCCCTTGTCCGCTCCTTTTCCACGGTTTATGCGTCCTGCCTCTGCCGTCGCTTTCCCTTGATGCCCTGCTATGCTGAAATCTTGGCACGGGCTACCATGTATCAAAATGTCTGGCTTTAAGTTCCAGCCTACTACGCTCTGTGTCTTATACTCCAATTCATCAGAAAACATAGCATTGTAAGAGCGTACCGCCTTTTCGTCTATCTCCACATAATCAATGGCTTTTACGGGTATACCTATATTTCGCAGTGCGCAGCGTGGGCTACCTATTCCTCCGAAAAGCTCCAATATCTGTACCATTTCCTGCCTACCTCTCTTCTGTTTGGGCGGTAGTCAACATTACAACCGCTACCGCCCACCGTGATATATTTTCCTTGCCTTGCCAAATCCCTTAAACCTTTCCTTGCGGCGGCGCTCTCTGTCTTTCCATGCCGCTATACTCCTGCTCTGGCGTATTTATTTACCGTGTGGGCTGCTTTTCACATTAAAAAGCCGCAGAAAACTTGTTGACCGTCCACATACTCTCTAGCTGGTATGACCGCTGCTATTTTTCCACGGTATCCAGATGCAGCTATTAGCCTGCTGCCCTCTGGTGCAGGCTCGCCATGCCTGCTACCAAAACCGCCCTGCTGGAATTGAACCAGCGCCCCGCTATAGGCTTGTACTGCTATAGTCAGTTTTAACAAGCTCGGTATTCTGCCATTAAATTAAGGGCGGGTGCTGGCGGCGCTGCCGCCTATTCGTCAAATATGCTTAACTGCCTATTTTCCTGCCTTATGTCCTCGTCTATGTCGTCTATATCCATACATTCATTGAAAACGCTTTGCAGGCTCTTTGCCTTTTTCCATGTGTGCTGTATCTTCATTTCTGCCCGTACATACTCTGCCGCCATTTCTGGGTATCTCTTCATATTCTCTGCGGCGTGGCGCTCTGGCATAAACATACAAAACATACAGCTACACCTACCGACGTATTCATAGCACGGGTGCGGCTCTAGCTTAAGCTCCCTGCCCTGCTCAAACATTTTGCCTTTTTCATAATCTAGGCAAGGTCTGTACCAATGGCACGTAAAATCTGCTACCCGCTTTGTCTTAAGCGTCGTGCTGTGAT
>OFFS01000788.1_pt1 | contig 17457 bp, 20 predicted proteins | sample 1521541 | NCBI WGS metagenome assembly OFFS01 (sample SAMEA3504127, study PRJEB24116) | mouse gut metagenome | biome: mouse gut; feature: mouse-associated habitat; material: faeces | place: Denmark | collected 2011 | reverse complement strand
TAAAAGGCTCCACTGGAGTATCCAGAAGAGCGCGATAGTCCTCGATAGTGTAGAGTTTCTGCTCCATAGTACATCGTCCTTTCATATTTGGGAAATAGCTTATGATTTCTCCTTCTGATTATCAAAACCTATTCTTTATCTGCCTCAAAAGGATAGCAGTCCAGTGGAGTACTCCTCTGGCAGAATCCCCTTTGACTGGTACTCCGTCCGAAGAATTGAATAATGTACCGGCGTGGCGGTGAGAGCTGTTTTCAACGCGCCTTGGATCAGACCCACCAACTGCCGGAACACGGGCGTCTGATAGACCAGCTCCATCGCTTTCTCAACATCCTTTGCTCGGTTAGATGGACAAGGCGTATTAGTGAGCTTGATACAGATATCTCCCAGCATCGACAACATTTCGTCCATACCGCCGAAATCTGCCTGTATGCCCAATTCATCCACTTCAAACTCCTCAAAGTCCAGTTGCACGCCCAGACGTCCTCTGGGATTGGTTAGGGTTGCTTCGGCACATATCCAGAACCGCCGCAGGTCTTGCACACCTTTCCAATATCCAGCTTCAAAACCCGCTTTGCGGTAATTCCCTCTCCCTTGCAGTCTGGACAGAGAACGCAATCACCTTCCGGTTTCGGCCTCACAGAGCCAGGGCGAGTTTTTCTGTATTCCTCAAACTGCCCAAAAATCTGCTCCGCGCTCCGTTTGAAATCCTCTGCTGTTGTGATGCCGATCCGTTTCAGCACCCCAGCTGATTCCATTGTCCGCTCAAAATCTTTGAACCCAGCCGAGAACCGGCTAAAGCCCACTTTCCGCTGCTGTCCTCCGACCAGGAGCATAAACATATACCCGCCCTGCCAGGGACCGGCCTGAACTCTGTCTCCCGGAATATCATCCCAACGGAAGCGGTGCTGTTCCCGCCGGGAGCAGTGGAAGATTACTGTTTCCGCATCATACTCTGCCCAGCCGATTCCCAGATAGAGCCCACGATAGGCAGCGAATACAACCAGGCCCCCGAACAGGATTGCCCCAGCGAAAAACAGGAGCCGCCCTTCATGGGACAGTGCAGGGTCGAAAACTGCCAAGTACAGGAACAGGCCCGTCATTGGCAGGAAAAACGCAGCAAAAAGCAAGATCACCACAATTTTAGAGAACATTCCCGCAGTGCATTTTTTCATGATTGCTCCCCCAGCTTTTCTTCCTCTGCTCTCAAAAGCAGCTGAGCTTTTTCGCCCTTCATGGACTGCTGTGCGGCTTCCAGCAGAGCGAGTGCGTCCTCTCCACGCCCTGCCTCCCGAAGCGTCCGGATTTTTAGGATCATCACATAATCCCTGGCCGGTATCCCCGAGAGTACAAAACTTTTAACTCCTGGCATCTCACAGCAGGTGTCTATTTCCCGCAGGTACGCATCCACATCGTGAGTCTCCAGATATGTATAACCAGCCTCATCGAGCCGTTTTATAAATCTGTTCAGCCGCAGACCTGTAAATATCCACCAGCAGAAGAACGCCGCGATGCACAGCATGACCCACAGCAGTACTTTGAATAATACCCCGCTGAAATCCCAGCCGCCGCGATGGGCCAATATCCGCGCGATGACCGTAAGCAGAGCCGCCCACAAAATAAGCGAGAGGATTCCCAACGCGCCTTTATTCTTATGAGCGTTCACGTTACGAACCTCCCAGCTCCTCCAACACAGGCATGGTCAGGCCAAAGATCTCCTCCAGTTCCTTCAGCACAGCGGGATATTCTTCGTCCACCAACTCAGGCAGGCCCGTGATCTCCCGGAGCAGATACCAGCCCTCCCACTTGCTGTCCGCGTACAGAACGGCCTGACGCTTCTGGCCGTTCTCCTCGTAGACCGTCAGCTTGCAGGCGGCGTCCAGATCCTCCCGGTACGTCTCGTCGTCCACGCCGTCCTCATAGACCTGACCTGTTGCGGCCAGCTCCTGCTGGCGGGCGTCGACCACCGCCTGGGCGTTCTCGCCTGGCACAATGGTCGCGTAGACCCGCAGCCCGTGAGCCTCGGTTCGGATGGCCCGGCCACCGGCGGAGTAGATGGGCGAATCGCTGTAGGGGACGTATACATCCACAAAAGCGTCGTGTCCAAAGAGGTCGGTTTTCAGATAGGCCGCCGCCATATAAGAGCAGTCCCGGACTTCAGAGACATGGATCTGAGACTGATAGTTTTCCTCTGTCACCACAGGCCCATCAAAGCGGACGCTCTCCAGGGTGAACATCAGATTTGCCAGAACCTCCTCGCTCCGGTCGGAGGCACTCTGCTCCGCCTCCATGGTGAACAGCGCCCCGTCATCGGAGAGCACGGCGGCGGTATGGAACACCTGACCGTCGGTGAGGTACACCGAAACGATATTGTACCGGGACGTTTCATGCAGCGGTGTCAGCATGTCCTGCTCCAGATAGGCCGCGTCAAATCGGTCGTAAAGAGGGGAGATACGGTATTCGCTGATATGCTGGCTCAGGGTATTCCAAGCGTCGCTGGCGTCCACGCCGTACTGAACATAGGCCCGGTATAGAGTCCCGGTATCACCGTCCAAGAAGGTGCGCCGGCTGTATTGGAAGCCGCTGTCCACCCGGAACCACACCTCGGACATCTCATATTCCGTGATCTTCTCCGGCACCCTGGTGGGAATGCTCTTGACCTCCGGCTGTGTGTTCCCCTTCGGCGCGGAGTCCGAGGTCTGGGGCCGGTTCCACGTTGGGCCGACATAGACAGACATATCCAATGCCCAGATTCCGGCGATGAGCGCAGCTGTGACCGCAAAGGAGAGGGGAATGAAGATCCAGCGGGCGGGCGTCGGCCCCTGGGAGCGTTCCATGCCGGAGACGGGGCAGAAGTCGGGATAACCCTTGCTGATCCGCAGTTTTTTCCGCTTACCGTTTTCCGATTCATAGAAGCACGTCCAGCTCCAGTTGTCCTCCTTCTCCACCTGGAGGTCCTTCAGCTCCGTCAAGGCACCGGTACCATAACTGGGGGCTTCGCCGTCCAACAGGCAGCTGATCTCACACAGGACGTCCCATTTGATGGCTGCCTGTTTGCTGGAGGACTGGCTCCACCAGTTCTGGACGCTGCAAAATCTCTGCAAATCCACCCGCCACAGTTTCCCGCCGGCCCGGACGAATAAGATGTGGAACGCGTTGCACAGCTGGAGGGTAGGGATTGACCAGCAGAGAAGGAACACCCCGCTGATAAATCCGCCCAAGACGATGGCGGTCATCCACCGGGTTTCCTGGATAAACGCGGTGGCGATAAATCCGCCCACCGATATGGCCATGATCACCAGCAGCGGTACAAAAACGCTCAGCCGCAGCGGACGCATCCAGTCTTTCCGCAGGGCGTAGAACTCCCCCTGGATGGGCGGCTGTTCATCCGGTTCAGCGGGGCCTTCCGGACGTTTGACCGGCTTACGGAGGCTGGAGATGAGGGGCGGGATTCCGCCGACCAAGGTAAAGAGGTATTGCAGCGCCAGTTCTCCCAGGAAAATTCGTCTCAGCTCACTGTCCTCCAGAAACAGCCCAATGCTCTGATAGATCAGAAAAAAGCTGACCTCCTCTGTGGCGACCTCCATCACCGCAAGGGCAAAGCACAGCTTGGTGGCGACGTAGGTCATCACAAGAATGAACAGCCCGGAAATGACCGCGCCTTTTCTGGTGAGTTTGCCTCCCAGCAGGGCATAACCCTTGATGGCGCATACCGCCATGACCACCCCGGACACTGCGGCCACATATCCCAATTTGCTAAGAATCACGATACAGGCCACGCCGATCAAAGAGCCCAAAAACGCGCCCACAGTGCCTGCAATCACATTGTCACGGGACGTTTCCCGCTCCCATTCCAAATCCATGTTGTTCCCTCTCTTTCTGTCATTGACTGTGCCGGCCCAGATCCTCCATCACAGAGACCTCAATGCCGCAGGTGGCCTCCATCTCCTTGAACACCGCCTGATATTCGCTGTCAATCTCCTCGGGCAGGCAGGTCATCTCTTTGAAGAGATAGCACCCCTCCCGCTCCTCTATGGCTACCAGCACCGTGACGCGGGTGCGTCCCCCGTCGTAGTAGACTGTAAGGCGGCAGGCGTTGTTGCCCTCTGCGTTGTAGGCGTCCTGGAACAGCGTCTGTTCATCGTATTGCCGCCCCGCCGCCTTCAGGTCCTGATACGCCTGCTCCACCACATCCATGGCGGTTCCATCGCTGGGGATGATAGCGGCGGAGACCCGGAGGCCGTGGGCCTTGGTCATCATGGAGATTCCGTCATCGTAGTAGTTCACCTTCCCGCCGCAGGGCATGAAGGTATCCAAAAACACATCGTACTCAAACATCCCCTGGGGGGCCTTGAAGAACGCCTGGCCGCAGTAGTTGAAGCCCATGTTGATGGCCGGGCGTAGCTGCTCCTGATAGTTTTCCTCGGTAATGGCCGGGCCGGTAAACTGGAGGTGTTCTATCATATACAGCATCGTCCCCCGCGCCAGCTCCTCGTCGGTATCTTTGCCGTGGACGCATTCGACAATCAGCAGCGTTCCACGCTCGGACAGAGCCACGGCGGTGTGGGAGGTTTGATTATGTGGAAGCTGTACTGTTCGGAGGTTGTAGCGGTAGGTGACCCCGTTGTCTCCCATACCCCAGAGGAAGTCCTCGCTGTCCGGGCGGAGGCAACGGGCATTTTCTCCCTCGGTCCTCTCCAGAGAAATTTGGGCGGCCTCCTCGCCCACGCCGTATTGCAGGGAAAGCTGGTAGGACAGAGCGTTCTCCTGGTCCTCCAGCTCGGTTGTGGACGCCTGAAACGCGTCGTTCGTCTGGAGAATCAGGCCGTTTAAGTAGTAGTCGCCGATCACCTCGGGAGCTATGGCCTCTGTGACGGGTACGGAATCGTCCAGGTCAGGTACAATATCCTCCACGGGAGGCGGCTCCGGCGGAAGAAGCGCGGCCTGGCGTTCCTCTTTCAGTCCGATGTTCATGCCAACCGTCAGACAGAACACGGTAATCACCAGAGTCATTAAAGGATTGCGCCACCAGACCGGCACAGCCTCTTTGAGCTGCTCCGTATCGCCAGGAACCGGGCTGAATTGGGGATAGACCTTTGGAATGTAGGCTTTGCGCCCAACATCATTGGATATGACCCATCTCCATTTGTTCTGGTACTCCAGCATGGGCCTGTTGATCTTGACGGCGATGTTATTTTCTTTTGAAAGCAGCGAGGCAATGGATGCCTTGAAGCGGGTGCGCTGAGTTTGAGGCAGTTGATCCCATATCTGTGCCAGCTTCGGGAAGCGTACATGAAGCGTTGTATCGTGGATGCGCTGCATGGCAATCAGCCAAAGCTGCCCATCCTTTCTGGCATACATTACCTTGCGGGCAGCAAGAATATGCCCGGAGGGTCCAGGCAGGGAGGCGATCACCAAAAAACTGACCCCCATACCGCAGAGCGTGCGGAACCAGATCCGCTCATGGCCCAGCAGATCTGGCAGCCAGACGAGGAGAAACAGAACCGCCAGCCACAGTCCCTGGGTGATCCGCCTTTGCAGAAGCCAGGGGCGTATCCAGGCATACTTGGGCAGGTAGATTTCCATATCCGCAGGCGGCGTTTCCTGGGGAGGCTTACAGGGCCGGGATGCCTGTTCCAGAAATTCCTGCTCTTTTTTCGCCTCCCGGAACTGGGGCGTCCAGGCGCCCAATACCACAGCCAACAATTTTGCCAGCTGAAACCAATAGTTGACGCCATCCGAAATAAACAGAGGGCTGATAAATGCCTCCCACACGCCAGCGGGGTCAGCGGGAGCGGTATTGAGGGCAAAGCTCAGATGGTTGACGAGGACACCCCAGAGAAGCGTCGGGATCAGTGCCAGCAGCGTCACAAACTGGTTATTCTTCCCGGCCAAAAGCCCCCCGCCCTTAACCGCCCAGAACCCGATTGCCGCTCCGCAGAGTACGGCAGGAATCCCGCCGATCAGATGATCCGCCGCCAGAAAGCAGTCCGCTCCCAGCGCCGCGCCCAGGAATGCCCCCGCCAGCGCCGCGGCGGTGTGGGCCGGTTGCCGCCCCTGTTCCCACTCCAATTCCATGATTGTTTCCTCCGTTTTGAATGTCTGCTGTCAGGGACAGCTTACCATACCCTGTGGATGGGGACAGGATATGGTAAGCTATCTATATGTTTTATTGCACACCAAGCGAAATAATTTGAGCTTTAGAATCCTTCACATTGAAAACAGCAGCATAGGAATGGCCGGGTGCAGCTTCAAAGGTGAAATGCGCCTGCATACTGCCATGTTTTCTGGCAACATAGTAACTCTTCGACCAAGTAATTCTGACATTCAGTTCTACTGTTCCAGGTAGTACGTGGCAGGCCACACCTTTTTGCGCTTTGGCACCCGGAACTGTCCGTGGATCATAAACTTTTGAGACAACACCACGGATGCACTCCAACTCCGCACTATTGGAGTCGAGATCCTCTCCGTAAATATACAGCGTGGCGGCATCAGAATGTTCTGACAGGAACTGCTTGGAGATATCTCTCGCTTTTTTGTGACCCAGCTTGATTGCAATGAAAATGACGGCCACAAGAACTACCACCAAAATCAGGGAGGAGGTTCCGTTCAGTGGCTGATTGAGAAATTCTAACATAGATGTCACTCCTGTTTTCTATTTTGTTTCAGTCTTTGCTCTTATGCTACGCTTTAATATTCAGCCCGCCCCCGCCGATAGCCGCAAGGAAGTCCCGCCAGCTGTCCGCGTACTTCTGATAGGCGGAACTGCCCAGGCTGGAGGGTTTGCCGATCTGCTCCATCAGCCGGTTTACACTTTTCTCCAGCGGCGAAACCTCCTTGGCATCGGGAGCGGTGTAGAAGTTCTTCCAATAACTCTCCATGTTGATGCCCCAGCGCAGGGCCTGAGGATTCCGGGCAGTGGCCTGGGCGGTGATACTCTGCCCGTAGGAGGCCCCGGCGCGGATAGCCCCGGCCCCATCGCCGCCATTCTGCCGGAAGGCGTTCAGCGTGGCGTCGTAGATGCCCTGGAACACGGAGCGATCCACAGGGGCGAATGTCCCTTTGGGTTCGCCAGGGGCAAGGTGGCTCTCCCGTTGGGCAAGCGCCTGGTCCAGCGCCGTCAGCGCGTTTTCGTGCCCCTGAGCGCGGCTGTTCCGAAGCAACGCGGCCATGTTTTCGCTCACCAGTCCCTTGGAGATCATCGTCTCTGCCTTCATGTCCGCCATAGCCAGGTTAAGGCCCAGCCTCGCCTCGTCCCGCCCGCAGGAGGACGCACCGAAAATTTCCGCCTGATAGTCCTGGGCGATTTTCCCGGCGGCGGCCAGGTCCTGCACCGAGTACCGGGCCTCGCTTTGACCTGCCTTACCCGCCTTGCCCGCCGTCCGGAGCTGAGAGGCAATGTAGGCGTCGTGGTCCTTCAGCCACACGCTGTCGGGACCGGTCTGCGCCACCGCCTCATGGACCTGCTTCAACGCGCCCCGGTACGCCTCCTCTTTCTCCGCGAGAATGGAGGAAAAGCTGTCCCGGACCGCCTGGGCGTCGCTGTTGGACAGACCCAGATTGTCCTGCAAAGCCTGGGTGTAGCCGTCGATCATCCCGGATTTCCCGGCTTGATAGACCTCCTCCAGTTTAGTAAGCTGAGCGGTCAGCTCCCCGCTGGTATAATTGCGCTCCAGCTTATCCCGCGCCGCCACATAGCGGGAAGCCAGATAGTCCAGACCGTCCTCCAGCTCCTCCGGGGAGGTGGCTTTGAAAGCGTCCAGTTCCCGTGTCAGGGCGCTCCAATCCACCGAGCCGTCCAGACCGTTCTGCCGCAGGTCCTGTATGTAGGCGGAGATCACTTCGTCCTTGGTGGGGCCGCCGTCCTGGATGCCCAGGTCCCACCGGGCCTGCATCCGCCAGTTTTCCAGAAACTCCTTGGACTTCTCCGGATCGTCCAGGTCTTTCAAGTTAAAGGTCTGCGTCTCCTGCCGCCAGAGATACTCCGCCGCATCCCGGATGGAGTAGTCCTCCCGGTAGCCTTGCCGGGCGGAGAAATCCGGGTTCAGCAACTGCGCAGAACCTTGAACCACGCCGTCTTTCATCCATACGGCATCCGAGTCGCTTTGAAAGCCTGTCTGGGGTGCGCCGGTGGTGATCCGGTTGGTGATGTTGTTGGAGATGATAGGAAAATTTCCGATGTTCATGAGGGTTCCTCCTAAAAATAGATTCATAGAGATTGCAGAATTATCTGCATTTATTTTTCATCAGACCGATAAACTGGAAGTTACTTATTTAACCGTATCCAAAACCCTGATACCAAGAATTTCAATCTGATATCCATCTTCAAATGGTTTAATTTTCCCCTCTTTTTCCGCTTCCGACTCTGTCATCAGACGATGCACTTTTGTAATGCTATAGGTCAATGATTTGTATTGAACACTGCCACCATCCTTCAGATTCATTCTGATTGGAAACAACAAAACCACTAACAGCAATACTGCTGCTACGATAGCTGCCGCAACTTTCTTTCTATTCTTCATATCCTCACCTCAAATCCCGATTTAGCGTTCTATCTCCAAAAACTATTTTTCTCTGTCCTTCGGATGCCGGACCGCCCACAGGATGAATGCTCCCATAATCGCAACGCCCAGCAGCGTCCCCACGCCACGCATATTCCAGCTGATACCGATGGTCGCTTCTGCCAGGACGCCCACCACAAGGGTGATAATAGCCGCAACAATTTCCACTTTCTATTCCTCCTGTTTTTTCATCAGGCCGGTAAATTAGTTTTTATCAACCGTAATTTCTACCGCTCTAAACTCAAAGCCGTTTTCCTCTGGCTCTGTTCCGTCTGGCCGTTCAATTCCTAAAGTATCATAATACTCATTTGTAAATGGAATTTGTTCATAGGGAAAATTGCTTTGCAAATCCTTGACATATTCAAATGGGGTATCTATCGGTGTTATATCTATCCCTTTGCGAATTGTACTCAAGACACCTTGCACTTCGGGCCGAACTCTATATTCCTGTTCTTCTGTACTATTAACAAAATCCTCAAACCTTTTTTTATCCCACCAAATAATCTGCTGCAAAGTATTTGTATTACCAGTGGCGAGTATCAGCCCCAAGAAATCGCAGAAATTACGGGCAATCGGATAGACATTGTAATCGCAGCAAGGTTCTGGGTTGACGCAGAACACCATATCTCCAAAGCCCTTAATAAAGCAGTAGTGGATGCCATTATCCCAGCCGATGATTTCCGCTCCAATGGGAGTGCAAAAATACGGTGTTTGCGCTCCAGCCTCTAAACCAATCCAGCTACCATCTATCTTCAAGTTTTTATATTTTTCATACAGTAGGTTCATTTAGATCGATACCTCCATAAAATAAAACCCGATTTAGAAATCTGCGTGATACGTTATTTCCCTTTGTCCTTCGGATGCCAGACTGCCCACAGGATGAATGCTCCCATAATCGCAACGCCCAACAGCGTCCCCACGCCGCGCATATTCCAGCTGATGCCGATGGTCGCTTCTGCCAGGACGCCCACCGCAAGGGTGATAATAGCCGCAACAATTTCCGCCCTCTATTCCTCCTATTTTTTCATCAAGCCGGTAAACTGTCATTTATATTTCTTACACTGAACACAACATCTAATCGCCTATAACCTTGTCAGCACTCCGCCCGCCATTTTGCACACACTGTCACAGAGCAGGTCAATATCCTCCCTGTTGTGGGAGGACAGCAGGATCGTCTTACCCTGGCCTCTCAGCTCCAGCAGCAGTGCCCGGATGTCTTCAACGCCCTGTTCGTCCAAGCCGTTCAGAGGTTCGTCCAAAATCAGCAGTCGTGGGTTTTCCATGACAGCCTGGGCGACCCCCAGCCGCTGTCGCATCCCCATGGAGTATTTGGACACCCGCTTGTCCTTTGCATTTCCCAGCCCGAGCTGTTCCATGCAGGTGTTCAGCCGTTCTTTGGATGCCTGGCGGTTGATAGCAGCCAGAAGCTCCAGGTTTTTCAGCCCGCTGTAATAGGGCACGAAGCCCGGCGTCTCAATCAACAGCCCCAGGTCCGGCGGGAAGTCCACATCCCGGCCCACCTGGTTTCCTGCCACAATGATCCGCCCAGCGGTGGGACGGATAAAACCGCAGATGCACTTCATCAGCATGGTCTTCCCACTGCCGTTGCGTCCAATGATACCGTGGATTTGCCCCTCCTCAAACGAAACGGAAATATCCCGCAGGATTTGGGCCGTCCCAATGGACAGGCTGACATTTTCTATTGAGATTATCGCCATATCAATCAAACTCCAACATAGAATCAAAGCTGCGCCGCTTTGCGCTCACGCAGGCCAGAACAGTCATCAGGGCGGCTCCCAACAGAAAATAGAGCCAACTCACCCACAGAGGACAGACCAGAGCGCGGAAGTAGGGGTGGTAGTGCAGCCAGGTCAGGGCATGGGCACAGGGAAAGCCCCACATCCAAGGGCTGTCCAGAATGACAAAGCCAGCCCCCACCAGCAGGAGGGCGGTGTCCGCAGCGATGCCCAGAGGCTTCACACGCAGCAGGCTTGCCGCCAGCAGGACCGCTCCCATCAGGAGCAGACAGAGAAACAGCAGGAGAAAACTCCCGGCCACCGCCGCTCCCGGCCCCATCTGCTGATAGAGATTTTTGGGCAGGAGCGTGGTGACGCTTTTCAGAGCAGCCTCCCCCAGAAGACCGGCATAATCAGTGGCAACGGCGCTCCAACCCGGGCCGGTGATCGGGGCGTAGGGCAGGGAACACAGCGCCGTCCCCAGCAGCACCGCCCCCAGGTAGGTTGCCGCCGCCATGCACAGGTACAGCATCTCTCCCAGCACCCAGTTCAGCCGGCCCACCCGGTAGAGCTGGAGCAGGAAACCCCGGCCCATCCGGGGAAAGCCGGCCATCAGGATCAGGAACCCGATAGGGAGCATGAGCAGAATCAAAGTGGAATTACACAGGGCGGCCAGAGGCTCCAGCAGGTGGAACCGAGCCCCGATCTGCCCGCCCGCCTGGGCCAGCGGCTGGACCGCCAGGGAGTGAATCAGCGTCAGCAGCACCAGCAGAATGGACATCCGGGGATTGGTCAGCCAGAGGGAATATTCCATTCTGGCGTGCAGGGCTATTTTCCTTGCGCTCATGGTCACACCCCCTTGTCCAAGCGTCGGGACATGCACAGCCGCAGCAGACCCAGCACAGCCATAGCCCCGCCAATCCAAAGCGCCAACCGCCAGGGCTGGTGGCCGGAGAAGCACTGGAATACCGAGGCGGGATAGAACATCATCACCTGAAAGGATTTCTCCAGCTCCCCACAGTCAAACAGGCGGTTGGAAAGTGTGTCCAGAAAATTACAATACGTATAGAACAGCGCAAAAGAGACGCAGAGGATAAAATAAGCGTTTTTGCTCACCCCAGCCAACAGCACCGGAAGGAGCGCCGCCACCATGCCGAAGAAAAACGCTCCCGCAAGCTGAGCCAGGACGCCGCTCCAAACGGGGGCAGAGAGCCACTGGGCCGTCTCCGCCGTCAGGCCGGGGAACAGAATCCAGCAGCACAGGCCGTACAGCCCATACCCCACCGTGACCACCAGCCCGCCGGAGAGCAGGGCGGACAGCCAGAGGCTGAGACACCGCCGGGTCACGCCGCACCGGGGAAGCAGGAGGCGCAGGTATCCGTTCCGCCGCTCCAGGCAGAAACCGGGGATGGACGGAAGGGCGGCAAGGATAGGGGCAAACATCAGGTTATAGGGGCCGATCCCGGCCAGGAACAGGTGGTAACCGGAGAGCAGGAACCGGCTTTTGATTTGCTCCGCTGGGTAAGACAGGGCCAGCTCCAGAACCGTGATACTGCGGCCAGCGTCCACACAGCCCTCCGCAGTGAAGCACAGCGCCCCGAAGAGCAGCGCCGACGCCCAAAAATCCGCATGGGCCACCGCACGGTACAGATCGGTCTTCAATAGACGGAAAAATTTCATGGCAGTCACCTGGGCTGGTTGTCCAGGATTTGAATGTCCCCGGTCAGGCAGTTCACATAGAAAATCAATTCGCGGTCCCGCCTGTCCTTGGCGTAAAAAGCCCAGTAGGGAGTGGCGTCGTAGAGATCGTAGCTGGTGCGGTAACGTTGCACCCCGCTCCGGTCGGGCAGACGGTCCCCGGTCTCCTTGTCAAAAAAGCGGTAAGTCTCCTCCGGCTGGTCGGTGCCGGTAATGTTGAGGCGGTATTCCAGGGCCACATCCCGAATCTCCTGGGAGCCGTAGCCGCTGACGGTCTGGCTGAGGATGTCACAGGCGGCGGACAGGGAGACGATCTCCTTGCAGACCGCTCCCGGCTCATACAGCTCTACCATGCCGTGGCCGCCGCCGAAGAAGTCCAGTTCGCCGTTGGGGGTCATACAGGCGGTGATGGAACACAGTTCCACATCTCCGGTCCAGTCGTTTTCCTCACTGGGGCCGGGGAGGGTAAAGGTGGAGGAATCTGGGTATTGCCTTGCCACATCAGAGATGGGGACTCCGTTCCAGCAGGTCTGATAGGTTACCTTGGCATACTTCTCCCCATCCTCACCGGCGCAGACATACAGATACTTGGGCCGCAGAGTGGTCTGGAGATTTGTCTGGGACAGCCAGTCCGCCGCGAACCGCTCCGCCTGTTCTACCAACGGACCGTTCTCGCCCACATCATCCACGTTTATGTTATAGCTGTGATCCAGCAGTCCGGGGTCTTGGAAATAATGCGCCCAGCCCTTGTCCTTGGCGTACATGACGGTCCCAGTACACCAGACCGCCGCATACCAGCCGTCTCCATCCTCTCCCATCTGGTCGAAAATGGAGGAAAAGGCGTAGGCGTAGGTGTCGTCCCAGCGGGATACAGATTGATCGTCCCAAATTTCGTCGGGAATCCACCAGCGCATCAGCTTGTCTCCGTACTCCAGGTCGAAGCAACCCACCTCCCGGAGCGTACAGCGGGCCAGGTCTTCCGGTACAGAAATGGAGATTTCCCCCTGACGGAAGGTCAGGTTCTCATAGGTTCCCGGTATGAAGCTGGAAGCCTCAGCCGCCGCCTGGTCCAGAGGGGTCAGGTCGGGGCCGGTCTGCGTCCCACAGGAGGGCAGAAGCAGCAGAACCGCCGCCAGCAACAGGGCAATTTGTCTTTTCATGGTCAACTTCCTCTCGTAGTCAGGCCGGTGTCATAGAAGGAATCCAGGATCATCAACAGCCGCTGAAGATCTGCCGGGGAACGGGTGTAGTCCTTGATACTGGCCTTGGGTTCCCAGTCAGCGCCGTTGGCGGCGTTGTACTCCTCCACCAGAGCGGGCAGGACCGTCTCGTTCACGCCGTCCAGCATCATCCCGATGTTGACGGTCATACTCAGTTCTGGGGAATCCCCGTAAGCGGGACGCTTGAACAGTGAGTCCTCCAGATTGTCCACCAGCGCCAGGGTAAGGAGATTATAGCAGGTCACAAGACTGAGTTGTTCGTCTGTGGGCCGTTCCGCCGACTCCAGTGTACATTCATAGGGGTGCTTGCTGGTTTGCGAACTGATGGTATAACTGCCCAGACGGTCAGGGAGGTGCAGAATTTCCGCAATGCGGGACAGGGCGGCGAGGTCGTCGCAGTGAGGGGCGCGGGCATCCATCAACTCCAGAGCCAGTGGGGAGATTGCACCCCGTTCTGCCACACCAGTTGCCCGGACCTTCCGCCCAGCCATACCTCCTGCACTCCCTTCAGGGGGATTTCCAGCTCAGTGTCTCCGCTGGAATACAGGGGCGATACCAGCACGTCTCGGGCGTAGATGGAGGTGATGCCGTTCTCCGTCTCCACGTGCCAGCTATGGAAGGCATTGCCAGACCCTACCGACATCAGGGACAAGTGAAGAGTATCCTCTACCACCGCGAACAAGTCTGGATGGAGCTGACCTGTAGGAAGAATGGTTGGCATAGACATTATACAAGCCTCCTTTCTATGAGTTTGAAATGAATGACCGGTTTTTTGTAGTAGACCTGTAGGCTGTGCTTGGTGGATCGTTCTAATAAAAATCAAGGAATCATGTGTATAACAGGTTTCAGACACTATGCCTGCATATCCACGCCCTGCCGGTAGCCGTCCAGGATGCTGGTATCAAAGGGCTTGCCCCAGTCCCAGTTGGGGTCCTGCTGGTGGACGTACTCGCCCAGCCGGGTGGCCTCGCTGTGGAAGATTTCATTCAGCGTCCAGGAGGCGCTGAGCCGCTGCTCCGGCGCAAGAGACATGGTATAGTCACGAATGACCTTGCTGATGTCCTCGCCGTCGCTGACCCCGTAGCCGTTCTTCATGTGGTCAAAGGCGATCTGCTTGACCTGCTGCACCACGCCCTCGTCCACGGGGACCATCTTCCGGAAGTCGCCGGCGTCGTTCAGGCTCATGCCAGGCGTGCCGTAGGGGTTGACATGGGGCTTGCCCTGCTGCTTCTGGGCCAGCTCCCCGATGCGCTGCTGCTGGCGGTTCTGTACCATCTGTGTGATTGTCATAAAAGTAACCTCCTGATGATTTGATGATTGCGTTTCACTGATGTTACCCATTACTCATAAATAGAATCTATCATCTGCTTCAGCTCCTCCATGGTAATATTTCCGCCGATATAACACTCTGCCGGACCGTTGGCCCAGAGTGCCACAGGGCGTCCAGCATTGGTAGTAAGCAGATGTGTGATGCCCCCCGCTTCGTAAGGGATAGGGTCTCCTTCATCCTTTTGAAAATCCCAAAAATTATCCGGTCCTTGATTTTCGTCTTCCAGATAGATATTCACTTGAACGATCAAAAAATCCTCGCTCCGCTGATAAGAGGAGTGAAATACGATATCCTTACTGGCCTCATCACCATATATCACCAGATCATACAGCACAAACCCTTCTGGCAGCCATTTGGGAACTACAGAACGGTTTAAGCCGTAAGCCGTCAGTGCCTCCTGGAGATCCGTATACTCTCCCGGCTCCTTTGGGATATGTAGGTCGTCCGGGTCTATGTATTCGATCTGCCCCGGCGCGAGGGTGATCTGCTCTGCCGTCCACTCGGCCAGCATCCGCCATATATCATAGCCAGCGGCGGCGGTTGCCACTGTGAGCAGCAGCAGGAGCGCTACCAGCGCCGCGACAAGCTGCCCGGTCCGCAGCAATCTGTGCCGGGCAGGATGGTCAGCCTGACGAATCAGATTCTTCATCTTTCGCTCAAACTCCGGGGAAAAGTCATGCTCCGGCAGTTCCTCCAGAAGATCACCGTACTCCAGATGGGCCGCGTCCAGCATTACCCGGCGGGCCAGGTCATCCAACACCTGATCTGTCATGGGAATCCCTCCTCTCTCGTTGTATCGCACTGGGGCGTGACTGCCCGGCAGCCACAAAATCCCCCTCTACTATGATTAACGCAGCGAGAGGCCGGATTCTCACAGGATTTTCAAAAATTTTTTAGAAAAGTTTTTTACGATAATGTTATCGCACCGGGTCTGATTATTTTCATAGATATGCACCCTTTGAAACGTCAAAAACTTATTTTGAACCAGAACCAATGTGCTATAATCCTCTCAGTTTGCTCATAATTATCTCCGTCTGCTTCTTGCCATGTCCATCCATTCTCATTCTGAATAAAATTTAAGTTTACCCCTTGAAAACCGATTGGTATATCATTTTCAGAATAATAAAATCCTTCGTATGTGGTTGCGGGTCCTATACCAAAACTATTTGTCAAAAATTCTACTGCCCCAACACCTTCATAGTAGTCCACCGACCAATTCCTATATGTTGAAACTATTTTGCCTGCCTCCATAGTGTCACAAACGAATTGTGATAAATGCGTTTGATTTTCTCGGACAAAACTAAAAATTTCCGACTTTGAATCCTTTTTCTGTAATGCCACTGTGAATAGAACCCCAACGACAGCAATAACACATAAGAATATTCCAAGATGTTTTCTTTTCATATCGCACCTCACAGTTTGAAATAATTCGGTAAAATCTCAAAGGCAAAAATCCGCCCCTCACTATGCTTAACGCGGTGAGGAGGCGGATTCTCACAGAAAAACCCAAAGTATCTGAAAAAATTTTGCGGCCTTTTGGCGCGGAGGATATTCTACGCCTCCAACAAGAAGCCCTCCCGCTCCACAATATCCCGCAGAAGCCGGCGTCCTCGGCTGATCCGGGTACTGACCGCCGTTTTACTCAGGCCCAGCTTGGCGGCGATCTCTCCATCGGAGTACCCGGACAGCAGTTTCATCTCCATGACGGCCCGGTAGGTCCGGGGAAGCCGGGCAAAGCTGTCCACCAGCGCATGGTAGTCGCTGATGGACTCCGACGGCTCGGCAAGGCCGTCCCAATCCTCCAGCGGGGCTTCTCCCTTCTGCTTCCTCTGGAGCGAAATGGCTTCATTTCTGGCGATGACCGCAACCTGCGGGGCCAGATCCTTTGCCGGAGTGTTCTGAAACCTGGAAAATTTTTTGATGATTCGCAAAAAAGCGTTATGCACCGCGTCCTCCGCATCCTGGCGGTTGTGCAGGATGTCCTCCGCCACATGGTACATGAGGCCCCGGTATTTCAGATAAATCTGCTCAAACCGCACTTTTTCCTCCGGCGTGTCGAGCATTTGCAGATAATAGACCAGCATTGGCTGTACCTCCTGCGCCCAGGGGCGGGTGTGGTGTCAGGTATAAAACCTCTTATCTACTATCGGCAAATGGCGTGAAAAATTAAGTTTTGCAGGGGATGGGGGGAAGTTGTGCTTATTTATGGCGCATCCGGTTCGCTGAGTCCTATTCTGGGCGAATCATTCTCAACGATTGTCCATTCCCCGGTTTTTACATCTTCGGTCAGATAAAAATATTGTTCTGTGGGGCCATCATCTAAAAAGGTCTTAGTATGATCGTACTCCACATAATATTTCGCCCATACAACAATAAAGTGTTCTTCAAGGTATTCATCCGTCCAGCCCCATGCTTCTGCCAGTTCACTGCCAATATATCTTGCCTTAACACGCTCTGTTTCAGCTTCATCTATCTTGACTTCATCAACACGCACAGTAATTGTGTAGTTCTTGCCAGCTTGACCCTCAATCGCACTCTGAACGGTTTTGACAGGATCAGCAGACGGCTTTTGCAGCCACGGGTCAAACAGTCCCAATTCATACGCAGCAAAACCGCAAAGTGCCAATAACACTATGATGGCGGCGATCAAGGCGGCGGGGGAACGCCGCTTCCAAAATTTTATGGTTCTGGGCTCACGGTTTTTCTGTCTATAAGCGGCATTTTCACTACGCTCCAGAATATCGTCATCCACTGCACGAACAGCGGTGTATAGGTCTATGCTCCTCATAAATAACCCTCCTTCGCAAGTTTGACCTTGAGTTTCTTTCGGGTTCGGTTGAGGATCACCGCCACATTGTTCTCCGTCAGGCCGTACTGCCCAGCGATAGAGGCCACCGGCTCCGTGAAGAAGTACC
>OFFS01000787.1_pt1 | contig 17462 bp, 20 predicted proteins | sample 1521541 | NCBI WGS metagenome assembly OFFS01 (sample SAMEA3504127, study PRJEB24116) | mouse gut metagenome | biome: mouse gut; feature: mouse-associated habitat; material: faeces | place: Denmark | collected 2011 | reverse complement strand
CGACGGTCGCCTCTTTGGAGGCCGCCTCCAAAGAGGCGAGCAGCCGCGAGTCGGAGTCGCGCTCCACAGGCGCCCTGTCTCCGGTGACGGTGAACGAGCCCTGGGTTCCTGGCACTGCCTGAGACGCCTCGTCCAGCGCCTTCGCTACAAGTTCTTGAGCCAATTCGGTGGTGACGGGAGGCACCAGGCGCATGTCTATCCACAGGTGCGCGTGATCAAGCACCACATAGGGGCGGTAGCCTCCCTGGCTTTCCTCGGGGCTTCCCCCAGGCGTCGGTGCGCTGGGTGACGCCCCCTGCCATCGCCGACGTGGACAAGCCCAAGCTCTCAGACCTCCCGGCTTTCGAGACTCGCCTTGCCGAGAAGATCGCGGCCTCCCTGGCTGATCCTTCCCCTGTCCTAGATGCAACGGCCCTCTCGTGGGACCGGGTGCTTCAGAGGATCCTCTCGTCCGCAGGAACCGGGCGCTCGGCTGATTTTGCCCGTCCATCCGAAGCTTTGCCGGCACTCGGGTACACTTTCATCTAGCAAACGATGGGAGGTCCCTATGGGCAGGTCGAGCGGTGCAGGATCAGGCGGAGGGGGAGGCGGTGGCTTCTCGGGTGCTGGTCGCTCCTCCGGTGGCTTCTCGGGAGGGTCGCGCTCGGGCGGCCGCTCCAGTCGTCCAAGCTCTGGCTCCCACAGCGGCCTTGGCCCTGGATTTGGACCCATGGGCGGGTTTGGCGGCCCACCTATGGGTTACCCCCGCCGCCGCTATAGAGGCGGCAGCTTTATGGGCGGCTTTTTAGGCTCCATGCTGGGAAGCTCCATGGGCAACAGCAGCAAAAGAACCACCGCTGCCTCGAGCTCTCAACCTGCTCCTGCCGCTTCCTCGAATCCTGAGGGCGGCTCTACGCCGCCCGCCACGCCCCAAGAGAGCACCGGCGGATGCGGATGCGGCACGCTGTTCGTCCTTTTGTGTGCGGCCCTTTTGGCATGGGCGCTCTTCTCGGCCTTTGGTTGCGCCGGATCCGGTGATGGCGCTGGATCGGGGGCCTATGCCAGTGCCAGCTCCACCCACCGGCGGGAGAAGCTGCCGGCTGGTACCGCGCAAATCACGCCCTATTACAACGATCTCGATGGCGACTGGATCCATAACACCGCCGTGCTGGAGACCGGTCTTCGCGCCTTTGCAGATGAGACCGGCGTGATGCCCTACGTCTACATCCTGCCCAACGGCTACACTACCTCCACCGCCGAGCTCACCCAGACGGCCCAGGAGGTCTATGCACAAAACTTTGATGATGAAGGCCACTTTGTTCTGGTGTTTTGCGACAACGGCTCCGGAGGCTATAACTGTGGCTACTGCGTGGGATCTGCCGCCAGAAGCGTCATGGACGACGAGGCGGTCTCTGTGTTAGCCAAGAACCTCGACGCTGCCTACGCCAATCAATCGTTGAGCGAGGAGGAGATCTTCTCGGAAGCCTTTTCTGGGACAGCCCAAGAGATCATGGCAGACCCTGCCGAGGCCCGACGCCCGCTCATCGTGGGAGCCGTGGTCATAGGCGTGCTGGTGGTGGCCATCACCATCTACGGCGCGCACAAGAACCGCGAGAAAAAACGCCAGGCCGAGCAGAAGCGCCTCGACGATCTGCTCAACCAGCCGCTCGAAACCTTTGGGGACCAAGAGCTGGAGGATCTGGAGAAAAAGTACACTGACAAGGGACCTTCGGAGTAGCCAAGTTGCACGGGTAGACCTAGGACAGGTCCAGTTTTTTAAGGCTCATAAGAGCCGGGAAGGGAGTCTCGCCATGGGAATCCTCGATCGTTTTAGCACCATCGTGAAGGCCAACGTCAACGAGCTTTTGGATCGCGCCGAGGATCCTTCCAAGATGGTAGACCAGTATCTGCGCGACCTTACCGAGAGCCTGGCCGAGGTCAAAGACGCCACCGCAGGCGTCATGGCCGAAGAGAAGCGCTGTCGCCGCATGGTGGACGAGAACCAGGCGCAGATCGACAAGTACGACGGGCTGGCTCGCAAGGCTCTGGCGGCAGGCAACGAGGACGACGCCCGCACCTTCCTGGCCAAGAAGCAGGAGCTGGTGGGTAAAAACGAAGGCGCCCTGATGGCCTATGAGGCAGCTCATGAGAACGCCCAAAAGATGCGCCAGATGCACGACAAGCTGGTAAACGACATCAATACCTTGAAGGGGCGCCGCGACACCATCAAGGCCAAGGCGGCTGTGGCCAAGACCAAGGAGAAGGTCTCCAAGATGACCGGCGGCGCCGACCGCGCCGAGAGCGCCATCTCTGCCTTCGAGCGCATGGAAGCCAAGACCGACGCCATGCTGGATAAGAGCGAGGCCATGGAAGAGCTGGACGCCCAGCCCGAGGACCCTGTCACCAGCCTGGAAGAGAAATACGCGGCCTCCGGCGCTTCGGCGGCGGTGGATGACGAGCTGGCTGCCCTGAAAAAGGAAATGGGCCTTTAAGTTGGCCCCTGAGCGCTCTCAAGGCTTACACTCCTCATAGCAAGAGACAGCAAGGCCCGCCCCGCACGAGGCGGGCCTTCCTTGATGAGGAGGTTTGTGTCATGGACGCATCTCAGGTAGCCCAAAGCCCCGACATAAGCGATGTGGTCAAGCGCTTCTTTCGCTATGTGCAGGTAGACTCTCCCAGCAATCCTGACCGAGAAGAGATCACCCCCTCCAATGAAGAGGAGCTGGCGATGGCGGCGCTTCTCGGCAAGGAACTGGAGGAGCTGGGCGCCAAGGACGTCAAGGTGGACGAACACGGTTATGTGACCGCCAAGCTCGACGGCTCGCCAGGCGCGGCCCAGGCGCCGCGCCTGGGCCTTATCGCCCATATCGATTCCACTTCGGACGCCCCCGCTCATGGGGTGAAACCCCAGATTGTGGCCTATGAGGGCGGCGACCTGGTGATAGGCGAGGTGGACGGCCGTAGGGTGCGCGTCACGACAGACTCTGTGCCCGACCTTGCCCAGATGGCGGGACAACCCATCGTGACCAGCGACGGCACCACGCTTTTATCGGCAGACGACAAGGCTGGAGTGGCCGAGATCATGGCGCTTCTGGCCCGCTACCAAAAAGACCCCCGCCTTCCGCATCCTCCGCTGGCGGTGGCCTTCGTGCCCGACGAGGAGATAGGCCACGGAGCCGCTCTGCTGGACCTGGAAGACTTTGGCGCCGCCTATGCCTTTACGGTGGACGGCGAGCAGTTGGGCGAGATCAATTACGAATGCTTCTCGGCAGCAGACGCCCTGGTGACCATTGAGGGAGTCATGGTGCATCCTGGGGCTGCCAAAGATCGCATGGTCAACGCCATCAGCCTCTGGCGCGACCTGGACTCTATGCTGCCGGCCGCCGAGCGCCCGGAGCACACAGAAGGCCGCGAGGGCTACTTCCATTGCCACTCTATCGAGGGCACGCCGGCCCAGGTGAAGGCCCACTACCTCATTCGCGACTTTGATACTGCGGGCTTCGAGCGCCGCCTGAAGCTCCTTCAAGACGCAGCTGCCATGATCAACGAGCGGGAGGGAAAGGCCCGCGTGCAGGTGGCGGTGAAGCCCCAGTACCGCAACATGGCCGAGCATTTCAAGGGCTCGGAGTTCTTGATCGATGCCGCCCTTATGGCCAACCGCCAGCAGGGCGTCGAGCCTCGCTGCGTGCCGGTGCGCGGTGGCACCGACGGCGCCCAGCTCACCTTCCGCGGCTTGCTGTGCCCCAACATCGCCACCGGCGGATACCTGGCGCACTCGGTCCGAGAGTTCATCCCAGTGCGCAGCCTGGAGGTCACTGTGGACATTCTCCAAAGCCTCTGCGCCCTCTTGGCGGAGAGGCCTGCGGCGAGCTGAGGGTTTTGCAAGCAGGTTGGTTCTGCGCGCAACAAAGCCTAAGGTGCAGGCCTTCTGAGTGAGGGCCTGCACCTTAGGGTGCAGCGTCTGGGCTGGGCGTGCGAGGGCACGCCTTTTTCAGGCTAAGACTCCTGAGCCTCGTCTTGGAAGGGAGCCAGCAGCTTCTCAGAGATCTGCGCCTTGGTATCCCGCGACACGATAGTGGCGTCCACAGTCTCAAACTCGTAGGTGGCAGTGGAGTCGATGTTGCCGCCGGCATCCAAGCACGCGAAGGAGACAGAGGAGTCACCCTCCAGCTGGCTTTGAAGCACGAAGGTTTGGATGCCGCCGCATGCAGGGTCGCTGGCGTCGTCGGAAGCGTAGGACTCTTCCAACGTCACAAAGGATCCCTTGGGTTGCACGGCGCATACCCAGGTGTAGCCCGCCGCCTCATTGGCCGGCAGTTGCACAGTGACCGTAGGCTTGGCAGGGCTTTGGCTAAATGTGGTGATAAGAAAAGCAGCGGCAGCCACCGCGGCGATGCCGGCGAGGGCAATGCGCGCTTTTCCAGCAGCTTGTCGCATCATAGGGCCACCCCTTTTGGCTAGTCCCACTACGTACCGGTATCTATAATCTGATAAAGCCAGGCGGTAATGGGCCTCAACTTCCAACTCCATAAGCTGCCAAATATTTGTTCATAGGACGACCACGTACCTTATTGAACTGGGAAGATTTAGGAAAATAGAGGAATATCCCACATGTAAACAATTGCAGTATAAATGTACGGACAGTGCCAATGCCTCCTATATATATCTAAGATTATCGCTTCAACAAGCCTTCAGAATATATCGATAACCATACATATAAGCCCAACGGCGGCCGTGGCTTCGCCAACGGTTCGAAGGCGCCTTCAACTTCCTTTCTTTTATGGTTGGCTTTTGTATAGAGCGATGTCTGAGCAGCAACTTTGGTAAAGGGGAGACTACCGGCGGGTATCTATCCTCCAGGTTTTTGACGGGGAAAGGACCTGCGTGTGAATGCCCATCTCTTCTCGGCAGCTATGGGAGTATTAGGTGCAGCGGCCATTGTTGGCAGCATCCTGTGCTTTGTAGGCGGGGGCCTGGTGCTGGCCCGTGCTGGCGAGAATCCCTTGAAAATATTGATACCTGTCTATGGTCCCTATCGGTTGGCGCATGCCGGCAGGGTAGTGACGCTGTTTTGGGCCATCGTGCTGTGCGTAGGGGCAACGCTCTTTTGCTGGTCGCTGCCTACAGGCGATCTTCAACAGCTAGGCATTTTGCCCTTAGGCTTACTCTGGTCGCTGGCGGTGCTTGTCGCTGTTTCTGTAGCGGAGTGTTTCCATGGCAGCCCGGCACTGATCCTTGTTGCCATCGTGGCGCCGCCTTTAGCGCTGGTTTTGGCGGGGGCTGGCACAAAGGGCTATGATCCCTCGGTGCTGCCTTCTATCCCTGCGCGTTTCTGGAAGCTGGAGAGGCGCCTGTCTGGGCCTTTAGGGCCTTTGCCGCTGCCTGAGACGTCAGCGGAGGTTGCTTTACCTGAGGAATTGGCCGGCGAAGCCCAGGTCGAGGAGTTAGAGGTCTCTGGTGAGGGCGCCGCTCAGCCGGCCTATGCTATGGCGGTCGGCACAGGAAGCGTGGCTGTGGCTCATCCCCGCGAAGGCGCCCGCAAAACATCTCGGGATTCCAAGCGTACCAAAGGCACTCCTCGCCTGCGTTAGCGCCATTTCCGTCCTCTAGGGTTTAATCGATTGGACAGACCATGAAGTTTGAGAAAGATACGCCTTACCGCGGCAAAGAGTTCGACCCCTGCGATCAGGCAGTAGGCCCGGTGTCTGACCAAGACAGCGAGTCCTCTTCTGCAGATGCCAATCTGGATCAAGAAGATGGGCAGATCGAGGGCCTTCTTAGCTCTTCTTTAGGCTATGAGTCTGGCGCTCTGACCAGCGATGAGGCCGCTGCAGAGTATGTAGCAAGAGATGCAGAGATCGCTCGTCAAGAGATCCTGGCAGAGGAGGCTCAGGAGAAGCACTAAGCAGGGCCTGCTTTGCAATGGAGAACCCTTTGACAGGGCCTATGGCGCAAGAAGCGCCATAGGCCTCTAAATCGTGCAGAGCATTTTGGCCTTCTCCGATTTTGAGGGTGCACAATTCAGCTCGCTTACAGTAATATTAGTTCTAAATCCATCAATATGAATAACTGAGCGTCCCTTGGCGAGGAAGGTGAGTCCATGGCACAGCGAAGGTACCACCATCAGCCCGCACAGGTATTGCCGTTTCAACCCGCCGTTGACGGACCTTCGGTTTTAGAAGCCCCTCAAAAGGAAGATTCGCTCACCTGTCGTCAGAAGGCGTCGCTGCTAGCCATCTTTTTAGGCGCGTTGGGAGTCCATAAGTTCTATTTGGGGCACCTGGCAGAAGGCTGCGTGCACATTACGCTTACGCTCGCTTCCCTGGCTGCGGCCTTTGTGGTGGACAGTTGGCTGCCTCTGGTCGTGGTGATGCTTTTCTCGGCAATTGAAGGAGTCATCTACGTGAGTCGCAGCGAAGAACAGTTCGTTCGAGATTATCTCGAAGAGCGTCGCCGCTGGCTCTGAGAACCCGCCTCTACAGCCACGGGATAAACAGCAGGGGAGCGAAGGCTGCCGGCAGCATGTTGGCCACTTTGATGTGGGTGATGCCCAACATGTTGAGTCCCACTGCCAAGAGCAGCAGAGAGCCCGTAGTGGTCATGGCGCCAATGACAGGCTCGGTGAGCAGGGGAGAGAGCGCCGAGGCCGCCAAACTCAGTGCAGCCTCATAGAAAAAGACGCAAATGCCCGAGAAGGGCACCCCAATACCTAGGGTGGCGGCCATCACCGCAACTACCACCATGTCTATGACGGCTTTGGCAAAAAGGGTCGAGTGATCCAGCTGGAGACCGCTCTGAAGCGATCCCACCACCGCCATGGAGCCTACGCAAATGAAGAGGGTGGCGGCTACAAAGCCCTCGGAGAAGTGTCCAAGCTTGGCAGATCCAGAGAACTTCGAAGTGAGCTTGGATTGGATGGCTTGGCCTAGCTTGGTGATGAGGCCATCCAGATCGATGGCATAGCCCACAAGGCTGCCTATGACCATGGAGGCGATGACCACAAGGATGCTGGTGTCGCCCAGCATGCCGTCGATGCCCACCAAGATGACGCAGAGACCCAGGCCGCTCATTAAAAAGTCTCCCAGTTCTTGAGAGACAAAGGAGCGCCCGCAAAGGCCAATGAGGCCGCCGGCTACGGTAGCCAGCCCATTCACCAATGCACCAAGAATCACCATGGGACCAATCCTGTCCTTCTTACGAGAGGCTGCATGCGTTTTCTAGGATAGCCACTTTAGAGGGCCCCTAAGAGGATGGGCCACGCTTGCGATTCCTAGATTCATGAAAGCCTGCTGACAAGGGTGGGGAGACGAAGCCCATAGAGTAGAATCAATACTCGATTCATATCTATCCCCGCGAGGATACCGCAAACTCCATTTCGCAAGGACGGGCAGCTCAATGGCACAGGACCCTAAGAACAAGAACCGCCCAGAGCGCGCAGAAGACCCTCTTGCGCAGGCCGCTGACGAGTTCTCTCAGGCAATCCAGCAGGCTGTGAGCAGCGAGGATTTCGCTCGGCTGCGCGACGCGGTGGGCACTACGGTAGACGCGGCCAAACAGATGGCTCGCACCACAGGATCGCAGGTGGGAGAGGCGGTAGGCAAAGCCGCTCAGTCTATGGCCGCTTCAGCTCAAGCCAATTCGCAGGGGCCTGCAAGCCCCGCCGCCACAAGAAAGCCTGGCGCCCCCGCAAAGCCCGAGGCCACAATCAAGCCTGGCTCCCCTCAGCCTCCTAAGCGCAAAGCCTCGAGGCCTGGTGCAGGCAGAGGCACCCTTACGGCTGCCCAGGAGCGAAAGCTGCTTTCCCGTCGCTACAAGAACGGGGTAGGCCTCTCTGCCTCTGGCTACACCATGGAGATCCTAGGCGGATTCTTCAGCTTTGGCATGCTGTTGTCTTGTATTACCGCCCTGGTCGAGGTGGAATATCTAGGCGCCGCTGGCATTGCTTCGCTGGTGCTCTTTTTGGTGTTGTTCATCCTGTGCTTGAGGGTCACCGTGGCAGGCTACAGGCGCGTGCGGCTTTCCAAGCGCTATCAGGGGTACCGCTCTGTGGTAGGCATCTTCGACCGTTATCCGGTGGAAGAGCTCGCAGATCAACTGGATCTGCCTGTGGCAGAGGTGCACGAAGACTTGACGATGCTTATTAGCCGCGGCCTTTTGTGTGACACCTACCTGGTGGACACAGATCGCGAATACATCCTCTCCCGCAGTGCTTACGAGGAGTTCTTGGAGCAAGACCAAAAGGCGCGTGAGGCCGGCATTCCAGTAGAGGCCAAGGTGGAGCGCGTGGAGAAAGCCAATACCCCTGTTGATCCACGAGCCGCTGCAGCGGCTTCGTCGCAGCCTGCTTCGACAACGTCTCAAAAGCCGCCGCGCCAGGTGGCTCCTGAGGTGGCAAAGCTTGTGGCTGCTGGGGACGCCTATGTGGCGCAGATCTCTGCGGCAAAAGTCGACATCGACGATCCGGCTATCAGTTCTAAAGTAGATGTCATCATATCCATCGTGGAGCGCATCTATGACTATGTGGGCACCCATCCCGAGACTGCCGATGACATCTCTATGCTCAATACCTACTATCTGCCTACCACTGTCAAATTGCTGGATGCCTATGACAAACTAGAGGAGCAGCCCGTGCAGGGGGCCAACATCACCTCCTCTCGCCAAGAGATCTCTCGCACGCTCGATATGCTCACCGAGGCTTACGAGAACCTGTTAGACGGTCTCTTTCGCGACATGGCCTGGGATGTCTCCGCTGATGCTTCGGTGCTTCAAGATGTGCTCAAACAGCAGGGGCTCCTCCGCAAGCAGCATCGTTCTTCTGGCAATGGCTCTGAAGTCCCCCAGGAGTCTTAACCAGGCTGGGTGCTCGCCCAGGGCACTGCCTGTTTGAACGCACGTATCGCTATTGGGTCCACTGGATACTCTAGGAGCTCTTATGGATGATCTTAACTTTGACGATGTTCCCCAGCTCACCCTCACCCAGGTCGACGAGGTCGAGGTCAAGCCGACTCTGGTAGAAGAGAAGCCCGACGCGCTGGTTGCCACTGCGGAGGACCTGCTCTCAGATGCAGAGAAAGCTCAGGTAGACGAGTTCTCTCGCCAAATAGACGTCACCAATGCCTCCCAGGTGCTCACCTATGGCTCAGGCGCTCAGAAGAAGATGGCGGACTTCTCGCAAACCGCCCTGGAGAAGGTGCGCACCAAAGACCTGGACGAGGTGGGCGACCTTATCTCCGGCGTGGTAGGCGAGCTGCGCGGCTTTGAGGTAGAAGACGAGAAGGGATTCTTGGGCTTCTTTCGCCGAGGCGCCAACAAGGTGGAGAACCTCAAGAACAAATACGACAAGGCCGAGAACAATGTCAACAAGATCGTGGCGAGCCTTCAGGAGCAGCAGATCTCTTTGATGAAGGACACCAAGATCTTGGACAAGCTCTATGACTTGAACCTCACCTATTACAAAGAGCTCACCATGTACATCCTGGCGGGCAAGAAGCGTCTTGCTGAGGTCAAGGAGAAGGATCTTGAGGAACTCAAGGCCAAGGCGTTGGCCTCCGGCCGCACAGAGGATGCTGAGGCGGTGCAAAAGCTCACCTCGTCTATCGACCGCTTTGAGAAGAAGCTCTCGGATCTGGAGCTCACGCGCACCATCGCCATGCAGACGGCGCCTCAGATCCGCTTCGTGCAAAACAACGAGATGCTCATGGTGGAGAAGATCCAAACCACCATCGTGAACACCATTCCTCTCTGGAAGTCGCAGATGGTGTTGGCGCTGGGCATTGCCAATGCCGACGCTGCAGTGCGCGCCCAAACTGCCGTGACCGACATGACCAACGAGCTTTTGCGCAAGAATTCCGAGAAGCTCAAGACCACCACAGCTCAGATCGCACGCGAGAACGAGCGCGGCATCGTCGACATCGAGACCCTCAAGCATACCAACGAGAATCTCATCCAAACCTTCGACGAGGTCATGCAGATCCAGCAGGAGGGTCGCCAGAAGCGCGCCGAGGCCGAGCGCGAGCTGGCCGCCATGGAAGACGACCTGCGCAAGAAGCTGCTGGAGATCAAGCAGTAAGGCTGCTGTGTGAGAACCTGATTCTCGCTATGGGTGCCGATCGAGTGATTGCAAACAATATGACTCTTGGATACCGTGTCTCTAATTGAGGCACGGTATTTTATTTCCCTGCATAATGGCATCCAGCACCTGGGCCACCCCGTCCTGGGTAACGGCAGGAGCAATAACGTCGCCGTAGGCCTTTATGGCATTGGTAGCATTATCCATGACCACTGCCACCTCGGCGGCCTCCAACATGGAAATGTCGTTTTCTGAATCGCCAAAGCCATAGACCGTTTCATGAGGGCCTATGGCGTCCAGCATAACTTTTATGGCGGATCCCTTGGAAAACTCTGGCAGGGTGAGCTCTGAGCCGCCTACCCCTAAATCGCTGATCCTATAGAGGCGATTCAGCTCGTCGCGCACAGGACCCAGCCGCTTGTCTTCCTCGGCCATCCAAAAGGCTTTCACCAGCGTGAGCTCGTCTCCGCGTTCTTTTAGTTCTTGGGCATCTTCGATAACCTCGATATTCATAGCGGGAAGCTCATGATGGGGGCTGGGCAGATAGACGGCAGAACCCCGCGGACCTTCAAACAACGCCGCCACATCGCAGGCTTCAAGGGCTTCCAAAGCCGGGACGAGCCTCTCAAAAAGGCCCTCGGAAGCGAGCAGGGGAGTGTCGCCTAACTGCACATAAGAGCCCGCCAGAGCGATGTAGCCGGCAAAAGGCAGGGCGTCCAAGAGCATAGAAAGCCCCTCTGGCGGCCGCCCCGAGCACAAAAAGGCGAGGTTGCCTGCCTCAACAAAGCGCCTGAGTGCCCTTTGCACTGCAGGGGTAGGCAAAAAGACGCTCTCTACAAGCTCTTTTGGGGCGTCTGGCGCCTGGGCCTGCGCATAGATCTCTGGATTGCTATCTATGAGAGTGCCATCGATGTCAAAAAAGGCGACCTTGGGAAGACTCATCCTTCAACTCCTGATATACCTCACGCTCGCTTGACCTTCTCTAAAATACCCTTTCTAAAAAAAGTGGTGGCTAATTTTCCGTGGGTCTCTATAATAGGAACAAATGTTCGCGTAGGGGTGTAGGAGGATCTATGGGGGTGCAGCCACAACGTATTGCTGTAAAGCCTGTGCCCAGGGGCCTGAAGGGCGGCCATGCAAGTCCGCGCACCTTTATCTGCATCGACCTCAAGAGCTTCTACGCCTCGGCGGAATGCGCGGCTCGCGGCTACGACCCCTTCACCACCAACTTGGTGGTGGCGGATCCAGAACGCTCTCGCAATACCATTTGCCTGGCCATCACCCCTGCCATGAAGGCTGCCGGGGTCAAAAACCGTTGCCGGATAGGGCAGATCCCCTCCGCCATGAACTACATCGTGGCCAAACCCCGCATGGCCTACTACATGGGGGTGTCGGCGCGCATCGTGGCCATCTATCGCCGTTACATCGACCCAGCAGACATCCACGTCTATTCGGTGGATGAGGTCTTTATAGATGCCACTACCTATTTGGACTACTACGCAGAGACTCCCCGCCAGCTTGCCCGCGACCTCATTGACACTGTCTATCGCGAAACTGGCATCACTGCTACTGCCGGCATAGGCCCCAACGCCTTTGTGGCCAAGGCAGCCCTAGATGTGTTGGCCAAGCATGAGTCGGACGGCATCGCAGAGCTTGACGAACATGGCTTTCGCCAGCGCCTTTGGTTTCATAGGCCCATCACAGACATTTGGATGATCTCTGGGGGCACTGCCCGGCGCCTTGCTAAGCGCGGGGTCTATGACTTGGCGGGCGTTTGTGCTCTTGATCCTCAGGTGGTGCGCCGGGAGTTTGGCAAGGTGGGGGAGTATCTCATCGATCACGCCTGGGGCCTTGAGAATGCCACGCTTCAAGGCATGCGCTCCATCCGCCCTAAGAGCCGCTCGCTTTCCTGCGGACAGGTCCTTATGCGCGATTACAGCTTTAGCGAGGCAGCTACGGTAGTGTCAGAGATGGCTGATGAAGTCCTGCTGGACTTGGCGAGCCAAAACCTGGCCGCTCGGGAGATCTCACTTTTCGTGGGCTATAGCGCCAACGTAGCCACTATGCCACCGCACATCCGTGCGCTTGTTCCACCCGGAGTCACTCGCTACGATCTGGGCCATACCGGCTCCTCCAAGCGTCTGTCCACGCCGTGCGATCTTCCTGCTGCCCTCAAGGCGCGCGTCATGGATTGCTTCGAAAAGACCACCTTTCGCGATGTGCCCATACGCCGCATCATGATTTGCTTGGGACGCCTTACTTCCACGTCCAACCTGCAAACCGCTATTTTCGACGATGTGGCAGCTCAGGAGCGCCAGCGCAGCCTTGCAAAAACCTGGGGCGCTGTGCGTCGGCGCTACGGCAAAGACGCGCTCCTCCATGCCTCAAGCCTGCTGCCCGAGGGCACCGCTCGCATGCGAGCCCACCAAGTAGGCGGTCATCATGAGTAGAGATGCGCTTTTTTCTACACCTGCCGAGAAGGCCTTCCATCAGCAACAGGCATCCCTTTTGTTACCGGAAGAAATCCAGGCTCTTCTAGATGCGGCCCCCTCAGAGCAGGAACGCTGCCATCGCCGCCAAATCCTGGAAGACATTCTGGCTCGTCAATTGCGCGATGGGCTGCGAAGCTGCGCCCCTCTGCCAGACCGCGCAAAGCAGTTTGCCCCGTTTGACGCGCTCACCGGCTATGAGGAGCTCGTCCAGTCGGTGTGCGAAGAAGATGCCCGTTTTGGCTTTTGGACTCCGGATACAATGGGCTAAGTTGGCCAATCCACCTGCTTAGGGAGCTGCCCATGAAACCTCCTGTGCCCGCCAAAGATATGACGCAAGCTCAGCTGGCCCGTTATATCGACTCCGCCATTTTGAAGCCCGAGTTCACAGAGGAAGACATCAAAAAGTATGCCCAACAGGGCATTGATTTAGGGGTGGACACCATTTGTGTGAACCCCTGCTATCTCGAGCTGCTGGCTTCCATGGTGGAGGGTACTCAAACGGGCATAGACGCTACCTGTGATTTTCCCTTTGGCCAGAGCTCTACTGCTTCCAAGGTTGCCCAAGCAGTGGAGGTCTTTGAGAGGGTCAAGCCCTCTGACATGGATATGGTGGCAAACTACGGCATGCTCCGCGCGGGCGACAAAGCTTATGTGGTGGATGACATCCAGGCGGTATGTGCGGTAGCCCATGATAACGGAGCCATCCTCAAGGTCATCCTTGAGACAGACGCCCTTACCCCCGAGCAGATCACTCTGGGCGTCCAGTGCGCTATTGAGGCAGGCGCAGACTACGTAAAGTCATCCACGGGCTTTTACACTGGTGGCCCCCAGAAGGGCGCCGCGCCTGAGGTGGTCTCTCTCATGCTCAAAGCTGCCGGTGGCAAGATCAAAGTCAAAGGCTCTGGCTGCATTCGCACGCAAGAGCGCTTCTTCGAGCTCATCGATCTAGGCATGGATCGCGCCGGTGTGGGCTTTGGCTCAGTACCTAAGGTGTTGGGGGCAGAGTAGCGCGCATAGGCTTTCTTTTCCTTGCCGAGAAAGGCTGCCTCCGTGTTTGGTTCAGTTCCATTCATGTGGAGATGGCTTCACAGCGGGAGGTTCTCTTTGACAAAAGGGCGCTGGCAGCGTAGTCTCTTTACTTGCGCAGAAGCGCACCCAAATAGTGCGGGGTGGAGCAGTCTGGTAGCTCGTCGGGCTCATAACCCGAAGGTCGTAGGTTCGAATCCTGCCCCCGCGACCAAAAGTTCAGCTCGGAGCCACAGGTGGCTCCGAGCTTTTTATTTCCTTGAGCAAGCTGGCTTCACATTGGACGCCCGTGATCGATCGCATACGTTATGTGAAATGTCCGGCAGGGTTAGGGATTGGCTGGTGCTAGGTAATTCAAGTATCTTGCTACACAGGTCTACCATGACAGCTTTGGATGCGGTCTTTGAGGCAGCCTTTTTCGGTAAGGAACCCTTCAAGGCGGGTCTTCTCTCGCACTGATCGGTTGAGCTGCTTGGTGATCCATGGCATATTGGGGGATCTGAGCGAGAGGGAGAGCCATGTTTCGACAGCGACTTGCGCAAGAGGCGTTTGAGAAGGGCAAAGCGAAGCGCGATCCCATGGCGCCGCGAGTGAGGGCTGCAGTGCCCTGTCGTCCCTACGATCTTTTTGGGGCTCGTGAAGAGCCGTTGGTAGGAGCGGCTTTAGAAGGAGCGACATTCGAAGAGGAGGATTTCTCTGGGATTGAAGTCGCGAATTCGGCGTTTTCCTGCTGCAGCTTCAGGAAGTGCGACTTTACCGGAGCCTACTTCAAGGACGTGCGGTTCAAAAACTGCGACTTTTCCAACGGGTCGTTTGAGAGGGCTGTGTTCGAGCGGTGTGTCATTGAGACCTCGAAGTGCCTGGGTGCTTCGTTTTCCCGCGGCTTGCTGAGAGAGGTAGTCCTACAGGGGACAGATTGCAGTCTCGCATCCTTTTACCAGGCGCGTTGGCGCAACGTCCTCCTGCGAGAAACCAATCTCTCAGAGGCTACTCTGAGTGAGGGTGATTTCAAGTTAGTATCCATTAATGAATGTAATCTTATCGCAGCAGAGTGCGTGCACGTTAAATTTATTGGCATCGATTTTACAACGTCGCAAATCGAGGGTCTTGTCGTCTCTGCTGGGCTTGATGAGCTGTTTGGCTCCAAGATGGACGCCTACCAGGCAGCGGTGTTCGCCCGTCAGCTTGGCCTCGTCGTGGAGTGAAGGAGGCGGCGGCGAGCAAGGACGTCGCGTTTCATGGGGATGATACGGCGCTCTAGGCAGTCTTGGGTTGGTTGCCATGTATCACGGTTTTGCGACGTGATCGACGGCTGATGGGAGAATCATGAACTAGAAGCTCATTGCTTTGGAGAAAGCCCACAAAGACGCACTCCAAGACATGCTTGATGAGTGGGGGGCCGATATTTTGCAGGCACATGGCGATCCATCACCGCGCGTGCTGTGGAAATGCTCTCTGGAGGGTTTCGACCAATATAAAAAGAATTTAGATGAGGAAGCCGATCCGGTTCGAGGCCGTGCGGAAGCCCATACAAGGTTCTGTATGGATATGGATAGAAACCGCTTGGTAGGAGCTGTCCAGCTGCGGTTTCCCCCACCGAGCATATCTCTCGAAGGATGCAGCCACATTGGCGACGGTGTGCGCCCGACTGATCGCGGAAAAGGTTATGGAACAGCCATGATAGGGCTTGCTCTTGAGGAATACCGGAAGTGCGGCTTTTCTGAAGTCATGATGGTTTGCCGGGCGAACAATGCCGCTTCGGCCAAAACCATCGTACGTAATGGAGGAGTCCTTCTGGGGATGTTTGAGGAGGACGCCAAATTGATGAGGCGTTATAGGATCAAGCTGTAAGGACTGGATTGCAGACACTGCTCAAGAGCAGTTTGCTTATGCGCTGTAGTGAACTTGAATGCGATCATTGCGAATGAACCGCAATGATCCAAGCTATTGCCAGCATCACGGCTGTGTGCAGTGCAATGCCTCAATAATTTGGGGACCAGCGAGTCGTGACCCTCAATATCCCTTATTATGTATTTCAGTAGATATTCAGTTAGTATACAAGGCAATCTAATAAGGCCACCTAAGGAGCGTGCCTCATGGGCAAACCGGTGGTGTACTTCACAAAAACCATCACACCAGAAACTATCTTGGCGCTCTACAAAAAGCTGGAGGCAGATCTGCCTGGCAAGGTGGCAGTAAAGATTCACTCTGGCGAGGAGGGCAACCAAAACTATCTGCGTCCTGAGTACGTAGCGCCTTTGGTAGCCGAGGTGAACGGCACCATCGTCGAGTGCAATACAGCCTATGAAGGTGCGCGCAACACCACAGAGAAGCACGAGAAGCTCATGGCAGAGCACGGCTGGTCGGAACACTTTGCCGTGGACATCATGGATGCTGAGGGCAACGATCTGGTGCTTCCCATCGAGAACGGCCGCATCCTCAAGAAGAACTATGTGGGCGAGCACATGGCCAATTATGCCTCCATGCTGGTGTTCTCCCACTTCAAGGGCCATCCCATGGGTGGCTATGGCGGAGCGCTCAAGCAGCTTTCCATCGGCTGCGCCTCCACTGCCGGCAAGGTGAACATCCACTCGGCAGGGGAGAGTCTCGATCAATACACGTTCTGGGACCATGTGGCAGACCAAGACGATTTTCTCGAGGGCATGGCAGAAGCCGCCGAGACCGTGGTGAATCATTTTGGAAACCACCTTGCCTACGTAAACGTCGCCTGCAATCTCTCGGTGGACTGCGACTGCTGCGCCAAGGCCGAGGATCCCTGCATGAGCGACATCGGCGTCTTTGCTTCGCTGGATCCCGTGGCTATCGACCAGGCGTGCATCGATGCGGTGAAGAACTCCGCCGATCCTGGCCGCGACCATCTTTTGGAGCGCATCGACTCCCGCCATGGCACCAAGACCATCGACGACGCGGCGCGCCTTGGCTACGGCTCCAAAGACTACGAGCTGGTCGAGGTGGAGTTTTAAAGCCCACCATTCCAAAAATCCCTTACCGACAAACACTCACCCCACGTAACGGGGAGCGGCTAACGCATGAGAGGTGAAGCTATGAGCGCTTTAGTTTCTGTACTAGAACGTCCACTGCCAAAGATCCGTGTACAGGCGGCAGCTGGAGCGCTGGCAGTGGCCAGCGCCGTGGTGCTTCCTCAGATCGTTCACTGGGCCGGGGCGATGATGGGCGTAGGTACTGGCTTGGGCGAGATGCTTCTGCCCATGCATCTGCCTATTTTGGTGGTGGGACTATTGGTGGGTCCCTGGGCAGGCTGCGCAGCCGGCCTGTTAAGCCCTCTGGTTTCCTTTGCGCTCTCGGGCATGCCTGGAATCCCCATGCTTCCCCTTATGGTGCTTGAGTTGGGCGCCTATGGCCTCGTAGCTGGTCTTGTGCGCAGCGCTAAGTGTCCTGTGCTTCTCAAGGTGATTGCTGCTCAAATCGTTGGCCGTCTAGTTCGAGGCTTTGCTTTTTGTGCCGTGAGTGCCATGCTCCCGGGTGTAGCACTGGCTATCCTCTGGAACACCACGTTGGCAGGGCTTCCTGGCCTGGTGTGCCAATGGGCACTCATTCCTCTAATCATTATGATGCTTGACCGCAAAGCGATCCGGCAAGGTGAAGAAGGCCTATTGGACGCCTAACCATTGAATGTAGAGCACTTTCTGGGATAAAGAAGGGCGCGGCTGTTGTGCAGTCGGGCCCTTCTTTATCCTTCGTCGACGTTGAGTCGGGGACCCGGACGATTTCCTGGACAGCTAGCTGTCTAAAAGGAGGTTGTCTTGTACAGCGAGCAAGTCAGAAAGTGTGCTGTCAAATGCAGTGTTGCCCCAGATAAAGACTGCAGAATCGAGCCGTTACATCCTAGAGGCAGGGGGGCTCGATGAAAAAGG
>OFFS01000757.1_pt1 | contig 18143 bp, 18 predicted proteins | sample 1521541 | NCBI WGS metagenome assembly OFFS01 (sample SAMEA3504127, study PRJEB24116) | mouse gut metagenome | biome: mouse gut; feature: mouse-associated habitat; material: faeces | place: Denmark | collected 2011 | reverse complement strand
TGGCAGTTATATTATGCAATGTCTTGAAAAAGAAATATCTCTTAATAACACCAGTATTTACTTAGATGCTTCGCTTGCGGCAGCCTGTTTTTATGAGCATAGGGGATATAAAACTTTAAAGCATAAAGAATTATTTATCAATGGAAATGCTAGGTTGGCTTATGAAGTAATGGAGAAACGTATAACAGTTCCTAATACAGATATTTTTTATGATGGAAAATGCTTTATACCAAAGATGAATACTGAAAATGGTGAAGTGGATAATCAAACGCTTTTTTTATATCATCAAAATGAGAATATTTTATGGGCGGATTACTATGGCGGAGAAATAAAAAAAGGAAGTATAGTTGGAACGGTTGCTTGGAATGGAGAAATAGATTTTTATTATCAGCATATTAATTTGAGCGACCAGATAAGAATTGGGAAATGTCACAGTGTACCACAGATTTTAAGTGATGGTAGAATAGAACTGTCAGAACAATGGCAGTGGCTGAATGGCGATAAATCAAAAGGTTCGTCAATCGTCATAGAAAAAACTAACGATGAAAAATAAATATCATTACTCTCGCACCATCCAGTCTGGCAAAGCAGTATTGTATTCACAGACGTTTCGGATGAAGGTGTTTACGAGTTTACGATATATGCAGGCAAAAATTTCATTGTCATAGCTGGTAAACAATTATTCTCCTCTATCCGACAGAGAAGAGTGATATAACGGGAAATCAGTTATGAGCCTTGGCATTACCGCTATGTGGGTAAGGAGCCAGCTAAGGAAATCTATGAAACAGGGATTTGCCTTGAGGAATATTTAAACGCTTAGTAATGTATGGTTTTCTCTAAAAACGAAATGAATGCAAGAGGCTGTGGAATATCACCAGACAGCGCATAGAAACAGTTGGACCGTATAGAACAGGGTAAAAAGCACTTATTTGAAAGGAAATTTGATTGATAAGAAGCTGAATCTGTCGTGACTGAGAAAACAAAGAAACCAAATTGGAAATTGTGGGAAACTATGGCAGCAGCTTTGTTTTATCAAAGGATCCGCAAACGGATGGCTTAGTAACAAGGACATCAATACACAGTGTTCGCTGTGTGCGGGTGTCCTTTTGCTATATGTACTAATAAGTAGAGTTTACCATCTGAATGGAAATTTAATGAAAATAAAGGAATCTTAAGATAATTTAGAGGGTGCTTAGAGATGAATTTGATACGATAGGCTTGTAATAATGATTCAATCGTTATATCGAAAGGAGAACAAAATGAAAAACAGAGTAAAAAAAGTTCTTATATTGACAGGAATCTTATGTGTTATGGGTATTACGCTTTGTGCCTGTCAGGGGACAAAAGAAGTTTCGGATGAGAATTTGAACCAAGAGGAGATAGGCGGAACAGATTCTAAAGAAAAAGATTTCCCAAATGAAGATCAGGAACAAGAAGATCCAAGTGAAATAAATTCTGAAGATGATGCGGCGGATGATTCTTTAAATCAAGAATCAAACACGGAAAATACCGATGAAACTAACGGAAGTCAGGCTAAGGCAAAGGGAGGCGAAATTAATACTGATGCTCCCAACTTGGAAGGAATCATAAAGGACATTCAGGAAAAACAGCTTACTGTTGTAGAGTTGATTACAGAAGAAAGCGAGAATGGTGGAGAGATTATGGTGGGACCGGGAAGCAGTGATGATTCCGAATTCCGTAAGGTTACAGTTACATATGATGATAATACAGTGTTTGTGATTCAAAATATTTATGACGGCGGAGCCAGATCTGAGACTGAAAATGGAACATCATCCGATTTGACCACCGGGCAAATGGTGAAGATATGGGGAACTTCTGCGGCAGACGGTTTGCAGGCAACACAAATCTGCATTGTCAAGGTGGTGTCAGACTGATATAGGTAAATAGGAGATGATATCTTTTCCATTAAATGGATTATGCTAAACGGTGGAAATACATCGGAAATAATGATGAAGGAGACCGAAATTGTGGCTGTCAAATTGGTAAATCGTGAGGAATTGCTTGCTATGTACCATCATGGAGAATTACATCCGCTGCTCAAAATTGATTAAGTGACAAAAAAAGTCGAGACAGTCTCAAAGAAGAAATATACAATGTAAAGTAAGTAATTTCTTCCAGCATCTCACATGATGTGAGGTACTATATGAACCTTACATATGAAAAAGAACAAAGCATGTGAGAATTGAAAAGATTTTCGTAAGGAACCTCTGAATCATTCTCAGGTGGTTCCTGTGAAAGAATATTTGTGCACGTAGGCTATCAATTTGTATAGCCTGAATGCGAGGAAACTTGTGAAAGGATAGTGAGAGAGTCATTGATATTGCCATAAAGTACCGCTATGAATCCCCAACAGCTTTTACCAGGGCATTTAAAGGCTTTGCTGGTATCGGGACTTCTGCTCTGAAGACAGAGAACAGTCTCATACAGGCATTTCCGCTGATTCGGTTTCATGTATCTGTGGATGGCGGGCAGCCATTGAAATTCAGAGTGGAGGAAAAGCGGCTTTCCGTGTAGTGGGGATTTCCTGTCTGCTGGATAAGGAGCTTAATAAAAATTTTGAGGTGATTCCAACAGTATGGGATACAGTTCTTGCCGACGGAACACTTACTAAACTGAACGCCTTGCAGGAAGGTATACCACAGTTATTATTGGGTATCAGTATTCATCATACAGAGGACTGGAAATATCTGATTGCAGTTCGCTCTGACAAGAAAGATGATACTTTTGAAGAATATTGGATTCCGGCATGTAAATGGGAGATTTTCGAGGGACGTGGCACGAACCATTCCCTGCAGCAATTGGAAAAGCGAGTCATTGCAGAATGGCTCCCTACGTCCAGCTTTACATTTGCAAATTCTCCGGATATAGAGGTATATATCAAAGCCGATCCACAGGAGGAGGTTTATGAATGAGATACTCAAGCTTTTAATTGGAGAATGACGGAAGCGGTTAGGAGGAAAACATGAATTGTTTAGAGGTAATAGCAGAATTAAAGATACGGGCGTCTGAGAAATATAAGGTGAACGTGGTGCGTATGGGGATTCCGGAGCAATACAGTCTTGGCGTATCGACGGCAGAGGTCAGAGACCTTGCCAAAAAGATTCAGAAGTCAAATGAGCTGGCGCTTGAACTATGGATAACAGGATATCATGAGGCAAGGCTGTTAGCCGTGTTATTGATGAATCCAAAAGAAATGACAAAAGATGCTGTGGAGCAGTTGATTGGCGATGTAATATCCTGGGATTTGTGCGACCATTTGTGTAAAAATCTTTTGATTAAGATGGATTGCCGGAGCGCCCTGATAGAAGGGTGGATTACTTCATCGCAGATATATAAGAAACGGGCGGCATTTACTTTGATTGCATCGTCTGTGATTCATGACAAAAAGCTTTCAGACGATATGCTGGACTACTATCTAGGATTGATAGTCCGGTATTCAGATGATGAGCGGGAGCATGTAAAAAAGGCAGCATCCTGGGCGTTGCGCGAAATCGGAAAGAGAGATTTCAACTACAATGAAAAGGCGCTGTTGTTGGCGCATGAATTTGCGGAGAGTGACAGCAAGGCATTGAATTGGATTGGGAAGGACACCATTAAGGAATTTGAGACATTGGTCAAGGCAAGAAGGGCGCGGACGTTTGATTTCATCGAAGTCTCAAATGGGAAAGGATATTGCCAGTTAAGAAAACATTCAATGAACTCAAAGTCCAGAGAATTCAAGTTTTTATATGGGTGAAAATATGGTTTGGAGGCGCGAGCTATGCAAAGGTCGATGATGCAAGTATTTGTTAAGGGGAGTATCGAGGCAGTAAAACTTTACAAAACAGCTTTTGATGCAGATATTCTGTGTACATATGCGGCTGAAAATGGCGGTTATATGCATTCTGAGTTAAATGCACATGGCCAGATTATAGCGGTTTCGGAGATTGCGGAGGATGTAATTGTTGGGAATACCATGATGTTTTGTTTTCAATTTGGCCCGGGTGGGGAAAGGAACGTCCGAAAGGCTTATGAGGTTCTGAAAGAGGGAGCGAGCAGTTGTACTCCTATAGGACCGTGTGATTATAGCACCTGTCAATTTACACTCACGGATAAGTTTGGTGTCTGCTGGTGCGTATATGTCTGAAAAGATTTTTGGAAAGGAAGCCGTCATGCATAAAGAAACAAAATGGGCAAAGCAAATCATTTCTATGCAGAGGGAAGATGGAATCTATTACATGTTTGTCGTGGACTGGTTAAACGGGCTGAAAAATGAAAACGGAAAGTGGGATATGGGAAAATCCTCTTCTCCTTATTGCATATCTGGACATCCCAAATATGCAGCTTTTACAACTGAATAATTGGCAGCCTGTTCAGAAAGCTTGAATATTCAAACATGATTATAAATATGCTTTGTAATTATTACGTACAAAGAGAGCCATAGTACGCTATGAATAATAAGGGCTGCTATTTCCGTTCCAAAGTCCGCATTCCCTTCCAAAATGCCAATCAGTCCATAGAACGTTGCACTGGATGGAAGCACATACGATATCGTATGGAGAATGCTTCCTGACGGGAGAATGAGATAAAAGAAAATAGGAGGAGCAAGAAACATTATCATCACGATTTTTATGTATGCAATTCCGACCATTAGACCACCCGCAAATCGAGCAATAAACAAACCAGTCAGGGAAGCGATAAAAGCTGATAAGCTGATTAGGAGAATTGTGGGAAGTATCTGTATGGCAGAGAGGCGTACACAGACGAAAGCTGTGATTATGGTTGAGAGAATTCCGCCTAAAAATCCTATTGCTATTTTTTGTTTTATATATTGTGTCCTTGACATGGGAAGGGTTTCATTGATGTAAACAATACCGTCCTCTTTTTCGCTCAGTATATTCATGGCATTAAATGTGCAGCCCATAAACATAGCAGTGACCATTGTAATAACAACCAACAGAGTTTTTAGAATATCATTGCTGCTCTCTGATGGGATTAGAACCTGCCTGCATTCAGTAGCAGCGTTTCGTTGGGTATAAAGTTGTGGAAGGACATCGGCAATCGCTGCATACATCTGCATTTCATCGCCTGACCGGAAAACCTGAATCTCCGTTCCGTCACTCATTACACCAACTGTTTGTGTGGATGGATCTATGATTGCAGCTCTTAAAGCCTCTGTGTCTTTATAGATTGCCACAGTCCCATTTTCATACAGCCATGCGATTGTCTCTTCTGATAAATCGTCTTTTACTATGCCAAAGGAAGGTTCGGTAGCAGATGAAAAGTCCATATCCCCCAGCAGATTAATTGCCAGACCGACAATAATTGGCAGCAGGAATGTCAGGATACATAGTTTGTCGTGTCGTATTGCTTTAAATTGAAGTTTTAAACCTGTCCAATTCATCTATATTCACCCCTCCTTTTTCATTTCGCGGTTAAGTCCATGTCTGGCGAATAAGAACAGCAGGACTATGGACAACAGGCAGATTGCATAATAGAGGACATTTGTAGGTGGGGCTTGAAAATACGCGCTTTTCATAGCCGTAAATAAATGGTACATTGGATGGAATTTAATCCGGTCCATCGTTATTCCGGTCTGTCCGGCTAGAAATACGGGAGTAGTGATAAAGACTGCCAGAACCAAATATAATAGTGAAAACTGTTTGAAATCTGGCAGTGTAATTGCACAAAAGAATCCAAACGAAGCCATAATCAATGACAGGATTCCAGCCTGGAGGAGTACAGCCGGCAGTACAGCCATACTTGCTGCAGCGCCAAGATTGCATAGGGTGAGCATGGCAGAAAAAAATAAATCAGCAAATAGGATTAGTATGAGTTTTGATAAGATAAAAGCACTTTTCCCAACTGGAAGAATTGCATGTACCCGGACAACACCCATTTGTTTTTCCTTGAACAGCATGGCGGCTAATCCTAAAAAGCCGACTGCAGAAAGTTCAAAAAAAAGAAGTTCGGCAGTAATTTCCCTGCGGCTTTTCATATCTTTGTTGTTGGGTCCAATTATTAGAGCTTCCTTGGCGCTTTCGGAAGATAGTTTTGAAACTGCATAGGAATGGCGCAGGTTGTCAATTTTGCTAATACCACAGGATGTCATCATTATTTTTACTGTCCCATCTGAAAGATCAATTCCTATAGAATATCCGTCCTCGCAGGCATTTTGCAATTCTTTCAGGCTGCTGACAGGAATAAGGTTGTCTGGAACATTATTTTGTGTTTGTGCCGGGTCGTACAGGTATACCGGAAATATCTCCTGATCCAGCTTTACATAGACAAAATTGATATAACAGGTATACAGAATCAGGGATCCGATTGCCAAAAGAAAGAATTTGCTGGATACCATCAAGCGGAAATCTTTCTTCAAAAGTGCAAAAAAGCTGCCACACATTAGTTAAGCCCCCTTCCTGTGTATTGTATAAAAATATCCTCCAGCGTTGGTTCCTGGGAATGAATGCGGATGATTTCATCATATTGGAATGGCAGATCGGCTTTCAGTTCCGGAGATTCGATGGAACAATTTTTCCTCTCTCCTTGAAACAGATATTCTACTGCTATGCGGTGATTACTGTTTTGCTCTTTTAAATGTTTGGGTGTGTCCAACGCAACAATAGTGCCATTTGAAATAAACGCCACTCGGTTACATAATAAGTCAGCGTCAACCATGTTGTGGGTTGTTATAAAAACGGTTGTTCCCTTTTTTTGTTCTTCCTCGATAATCTTCCGGAATAATACTGCGCCGGAAGGATCTAAGCCACTGATTGGCTCATCCAAAAACAGCAGTCTGGGACTACTGATCAATGCCCGTGCCATACTGACGCGCTGGCGCATTCCTTTTGAGTAGGAAGCGACTGGCTTTTTCAGAAAATCACGTTTGAACTCTAATCTTTCCAATAGCTCTTCTGGGTCTTGAACTTGCTCTTTGGGATAGAAGGATGAAAAATATTTTAAATTGTCTATTGCGCTTAAATTAGCATACAGATAAGGAAATTCAAACAGGACGCCAATTTGCTGAAAGAAATCTTGTGCATGGACAGTGGAGATATCCTGCCCAAACAGTGAAACTATTCCGCCATGCCCCTTCAGGATTCCCGTCAGGATTTTTTGCGTTGTTGATTTGCCAGAACCGTTTGGGCCCAGAAAACCGAAGATTTCACCCTCGTTCACAATGAAATTCAGTCCATGAAGTGCTTGGGTGTCTTTCCTATATGAAAATGTCAGATCTTTAACATCAATCATTCATCATCGCCCCACTTTCCACGTTGATTCTTTTTCTTTTCCGACTGGCGGGTTGCCCACCATTTCATAAACTTTATTTTCAGCGGAATCGTAATAATCAATGCCGCTACAACAACCAGCCACCCATACCATTCCAAACCTAAAAACATAATTTTGCTCTTCCATTTTAATTTGATGACGCCAGTTTATAAAAATGAAGTGAAATGGAAGTGCGGTAGCCGTGAAATCGGTGTGAAATTGAAAGCCCTGCCTTCCAGATGGAAGGCAGGGAAAATGGAATTCTATTATTTTACAATGGGAAACTCAAAGAAAAATTCAACTCCGTGTTCTACACAGTGTGCACCATAGGGTACGTTGTATATAGAAAGCACCTGGGCGACGATTGCAAGCCCCAGCCCAGAACCTTTTGAGGATTGGTTCTGACGTCGGTAGAATTTTTCCCATAATTTGGTAAGCTCATCTGCCGGAATTGGCTTGCACTGGTTGAATATACTGAAACACAGGCGTTCTTGTCCACATATTACCGACAATCGGATTTCGCCGTTTGTGTCTGCATACTTTTTTGCATTTCCAATCAGGTTGTTTACCACTTGTTCCATACGCTGACGGTCAGCCAGTATAAAAACCTTGTCCTCTGGAAGTTCATAGTGGAATACATAATTTGTTTCTGGCGTATCAAGCAACAGGCGCCCAGCAACTGTTTCCACAAGTTCTATAAAGTCAAAACGCTCTTTTGCTAACTTGGCGACACCAGATTCTAATGCCGAGAGATCCAAAAGCGAAATAATTAAATCGTCCATACGTTCTGTGGCATCTAGGATTGCATTCATATATTGTTGCCTTTTTTTCGAATCTATTTCCTCATCCAATCCTTCCGTATAGGCCCGGATCAGCCCCAAAGGAGTCTTCATCTCGTGAGATAGACGGTCTACCAGTTCTCTTCTTTCATGCAGTAAGATCCGTTCATGTGCAACATCTTTTTCTAGTTGGGAATTCGCCGCCTCCAGTTTATCCAACGCTTCCTGTAGGTTGGATGACATAGTATTCAGGCTCTTAGATAATTCACCAAACTCATCCTTCGTTTGGATGTCGCAGTGGGCAGAAAAATCCAATTCTGCCATTTGTTTGGCGGTGTCGTTGATTTTGCGCAGTGGTTTTGAAATCAGCCGACCTAAAAGACAGTCAACTCCAATGATAACAGCAATCAGGAGTGTGAACCAGATCCAGAAGCTGGCATTGCGGCTCATTGGAAGGTCCTCAGTTACAAGGTAAAACAATACTAGCATCCCACCGGCAAGTTTGGAAAGGATCATCGTTTTTTTGCGCACAGAATAGAGATTGTAAATCTTTTCCTTCTTATTCACAGCTACACCTCAAACTTGTATCCGGAACGGATTAGTGTTACAATGCGTCGGCTTTCACTACCAAGCTTTTGGCGCAGTGTTTTGATATGTGTATCAACAGTACGGGTATTCCCTTCAAAATCATAGCCCCAGATACGGTTAAGAAGCTGCTCACGGGAAAATACCTGATTTTTATTTTGCATAAAGAAGTGCAACAATTCAAATTCCTTATGCGTTAATTCAATTTCGGCCCCATTTACAGAAACAGCACGAGAATAGGGGAACAATGAAATACCGCCTGCTTGTATGATTTCTTGAGGTATCCCACCGGAACGTCGGAGAAGAGCATTGACTTTTGCAAGAAGTATTTTGGGACTGAATGGTTTGGTTACATAGTCATCTGCACCATATCCATATCCTCTTAGCTTATCTTCTTCCGTGCCTTTTGCAGTCAGAAACAGAATGGGAAGATCGGACATTTCCCTCGCCATTCGGCAGACCGAAAAACCATCCAGACGAGGCATCATAATATCTAAAATGGCTAAATCCAAAGAATTGTTTTTTAATATGGAAATAGCATCTATGCCGTCATCAGCAGTAATACAGGTATGACCGCCACGTTTCATATAATCAGCAATGATAGTTTGCATTCCTTTTTCATCTTCTGCAATCAAAATAATTGCCACACGCTCACCTCATTTCGTTTTGGCTTAAATGCTGTCATAATTTAATTTCAAAAGAGAATGCCAGCCATTTGGAACCATAAGTATCCAGATAAAACCGATTGCCATACTCATCCTGAACAAATCGGGCTTTTGCCTGATACCATCCCCGCAGTTCCCTTCTTAAATCTGAGTCTGAGGAAATTGTCTGCTTGAAATCCTGAGTTTGTGTATCAAAGCTTCCCTCAGAGCTGCATCCGGGACAAAGTATCGTTCTATTCTTTGTATCCCCTCGTAGGTGATTTTTGCTTTCATAAATTTGAGATGAAGGACTTCGATGATCTTATCAATCTGCTCCAGAATGGAACCATGGATTGCATCCTGATAACGAAGGTCAGCATCCGTTTCAAAAAATCCAATCTTGGTGTATGAGCCAAACTGCCACTTGTCGGGATCTTTGCTGAACAAGAGCATGGCTGCATTTGTATAGTGGCCGGCATTGGTCAGGCGGAGTTTTTCCATCAAGTCTGCCTTTGCAGGAAATAGCAACAGGATAGGGCGGAACTACAATTTCGATTTATTCTTTTCCATCTTCCACTAACCGGTTTACATCTACAACAATGCTCATGGCATTGCGAACCATATTGGGAATGTCCTCTAAAAGCTTCCGGGTATTGTCAAGCCCTATAATATGCCCGTTATCATCACATCCAATATAAATCCTTCCGCCCTGGGCATTGGCAAAACCGCAGATCCATTCAAGATAATCATCTCGCCATTTTGATTTCCATTCTATATTCTGATTTTCAGGCATTGCTTTATTCCTCGCATTTCTTGATATATTTTCCGCTCTTAATTCGTGCATCTGCAGGCTTTTCTGCCGTTTCTGGTATAATCCATGTCTGACCGGCTCGCTGGACGCCTTCGATACGGTTCTCTTTACAAAGGATTGCCACCCGCCTCCTAGAAAGTCCCCATTTTGCGGCAGCTTCACTCGTTGAAATGTATTTCATAGCAGTCGCTCCTTTTTATTCTCTATATCTATTATATTCACAATGGAGAATAATATCAAGAGATTTGCAGAAATTTAGAATATGGCAGCCGAAAACCTGCAGGGGTTTAAATGAAAAAGCCAAGAGGTCAGGGATGGTTTCACATTTTTTTGTTGTAATCGAAGATACTTTTCCGTGTAATATCAGATAGAGAAAGGCGCCTTCCAGATTTATCGGCAGCTCAAGGAATATGAGGAAGGCGACTCAGCCTATATGGAAGTCGAACAGTATGTTACGGGTGGATGAATGCCCTGAAGACGGACAAAATCTATGGGCACCATATGAAAAACGGTATCATGTTTTCCGGTTTGACGTAATACAAAAAGGAGAAGTTTTATCAGGCACATCCGACCATACTACTAATAACGCCAGAGCAGAATATCAGAGTGGAGATATTTGCCGGCAGTCACAGATCGAATCGTTGCGCTTTCTACCTGCAGTTATGAGTTTAATAACGCACGGTTTGTGTTATTGGGTATCATTCGATAACCATAAGCACCATTTGCAACAGCAAAAAAAGTCGAGAGGCTTTTTTTGCTGTTTGTTATACTGATATGAGAAAATCAGAAGAAAGAAGGATTAATGATATGTCGCATCAAAACAGCATTGTGATACAAGGATTGTTCCAGAATAATCTGAAAAATATTTCCCTTGAAATCCCGAAAGGAAAACTTGTAGTCTTTACTGGGGTGTCCGGTTCCGGAAAATCCAGTATTGTATTTGACACTATTGCAGCGGAAAGCCAGCGCCAGATGAATGAAACCTATTCTGCCTTTGTCCGGGGCAGGCTGCCCAAGTTCGAAAAGCCAAGGGCAGACAGAATCGAAAACCTGTCTGCCTCCGTTGTGATTGACCAGACCAGCCTGGGCGGAAATGCCCGCTCCACCGTAGGAACCATCAGCGACATGTACGCTGCCCTGCGGCTGCTTTACAGCCGGATAGGCGAGCCGCATATCGGCACTCCCTCTTACTTTTCCTTTAATGATCCGAACGGGATGTGTCCGGAATGCTCCGGTATCGGCAAGGTAATGACGCTGGATATTCTGCCGCTGATTGCAGAAGATAAAAGCTTGAATGAGGGTATGGTGGATCTGCCCACTTTTCATGTGGGGAACTGGTATTGGAAACAATATATGGAGAGCGGACTGTTTGACCTGGATAAAAAATGGAGGGATTATTCAGAGAAAGAGAGGAATCTCTTGTTATATGGTGCAGAGGAGCCCGGTGGAGACCGAGTATCCAAGCAAGTAGAAGGCATCCATAATATGATGAGCCGCCTGCTGCTGAAACGGGACAGCTCTGAAATGGGTAAAACCTCTGCAAAACGGCTGGCAAGCTATGTCCATCCGTCTGAATGTCCGCTTTGCTATGGAAAACGCCTGAATGCGGCTGCACTTTCCTGTAAAGTGGCAGGCTATTCGATCAACGAATTGTGTGAGATGGAATTGACAGAGCTGAGAAACGTGCTGAAGACAATTACAGACCCGAAGGGCAAATCCATCGCAGACAGTCTGGCTCTCACCCTCACGCGCATGATTGATATTGGGTTGCCGTATCTTTCCCTGAACCGGGAGTCCGCAACTTTGTCTGGCGGCGAGGCACAGCGCCTCAAAATGGTGCGTCATATGGGCAGCGCCCTGACCGGCATGACTTATATCTTTGACGAACCAAGCACAGGGATGCATCCCCGCGACGTCCACCGTATGACCAAGCTGCTTTGCAGTCTGCGGGATAAAGGAAACACGGTTTTGGTGGTGGAGCATGACAAGGACGTGATCTCCATTGCCGACGAAGTGATTGACATTGGGCCGCTGGCAGGCAGAAATGGCGGAGAGGTTCTTTACCAGGGCAGCTGGGAAGGACTTTTGGGATCCGGTACACTGACCGGGAATGCCATGCGACAGAAAACGCCGGTAAATGCTGTTCCAAGAAAACCGAAAGAGTTCCTGCCGATACGGGATGCAGCCATTCATAACCTGAAAAACATTTCCATTGATATTCCGCTTCATGTGCTGACCGCTGTGACCGGTGTGGCCGGTTCCGGGAAAAGCTCGCTTATCCGGGATGTTTTTGCTGAGAAGTACGCGGAACAGGTGATTTTAGTGGATCAGTCTCCGGTTACGGCTACAGGACGTTCCACACCGGCAACCTTTTTGGGATTCTTTGACGAGATACGCAAACGGATAGGCAAGGAAAACGACGTTGGTGCGGCGTTGTTCTCCTTTAACAGTAAAGGCGCCTGTCCGAATTGTAAAGGAAAGGGCGTCATCACCACAGAGCTGGTCTTTATGGATCCGGTGACAACTACATGTGAAGCTTGCGGCGGCAGCCGTTACAGCGACGAAGCCTTGTCCTGCACCTATCATGGAAAAAATATCGTAGAAATTTTGGATATGAATGCAGGGGAGGCGGAAACATTCTTCTCCGACTGTCCGAAGATCCGCAAGGCGCTTCACGCCATGGTGGAAGTGGGTTTATCCTATCTTTCTTTGGGACAGCCACTGTCTACCTTATCCGGCGGAGAACGGCAGCGTGTGAAGCTGGCAAAATATCTGGATCAGAAGGGTAACATTTATGTGCTGGATGAGCCGACGACAGGCTTACATGCTTCCGATATAAAGAAAGTCATGGAGCTGCTGGACGGCTTTGTGAAGCGCGGCAATACCGTAATTGTAATCGAACACAATATGGATGTAGTAAAGCTTGCTGATTACGTGATTGATATCGGACCGGACGGCGGCAGTATGGGCGGTGAGATTGTATTTACGGGTACGCCGCAGGAAATGGCAGACCATGCAGATACCATTACCGCAAAATATCTGCGCAAGTCACTGGAAGGCTGAGACAGCAAAAAAGTCGAGAGGCGTTTCAATATTCATGGTAAAATAGGAGATACAGACGGAGGTGAATGAAGTGCAGGAGCAGATGAAAGCGGTACAGCGGATGCAGGAATATATAGAAGAACATCTGGAAGAGGATATAACACCGGCGAACCTTTCGGAAGTATCGCTTTTTTCAAGTTGGCATTCCTACCGGCTGTTCAAGAATTATCTGGGAATGACCCCGGCGGAGTATATCCGCCGTCTGCGGCTTTCCCATTCGGCTATGCGGCTGAAAAAGGAGCAATGCTTAGTAATTGATGCAGCTTATGACTGCGGATTTGAAAGTGTGGACGGATACATTCGCGCTTTTTACAAAGAATTCGGATGCAATCCTGGGGAATACGTGAAAGACCCGGTTCCGATTGGATTGTTTATCCCATACGGAGTCAAATTCGGAGAACTTAGAAAGGATATTGTTGATATGGAAAATTTACAGAGCGTTTTTGTTCAGGTGATCCGCAAGCCGGAGCGCAAGGTGATTATAAAAAGAGGAATCAAAGCGGAGGATTATTTCGACTATTGTGCGGAAGTGAACTGTGAGGTATGGGGGATTCTGATGAGCATGGATTCCCTGTGTGGGGAGCCGGTCTGCCTCTGGCTTCCGAAAGAATATAAAAAGCTGGGAACCTCCACCTACGTGCAGGGGGTAGAGGTAGCGCCGGATTATGCCGGTGGAATACCGGATGGATTTGATATCATTTCCCTGCCCGCGGCGGAATACCTGGTGGTGCAGGGGGAACCGTTCCGGGAGGAGGACTATTCCCAGGCGATCCTTTCTGTGCAGTATTCCTTAAACCACTATGATCCGTCCGTGATTGGATATGAGTGGGATGACAGCAATCCGCGTATCCAGCTGGAACCGCGCGGTGAGCGCGGGTATATTGAAATGCGTGCCATTCAGAAAAGGGGGACAAAATGAAAGAAGAAGCAATCAAGGTTACAGACCTTAGAAAAAGCTATAACGGAAAAGCGGTGGTAGACAATTTAAGCCTATCCGTCAAAACCGGTATGGTATTCGGTCTTCTCGGAGCCAACGGCGCCGGGAAGAGCACGACAATCGAATGTATTCTGGGTACGAAACAGGCCGATTCCGGAGAAGTTTCGGTATTGGGGCTCCATGCGAAACATGATCGCAGGAAGCTGTTCCAGGAAGTAGGCGGACAGTTTCAGGAGGGGGATTATCAGTCGGAGATCAAGGTATTTGAGCTTTGCGAACAAATCGCCTGTCTGTATAAAAATCCTGCAGACTGAAGGCAGCTTTGCGAACGATTTGGCATTGGAGATAAGCTGAAGAATGCGGTAAAAAGCCTGTCAAGAGGAGAGTGCCAGCGGTTGTTTCTTGTACTGGCACGGATACCGAACCCTAAACGGGTCTTTCTGGATGAACTGACCACCGGGCTGGATGCCAAAGCACGCCGCACAGTCTGGAAAATCCTTGACGATTTGAAGAATCAGGGCTTGACTATTTTCCTGACTTCTCATTTTATGGATGAAGTGGAAGCCCTCTGTGACGAAATCTGCATTTTGAAACAGGGTGAAACTGTGTTTTGCGGAACTGTGGAACAGGCGAAATCCGAAAGCGGTTGTGAGAAGTTTGAGGACGCATACTTAAAATTTTCGGATGACGAGGAGGGAATCGGCGCATGAGAACATTTACAAAACTTTTGAAAACAGAACTGAAACTGAATATCCGGAATATGAACATGGTAATCTTCGCAATCATCATGCCGATAGCTGTGCTGGTCGTCCTCGGTTTTATCTATCAGGCAAAGCCGGCATTTATCGGAAGCTGGCTCCTGGCGATGGTTTCCACTCTGAGTATCGGTATGATGGTGGGCGGTATTGCGAAAAATGAGAAGATGGCAAGCGTGATTGCCAGTACGCTGTACTTACCTATGCTGATATTTTTCGGGGCAACGCTTTCTTTCGAGGTCATGCCGGGGGTTATGCATAAGCTGGATTCTCTGTTCCCGCTTACCCAGGGAATCCAGCTTATGAAAGCAACCTCTTTGGGCAGCAGGTAGAGCATATCTGGATTTCGGTTGTGGTTATGATGGCTGTTACCGTGATTTGTACAGGTGTTGCAGTCAAATGCTTTAAGTGGGAATAGCAAAAAATAAAGAATGAATTTTACCGGAAACATATTAATGTTTAATTTTTGAAAAGATTGAATTTTATGTCTACGTAAGTTATACTGAATAGAATAAAAAGCTTACAAAAAAGGAGGATTACTATGGTAAATGGCAAAAGTATTTTTAAAAAGATCGTGTGTCTGCTTCTTATATTTATAATAAGTATCGGCGCGATACAATTTCCGGAACAGCAGGTAACTGCAGCGGATACAGGGGAGTATACGATTTTAAGTACGTCCGTGACGGGGGAACAGGATGTATTTGCATACTTTCCGTCAGATGGCTGGAGCAGAGGACGGCAGATAGATGAATATTTTACCTCCAAATCCGTAGAGCAGCAGATATCAGAAGGTAAAAACGCTTCGGATATTTATTATACCGTTACATTTTCCGGAACGGATATCGCGCTGTATGGATATAAAGGACCGACGCATGGGGCAACGGTAAAAGTATATGTAGACGAGGAAGAACAAGGGACCTTTGACAGTTATGCGCAGGCAAGAACCAGCAGTGACGTATGGCTTTGGGGGATGGAAGGGTTAGAAAACAGAGAGCATACGTTAAAAGTCGAAGCCACCGCAGGCAAAAACGCTTCAGCAACGGGCAGTCATATAGAAGTGACAAAAGCAGTTGTGACCGTTCCGATTGAGCAGGTTCCGGCGACTGACTTTTTCTTTACGGAAGAAGCCTGTACTGTCAGAGAAGGGGAATCAAGGGATCTCGATTATCGTTTTGCTCCGGAGAATGCATATGCCCCGGAAGATCTGCGGTTTGCGTCCGATAATGTATCTGTGGTATCTGTGGATTCGTCCGGCAGGATTACGGCAGGGAGCACAGGTACGGCGCGCATTACGGCATCTTCGGAAAGCGTCGGATTTTCAAAGTATATAGAAGTAACGGTGCAGGAGGAGAAAAACGATATCGACGCGACGTTTGTAGACAGCGGAGACCAGTATCAGCAGAAAGCGTACAACAGTCTGTTGGCAGGAAGAAGAAAGTTCAGCGAACAGGTCTGGGCATGGAAAAATGATAAGGCTGTTGCAGAAATCGCAGTGATGAGCAAACAGAAAGCATTGGAAGATGTTTCGGTTGGCATAACGGACTTGAAAGGTGCTGGCGCGGTGATTCCCGCTTCTTCGGTAAAACTTTCTTTTGTCAGAGAAGTAAAGGCGTATACCGGCCATGCCGGATGGTATGCACAAAATAAAGCGGGAACCATGCCGTCTGGGACGAGAGAATATTTTCCGGAAGTCATTTATTCCGGAGATCCTGTTTCCATGGACAGCGAGAGATTACAGCTTGTATGGGTGGAAGCTTCCGTTCCGAAAGATGCTCTTGCGGGTATATACAAAGGCACGATCACCGTTTCCGCCGGAAACACGGATGAAACAATTTCACTGGACTATACGCTTGAGGTTTTAGACGCAGTACAGCCGGATCCGCAGGATTATGATTTTGACGTGGAGTATTGGAGCCATCCGTACAATGTGGCTTACTACTATGATGTAGAGCCGTTTTCAGAGGAACATTTAGAGCTGTTAAAACAGCATATGGAACTCTATAAATCCTTGGGCGGTCATGCAATTACGGCAAGCATTGTAGAAGAAGCATGGGGCGGACAGACGTATGGCGGTGGAAATGACGTTCATTATCCGTCAATGATCAAATGGATTAAGAATGAGGACGGAACATGGGAATTTGACTATACGGATTTTGATAAATGGGTTGTTTTAAATCAGGAAATCGGAATTGCAGATAAGATTATCTGTTACAGCATGATGCCGTGGGACGGCATTGTGAAATATCAGGACAGGGCGACAAATACGATCAAATCCATGACAGCCAATTCGGGGAATGCCGAGCAGTACGGGCAGGTATGGCGGCCATTTCTGGAAGATTTTGTGGAGCATCTTGATGACAAAGGATGGTTTGATGCAACCTACATAGGTTTTGATGAGCGGACTGGTATGGGAACGGCATTTGATTTGATCGATTCCGTAAAAAATAAAGACGGAAAAGCATTGAAAAAATCTGCCGCATTTAATGATTTTTCACATAATTTGGCTATTTTCAACAGGCTGGACTATGCTTCTGTGGGACTTCAGCAGATTCGTGAAAATCTGACGCCGTTTAAACAGCAGATTGTGACAAGAAGAGAAAATGATCAGGATCTTACGATGTATACGGCGACAGAACATGTGCCGAACAGCTTTACGAAGTCGAATCCGGTGGAAAGCTATTGGACGATTATGTATGCCGGCTCGTTAAACACGACGGGATTTTTGAGGTGGGCATATGATGCATGGGTGGCAGATCCGCTGGAAGAGTCTACGCATTCTTCATTCCCGGCGGGCGATTGTTTCCTGGTATATCCGTCTGAACAAGAAGATGAAGTAAAAGAGAGCAAGTTCTCCCTGCGTCTGGCAAAACTGGACGAGGGCGTCCGCGATATAAATAAGCTTTATCTCATGCGGGAAGAGTCGGAGACGATGGCAGACGGCGTGTCAGAGATTTTGAGCCATGTGCGCGGCGACAGAATAAATGACTATGCATATAGCACAATGGAAAAGACAGACAGCTGGGGACGTCAGGCAAAATGGCTGACCGAAGAAGGCAAAAATTTAATGCTTTCGGATATGAAAATAGTAAAACAGGGAATTTATGAGCTTACAAAGGACTCTATTGCACAGAAAAACCCGAATCTCGTTCAGCAGATAGAAATGACGCAGCCGGACGCAGACACGTTTGGTCTGGGCGACACTTTGCAGCTTGAGATTGCAGTGCAGCCGACGTCTGCGGCAGGTTCCGTCCGTTGGAGCAG
>OFFS01000750.1_pt1 | contig 18206 bp, 19 predicted proteins | sample 1521541 | NCBI WGS metagenome assembly OFFS01 (sample SAMEA3504127, study PRJEB24116) | mouse gut metagenome | biome: mouse gut; feature: mouse-associated habitat; material: faeces | place: Denmark | collected 2011 | reverse complement strand
AGGAGATGAAGGCCTTCCTGGGCTGCGCCGAGGTGGAGACCCGGTGCGTCAGCGGCCAGATGTCCAATACCTGCGTGTTCTCCGCCCTCATGGACTGGAAGAACCGCCTCAACCGCAAGCAGGACCCCAAGCGGCTGGGCTATATCATGAACAACCACATCATCAAGGGCGGCCACCTGTCCGCCCAGCCCATGGGCGCACTCCACGACTACATCGCCGTCGATCCCGTCACCGAGCGCCACGCCCTGGTGAACTTCCCCGTCCTGAAGGACAACATCTACAAGATCGATGTGGAGGAGACCAAGAAGGCCATCGACCAGTACCGTCCCGAGTTCATCATCTTCGGCAAGAGCATGGTCCTCCACAAGGAGCCCGTGGCGGCCATCCGGAAGTACGTGGACGAGATGGGCCTTCAGACCACCATCATGTACGACATGGCCCACGTCCTGGGCCTCATCGGCGACCACTTCCAGAAGCCCTTCCAGGAGGGCGCGGAGATCGTCACCGGCTCCACCCACAAGACCTTCTTCGGCCCCCAGCGGGGCGTCGTGGGCGTCAACTACAAGAAGGGCGAGCTGAAATACGGCCTCTGGGAGACCATCGAGAGCCGCGCCTTCCCCGGCAGCGTCTCCAACCACCACCTGGGCACCCAGCTGGGCCTGCTCATGGCGGCCTATGAGATGAATCAGTTCAAGGACGAGTACCAGAAGGCCGTGGTGAGCAACGCCAAGAGCTTCGCCAAGAGCCTGAAGGCCGCAGGCCTGGACGTGGCGGGCGACCCGGCCAACGACTACACGGAGACCCACCAGGTGATTGTCAACGTGGGCTACGGCGCCGGCCCGGACGTGGCCATGCGCCTGGAGCGCAGCAACATCATCTGCAACTACCAGGCCACCCCCGAGGAGGAGGGCTTCACCGCCTCCGGCGCACTGCGCATGGGCGTGAACGAAATGACCCGCTTCGGTTTCGGGCCCAAGGAGTTTGAGCAGCTGGCGAATATCCTCGCCGACTGCATCCTTCGGGGCAGGGAGGTCAAGGAGGATATCGTGCGCCTGCGCGCCGGATACCAGCAGATGCACTACTGCTTCGATGAGGAGCAGGTCCGTGAGGCCCTGGAGGGACTGGCAAAGAAGACCGGGATCTGAGATGCCGCAGTCCCCGTATATTTTGTGAAAAATGGTTGCCAACCATGAAAAAATAAGGAGGAACAAGCTATGAATTTCCCTGCTGAACTGAAGTATTCCAAGGACCACGAGTGGGTCAGGATGGTGGGCGACACCACCGCCCTGGTGGGCATCACCGACTTTGCCCAGAGTGAGCTGGGCGACCTGGTGTTCATCAACCTGCCTCAGGAGGGGGACGAGGTCACCGCCGACGAGCCCTTCTGCGACGTGGAGTCCGTCAAGGCGGTCTCCGATGTGGTCAGCCCCGTCACCGGCGTGGTGGAGGAGGCCAACACCGAACTGGAGGATGAGCCCCAGAAGCTCAACGAGGACCCCTACGGCGCCTGGATCGCCAAGATCAAGGATATCTCCGCCTTTGGCGAGCTGCTGAGCGCCGGGGAGTACGAGGCGTTCATCCAGAGTAAGTAAAAATCAGAGGGACCTGCGGCGCGTCCGCAGGTCCCCCCATCCGGGAAAGGAATACATTTATTATGGGAAGCTACATCCCCAACACCCGCTCCCAGCGGGATGAGATGCTCTCCGCCATCGGCGTGGGCCGGGTGGAGGACCTCTTCGCGGCGGTGCCCCATGAGATGCTCTTGGAGCGCCTGGACCTACCGGAGGGCCTCAGTGAATTGGAGGTCCGCAGGGCCCTGGAGGCCATGGCCGCCAAGAACAGGATCTACAGCACCGTCCTCCGGGGCGCGGGGGCATACCGCCACTTCATCCCCTCCGTGGTGAAGAGCGTCATCAGCCGCGAGGAGCTGGTCACCGCCTACACCCCCTATCAGGCGGAGGTCAGCCAGGGCATTCTGCAAGCGATTTTTGAGTATCAGACCATGATTTGCGCCCTGACGGGCATGGAGGTCTCCAACGCCTCCGTCTACGACGGCTCCACCGCCGCCGCCGAGGCCCTGGCCATGTGCCGGGACCGGAAAAGGAACAAGGCCCTGGTCTCCGCCTGCGCGGATCCCCAGACCATCGCCGTCATGCGCACCTACTGCTTCGGCTCCGGCACGGAGCTGGAGGTGATCCCCGCCAGGGACGGGCGCACGGATATGGAGGCCCTCCAGGCCGCGCTGAGCGCGGACATCGCCTGCGTCTATATCCAGCAGCCCAACTTCTTCGGCAGCATCGAGGATGCGAAAGCCATCGGCGAGAGCGTCCACGCCGCCGGGGCCAAGTACATCATGGGGTGTAACCCCATCGCCCTGGCGATCATGGAGACCCCCGGCGAGTGCGGCGCGGACGTGGCCGTGGGCGAGGCCCAGCCCCTGGGGCTGGACCTTTCCTTCGGTGGGCCGTACCTGGGCTATATGGCCGCAAACAAGGCCATGTTCCGCAAGCTCCCGGGCCGCATCGTGGGGCAGACCCACGACGTGGACGGCAATGTGGGCTACGTGCTCACTCTCACCGCCCGGGAACAGCACATCCGCCGGGAGAAGGCCTCCAGCAACATCTGCTCCAACCAGGCCCTGTGCGCCTTTGCCGCCGGAGTGTACCTGAGCGCCATGGGGGCCGAGGGCCTCCGGCAGGCCGCCAGGCTCTCCATGAGCAAGGCCCACTACCTGGCCGCAGAGCTGGCGAAGATCGGCCTGCCCCGGCTCCACGAGGGCCCGTTCTTCCACGAGTTTGTCACCAGGTGCGACAAGCCCGAGGCGGTGCTGAAGGCCCTGGACGAGAACGGCATCCTGGGCGGTCTGGCCGTTGACGGCGGCATCCTCTGGTGCGTCACTGAAATGGTGAGCCGGGAGGAACTGGACCGGGCTGCGGCCATCATCAAGGAGGTGTGCTGAATGAAGCTGATTTTTGAGAAGGGCGCGCCCGGCCAGCACCTGACCCTGATGCCCGCCTGCGACGTGCCAGAAGTGGAGCTCTCCAATCCCCGCACCGCTCCCCTGGATCTGCCCCACGTATCCGAGACGGAGCTGACCCGCCACTACACCGCCCTGGCCAAGCGGGTCCACGGCGTCAACGATGGGTTCTATCCCCTAGGCTCCTGCACCATGAAGTACAACCCCAAGATCAATGAGGACATGGCGAACCTGCCGGGCTTTACGAACATCCATCCCCTCCAGACGGAGGAGACGGTCCAGGGGTGCCTGGAGGCACTCCACGCCTCCGCCAAGCTTCTGGGGGAGGTCACGGGCATAGACGCCATGACCTTCCAGCCTGCTGCCGGCGCCCACGGGGAGTTCACCGGCCTGCTCCTCATCAAGGCCTACCATAAAAGCCGGGGCGATGCGGCCCGCACCAAGATCATCGTCCCCGACTCCGCCCACGGCACCAACCCCGCCTCCGCCGTGATGGCCGGGTTCACGGTGGTGAACGTGCCCTCCGGACCAGACGGCTGCGTGGATGTGGAGGCCCTGCGCGCCGCTGTCGGGCCCGATACCGCCGGCCTCATGCTCACCAACCCCAACACCGTGGGCATCTTTGACCGGAACATCCTTCAAATCACGGAGATCATCCACGACGCCGGAGGCCTCTGCTACTACGACGGGGCCAACCTCAACGCAGTCATGGGCGTGGTCCGGCCCGGCGATATGGGCTTTGACGTTATCCACCTGAACCTGCACAAGACCTTCTCCACCCCCCACGGCGGCGGCGGTCCGGGCGCGGGAGCGGTGGGGTGCAAGGCCCTGCTGGCCCCCTTCCTCCCCGGTCCTGTGGTGGAGAAGAGCGCGAACGGTTACCGCCTCGTCACTCCCGAGCAGTCCATTGGCCGGGTGAAGAACTTCTGCGGCAATTTCGGCGTGGTGGTTCGGGCGCTGACCTATGTCCTCACCCTGGGCCGGGAGGGTATCCCTGAGGCGGCGAAGAATGCCGTGCTCAACGCCAACTACATGATGAAGCGCCTGTCGGAGAAATACACCATGGCCTACGCGGGCCCCTGTATGCACGAGTTTGTCATGGACCTCCAGGACCTGAAGGCCGCTACGGGCTGCTCCGCCATGGATATCGCCAAGGGCCTTCTGGACCACGGCATCCATCCGCCGACGATGTATTTCCCCCTCATCGTCCACGAAGCGCTGATGATCGAGCCCACGGAGACCGAGAGCCGGGAGACCATGGACGAGGCCTGCGACGTATTTCTTGCCCTCTGGGACCTGGCCCACGAGGATTCCCAGTCCCTCCACGACGCCCCGGTAAAGACCCCCGTCCGCCGGCTGGACGAGGTGGGCGCGGCGCGGAATCCCGTCCTGCGTTATACGCCCAATGCTTGATCGGCTGCGGGTTGTTCGCACGGGCTGCACGGATCCCCACCGGAACCTGGCTGTGGAACAGGCGCTCCTGGAGACGGTGGGGGAGGACGAATGTATCCTCTACCTGTGGCAGAACCGGCGCACTGTGGTCATCGGGCGCAACCAGAACGCCTGGAGGGAGTGCCGCACCGAACAGCTGGAGGCCGATGGGGCGTTTCTTGCCCGCCGGCTCTCCGGCGGCGGCGCGGTGTTCCACGACTTGGGGAATCTGAATTTCACCTTCCTGGTCCAGAAGCCCCATTACGATCTGGACCGGCAGCTCGGGGTGATCGTGGGGGCCTGCCGCCTGCTGGGCGTCCCGGCGGAGCGGTCCGGGCGGAATGACGTGCTCACCGGGGGCCGGAAGTTCTCCGGCAACGCCTTCTATGAGCGCCAGGGCCGCTGTTACCACCACGGCACCCTGCTGGTGGACGTGGACATGACCGCCATGGGCCGGTATCTGAGTCCCTCCAGGGCAAAACTGACGGCCAAGGGGGTGGCTTCCGTCCGCTCCCGGGTGGTGAACCTCAAGGAGCTGAAGCCGGACCTCACCATAGAGGAGATGTCCGTGCGGATGGAAGAGGCGTTCCAGTCGGTCTACGGCATAGTGGCGGAGAGTCTGGAGACCTCCGCCCTGGAGGGGGCCTATGTGGACGCTCTCACGGAGAAGAACCGCTCCTGGGACTGGCTCTATGGCCGGGACATCCCCTGCGAGCTCCGGTGTGGAGACCGCTTCCCCTGGGGGGAGGTGGAGCTCCGCCTGGAGGTGAAGGCGGGCACGGTGCGGGGCGTCACAGTCTACACCGACGCTATGGACTGGACCCTGGCCCCGGCGGTGGAGAGGGCCCTCACGGGCAGTCCCTTCCGCCGGGACGAGCTGGTCCGGCGTCTGGAGGGCGCGGACCTGGAGCGGACTGTGGGAACAGACCTTCGCTGCCTTTTGATGGGGCAGGATATTTGAGAAACATGGAGGGCATGCGCTTTTTAAGGAAGAGAGGCGTATGCCCTCAGGGAAAGGGAGCACATCATGGAACAGTACGGACTGATTGTTATTGGCGCGGGCCCTGGCGGGTACGAGGCTGCCCTTCGGGCCTCTCAGCTGGGCATACGCACCGCCCTGGTGGAGAGACGGGATGTGGGCGGCACCTGCCTCAACCGGGGCTGTATCCCAACCAAGAGCCTCCTCCACGCCGCCGGGATCGTCAAGGAGGCGTCCGGGGGCGGCGAGTGGGGCGTGAACGCCGGGGAACTCACCGTGGACTTTGCTGCTGTCCACCGGAAGAAGGCGGAGGTGACGGAGAAGCTCCGCGCCGGTGTGGAGGGCCTTCTCAAGCAGAAGAAGGTGGACCTCCTCCGGGGTACGGGGACCATCCTGGGTCCGGGCCGGGTGGCGGTAGACGGCACGGAGTACGCTGCGGACAACATCCTCATCGCCACGGGCTCCGTGCCCGCACGGCCCCCTATCCCAGGTCTGGAGCTCGCCATCACCTCGGATGATGTGTTAGCGCCCCAGGAGCGGGTCTATCGGTCCCTGGTCATTATCGGCGGCGGGGTCATCGGCGTGGAATTGGCCTGCGTGTATACGGCTTTAGGGTGCAAGGTCACGATCGTGGAGGCCCTGGAGCGCATCCTGCCCAATATGGACCGGGAGATCTGCCAAAATATGACCATGATCTTCAAGCGCCAGGGGGTGTCGGTGAACACCGGCTGCATGGTCAGCGCAGTGGAGAAGGACGGGGAGGAGCTGGTGGTCCGCTACACCTGCAAGGACCAGCCCGGTGAGGCCCGGGGCGAGGCTGTGCTCTGCGCCATCGGACGCCGTCCCAACACGGCGGGGCTCTTCGGCGAGGGCTTCCAGGTGGACATGGAGCGGGGCCGCATCCTGGTGGATGAGACGTTCCAGACCAGCGTACCCGGCGTCTGCGCTATCGGCGATGTGTCGGCGAAAATTCAGCTTGCCCACGTGGCCACCGCCCAGGGCATCGCCTGTGTGGAGCATTTGGCGGGCCGGGAGTCTCCGGTGGACCTGAGCCTGGTGCCCAGCTGCATCTACACCAGCCCGGAAATCGCCTCCGTGGGCCTCACCGCCGACGAGGCCAAGGCTGCGGGCCGGGCCGTGAAGATGGGAAAGGCCATCATGTCCGCCAACGGCAAGACTCTCATCGCTGGAGGCGAGCGGGGTTTCATCAAGGTGGTGGCCGACGCGGAGACCGGGGTCATCCTGGGGGCCCAGCTCATGTGTGAGCGGGCTACGGATATGCTCTCCCAATTCACCGAGGCGGTGGCCAACGGCCTGACCGCCTGGCAGCTGGCCAAGGTCATGCGCCCTCACCCCACCTTTGACGAGGCAGCTGCGGGTGCGGTGGAGGACCTGCTGGAGAAGCTGGAGCGAGCAAGGGGTACGATGGGACGTTGAAGTCACTGGAGAACCGCCCCTACAGCCACCCAAGACCCTCTTGTAACTTATCCGAAATGGAGCGTGCCGCTACCAATGCCCTGCAAGCCGGAGAAACCCTTACCTCGACCGAAACCGCCTACCATACCGCTATGCAAGCCTATGTTGCCGAGTGCCGGGGGTTTATCAATCAGGGGGACTACCACTTACCGCCCGTCCCCCAGCTTAAAGATTTTGACGTAGAGCTTGCCGCCTACAAGGAAGATAACGGCGGGGCAGCATAGGGCAAATCGGATACGTCCCTTTTGCGCCGAGCCGGACGGCGGGTGCGCCATGACGCTTTTTCCCCTGCGGAGAAAAGCCGAGCGACCAAGCGTTGCAGTATATCATGGGACACTCCAATATCACTATGACGCTGAACTATTACGCACACGCAACTTTTGCTTATGCAAGGGCTGAAATGGAAAGGCTGGCAGCGTAAAACGGGATAAGGTTTTACTACTTTTGTACTACCTTTCACCGCGAAAACCTAAAAACTTTTGCGGGTATTTGTGAGTATCTTCCTTAATCAAAAATGCCGGAAAGCCTTGATAAATAAGGCTTTGACGGCATTTGAGAACTTCTGAAAAGATAGTCAAAATCTATATAGAGATTTGGGTAAAACAACTGCTATCCAGAGCAAGACGTGCAAGAAGCAGACTACAGTCGCGGTTGAATATGCTTGACGAAAATAGTACGTATGCCTTTTCGGCAACTACAGATACCTTTACCGATTTGCAGCAATTTTTCCCAGATGTGGCAGTTGCGCACTTAGAGGAGATAGAGGGATTTCATAAGACAATTTCTTCTGTATTCAAGGCTGAACTGAGAGTTGAATGTTGTAAACTTGAGAAAGAGTTGGCTGAATATGACCAGATTGTTCGTAAATATGAGGCTGAACTTCAAGAATTGATTCAAAATCCTAACTTCTCTAAGGTTATCCTAACCCGCCATGCTGAGTTGCTTCGAGAAAGAGACCGTATGCAAAAGGAAAATGATGCATATTCCAAACTCCGGCAATTGAAGGAGAATCGGGATGCTGATGCGGAGCGGTTGAAAACAATTAAGCAGCAGCAATTTGCGTTGATTTCTTATCGACTTAACGATAATATCTACAAAGGTTCTTACAATGCCCCTGTGCTGGAGTTTACTGACAACGGCTATATTTTCTTTACTCCAGATGATACAGGTACTGGCATCGCATACAAGGGACTTGTCGTATATGACCTTGCTGTGTTAGGGCTAACAAAGCTGCCGATCTTGGTACACGATTCTGTTGTTTTGAAACAGATATCTGATGATGCTATTGAGAGAATTATTGAATTGTATTCCTCCTGTGGCAAGCAAGTCATCATCGCCCTGGACAAACAAGATTCTTACAGTGAAAAGACGGGTCAGCTTCTCAGTGAATCTGCTGTTTTGAATCTTGGCAATACTGGAAAAGAGTTGTTTGGACGATCCTGGGGATAAAATGGGAAATTAATTTAATATCTCTGTTGATTTAAGAATTTCCAGCACAATTCGTTAAGCCGGATTTACAGCAGAAGAGTGACAGGCAATACAGAAGATGAAAAATCGATTTTGACCGCTTACTCCATCTCATGATAATCCGAACGCTGTCCTCCAAGTGGGGGATGGGTTCGGATTTATCATTTCTATTGAGAATATCCTATAAACAGCCGAGGAGGAGGCATCCTGACTGGATGCCTCCTCCGTTGCTATGATTGCTTCTCCCGCTGTTCCTTCCACTCCTGGAACTCTCTCTGTCTTTCTTCTCTTTCAAAGAACTTTCGGATCTCCGGGAGCAGAACCCTGGCTAATGCCTCCACCTCGTGGAGCGGGATGCCGGTTCCATAGTCGGTTTGCTTCTTTTTGGCCACTTGTTGTCCTCCGTAATAAACTTACGAAGGACACATTTCCCTACATCCTCATAGCAATATTCCGTCTACGAATAGGCACCCACCTTCCTTTATGGGATGTAAAAACCACTGAAATCTCGCGGTTTCCTATGGAGTTATTATAGCCGACATTCTTTGCGCTGTCAAGCTGCGCAGGTCAAAATTACACGCCACCATTGGAGAATATCTGGAAAAAATAAATTATTGAACAATTATGGGCATATGCCCATTCCTAGTTGGCTAGCCCTGCCTAATTTAACTCCCGAAAAATGGTAACGGTTTAGAACTGCGTTTTTGGAAGATTATAGGAAGAGATACGAATACTTCCGGCAAAGCATCGAAAATGTCTGAAAACAGAGGCCTTTTGGAGGGCCTAAAGCGTTACCACCACCTCGGACATTACTCTTCCTCGGCCTGCTTTCTAATTTCTCCACAGATAGCTTTGACTCCTGACCAAGTTGGTCAGAAGTCAAAGCTATGACGCTTGATGGTCTCCAGTTTCATTTTCATCGCCTGTACCCGTTCACCAGGTGGAGTTCCCTCTTGCTGGATATCTGGGTCCACCAGCAGGATGCCCCGGATTTTTCACAACAGCCTTATGCCCGGATATCGAGGTGTTCCCGCCCAACCGGAATCTTCTCATCATCTTGCCAGGAACCCCACCCCTACACAGATCATCACAATCCCCAGAAGCGCTCGCTTTGACATTTTTTCTCCGAGTAAGCGATGGGAGATTATTGCTGTCCAGATATAAGTAATCGCCGTCATCGGGTAGAGAATGGAATACTGCAAATACCGCAGAAGCAAAATATTCAATATCGCCCCGCTCACATAAAACGTCCCGCCCAGATAGAGTTCCTTGTTGGTAAAAAGAGGCAGGATTCCATCCGCCTTCATAGCCGCTCTTTTGAAGAAGAAAGCCCCCAATGCGCCCAGAAATGTCATGGGCAGCGCCAAGAGATAGATCATTCCGGTCTCCTTTCCGGCAGATTAATCAGGATTAGACCAGTAATAATCACGGCTATCCCCAAAATCTTCCATCCTGTAACAGGTTCACCCAATACGGCAGCCCCCAGTATAACGGAGAGAATGTAACCCGCGCTGAGCAGCGGATGCAATTTAGATAAATCTCCATAGCGCAGCGCAATAATCATCAATAATGCGCCGCAACCGTACAATCCAAAACCCGCAAGGAGAAACAATATCGTGTTCTGCCCTGCGGACAGCTTCCAGCAAAGCTGCCCTGTGCAGGTCAGCAGGGAGGAGCACAGCATGATCGCAATGCCTTTATACAAGCTATTCCGTCCCATGATGTGCCGGTTCCTTTGCCGCTTCCGCTGTTTTCTCAAAATTAATTCGTTTCTCCTCAATAACAAGCGGGTGGTGCATAACTCTGGTATTAATATTAAGAATATATTCTCCTAAAAGTCCAACAAAAAACAGCTGTACTGCGCCAAAGAAGAACACACCCATTGATATAGCTGCGTTCCCTATGGGATAAGAATCCCAGTTGAACAATTTATAGATAAACGTACATCCTGCAATGAATAGACTAATAATTGCTATACCAAATCCGATCAGTGTTGCCAAACGCATGATTATTTTGGAATATGAAGTTATTCCAAGCATTGCCAGATCGTACAATTTTAGAAAGTTGAATTTTGTTTTTCCCTGTTTTCGTTTCTCTTGTGTGTAATTAACCTCACTTCTCTGAAATCCAATCTCGGCTATAATTCCACACAAATGATGCATTATTTCCGATGGATCCTGCATATCCGCAAAGATTAAGATCGCGCACTCCCCAGTTGCTTGTGTAAGTCCGTAAAAAGTAGAGCGAGTAAATCCGAAATTTTTTGCATTGAATATAGCTTTTACCCGTAAATCATATTGCGCCAACTCCATAATAAGTTCTCGTGATTTGGCTTTTGAGCAATTGTCAAAGAACAGAATTTCAAGGTTATACTTATCGCGATACTGTTCAAAAATATTGGCAATCTTCTGATAGACAAGAGGAATATTTTCTTGTTCATTATACGTTGGAACACCTGCCGTAATTGTCTTTGCTTCCATTGGTGATCTCCCATTAGATGAACAGGTAAGCATTGAAATGATTCAATTCCCACCCTCGTTGCTTTGCCTTTTCGCTTATTTTACGGTATGACAATCCTTATTTCTAACCAAGCAGGACTTTATATAGCCTACGGCACGGAATAAACCTCGATAAATTTGAGTCAATCCTACGCCACAAACCAAAGTAATGACCAAATTCGCTGCAAAACATACAGCCAAAGTAACATAGGGGCCATAAGGCAAAAAGTACGGATAGATATAATAAATGATTGACGAGCCAATCCCCTGCGAAAAGTAAAATGGCAGCGCGTTTTTCCCAATATAACTAATAAGAGAACAGCGCTTTACAATAAAATCTATTTTTTTGCGGAAATAAATGACTGTCACAATGGAAAGGAGCGACGCGACAAAATACATCAGATGTGGCGGAAATTTTGCACTCTGCAAATCCTTCGCTGGTATATGAAATGTCCGGCTGACCAAAAACCACAGCAAAATAATGGCGGCACATACGCCCAAATACTGCCACAGTTTATACATAAAGTGATGATTTGCCAGAAGGTAGCCCAGAAGGAAAAACACCATATAAAAGCAGAAATTTCTGCTAAACATAAAATAGGTTGATTGATTTGTGATGGAGAACCAGACAACTCCAATCAACAAAAAAGTTATAATTCTGATATATATATATATATTCGTCACTTTTTTTGCAAAATCTTTTTAGGAGCACCGTAAAAATACTTCCAGCGAGAGCAACGGGAATCCACATTGGCATAAACCATAACGAGCCCGCAATAACCGGCAGATATGGCGTGCTGCCCGCGAAAACAATCTGATAAAGTAGATCCTGAACGGAAAGGGTACCCGGATGCAGAATCACGTGGCAAACAATATCGGCAATGATAATAAATATGATATACTGCATCCAGACCTTGAAAAGATTGTTGAAGGTCTTATTTATATTATCAGTATAAAAGGCACTCCACCCTGATAGAAATATAAATAGGGGTACATCGATCAACAACGCCAGTGTATAAAGAATTCCTACGCTGTCACTCAGGTAATTTTGTCCTGACCAATAAACAGTATGTATAAAAACAACGCTGATTGTGGCAATTCCCCGATAAAAGTCAAGATATATGTCCCTCGTCTTCGATTTCACAGTATTCCTCCTCTGGTGTCAAAATGCTTCTGCCTGCAAATCAAAAAGTGTCCCTGCTTCGTCGGGTATTGAGTAAAATCATACCCATGGACGGACTATGTCTCCATGGACAAGAAACGCTTCCTCTGCCAGTGCTGCAAGGGGCGCATCCGCTGAAGAGTCCGAATAAAAGCGTCGGATTATCGCTTCGGGATACCGCTCAAGAAAACGTCTTACCTTTTCTTCTCCCTTGCAGTTCGTACCTAAAATCTTACCGGAGGCTATATCCAGTTCTGTTGCAATGGGAGGAGCAATCCCAAGCCTCTGGCAAACCGGTGCCAGCAGGAACACAGGGGATGCGGATATCACAACATCATCTGGCTGCTTCTGCTTCAAATACCATGCTTTTATCTTTGATTGCCGCGAGTTCCAAAAGGATTCTACTAATTTTTCCAGATCGGAAATCCCCATCAGAAAAACAAAAAAACGTTCCTTCCACTCGGTCGTATCAATTTGATCCGTCACGTGCAGAAACATGCCCCACGTTTGTCCAAATATGTAACCTGCCAGCCTCAGATGTCGGGATAAACAGTACAGGTAGAAATCTATCGTACTGTCACCATCGTAAATGGTCTTATCAAAATCGTAGACATTCATTATTAATTTCCATTCATGAAATACAGAATTATGAACATCACTGCCAAATAGGATGCGCAAAGGAACAGCAGGCTTCTATCATGAATCAAGACTTCCACCGGATCACCGTCGGAATTACTCTCTATGTCCATGCTATAGCGCATAGTGATAAACAGGACAATCGGAATAGTAAGAATCAGTCTGGTTCCTCCATAATGCTGCATGGTGCGTTCATCCATACACCATAATGCATAAAAGGCATTTGCCAACCCCAGACACATATACATATTTTTATTCAAAAATTCCGGATTATAAAATTGAAGCACCTTTCGTGTTTCTCCACCGCCTATGCGTTGAAGCTCATTGCGCCTTTTTCCCAGCGAGAAATAAAGAGCCAGCGTAATGACCGTCAGATAAAGCCAATTGGAAATGGATATTTCTGTAATGACAGCACCATACAGGATACGGAGCAGAAATCCGGAAGTCAGGATCGCCACATCCACTAAGGGAATGTTTTTTAATCCCCAGCTATATGCGAGATTCAGCACCAAATAGAGCAGGAGCAGGAGGCTGGAATCACGGTGAAGGACAATCGAGTTACATCCTGCAGCGGCCAGCAACAGAGCCGCCGTTAAAAACCAGGCGCTAGAAACCGAAATTGCCCCGGATGCTATGGGACGATTACATTTTGTAGGATGTAGACGATCCTTTTCCCGGTCCCCAATATCATTGATTATATAAACAACGGAGGATACCAGACAGAATGCAGCAAAGCCCGCAATTCCGGAGAGGAGTTTTTTTCCTTGAAACAGTTGGCCACTACAGGCCAGCGCTGCAAAAACAAGACCGTTTTTTATGTAATGATGCACCCGCATTAGTTTCAAATACGTTTTTATTTTTTTCATCTCCAGGTTATAGATTCCTCCATTAATATAATTCGGCCTCCCCATTCACCTAAAACTGCAATAAACTTGTTAGGGTCAAATCCGTCAAGAAACTTGCCGCATACGCTATACGCACTCCAAATGGTGACTGCAAAGCTTCATAATGTGCCACAGGATGGGCATCCCGCCCAGCTCTATCATGGGCTTGGGTTTGAATTGGCTTTCTTCGCTGATGCGGGTGCCGTAGCCGCCGGCTAAAATTATGACTTTCATTATTTTTTCCTTTTTATTATTTGCCATCTGGCACATTTCTGCTTATATATCAGATATGTCCAAGTGCGAGTAATTTATCGCACATAAATTGAGTCAATCCGTAATTATAATTGACTGTACCGCAAGCGAAAGTTTTCTTAAATCTTCAGATTGAGAAAGTTCTTTGGGAGAAATCGCATCAGGTAATTCAATTACAAGCTCTATTAGCTTTTTTTCACCAGGATTATTGAAATCAAATTCAATAGGATTCCCTGTTGCTGGTGTATCGTAAACACAAAGACCATTAACGTATACTTTAACTGATTGCATTTCGCCAAATACACCGCAAATAATCTTTCCGTGTAAACGCTCTGCACTTGATTCTGTTTGGAATTTCAAAATTACTTCATTACCGTCCGTCCAGGTTCCCCATTCTTCGGGATGAGACATCCCTGAAACAATATAATCACCTGCATTAAAGTGGTCTGCATCAAAAAGTATGGTTTCGCCTAATTTATACTGTTTGCATTTTTCCAATCTATAACTTTGAGGGACTGATATATAGCTTTCTTTTTCGGTTAAATTCTCGACTTGATTGACAAACCACTTTTCATCTTCACATGATATATAGCTATTTAAAAGTTGTTCTGCATCCTCGGATGTTGCCAAAATTTTTCTGATATAGCCGTCTTCCGCCGTATATATGATGGGAGTGTCATAAAGATATCCGCCATCTACGCCGGTTGTTCGGCTATTAAATGTTGAATGGAGCGGATTATATAAGGCTGGAAACTTATCCAATGCATATTGCGCAATTGGTGTCATCTGTACATATGATGTACGATTTGCCATATACAATCCATATCTAAGTACAATACATCCGCTCATGACAATACCGATACACATGGAAGCCATCGTGGCTATCCGCCAATATTTTTTAGAAATTATCTCATCAAAATAAAGACAAATTGCAAAAATAAGTATTGTACTGCACCACGCATTATATCGTGCAATTCCAGATTGTCCGCAATTAATATGCACCATAAATGAGAACATATATGTGTTTAGCAAAAACATTAATATTAGTTCCCAAAAGCTCCATTTTCTTACAAAGAAGCTAGCTGCTAATAAGATTACAGCCAGAACTAATAACGAGGGAAAATAAGGAAAATAGCCATAATTCAGGTCAAATAGATATGAGAGAAAGCGGGAAAAGGTCGATTCCGTTCCATTTGTAAAGCCATAGGCAATCTGCAAACTAAAATTTCCCGTATTAACATAGTTATAAACAAATGGGATCAATCCCAATGTATAGCACATTCCATACTCTATGATTTGGAACATGTTCATTTGAACAAATCTTAATATACCTGTTGTTGTATTCCGAGACTTCAACAAACGCACAAGGTATGAAATGATCATAATAATTCCCACAGAGAGAATCGTGCTATTCAGCATTCCGGCCACCGATATGCTAAGTGCTGCACGTTTGAACCATTTATTGTACCAACAAGTCATTGCTAGAACTAGGAGTGAATAGATCAGCACTTCTGCTGAAGCCCATCCTATGTAAAATATAATTGGATGGATACTTAACATTAGTATCATCAACAGTTTTTTGCTGCTATTTACTTTTAGAAAGCGATAAACAAATACAAGAGCTAACATTAAAACAGCTGTATTAGTAAATATAAATGCATATTCGGTTGGCTGATGCAGAATTTGTAGAAGCATAACAAAAGGAATGCATACTAGTGAGTATATGGGAAAATACCAAGTCAGTTCCTCGCCATTCTGTGTGTAAAAGCCTGTTAAATAGTAGCTATCAATATAGTCCGCCCAGTTGGGAAATAATTCTTTATGCGCTAAAACATCCGCCGAACTTATTTCAAAATTATGGCCCGTCAGAATTGATGCGATTGGCAGACTATAGTCATCCCATTCCCCTATAGGCATTGGAGCATGGATTGAGTTAACTGCAAGAATTAGAAACGCATACGCGACCAAATAAATATAAATAATTTTCTTTATAGAAACATCTTTAGCTGCCACCCTCTTCTAAACGCCGTTATTTCAATAGTTTGAGCAGTAGACAGAAGTGGATAAAAGTGTTGAAATGTAGATAACTCATATATTGTTCCTGTATTATTCCTATACAGCTACTCCTACATTCTCGAACGGAGGATTTGCTATGCAAGAAACCTTATATTTATGCGATGGCAATGTCGAAACGTGCTCGAAAACCGGTTGCTACAAAAGAGGATTCGAGTGCCGACACACTACGGATGTCGCTCATGCGATAAACCCGGAGGGCAGTCGCAGGTTTGTGCCTGACGACCAAGGGAACCTTTGGGAGACTGACGCCTAAAAAGCGTCTTGAAGCGGAAGGAAAAGCGAACCGCCCGGTACTGCGAATACCGAGCGGCTGCTGTGGAATTACTTTTGCCCACTGTAAAAAGTCGAGTATGGAATACGCTCTTTCTTGTGGATTGCGAGAGCGTGAAACCAAAAATCGGGCAACTCTCACTCTGTCTTTTGGCTTGTAAAAGCGGTCGTACGGAATGTACTGCTTCGATGCCACAATTCCACCTCCTTCCATTTCAAGATGCTTTTTAAGCTGTTCATCTCGGCAGAATTATAGCATTGGCTGTGGAACAGCGCAAGCCATACACGCTATTTTATTTTTTCGATTTCTGTTTTCAGCCACTCAAATTCTCGCTGGGTGTAAACTTTTTCAGTGATGTCCGAAATCTTGTGGCCGACCATATACTTGATGGCATACTCGTCAACGCCGGCCTTTTTAGCAGCCGTGACAAAATGCTTTCTGCCATCGTGCGGACGGTGCTCTGGATTTAGCTTCAGCTCGTCCCGAACCATGCCGAAACCTTTTTGGTATCGCTGGTACGTCATCATCGTGGGCTTACCGCTCCGGCCATCCGTACAGTTGAAGAGGTACTTGCTGCCGATAGACAGGGCCTCTTTATATTTTCGTTCAACGAGGGGACGTATCTTTGAATGGATGGGGACGACCCGGTCCATGCCGGCGTCAGTTTTCATACCACCTTGGAACGTCCAGTTTTCGAGGTCTACGTTCTCCAGTTCCAGCAGACCAAGTTCCTGAGGACGCCAGCCTGAGTAGCACTGGATCAGCATGACATCTACAAACCGTTTGTCGTCAACATGGGCCCAGAGTCGCCTCATCTCGTCTTCGCTGAATGGGATGTGCTCTTGCTTTACGGTCTGGATCTCTTTGATGGTCTCTTCGGTAAGGTTGAATGTGCGAGAATAGTTCCGGTCGACCAGTTCGTACTCAAGGGCATAGTCGAGCATGAGGTTAAACAGGGATTTGATTTTGTTCTTCATGGAGGCGCTGGGGTGCTGCTCTTTGCCTCTGACGGTGGCCGTCCCCTCTTCCATACAGCCCTTTATATGACGGGCACGAACATCCATAACCCGCATACCATAGACTGCGGAGCAGTAGGCCCAGGCCGATTCAACGCCACGAACACTGCCCTCTGCCTTCAAGGTCTTAAAATACTCCTCTGACCATTTGTCATAGAGCTCTTTCACTGTGATAGACGGCTCCAGGTCATATGGGTTCTTGTTATATTCTACGAGGGCCGCATACGCATCATTGTAAGTTGGAAAATACGACTCCGGCTTAAGGGGTTTGCAAATAGGCTTTCCATCTTGGGTCTTTCCGACCGTAACCATCGCCCGAAAGGGATTACGAAGGTTACGGTTTTTTATTTCGCTGATCTGACCGAAGCCGTTGGGGAGGCGTCTTCGTTTGTTGTTTTTCGCACGAGGCTTTCGTTTGACGGTTGGCTTCATAGGGTAACCGCAGTGTGGACAGGCTGGAGCCTTATCACTGACTTGCAGCTCGCACTCGGGGCATTTGATGAGCATGATCGACACCTCCGCAGAAATTGCAAACGGTATTATGGAGGAGGTAAACTTACTTTAGAAAGGACTTTATGAAAGGTGACTACGAAAGGCGATTTTACCTCTTCCTTTTTCTTTTTGGGACTTGCACTGCCCGTAATGATCATATATCATAGTGTAGGAGTTTGTCAAGCTATTCCTACACAAAATTTTTAATTTAGATTAGACACGCTCCTAACTTAGATTAGCGGAGGCCAAGATATGGTTAGCGTAGATGTGTCTGTTTGCCCTAAATGCGGTGGGGCTTTGAAGTATTACGGAATGGTGCCACGAATTGTACGGACGAAGAACCGGACTACTTCCTGGGTCAAGATACGACGGCTTCGATGCTCTGAGTGCGGTGCCTTTCACAGGGAGCTGCCCGAACTGGTATTCCCGCACAAGCAATACGAGGCCGAGGTTATCCTTGGCGTTCTGGAGGGATTTATCACCTGTGAGACGCTTGGGTTCGAGGACTACCCCTGTGAGCTAACGATGGAAAACTGGAAATCGCAGGAACCGCAACTCCTTTTATGGAGGAATCCATATTTGAAAGGAG
>OFFS01000724.1_pt1 | contig 18889 bp, 27 predicted proteins | sample 1521541 | NCBI WGS metagenome assembly OFFS01 (sample SAMEA3504127, study PRJEB24116) | mouse gut metagenome | biome: mouse gut; feature: mouse-associated habitat; material: faeces | place: Denmark | collected 2011 | reverse complement strand
CCCCTGCCATATTTTTTTGCCTGTTTGTCATGGATCGCCCTGAACTTGCCCACCCGGCTGCTTAAGGGGACCATCCAGAGCAGGGAGGTCTTCTTATCCTTCAGGCAGTAGAAAGTCGGGCGGTATGTACCGTTCTCCTTGTTCTGCATGAGCATATCGTCATTTACTTTTTCAAAATATTCGTCTTTGATGTGATATACATAGCCTTCTTTGTAAAGCATGCGCCACCGCCTATAAAATCAGCCCTACCTTGCGATAGGGCCGAGAATTTTCGGGCCGGACATTTATTAGACGCCTCCGGTGGGCGAGCCATATTTTCGGACCGGTCATTTATAAGCCGCCAACGGTAGGCGGACAATATTTTCGATAGATTTCTCTATCTCTATTATCATTATACGAAAGAGGCAGGAATATGTCAATTTGTTCATCAATATTTTATTTCCTATTGTTTTATTTCCTCCACGCCCAGCAGATTGTCTGCCAGCGCCGCTTTGGTTAAGAGCGGGTTCTGTCCGGGCAGGATGCTGTCTGGAGCCCTGAAATAGAAACGGTAGGAGAGGCCTGGATGGATCTTCTGGTCTTTCCCAACCCGGAGCAGGTGTTCGCTGCCATCCTGGCCGGTAAGGACGATATCATAGCTGTTCCTGAAGGGCTTCAGCCGGACGTCCGTGCAGGTGCCCTCCAGCACGGAGTAGGATCTTCTTTTGATCTGGAGGGCAAGCAGCGTGGCTTTTGCAGCGGAGCCGGCAGAGAGCAGGATGCTCAGGATGAGGAAGGAAGCGTCCCTTTCATGGAGAAAGAAGACGGAACCGGTAAAAAGACAGCCAGCCCCGACAAGAAGAGTCAGGGCCAGCCGCCGTAGCAGTGGTTTGGGCATGTGTTCCATGGATGGCCTCCTTACAGGATCTGGAAAGTGACCTGCTGCTTCAGGTACAGGTTGGCGACGGCGGCGATTACGGGGAACCTGGCCTCGGAGGTGCGGCAGTCCGTGACGATGCCCTCGCAGTCGCTGCCGTCCTCCCGGTACAGGGTGTCCATCAGGTCGCTGCTGTCCCTGATGCGGGACTTCCCCTTTTCCGTGCACTGGATCAGCTCCGCGGTGGACAGCATCTCATGGCGCAGCAGTGCCAGGATCTGCCTCTCCATGGGCTCCAGCCTTTCGGTGTGGAACACGGCCAGGGCCTTGCGGAAGGGGAGCCTGCGGCCCAGGACGAGCTTCAGGAAGGAGGCGGCCCTTACGGCGATGCCGTTGGGCGCGGGCTGGACGTACAGGTGCCCTAAGAGGTCGTACAGGGCGTCCACGCCGGTGCAGTCCCTGCCGGAGGCCACCAGCCTGCGCATGGTGAGGCGGTCCAGGTAATGGTCGAAGTCCAGCTCCCCGAGGATGTGCAGCTCCCGCTCCTTTTCATAGAACTCCGCCCGCAGCTCCTGGTAGGTCAGTATCCGGAACGCCAGGCTGGACCAGAGGAGCAGCTCATGGGGGTCCAGTGCGCAGTCCCGCCCGCCTGCGGTCACAAGGGGGAGCCCCTTTTCGTTCAGGCGGTAGTTGCCAATGGCAGTGTAAAGTCTCATCATATCGTATCCTCCTTTTGTCTTCAGCACCCTTCTGCAGGATGCTGTTGTCTTTCCCTCATGCGGTGAGCCTCTCCTCCCGCAGCATCTTCGTGGCCCTGGAGATCCATGCCGCCACATGGTTCGGGCGGACGCCGTACCGGGCGGCGATCTCCACGCCGGTATGTCCCCGGCATTTTAAGGCCAGGGCCTCGATGCCTTTCCTTGTGGTGCCGGAGCAGCGCTCTTTCGCCTGGGAGAGCAGGAAGAAAGTGTCCGCATCCGAGATGCCGTGGAAGCTGTCATCCGGAAGGGCATCCGCATAGGTCAGCCCGGAGCCGGATGGCTGCGGCGCGTCCATGTATTCCAGGGGCCTCTGCACCCTTGCCACCTTCCTGCAGTGGGAGATGAGGCGGTTCCTGATGACCACGGATGCAAAGGTTGGGAAGGAAGCCCCGCCCTCCACACGGTATTTCTGGGCCGCATGGCAGAGCGCCTCACAGCCGGTCTGGTAGAGGTCGTCGTATCCGAACCCCTGTATGGATTCATTCAGGGACATGGTGCCCAGCACGGTGTCCCTCACAAGGTAGAGGTGCCGTTCCGCCAGTTCCCTTTCCTGTCTGGTCATTGCTGCCATGGTATCACCCCGCTTTCTCTGGCCCTGCAATGTCCCCTGCCGTCCTAGCAGGCGGTTTTTATATGGTTGTTCTCAAGCACCCTCCGGCATTCGGCCTTCAGGCAGTCGCAGCGGTAGTCGGAGAACTGCCCGATGTGCGCCTGGGAGCTGGGGAGTGCGAAGATATCCTGCATCCAGCGGTATGCCTCCTTGCGGGAGAGGATGCCGCTCCTCCAGATGGCGTCAAAGAGCCGGTGTGTCTCGATCCGCTTGTGGCGCAGGTCCCCGTTGGCCAGCGTCCCTTTGGGCTGCATGGTCCCCGCATGGACGCCCACATAGGCGTTGCATTCCGGGTAGCCGGAGCAGACATAGAGGTATTCGTCCAGTGCCTTTTCCTTATAGACGTAGGATGCCTTCCTGAGTACGGCGCTGCGGCCGCAGTAGGGGCATTTTATCTTTGCCGGTGTGCCCCTGGCCTTCTGTTTCATTTTCATTTGTGTGTGCCTCCTTCCATGTCCGGGCTTTATGTATGGATTAAGTAATCTTTAAGTATATTTTAGTGGAAAGGAAAGGCGTTTCCCATAGGGGAGGCGCCTTTTCTTAAGTCATCTGCGAGTATTTTTCCAGTATTTTCCAGTTTTCCCCCTGATTGGGCCGCAGGTCAGGGCATCGTGCCCTTGTGGTCCGGCGGCCGGTTCATCAGGTGGAGTATCTGCTGGATGGGGCAGTCCCTTGCGGAGCCGGTGGCAAGCTCCAGCCATCTGCTGTAGAGGCGGATGAAGCACCGGCTGCTCATGGTGCAGGCGCACTCCGTCCGGTCCACCGCCCTGCCCAGGAAGCTCTCCGCATCGGAAAGCGGGAGCAGGATGGGGCGGCAGTCATGCCCTGGTATGAACAGGAAGTCCCCGCAGCCGGATTCCCGCCTGTAGCCGCAGGAGCAGGAGACGTACACGGCGTTCCGGTGGTTGCCCTCCGCCGCCTCGAAGAAGGCGGCGATGGTGGCATAGCTGACGCTCAGAACTGGGTCCATCATAGATCACCTCCCTGTGGCCCTGCCGCGCTTATCCGAACAGGCCCTCAATCTCGCGCGTGATACGGGGGATGACGGTATCGTTGAAGATGAGCGTCAGGGCGGCTAACAGGAGCGCCCCCAGCACGACGGCGATGATGATCTTGACACCATCGGAAATGTAGAAGTCGCCTGCTTCGCTGTTCAGGATGGCCCTGGTGCGGATGGCGGCACATGCTGCCTTGGTTTTCAATGTCCGGATTGCTTTACGCATAGTTCTTTTTTCTCCTTTTCGCTCTGATGATGATGAATGCTGTTACTGCCGCTGCCGCATAGATGAGCAGGGCGGGGAGTGATACGAGTCTTTTCATAAGGTCCCTCCATGGTTGCAAAGGTTTACGGGTTCAGTGTGTAAATTCTAGGCGGTCAAAGTACGCCCTCCAAGAATTTACACACGGAAGAATGCCAAGTGCGGGCATTCTTCTTGAGACTTGGTTTCAATGCTATAGGCACCACCTCCTTTCCGGGCGGATACTTGGGCTGCAGGCTGCCCCTAAAAGAAGGCGCCCAGGGAGCCGACCACTTCCACGGAGAGGACGACCACATAGATCAGCAGGATACAGAAGAGCATCATCATGGAATATTTCTGCATCTGCTTCGGGCGCTTCCCTGCCTCTTTCTTTAAGTTGTTCTGCTCGATCTGGCGCATGTCGAATACCAGCATCTTGAAATACATCTGCTGGTCGTCGCCCCGCAGCGTCCCGATCAGCCCGCGCACGATGTCCGAGAGCATGGTGCTGCCCACCCGGTTCTGGAAGTGGAGCAGGGCATTTTCGTAGTTCCCCGTGCGCATGTCCGCCACGGTGGTATCCAGTTCCTGCCCCAGATGCGGCCCTGCAATGCGGCGGTAGGAGGTCAGGAGTTTTAAGACATCCCTGTCCGTGGCGAGCCCCTGCTGGATGCTGACCGCGAAGCGGGGCAGCTCTGCCTCGATGAGCCTGCGGCGTTTTTTTACGAGGTCAAAAGCCTTATAGTAGGTTGAGAACCATACCATGACGGCAAGCCCCATGATGAGCAGCCCCATCAGCGGCATGACCATAAAGAAGGGGACGCCAAGGAGCCCTGTGGCAGCCGCGGTCAGGAAGGCTTTCATGGTGTAGCACTCCGGCGTCAGCGGGATGCCTGCAATGTCAAGCGTCAGGGCCAGCCGGCTTCTCTTGATGGGGTCCAGCTTTAAGAGCGGGGAGAGCTTTCCGGCAATCTTTGTCAGGTACACGTCAAAAAGTTTCTCGTTGCTGGTGCCTGTCTGTTTTTTTGCCAGCATCATCATCCGGGAAGTCTGCGCCGTGGGAACATCCACAAAGGCACAGGAGAGGTGGTAGCATCCGAATCCCGTAAAGGCGGCGGCAAAAAGGATCAGTAATCCGGTCATTTCGTTACCTCATTTCTGCACTACGGATTGGTTCCTGGAACTGGCGGTGCGTAGTGCGGCACCGCATTTATTTCAGGGTCAGGGTAAGGCACAGGGCGGTGGCGGTCATTATCGCAAAAACAATAAGCACCATCACCGCATAACTGGCGTAAAAATACATAATAACCCTCCATTCTTGATGAACCTGCGAATTTGGGCGTAATGTTACGCTTTATATTCGATAGGCTTTGAAAGCTGCATGATCCGGGTGAAGGAAAACAGCACGATGCTGCAGCAGATGGCAAGCGTGACCTTTCCCGGCGTGGAGAACATCAAAGTCTCAAACCATGAGTGGTTCAGCACATACAAAAGCGGGATATTCCCAATGACAAGGAACATCATGGTGATGGCTTCTTTTTTCGGTTCGTTGATGATGGCCTCCAGTTCCGACTGGATGATGCGCTGGTCGGAGAACTTCTGTACTGTGAAGGTCAGGGTGTTCTTCATGCTGCGGTCGCTCTGGCACTGGATCAGGGTATTGCACCATTCATGGAAGACGCGGTTGGGCACCTTCATCTTCAGGGTGTTTATGGTGGAGACCATGTTGGCGTTCAGCATCTCCGATTCCGTGATGAATGCCTCAAAGTGCGATTTTACCGGAGGGTTGAGGTAAGGGATGTTTTCCTTTACCGCCTTCGGCAGATCCCCGCTTCTTAAGTAAGAGGTGGTGATGACGGAGATGGCAGTCTCCAGCTCCTCATTTAAGTGCTTTTTATAAGCGGCTGCGGTGGAGCGCAGGTACCAGACCGGCGCAAAGGCGAATCCTGCGCCAAGTACCGGGATCAGGAACGGGTTGTTCAAGAGCAGCGCTGCCACGGTTCCCAGTGCAAACATAAAGAGGGAGACACGTTTCACGAGGGTAAAGCGGCCTTCCCGCCCCGTAGCTGCAAGGAGCTGTTCGACTTCCAGCGTCTCCCGGTTAAAAAAGCCCTTTGCCGGTTTTCCCAGCATCACGTCCACATCATCCTGGAGGCTGCTTTTCCTTGTACTTGCAAGCACATGCAGGAAATCGTTGAAACGGACGGCAAACAGGGCAAATAAGCCATTAACGGCCAGCAGGAAGATGATGATCTGTATCCACTGCATTGTGTGTGCCTCCCTTCGTTGTTTTTTTCGGTGCGGGCACGGCCAGGAACGGTGCCAGCTTCCCGGCAGGGATGCCGTTGTCCAGCATCCGTTTTTTCAGGGTGTCGGAGATGCCGCCAAAACGCCGGTGCTTCCCGATGACGGTGATCCTGCCATGCCCATCGGTGCGGTTGTCCGATACATCGTACTGGTACAGCGGGCGGTAGATGAGCTGCCCGTCCCGGTAATCCTCCCCTTCAATGATCTGCATGATCTTACGGCTGCCGTCCTCAAGCTGTTTGGTAAAGACCACAATCGGATACGCTTCCACCATGATCTGCATCAGGATGTCGTCCGCCATGTTGTATTTCCGCTTTGCCAGGGTCATCATCCTCCGGTAGGTGGACTCGGAGGAGTTGGAGTGGATGGTGGTGACCACGGTGTGCCCGGTACGGGAGCTCTCCGCCACGGACAGGGCCTCCTTTGCGGAGCGCATCTCACCCACGCCGATGACATCCGGGTGCTTGCGCAGGACGCGCTCTAAAAGCAGGTCCTGGTCGATGTCCAGCGACGGGGTTTCATGGGGCCTTGTGAGCAGGTGTACCACGCTGTTCGTGGCATGGCCGTTCTCATCCCGCTTGATCAGGTCAAATTCCCGGCTGCCCTCCTCAATGGTGATGAGCCTGCGGTTGTCAGGGACCATCGACAGAAGCCAGCTCATCACGGTGGTCTTCCCGGAGCCGGTGCTGCCCGCGATGCAGACGGACACGCCGTAGCGGATGCAGCAGGTCAGGAGGTCCAGCATTTCATCCGTGGCAGAGCCGGACCGGATCAGCTTGTCCCTTGAGACAGTCTGCTGGTTGACGATACGGATGGAGGCATTGATCCCCACCTCGGAGTCCACGATGGGCGTCTTGTCCACCGAAATACGGATATTTTTGTCAAGGAAGCCGATGACGGAGGGGATGGTGTCGTCAATGACCATGCCGCAGGGGTTTAAGAGCCGCCTTGTCACGTCGATGGCGTGCTGGGGCGACTGGAAGCGGTCGGGGATCTTCATGGAGCGCCCGCCGCTCATGATGACCTCAATATCATCAAAGGCGTTTATATTGACCTCCTCCACGCCGGGCATATAGATCCATTTTTTCAAAAAGGAGATCCCCGCCATGTCTTCATAAAGGGTGCCGCAGAGTTCTTCCGTGGAAAGCCCTTCTATATGGTAGGAGCGGCTGATGACGTACTGGCCGATGAATTCCCGCAGGAGCTTCCTTGCCTCATCCTGGCGCCCCTCCCCGGAGAGCTTGTCCGCGTGTTTCTCGGTGCAGTATTTCTGCACGTCCTCCAGGATCTGGTCATAGGTCAGCGTTTCCTTCCCTGCGGAAGTGAAGAACATGTCATTTAAGGATTCCATGCCCATGGTGTCTCATCTCCTTTCCGGCAGGGGCGCCCTGCCTGTCATTGCCTGCCATGGCTGCATACCAGGCGCCTTTGTCCGTTCTTTGGAAGCCGGCATCTTCAGGGGTTCCCGTTTCCTGCGTCTCCGTAAAACCCTCCGGCTGTCCGGCATCTTCATGTAAGCCGCCGTTTTCTTCCCGCCGTGGCGCATCTCCGGCATCTTCAGGCCGGTCTTCATGAAGCCTGCAGCTCTCTTCCGGCTGCGGTGTGTCTTCTGCATCCTCCGGCTGCATGAGGCGCTCCCGGACCAGCTTCAGGGAGCTGACATAGCGCTGGTTGCAGTAGGCAAGGGCCTTGAACATCTGCCCGCCGGTGCCGCAGCGCTCGATCTCCTTTGCATACGGGAGCAGGCCGTCAAAGCCGCCGATCAGGTGGTCCATCTCGTCGATGGCATGGAAGGGGCGTGCAAGCCCGGCAAAGGTCAGGTGGCTGCCATAATGGAACTTGTCGTCCGTGAGCAGCGGTCTGTGCGCCCGCAGGTAGTTCAGTCCCCGCAGGTCCGGGGTGATGATGCGGACGGCAAGGTCTGCAGCCTCGATTGCGGTGGGAGTGAAGAAGTTCAGCATGTTGGAGCTGCAGTCCAGGATGATGTAGTCCACAAGTTTCGATGCCTCCGCAATGAACAGCTTTATCTTGTCATACTTCAGCTCCGGATAGGAGAACGGGTTCTCCCCGGCGGCATAGGCCATGACGCCGATGAAAGGGTATTCCTTTAAGATGGTGACACGTTCTGCCACCAGGGCCGTGTTGATCTCCAGGCCGGTCAGCACATTCCCGATGGAGGCGTCTGTTTCAAGGATGCGTTCCGGCATCCAGACAGGCAGCATGGGCGTGCTGGAGTCTGCGTTGATGATGAGGGCTTTGTCCTTGTTCGCTGTCAGGACTTTGGCAAGGCAGCAGCAGAACATGGATTTCCCGCAGCCGGGGTTGCCCCATACAGTGATGATCTTTGACATATGTTCCTCCCTCCCTATTCGTCCCCGGATGTTTCTTCCGGTTCCGTGTCCTGGCTGGCATCTGTGGATTCTCCGGAACCTGCAGTGGTGCTTTCCCGGGTGCCGCCCTCAACGGAACCGGTCTGTTCAGGAGCGGTCATGGAGGACTCCAGTTCCTCATCGGACAGTTCCATGCCATCTCCGTAAAGGGTGGACAGGATCTCGGACTGGCGTTCCAGCAGTTCCCCTGACAGCTTCTCATTGCCCCGGCTGATCAGTGCGACATGCAGGATGCCCTCGTTCTCATAGCGCGTGAGCAGCATGGCCTGCTCAGGGGTGGCAAGGACGGTGATGGTCGCAGTCTGCTGTCGTTCCTCATCTTCCTCCGGCGGCGTGGTGTAGTCCACGTCAAGCCCTTTGGAATCAGAGACGGACAGGACTTTCACGAAACGCAGTTCCGGGATGTCGGATACCGGTTCCAATACGTTGTTGTCATCATAGTGGTAGAGGCGGATGATGTCGCCGCCCTGCAGCTTGTCGGACAATGCGGTGGCCAGCGTCTGGGTGGTGACGGAGATAGCGACCATGCCGTCCGGGATCCCATTGAGGGAAAGGTCCGAGGACAGCGGGATGCTGCTGACCTTTTCCGGCAGGAGATAGTCACCGGGGTACAGGTCGGCGGCAGCGTAAGTTCCTGCCACATCCTCCATCCTGCGGGCAACGCTGTCGGGCAGGTTGAAGCCGCCCACTTCCACAAGCTCAAGGTCCTCTGCGGTGATGAGGGTGCCGCGCGCCACGGCAGCCTTCATGCGGACGATCTCACAGGTGCTGCTGGTCCTGCTCGTGACGGCAGGGATGGCGATGAATGCTATGACGGCAGCGAGCACGATGCTCAGGATGCCGTAGATGAATCGGTTGTTCATTTTCATGGGTACAGTCTCCTTATCTGTGTTGGTCTAAGAACTGGAATGTTTTATACAGCAGGTGGTTTCCGGCCGCGGCTGCCACAAGGAGGAGCAGCAGCACCCCGGCAGCAAGTAATATGATAGTCTTCATGGCAGAATCCTTTCTATATGCAGGTGTTTTTATATCATGTTCTATGGAAGTGCTGTATCAGTGTGACAGCAAGGCACCCAAAAAACAGATAGGGTGCAAAGGGGATGTTTCCGGGAGCTTTCCTTTTACATGCCCTGCGGATGCCCAGGTGGAGCAGGGCAAAAAAGCAGGAGAGGGCAAGGGCGGCCATCAGCCCGGATGCCCCGAAGGGGATGCCCAGCAGGGCTGCCAGCTTGATGTCCCCGCCGCCGATTCCGCCGTCTGTGGCAAGGGAGACGGAGAGCAGGAGCAGAAAGCCGGATAAGGATCCCAGGACGCTGTGCAGCACGGCTTCCGGGAAGGCAGCCCCCGGGCAGGCGTATGCCGCAGCCGGCAGGGAAAGCAGGCACCAGGGCAGGAAGGCAAGCAGGGCGGCATTGCGTATCCTGTGGTGCCTTTTATCGTAAAGTGCAAATCCGGCAAGAAACAGCAGGGTAAGCGCATGGTATGTAATAAGCAGCTTATTCACGCTTAGTGTACCAATCATCGAACAGGCTGCCCTGGACCTGCACGGAGTCGCTCACGTTGACGGACAGCATCCCGGAAGGCGTCCATGCGTCGATGATGTAGGTGTAGACGGTGTAGGCGGTGCCGTCCGGATACCATACCGGCGTGAAATGCACGTTCCGGTTATAGGTGGAATATTCGTTGGGCTTGAAGGCAAAAGTGGCATTCATGCCGCCGCTGCAGGATAAGAGCCGCCAGTACATGTCATAGCCAAATTCCGGGAAATAGGCTACCGCAGTCTGTGCCGGTGCGTGGTGGCTGGCGGGGGCATTGGAGGAAAAGCTGGCGGCAGCGCTTTCCTTGATGCCGTAGCCGCTCTTCATGTTGTCGCCCTGCGCCGTGGGCACGATGTCATCCGGATGGATCTCCATGGAGCCGGCCAGGGAGGCAGAGTAGGCGGTGGAGGTGAAGTCATACCAGCCGTTGTCCACCCATTCCCCGTTGTCTACCCAGTGCCCATGGCTGCTTGTGCAGTCATCCGGGCAGTCGGAACCGTGGCTGCCGTCTTCCCAGTCCCAGTCGCTCTCCCATTCCCAGTTGGGGTGCCACTTTGCGCTCCAGACGCTCCAGGATGCGGAGGTCTTCTGGGGGTTGGACGGCAGGGAGGAAAGGGAAAAATGCGGGTTGGTGTCCGTAGCCAGCGGATTGGGCGGCAGGTTCTCCTCAAGGGAGATGATCTTTGCGATGAAGCTGGTCTTTGCCGTGGATGCCCCGCTGACGGATACCTGTATGGTAAGGGTGGTGGGTTCCAGGGGCGTATGCCATTTTGCCCAGACCACCTGGGAGCCGCCTGCAGGCATCACGATGTCGTTTACAGTATAGGTGCCGCCGTTGATGTGGAAGGTGACACTTGCCGGATCATCCGGGTTCACCTCGGCGCTGCTGGTCAGGGTGATGCTGGTGATGACGTCCGTATCCACCCGGTAGGTATAGTCAGGCGCCTGCAGCTCTGCCTCCGGTACATCCTTGTAGCTTACGATGCCGATGCCCAGGACCGAGAGGATGTCGCTGTCAGAGACTTTCCCGCTGGTAGTGCCGCCCCATGCGGGATAGCCTAAATCCGGTGTCTCCAGAAAAATGGACAGCGGCAGGTTCTGGTGTGTCAGGCTGGGCATCTTGCTGCGCAGCGTCCCGCCGGACATCTGGTTGTAGAGCGCTGCTTCCGTTGCGGTCATGGCATAATTGCGGCCGCCGTGGGTGAAGTAGGCAATCGGCTCTATGACCAGCTTGTAGGAACCGGAGACCAGTTCCTCAAAAGGGATGCCGGCCTTGTCAGCCACAAGCTGTGCCGCATACTCGGAGCAGAAATACCGCCGGATCGCCTCGATGCTTGCGCGGGAGCGCCCGCCGCTGATGATGCGGGGCAGCGGGGTGCCGGGCCTGGAGCAGACATAGGAGCCGGAATCCAGGGAAAGGGAAGCGCCCCCGCTGTACTGGAGCTTGCTGACTTTCCCGAAATGCAGGATGCTGCCGGATATGCTGAAGTTGCTTATGTCAAAAGGGGTGGAAGCGGCACTGCCGTCTGCGGTGGCCACGGTGACGCGCACCCCGTCCTGGTTGTGCCAGACATCCGTTGCGGTGCCGCTCCCCATCCCGCCGCCACCGCCGTCTAAGTTCCCTTCTCCGGACGCGAAGGCGGTCATCCCCGTGGAGAGGATCAGGATGAGGGAAAGGAAAAGCGGAATGAACCGCCTGGTCAGTTGTTTCATGTGGTCCTCCTTTTCATAAGAAAAGGACATGGAGTTCATCCATGCCCTTCCGGTGCTTTCAATGTTCAGTTGCCGCCCATTGTGCCGATCTGCTTGTTGATGTCCCCGTCGCTGTCGATGCTGTCCTGCTGTACGCTGCTGGGAGTCACCCAGCCGAATACCGGATCATAGACCTGCCCGGGATGGCCGCCGTCAGCGGCATCCCCGGAACCGCCTGTGGGATTTTCCTGTGGCGGAGCGGGTGTTTGTTGGACGGGCGGGGCGTATTCCGGCTGCCGGCCGGGATCGGTGAGGTCATCCGTGGTCACCGGAGGCTCAGAGGGCTTTTCCTGTAAAGCATCCTTTTTAGTGGAGCTGTCGGAAAGGCTCGTGGTGGAGCCGGTTTCATCCTCGGAAACCACCGTCTGGGTATTGTCGGAGGCTGTGCCCTGGATCTGGGTGGTTTCCTTTGCTGCGGCATCAGGGAGGCTGGTGTCCGTGCCAGGGTTTTCCTCCCAGGTATCCGTCCCGCCGGAGGTTTCCGTGGAAGCGGGGATGAACTCCCTTTCCGGCTCCCGCGTCAGTAACCAGGCGCCCGCAAGCACTGCGACGCAGAGTGCGGATAAGCCGCAGATGGTAAAGGTTCTTTTTCTGTCGGTAGGTTTGTTCTTTTTCATGATATAGGACTCCTTTCATCGTGTTTGCATTATAGAACTTGGAATGGGATCTGCTTTGATTCCATTATATACGCATCAGAAGGCGGAATGCCAACAACATCCCCATCAGTATTTTGTGTTATGGGAACCGGTCAGCGTGATATGCTGCGTGATGGGCGGGAACAGTTCCCCGAACATGCGGATCTGAAAAATGGCATCACAGGTCACCACATATTCGATCTTGTCGGAATACTGGTTGAACTGCAGGCTGATGTTCTCCACCCTGTAATCTTCATTGGAAAGCCGTATCCTTTCTTCCATCCCGTTTATGAAGCCGGCCCGCAGAGCCTCCTGGTAGGCGGAACTCAGGTGCAGGTCAGACATGTAGGAGTCAAGGTTCGCCTCCCTCTGGGAATGGAAGGTATCCGCATAGATGCGGGCGCTGACATTGTTCAGCTCCATCTTTGCCGCATTGCGGATGTTCATGCAGTTGATCTTGACGGAAGCGAACAGCAGCAGGAATGACATCAGCATGATGATTGCCAGAATCACAAAGATTGTGAAAAAGGACAAGTCTCCACGCTCATTCCGGATGGTCTTCTTGTACATGGCATGCCTCCTTATTTCCAGTAATGTTCGCTGACGCCGGCCCCCTGGGCGCGGACGTTGATGGGAACGAGGTTGAATTTCCAGAATCCGCCAAGGTAGCAGCGCCCCGTGACGGTAACGTAAAAGGGTGTGCCGATCTGGATGCGGCCTGTGTTGCCGGGGCCGGATACCTGGTAGGAGAGCCCCTCGACACCGCTTATCTCGCTGGAGAGGAAGGAGAAAAGGGAGTCGGTCTCGCCGCTGGTGCCGCCGTTGAGCTGGATCTGCTTCACGAGCTGGTCCGCCATATGGTCCATTTCCTGTTTGGTGGAAATGATGTGGAATACATTGATGATGAATGCGATCAGGACCACAGCCACCAGAATGTAGACAAAGCTGCTGATATAAGAGGAATCTCCTCTTTCGGACAGCAGGAGCCGTTTCAGTTTCTTTTTCAATAGGACACCTCCCGGATGATAAAGAACGCAGGCGGGAAGCCGGGGTGGGGCTTTCTGCCTGCGTTTCTTATATGGCGGGCCGCATATGGGAAATGTCGTGCCCGTCTGTGTATGGATTATCACGATACCAATTCTAGCATATGGGATTTGCGCTGTAAATCGCAATGATGTGCCAGTTTGGGAAAGTTTAGTGCCAATGTTGTGCCAGTGGTGCGGATAGGGCGGAAATGGTGTTTTTCTTAGGCTCAGGGAACCAGCGGCAAAAAATTTAACAAATTTGTTCCTTGTATTAAGAAATGTTTTTGGGTATACTAAAGATACATATGAAAGAAAGAGGTGAGTTGTATGAGTTCAGCACAGCAGGTTTTGGATTATCGGAGAGAAATAGATGAAAATCAGAAACAGATACGGGAAATGGTAATGGAAAGCTACCGGGACATTGCTGCAGGCAAAGGCCGGGACTGCAACGAATTCTTTGATGAACTGGAGAAAAGGTATACCAATGAAAGAATATAAGGTGGTCACCTTGCCGCTGGCTGAGGAGGACATTGCAGACCAGACGGACTACATCGCCTTTGAGCTGAAGTCTCCGGAAACTGCGGTCAATATGGTGAGAGGCTTTCGGAAGGCAATAAACAGTCTCAGCCTGTTTCCTCAAAGCCATGAGCTGGATGAAGATGAAGAACTGGCAGGATATGGCATCAGGAAAACGTATCATAAAAATTATAAAATCTATTTCCTGATTGATGAGAGGGAGCAGACTGTGTACATATTGAGAGTTTTCCATATGCTGGTAGACAGCAAGGAAAAGATTTTAAGGATTTTCAGAGCATGATGAAAGTAAAGCCTTTGAGCAAAATAGCTTGAAGGCTTAAATTATGGGAGGACGTATAACAGATGGAATTTGCGGAACAGATTATGTTGGATCTGATTAACCAGGGATACAGCGGTAATGACCTGCGTGAGCATTTTAAGGAAGAAGTGAGCCGGATACGTCCGGCTATGGAGGCGATTCTTGCGGAAGCCAAGCGGGTTGCCGTTTCAGAATCCGGATATGCTTCCTATGGGGATGTTTTCAATGAAGTGGAGGAATAATGGCAGAAATAGAAAAAGGCATCAAAGAGTCGGATAGATTAGCAGCATCAGAAAGGCTCCTGGCTATATTGAAAGAAGGAGAGGACTCTGCAGAGGAAAAGGGTTGGATAACGGCAGATGAAGTAAAGGTGAAATTGGAGCATGACTAAGAAGCAGCATTATGTTCCCCAGTTCTATCTTAGGAATTTCACATCTGATGACAATAAATTATGGGTTTTTGACAGAGTAAAAGAAGAATATTATTTCCGGACTCCGAAGGAAGTCTGTTATGAGAAGTATTAGTGTGAAAGAAAGTAGAGGAAAACCATAAATTGGCGCACTTGAATAAGCTGTCTAAGGCAGGCAACTTTTTGAAGTGCTATGGAGTTAGGAAATTAGATTAAGAAGCTAACGGTTCATCAGGAGGAAGTAATCCTTCTCGTTGTAATAGCTTCTTGGCTTGTTTGATAGCCTTTGCCTTTTGTTTTTCAAGCAGAGGTGCAGGCATATCGATTTTGTAAAGATCGCTCGGATTCCACTGCTCACCAGTAGACAGCATCTGGTAGATGGCAGTAAGAATCATACGGGCAATAGCGATTATGGCTCTTTTCTTGCCACGGCGTTTAACAAGTGAATCATATTTCTTTTTGTAGTAAGGAGATTTGTCAGATTTTACGGCTGCATGAGCACACTGTACTAATGCAGGTTTGAGGTAGACTCCGGCACGTGTAATCCGAACAGATTTCTTCTTACCGGCAGATTCATTGCTGCCGGGGGTTAGACCAGCCCAGCAGCATAAGCGTTTGGAACTCGAGAACTGAGACATATCCGTACCAATTTCGGAGATGATAGTGATTGCACTATCATGTTTTACACCCGGAATGGTACAGAGGAACTGGACAGCATTTTCAAAATCAGGATTAGAAGAAATCATATTTTCTATCATTTTATCAACATCATTGATTTCGGCTGTGATATAATCCATATGTGCGCGGACAAGGCGCATACGATATTTTTGGGCATCAGTCATCTGATATCCTTCGATGGATTCTATAACAGCATCTTCTTTGGATTTGAGGCTCCGAAGAAGTTTAGATGCGATTTCTTCGTGGTTAATGGATGTACCCGATTGTTCAAGCAGATAGTCGATAATGGACGTGGATGACTTCCCAAAGATATCGGAAACAACAGAATCTAATGCAACATTACAAACAGTAAGAGCATTCTGATATCGATTCTTTTCACTGGAACGGCAGGAAACAAGCTTGTAACGATAGCGAGTGTATTCCCTGAGAATACGGACTTTCTTACAAGGGATATAGCTGCCTTTGACAAGTCCAAGACGGAACAAATCCCCAATCCATTTAGAATCTTTGGTATCATCTTTGTTGCCTTTCACTGCCTTTACCCATTTAGGATTGGCAATGACAACATGGATTTCATCTTCCAGAAGGTTAAAGACAGGAATCCAGTATTTACCTGTGGATTCCATACAGACATCATGGCAATCATTGTCGAGAAGCCATTGCTTGAATTCGAGAATTGAATTGTTAAAGGTGGAGAAGCGCTTCTTTTGGTAAGAAGGCTCAATGCCACCAGTAGTTTTGACGATTGTGGCAACGAGAAACGATTTGTGAACATCGACACCACAACAGGTTTGGTAAGTAACTTTCATAGTCAGACTCCTTTCGTAAAAGATGAGAAGCCATTGACTGAACTGCCACACAATTAAACTAAGGCGCTTAAACAATTCTTAGTGTACGGATTCGTAATGCCACTTATTTGTGCTTGAAAAGGCAGAACTTACACTGATTTATATGCTGTCTAAAACGAAGAAAGTTATTACAACTCCTCCTCTCGTGCTTTGTAGTTTAGCTTCTCACAAACTATTTTACAGCACAGCGTAGAGAGTTGGAACACTTTCATTACTATTTGTGCCGCCAACTGAAAGGCGGCGGAATGGAGATTTATATGAGACACCATGGAAAGATGAAGATCCTAAATTAGGAAAGTTTGTTTTGGAAAATCAGATTGAGAATTATTTTGCAGACAAAGAGGGGGAATACAGTCCATTACTGAAAAGGATAATTGATATTTGTAGGAATCCACAAAACAAAAATGCCCTAATATGCAACCATGAAGAAAAAGAAATGCTTGCAAGTTTTGTGGCCAATATATTTGTGAGGAATCCTTGGTCCCTAAGACAGATAGAGTCAGATCTGCCGCTTGAGGAATTAAAGGAGAATGAAGAGATACAAGCGATAGAACAGATTATACAGATAATGGGTTTGGGCGATATTGATTCCCTGGTGAAGGCGGCTGATAAAAGAGTATGGCTTACAGAGGAATTTGATGGTTCAAGGCTTGCGCCTCGTATTTTAGAGATGAACTATACTTTTTTGGTTTCTATTGGAGAGCCATTTATTACAAGCAGTTTTCCAGCGATATATGAATTATGTGATACAGAGGAGCGTGGACTCATGCCTGGCAATATATATCTACCGGTTCATCCCCAAATTGCTTTACTGTATAATGGAACTATTCCTAAAATGAAAAGTAATCGGTTAAAGACAGTTGGCGAAGAAATTGTGCATGAGTTAAATAGCGTTTATTTGAAGAGTGATGTGGAGCAGATGCGATTTCTGATCGCCAGAGATAAGGAGTCTTTAAGAACTGTAATTGAAAAGGAACATTAGAATATAAGGTAGAAGAATTTGTTGCTGCTGATTCCTTTTTATATTTTTTCACATGAGAAAAGTTTTCCGGAGTATAATGATAATGAACAGAAGCTGGAGGAATTAAAGGGAGAGTATCACGAAATCCTAAAAAGGCTGGATGAACTGGAGCGTCAGAAAGTAATCGGGGCCTTTGACAAGCGGACAATCATAGAGCTTTCCAATGATGTGATTAGAGAGATTGCACAGAAGTATGAGAATGTGCAGAAAGGTGTAGGTGAAATTATGGGTGGAGCATTGATTGAAACAGAAGCACGCACTATCTTAAATCAGGGAAAGAGTGAAGGCATTAGTGAGACAAAGAAGAAAACGGCACTTAGGATGCTGAAAATAGGAAAGCTGACTATTGAAGAGATTGCAGAGTGTTCTGAACTGAGTATGGCAGAGGTGGAACAGCTTGCCAGGCTGCAGATAATGTAATATGATAAAATAACGGCTGTTGAATAATATTGATAGAGACGAAAAGGCAGGTGGCGATACTGGGAGAATATGGCCACCTGCTCTTTTTATCAGATATTCTGCTTAATAATCCTTGAAATCAGCCCCACTGCCACGTTCCGGTCGGCATCAATCCGCGTCACCACGAAACTGACATCATCCTTCTTGCCGGGCATCCGGTTGTCATAGCAGCTGTGGGCGACTGCGTTGACGCCGATGTGGAGGCGGACGAAGACAGTGCCTTTGTGGATGTCCGTGACCGTCCCGGCGTACTTGCCCTGAATCTTGCATTTACCCAGGTTCTCCTTGCTGGTGTTGCCGTTCACGCTCTTGACGTCGGCTTTCACGGAAATGTCCTCCAGGGAGCGGATCTTCACGCTTAAGATGCGGACAAGAATCTGCTCGCCTACATGGAAGCGTTCCGTGGCATCTCCCAGCCAGTCCCAGGATAAGTCGCGGGCAAGGATGGAACATTCCGTGCCGAAGATCTCCACGCGGACAACCTTTTCTGCCACGGCAATGACCCTCGCCTGCACAATGCGGTCTTCGCATACGCGGGAATTTCCGGCCGCATCCGGCATGTAGAAAATCTGGCGCTTCTTGTACATGGCATCTTTCCTGCTGGCCACCACGCTGCGGCTGGCGTTTTCAAGCCCTTTGATGATAAAGTCGATTTCACATCCCAGCATGTTGCCGAGGATCTTGTTCTGGCGCTGCACCAGTTCCCCGTAATCATGGGCTTCATCCTCCACAAGGTTGATCATCATCTCCGACAGGGGGATCACGACACGCATCTCCTTGTAATAGATGACAGCAACGGTCCCTCCGCCGTCCATTTTCTCAATGCCGCCTAAGCTGCCTGTCAGGATCTTCCGGGTGCGGTAGGCGTTCTGCAGCTCATGCCAGATGGTATCCTCCCTGCTCTCAGGTGTCTCCACTTCCGAATCGGCATTCAGGGTAAGGATGGTGGAAGGGGCGGTCTTCCGTACAGGCGGTTCCGGTTTTGGAGCAGGGGCGGCTTTTGCTTTCCGCCTTCTGGGAGGGGCTGAAACTTCAGGGTTATTTTTCCCTGTGCCGCTTCCGGTTTCCGCTCCGGCCCCGGAGGAAAGTTCCGGAGCAGGATTGTTTGCATTATCCGCCGCTCCATCACCTTCGACGGGGGCCTCCCCCGTATCTTCCTGCAGCAGTGCCATCCCGCTGTCATTGCCGGTCTCTGCTTCCGCCTCCATGTTTTCCCCGGAAATGGATGTTTCTTCCGGCACATCCCCATCTGTAATGGCACTGTCAGAAGCAGGTGCGCCATCTTCCGCAGCGGTCTCACCAGAACCGGGAAGTTCCTCATCCATGACAGCCTCGCCAGTGCCAGGCAGTTCTCCATCCGTAGGGAAATCCCCGTCTGCAGGCATTCCACCGTCCATAAGGATTTCGCCCTCCGCAGGGGGATCCCCTTCCATAAGGGTTCCTGTTTCCGCAGGTGCATTTTCCAGGATGGCGCTTTCTTCAGTTACAACAGTTTCTTCCGTTTTTGCTTTTCTGGGCATAGTTTTG
>OFFS01000717.1_pt1 | contig 19032 bp, 10 predicted proteins | sample 1521541 | NCBI WGS metagenome assembly OFFS01 (sample SAMEA3504127, study PRJEB24116) | mouse gut metagenome | biome: mouse gut; feature: mouse-associated habitat; material: faeces | place: Denmark | collected 2011 | reverse complement strand
ATTCGAGGCCGAAGCCAATGGAGTTCTTGCAGAGGAGACCCCCGCCAAGCTGGTAAAGACCCTGACAGACAGCGATGGCAAGTACGTTCCGTCCGGAACGGCTTCCATCAAGGCTACTGATAATGTCAAGGCCCAAGCCAATACGGGCTATGAGTTCGACAAGTGGACGTCTAGGGATTTCAGTGACCAGTCTTGGACTTCTAATCCGCTCACCATCGGCTCCCTGTCCGTCACCGGCGGCCAGACCTACACCTTCACCGCTACCTTCAAGTCCCTGGATTTCAAGGTAGTGCTTGACCCGAATGGGGGTGCGTGGGCTGATAAGCAGGATATGCATGGTTATGTGACTGCGAGTGGTACCGATACCGTTAGCAAGTCCATGGTGGCCAACGATAGGATCAACGCAAACTATCCGACTCCTGAGAAGGAAGGCTGCGACTTCATCGGTTGGAAGGTCAAGGACGTTGATGGTGCCGGCTTGATGACTAATTTCCCGATGACCATTGTCAAGCTTTGGGAAGCTGCCAGCAAGCCTGAGGACCACACCATCACGCTGACCGCCCAGTGGGAAGCCAAGAAGCTGACCTATACTACGGTGCAGCATTTCCGTACCACTCGGGATGAGAATGTCGCAGATGTTCACACGATTACCCTCAAGGGTGACATGAACATTGCTGAGTACGGAGCTGAAATCGCGAATCTGATCACAGGGTTGGAAATTGCGCAGTCCTACAATGGTCAGCAGTATGCCTATGTGGAGGGTGAGACAAAGCCTGTACTCAGTGAGAACCCGACCCTTACCGTAGACGGCACCCAGATCGACCTCTACTACTACCTGGATACCTGGAAGGATAACGGCGACGGTCCCGACAGCGATAAGGAACCTGATGGCAAACCAGATGTGGATCAGGTCCTGATTCGCTACGTAGTCGATCCCGCTGAGGGCGGCACGCTGTCCGTTGTGACCCAGGTGGAAACTTTGGTCAACGGCATGGTCACCGCTAAGAACGAGGTCACCCCGAACAGTGGCTACAAGTTCGCAGGCTGGACCGGCAAAGACATCTCGGCCACCAGTCCCGCCGCTGGCAAACCTGCGTTGGAGCACACGTTCAAAGCGACCGGCGGCAGCGAGTACACCTTCACCGCCAGGCTGCAGCGTGAGCTGACAGTGACTGCCGATGATGTGACGGCTTACTATGACGGCCAGTCCCACGGGATCACCGTCAACGTAACCGGTGCTGAGAAGTATACTGTCAAGTACTACAAAGACGCCGGACACACGCAGGAAATCAGCAATGAGCCTGTGAACGTGGCGGACAGTGGTACGATCTACTTTGTGGTTACCGCAGAGGATGGCCGGTATGCTTCCGGCAGCGCCCTGGTCACCATCAACCCCGTTGCTCTGACGGCCACCGCCGAGGAGCAGACTAAGGTCTATGATGGCGAGGCATTTGATGCGGATGATCTGCAGGCTGAGTGGTATACCATTACCGCTCAGGACGCTGGGGTCATTGGCGAAACTGCCGCGGCGAAGGCTGCGAAGTTCATTGAGAACCTTGAAGTAGAAGCCAGCATCACCAGCAGCTGCATCAATGCCGGGACGTACCAGAATGCCATCGCTTTTGCCGGCATTGACGCTCAACTGAACGGCAACTACACCTTGACGCAGGCTCCCGCTGATCTGCTGATCACGCCCAAGCCTCTGTATGTCACTGCGACCGGCAAGACCAGCACCGTGCCTTACAACGGCGAGGAGCAGACGGTCAGCGGTTACGACCTGGTTGTCAAGGACGGCGAGGGCGAGAATGCGGCTGACGTTCTGGACATTCCGTTCAAGAACGTGACAGCCGAGGCAAAGGGTACCAATGTTGGCACCTACACCATGGATCTGAAGGCTACGGACTTCATGCTTGAGAGCGAGAACTACACCATCGCCGGTATCACGGTTACCGACGGTTGGCTGAAGATCACTCCTGCGGTGGTGGAGGTGACGATCACCGGTAACCACAGCGAGAAGGTCTTCAACGGCGGCGAACAGAAGGAGACCGGCTTCACCAGCAACGCTCCTGCCTATGTGACGGTCGCTCTGGCGCGCGGCGCAGCTGCTGAGGCGAAGGGCACCCATGTTGGCACGTACAACATGGGCCTGACCGAGGAGAGCTTCACCGTGACCAGCAACGACCCGAACTACACGGCGGTCATCAAGAACGTCGTGGACGGCTGGCTGAAGATCGTGCCCACGGCTATTGAGGTAACTGTCACCGGTAAGACCAACACCGTGACCTATAATGGTCAGGAGCAGCAGGTGGAAGGCTTCGAGACCGATGCGCCCGCAGGCGTGGATGTGAAGCTGAAGACCGGCAAGACCGCAGTTGCGAAGGGCACCAATCCTGCAACTTACCCGATGGGCCTGAGCGCTGAGGACTTCGATGTGACGTCCAGCAACTACGTTGTGACCATCAATGTCGTGGACGGCTGGCTGATCATTGACCCGCTCCCCTACAATCCGGTGGTCCCGCCGATCACGCCTCCTCCTGGTGGCGGCGGTGGAACGACCATCCCTGATGGCCCGACCCCGCTGGTGCCCGACCCCGGCACGACCATCACGGATCAGGATGTGCCTCTGGCGGCTCCCGGTCTGAACAACACTGACCACTTTGACTATATCAAGGGTTACGTCATCGACGGTCAGATCCTGGTCCGTCCCGAGGCCAACATCACCCGCGCCGAGGTAGCCACCATCTTCTTCCGCCTGATGACCAAGGAGTTCCGCGAGGCCAACTGGGCCACCGAGAACGACTTCACCGACGTGAAGAAGGGCGACTGGTACAACAACGCCATCTCCACCTGTACCAAGGCCGGCATCCTGAAGGGCTACGAGGACGGCACGTTCAAGCCCAACCAGACCATTTCCCGCGAGGAGTTCGCCGCCATCGCGGCCCGCTTCGCCAGCGAGGAAGTGCCTGCGGGCGGCATGTTCAAGGACATCGCGGGCCGCTGGTCCGAGAAGGACATCGAGCGCGCCGCCGCCATGGGCTGGATCAAGGGCAGCAACGGCCTGTTCCGTCCCGTGGACAAGATCACCCGCGCCGAGGTCATCGTGATCGTGAACCGTATGCTGGACCGCGTTCCCGACGCGGACCACATGCTGCCCGACATGAAGACCTTCGCGGACAACACGCCCGACATGTGGTGGTACGCCGACGTGCAGGAAGCGACCAACAGCCATGAGTACGACCGCGCCGAGGACGGCGTGACCGGTATCTGGACGTCGCTCCTGCCCGAGCAGGACTGGGCCGCTCTTGAAGAGGAGTGGGCCACTGCGGCGGACGCCAACGTGGCGGACGTAGCGCCGAAGCTTGGCACCGAGGGCGAGAAGCTCGAGGAAGAGGCCAAGGAGCCCGAGACTACCGGCGGAGACGACGGTAACGGCGAAGAGTAAGCGTAAACCAAACGGCCCGGACATGAGCCGCGAAAGCGGCTTGTGACCGGAGACAGAAAGGGGTCGGATGCTTCGGCATCCGGCCCCTGAGTCGTTTCTTTGAGAAAGTCGCATTGCATATCACATTTTTTCAAATCGCCGCTTCAGTTCCGCATCGTCAATATTCCCCGCTATAGCCTGCGCTTTCAGCTCCTGCGCCTCCGCCACCTGCCGGTTCCACTCGTTCACCGAAATGATCCCCCGATTCTTCCTGCCTCGCAGGCGGTTGTAGACCTTCTGGTATTCCTTCCGCACAAATTCGGTCCCATTTCGCTGCTTTTCCTTCCGATGCGCTCCCACCTGGCGGCAGGTCTTGACAGTCTCTCCCGGCGCGATCCTCATGCAGTAGCGGGTGTCGTAAGCCCCCATCGCCAGGAAATAGTGCCCGCAGCACTCGCACCTCCTCGGAATATTTCCTGCCGCCATGCCCTGACAGAGATCATAGTGGAGGAAACTGGAAAGCTCCTCAAACTCGATCTGTTCTGCAAAGCCCCATTTCCCGGAAGCGTCAGTCACCGCTTTAAAGGAAACCTGCAGCGGAAACAAAAACTGTGGCAGCTCCGGTTCTGGCAGTGATGTATCATCCTCCCGCTCCTCCATACCCATCTGGTAGTTGAGCAGAACTTCATGCTTGTACTTGCCAAAAGCCAGCGCATAATTCTCCGGCTTTCTGGCAGGCAAATCTCCATAATATCGTATCAGCATCTTCTCCGTGCTGAGGATAAAATCCCAGATAGATTCCGGTAGTGTCATCAGCCGTCTCAGCCACTCATGCAGCACTTCACTGCGGTCTGTTCCATGCGTCAACATCGCATCCACAATATCCGGTAATTCCTTCATCTCCCGGAGCAGTCCGCGAACACCGCCACTGTGCTGCTCGAAATGCCGATAGACCGGCAGTTGGATCAGCACATCCCATACCGCGTTCAGCGCCTGCTGTGCCAGTGCGGCGCTGGATGGATCACGGGCAGAGAGAAAAACCGTAAGCTCCTCTTGAAAAATTGGAACCAACCTTTCGAGCTCCCGCAGAAGTGTTCTGTCCACCTCCAGAAACTCAACAGCAAAGTAACCGAGAGGATAGTGTTTCTCTGCGAGAATACATTCTTTTTTGGTAAAGGACGCTTTGAAGCCGTCCAGGAAACTACCCGTCATCACATACTTTTTGCCCATTGCCGTATTCTCCATTCCATATCGGATCAAAAAATGAATTCGTACCCGACCTCTGCCATATCCATTGACAGAGGCCGGATTTTTTGTTACAACAGATTATACTTGATGCATTGAGAAAAATCAATCAGATAATCGAAAGGAGGAAGAAATGATTTTCGGTGAACGAAATTTCCAGATGAACACCACGGTTTTTCACTACGGACTGACCCCGTATGAGCTGGCGGTTTACAGCTACGCAGGAATGCCTGTCAGGCGAGGATCAGGACTATAGCCAATGCCTGCGGATATTCAGAATCCACAGCGCGGCGAACGCTTCATGAATTGCAGGCCAAGGGGTTCATCGACATCAAAGGCAACGCGCAAATGCTGAAGCACGGCAGCCACCGCCAGACCTGCAACCGCTACTACCTGCTGGACCGCAGCGAGTGGCAGATGCCCCAGTGATAGGGGAAATGTATGAATCAAAAGGCAGCTGGGTTCGGAGGACGCTCCGGACCTGCCGCCCAGATACCCCGCCATTGCCCCTGTGAAGCCCTGTGTGCCGCTTCTCACAGCAAGGTAGCATCCCAGCACCAGACGAACCCAAACCGCCGTGTTGAGGCGTTTGTGACCACGTCAGCGCAGAGCATACTTTCGGCAAAATGCCCAAAGCGGACGGAGAGTGCAGAAGAAGAAAAAAGTGCAGGATAAAGACAGGTGGTCGCAAGCGCCCTCCTGCCGGACGAACATCGCCCCGTAGAGCGGGTCGGGGGCTTTTGGTAGGTGGTCGGAAATTCCCGGTTTTGCTGCGAGAGGTGGTCGGGATAGTAACAAAGTCAACAGTACCAATGGGTACAGCCACTTTTTAGGTGGCTGTACCGGGTGGTCTACACCAACGAAGGAGGTCAATATGACCAAAAAGCAATCTCAAACAGAGTTCAAACGAGAAACGAAAGAACGAATCCCAGTGTGGATGTACCCGTCTACGCTGGCGATGATGGACGGCGCGATCCAGCAGGCAAACTGCAAGAGCAGAAGCGAATTTCTGGAGGAAGCCGCAAAATATTACGCCGGATATGTTTCCGCAGAAAATGCGGTCCAATATCTGCCGCCAATGCTGGTGTCCGCGTTCAAAGGCACGGTGCATACCAGCGAGAACCATATCAGCCGTCTGCTGTTCAAGCTGGCGGTGGAAATGGACATCGTGATGAATATCCTGGCTGCTGAAATCAATGCCAGTCCGGAGGTGATAGAGAAAGTACGCGGCAGATGCATTCAAAACGTCAAAAAGACTTGCGGATACATCTCGTTTCGGGATGCGGCGGAGTACCAGTACAGGCCACCAGAGGATGATGAAGATGAATAAGTCCAGCTACAAAGCCTACGATGATCTGCCCTTGATGCTGTCGGTACCGGAGGTTGCAAAGGTTCTGGGCATCAGCCGGGCCGGGGCCTACGAGCTGGCGCGCAGCAGAGAGTTTCCCTCCATGAAAGTCGGCAGCAGGATCATCATTCCGAAGGACAAATTCCTTCTCTGGATCGAAAAGCAGTGCGGAGAGGGCTGGCACCCTCCCCGTGGGACAGGGGAAATGTATGAATAGAACACCCCAATCAATTTGATAACAAACTGATAACTCTGCCGTCCCGCGCTGGATATTGAGGCCAGCATACGGTATTGTGTGTCGCTGAAAGGAGGCGCTGCACAATGGCAAAACGCAGAGCAAACGGAGAAGGGAACATCCGCAAACGCAAGGACGGTCGCTGGGAAGGCCGCTACACTGCGGTCTACGACCCAGCCACCGGCAAGCGGATCACCAAGAATGTCCTGGGCAAGACCCAGGCAGAGGTCAAGGAGAAATTGGCAAAGGCCATCGCGGACAGCCAGCAGCTGGATGTCACCAAGACGAACAACTATACGGTGACGACCTGACTCACCACATGGTACGAGGTCTACGCCGAACCCCGGCTCCGTCCCAACACAAAATCGTATTATCAGAACTACATCAACAACCACATCATCCCCGGCATCGGCAGTATCAAACTGGAGAAACTGACGACTATCCAGATCCAGCGGTTCTACAACAAACTTCAGAAAAGCGGGCGTGTCCAGCGTGACAACCAAGTTGAGCTGAGGGACAAAAGCCTCAGTCCTCGAGTAGTACGCGGCGTCCACACCCTCCTGAGCAACTGCCTAGAGCAAGCGGTAGCCGAGCGGCTGATCCTGGTAAACCCTGCCAAGGGTTGCAAATTGCCAAAGCTGGAGAAAAAGGAAATGCAGATCCTCCCGCAAGAGAAAATCGGCCTTTACCTGGCCGAAGCTGACCGCCGGGGACTCCTTGCCCTGTTCTACCTGGAACTAACCACTGGCCTCCGTCGAGGCGAACTGCTGGCTCTGCTCTGGATTGACCTGGACGCAGAAGCACGGACGATCTCTGTCACCAAGCAGGTCAACCGGATCAACGGCGAACTGGTCGTCAGTCAGCCTAAGACGCAAAATTCTGTCCGCACGCTGGCGATCCCGCAGCAGGCGGTAGACCTGTTAGTAGAGGAGCACCGAAAGCATCCGAGTAATCAATATATGTTTCCCTCACCTAAAACCGGCACCATGTACGACCCCGACGCCTTCCGCCGTATCTGCAATCGTCTCCTTATAGACAATATGCCCCGTATCAAAACCGACTGCAATTTTGAACCGGTCTGCAATCTGCCGCTTTAAGAGTTCCGTCTGGACTTCTCCCATGACCTGAAGAAGAATCTCCTGATGCTCCTCATTCCAGAGAATATGCAAAAGAGGCTCTTCCTCTTCGAGCTGGCGCAGCTTGGGCAGAATCTGAACCGGACCAATCTCCTCCGGCAGCAGCATACGATATGTCAGTACCGGTTCCAGGCGCGCAGGCGCCGACATCCGCTCCGCGCCGAGCCCTTCACCCGGATACGTTTCCAATAGCCCCGTTACCGCGCAGATCTCTCCCGCCCGAACCTCCGGCACCGTCTCGTACCGGGCGCCGGAGTAGATCCGTATCTGGTCTATTTTTTCTTCCCGCCCCTCTTCTTTCGCCCGCCCGTTTCGCGGGCAGACCGTCACCGTCTCTTTTACCCTTAAACTGCCGCCCGTCACTTTCAGATACGTCAGGCGGTTTCCGTTTTCGTCTCTGGCGATTTTATATACTTTTGCGCCGAATTCCCGCGGATAGGACCTGGGTTTGGCAAGGCGGCAGATATCCGCAAGAAATTCCGAAACTCCCTGCATTTTTAGCGCCGATCCGAAAAAACAGGGGAATAGCCTGCGCTCTTCGATCATACCGCAGACCGTCCGATCCGAAACGTCTCCCGTTTCCAGAAATTCTTCCAGCGCTTCTTCTTTGCACATCGCGGCTTCCTCCCGAAAGCGCGCCGTATCCTCGTACGGGATCACGGCGTCGGACAGCCGCTGCTGTAATTCCTGCAGAATCTTTCCCCGCTCTGTTCCGGGCTGGTCCATTTTATTGACAAAGACAAACACCGGGATCCGGTAATCCTTCAGCAACCGCCACAGCGTTTCCGTATGCCCCTGCACGCCGTCGGCGCCGCTGATCACTAAAACCGCATAATCCAAAACCTGCAGCACACGTTCCGTCTCCGCCGAAAAATCCACATGGCCCGGCGTATCCAAAAGCGTGATCTTCACATCGCCGCAGGTCAGTACCGCCTGTTTGGAAAATATGGTAATCCCGCGTTCCCGTTCATAGGCAAACATATCCAGATAGGCGTCCTGTTTATCGACCCTTCCGATCTTGCGGATGGTTCCGCCGGTATACAAAAGCCCCTCCGAAAGGGTTGTCTTCCCTGCATCCACATGCGCCAAAAGACCCAGGCAAATATGTTTTTGGGGGATCTGTTCCGATGCCGTTTCCATTCCAATTGTCCCTTTCTATTATTTTATCTCAATTTATTTTCTTCGTCTCATTCCATACCGCAAGAAAATCTGATACAAGGGCTTTTTCAACTGCTATCCTGCCGTTTTTCCGCCAGGCTTTCCGCTCAGCCTAAGAATAAACAGATAAAACGAATCCCTGGGACGAATCGGATATTCTTCCAGCAGCTTAAACGACGGACGAAGCCGCAGCTGCTTTTTGATAAAACCCGTCTCATTGGAATACAGCAGCATAATTCCGCCCGGCGCAAGCAATGTCTGCGCCTTTTCAAAAAAACATCCGTAAAAATCGTCCTGCTCTTCCTTTGTCCGTTTTCCCCGGACCGGCATATTGGCGATAATCTCATCAAAGGGATACGAATGCGTAAAATCCAGAAAATCCCTATGAATAAAATGGGTTTCAAGTCCCGCCGCTTCGGCATTGATCTTTGCCTTATCGATTGCTTCGCCGAAATAATCGATGCCGTAGCTTTCCCTGACAGGTAAAAGCCTGTGCCGTTCCACTAACATCGTCCCCACGCCGCAGCAGGGATCTAAAATCTGCGCCCGTTTTTTTAAATACGGTTTCGCAAGCGCAAATAAAAGCGCTGCCCGGGACGGATGTATGGACGCTGCAATCGTCTCCTTCCGGTAAAAAAAGCGTCCCATCGGCACGGTTGCCATTTTTAAAAACACATGAATCTTCTCATATTTATCCAACACCATACGGATTTCAAATTCATACTCATCCGGCGCGTTCAAAAGCTTCCTGCCGGTCTTTTCTTCGATGACTGCCGCCGCCCGCTTCGTGTAACGGCTTCTCTCTTCCAGCGAAAGCCCCGCTTTTATATCGATCCTGAAATAAAACGGCGCGTGTTCTTTATGGGACCGTTCTAACAGAGACAAAAGCTTCGACTCTGCCAGAGCCGTCCCAAACGCTTCCGGTCCGTCCGCAATCGTAAGCTTTTCGTGCAGACCGATTACAAACAGAAGCTCCCGAAATGTACGAATCTCAGTCAGTTCTGCCAGCCGGTCCGTCACAGCCTGTACGCCAAGCGGATGGATCGCTTTCTTATATGCCGTAATCTGATCTGCCGTAACCTGCGCGTACTTGTAATCCGTCGTAAGCAAAACCGTATACCTCTGATTCCAGCCGGTAAACGTATGATACGGCGCCCTGCCCTCCCTGCGCAAAATCCGCTCCAGGGCGTGCAGTTCGTCCCTGATGTGCTTCTTTTCCTCTTCCTTGATCTCTTGGGCACATAGCACCCGGTATCGTTCTGCAAGCTCTTTTCCATAAGGCGCAGGATCGGTTTTTTCCAGCGCACCCAAAAGTGTTCCCCGGACAAACAGCGTCTCTTCTTTTTGGTAAGCTTCAAACAACGCCTGTGCAGCCGAAGGGATCGAAAGATCCCCCAGCAATGCCGCCGCATTTTTACGCACTTTCGCATCGGAATCCTCCAAAAGAGGCAGCACAGCCTCTCCGTCCCCGAGTAACTTTTTCGCGTACTCTTTCTGCCCTTCTTTTTTTAACGCTGCCCGAAGCCGGCTTAACGCTTCTCTTACATTTTCCCGCCGCATGATCTGACCGATGCACTCTTCCATCCTGCTGTTCCTTTCCGTTTCCTTTTTATTATCCTGTCATTGTAATCGATTCCGAACCGTTTGACAAGCGTCCGTCCGTCTGTTCTTTTTTATAAATTCGGGGTTTCCGTTCCATATGTATCGATATAAGTACAAACAGCTTCCTTAAGCGCATCCCACGCATCCGGATGTTCCACATAATATTTCGGGCAGAGCTTTTCGGTCACGTCATAATGGCGGATGACTGCATCAATGTCCAGATCATATCTTCCCATCAGCCACGCCAGCAAATGTACCAGCGTCTGATAAGAAGCTTCCGAAAATTTACCTGTTTCATCCGGTATACAGCATTCAATGGCTATGGTATCTTTATTTCTGTCATTGGACGCATATGCAATCTCCTTGCAGGGAATACACTGAATCAGCTCTCCTTCAATCCCAACCACAAAATGACTGCTGGCATACGTCGCTTTCGACAGTCCCAGCCCTTCAAAATAATCCCGGTTCTGCTGCGCCGTCGTACCCGGATTTGCCGTATAATGCACAACGATCCCCGTTACCTTCTCAAGCGCAGTCCCAGGCCTGGAATACTCGTTGACCGTCAAAAGCTGCACGTCATACTCCGGCGGCGTCTGTACAATTTTTTTGATCGGCGTCTCCTTTATAACCGTCTCTGCCTTCCTGCCTTTGATTAAGCGTACCGCCCGCCATCCGGCAATAACGATAAGCACCGCACAGCCCAGGGCAAGCAGGCATTTCATCCGCATCTGCCGCCTGTGCCTTTTGATTCTCGCTGCGCGCCTTGCCGCACGTCTTTGTTCGTATTCTGTCTGTTCTTTTCGTTCTTCTTCATTCATAGATCTGCTTCCCGTAAATTCGTTCTGACAATTGCTTCTTCTTTTATCCTGCAACTATTATATCTATTTTTTCTCTATCTCTCAATGCGTTTTTTACAATTTATTTCTTTGAAAAAAGAACCCCCATACGGAAGATCTTCTCTGTCCGTATGGGGATTTCGATTCATTTCAGCTTATTTCACTACGTTTTTCTTTAAGCCCGCTTTTTTTACCATCTTCTGGAATTTACTCTTTGCTTTCTTATTCTTTTTCACAGAAGCCGGAACTTTCACGGTTACTTTTTTCTTAACGCCTTTAAATGCATTTTTTGCAACTTTGGTTGTTGCTCCCTTAAAGATTACGTTCTTGAGCGCTTTACATCCGGAGAATGCATTCTTCTCAATCGTTGCAATGCTCTTCGGGAACGTAACCTTGTTTAATTTCGTAAAGTTTTTGAATGCATTTTTGGAAATGGTTACTACCGTACAGGATACGCCGTTGATCGTAACTTTTTCCGGAACGGTTACTCTCTTTGCCTTATTGCTGTTCCATTTTGTCAGAGCTACGGTATTCTTCACCGGATCAATCACCGTGTAATCGTTATTTCCGAATTTTGCCTTCAGTCCCTTTGTGAGTTTCGGCTCTTCTTTTACTACCGGCTTCTTCGCAAGCTTGGCTTTTGCTGCTTCTAATTTCTTTAACGCATCTGCCAGCGCTTTCTTCGTCGTTGCCGCAGAACCGTTTGCCAGCGCTTCTGCTTCCTGTAAAGCTGTATTATATTCTGCGTTTGGCTGCAGATTTGCGTTTACTTCTTTTTTGATTGCGGCAATGCTGTTTTTCAGAGCCTCTCTGTCAGACGGTTCTGCAGCTTTCAGCGTACGGTTTGCAGCTGCTTCTTCTAATGCTGCGATTGCTTCGTCTACCTGTTTCTGCGTTGCAGCCGCATTTGTTTTTAATGCGTTTACTGCTTCCAGGGCTTCTTTGTATGCATCCCAGTTGTCATAATATTCTGCATCCGCTTCATTTACGCCGCTTGTCGCTTTGGATACTGCAGCTTCAATTGCAGCCTTTTTCTCTTCTTCATCAGCGATTTTTTCTGTGAATGTAACAGCTGCACATTTTGCAAGCGCGCTGTCTACTTCTGCTTTTGTAACTTCCTGATCGCCTGCTGTAATCTTTGCAAGAACTGCATCCACATCCGTTTTTGCCGTATCGTATGCAGCCGTATCATATGTGTAGTAGCCGCTCTCTGCCTTTGACGTCATCTCGTTCTTTGCTTCTTCCAGAGCCGTCTTACCCGTAGCGACTTTATTTCCTGTTGTATCGAGAGTCGTCCAAGCCGCGTTCATTTCATTGATGATGCCTCTTGCTCCCTGCGCCGTGATGACTCCGTCTCCTGTTAAGATACCGGATTTTGCAGTCCTTACCGCCTGGAATGCATCCCATGCTTCCTTATAATATACAACCGGTGTATTACTCTTTGCCATGATCGTCGTATACGTGGTTTTTGCACTGTCCTCCCAGTTAGCAAAGTCTACGCTTTCATTCACTTTTGAAAAGTTTACGTTTCTGACACGCAGATTCAATCCTGCTCCTGCCGTAAGGGAAATGCTTCCCGCCTCAGCTACTGTTTTCCCTTCTAACGATACCTGATCTGCAATCACGATTTCACTGCCCTCAACTACTGTAGAATAGTCGTTTGTCAAAAAATCGCTTGCTTCCTTGTCTTCATCTCCGGAAGGCTGAACTTCTACTACTTTTGCACTGAATTTATTATCCGAACTGAATGTCACATCGACCTTATAGTCGTGCATCCACTTCGGTTTTGCTGTATTCTCAGCTACAGTAAATGTCCCACTTCCAATTTGATATCCCCATGCAGTTCCGTCATATCCGACTTTGATTGCCGGAGCGTTCGGGCTTGCCGGAGTTACCACTCTTGTATTCAGGTAAAATTCTTTTTCCACGTCATTCTGATTACCTAACTCAATAAACGGACGAAGCACTGCCGAAACGGTTCCTTCTCTGAAATCCTGCAATGCGCTCATCTTATTGAACAGAGTTTTATCTTCCTCAGAATCTTCTGCATTTACACTAAGATAATTCACGCCTCCGACACTGTCAAATATTAATAGTGTTTTCGCACTATCTCCGGCTCTCGGTGATGTCCATCCGCAGTATCCGTAACGCAGAGATTCCATTTTTGTAATATCGTTTACATTTGTCATAACATTCGCGATATCTACATCTGTCCCCTCGCCATCCATCGCGCCGCCCAAAAATCCAAAATGGATTGGTTTCTGACCGTCCGGCGCCGGATTTGAAACCACATATTGTTTTACTTTATAAATCGCATCATTGTTTAATGTTGTTGTAACCGGAGACTGCGACTCATCTACAACCCATTCTTTTTCTGTCTCAGCTTCAGATTTCTTTTTCATTTTCTGCATTGTAATCTTAATTTCACGGCTGTTTAAATATTCAATCGTGATACGATGAAATTTATTTTGTTCCAACACAAAGCTTGTTAACCCACTGATTGCGCCTGTATAATTGTGCCCATTTTCCGTATGGTTTATTCCGCTTCCCCATTCCAAATACCAAGTGTTATTTTTGCCCTCCTTATTATGATTGCCGAGATATACAAAATGCGTTGGGTCTACATATTTCAAAAGGATACCAAAACGCGACTGTGTGACATCTCCCTTTGGATAAATATCAAAGCTCAGCTTTCTGTGATTCTGATCTGCACTTTCCGTACCTTCTTCCGCTGTACTTGCCGAACTGTCCGGAGCTGTAATATCAATGTCCTTTGCATACACCGTGTAAGCTGCATCTGTAGCCGATAAATCTGTATGCCCGTTGAAGTAACCCTCTTTTTCAGTGAGCAATCTCCATGTCTGAATCCCTCCCAGATTCACTCCGTCGTCAAACTCTCCTGACCAGTTACCTGCTGTTCTCTCAACTTTCCACCCATCCGTGGTGTCCTTGATTGTTGCTGCATTTGCTGTAAGCGCTCCGCCGGGCAGAATCGAAGTAATCGTAACTGCTGCTGCCAGCACTTTAGCTAAAAATGCTTTTTTTGTCTTCATACATATCCTCCTTTTTTTGTACAATGATAGGACTTTGCCGTATCATATTCTAACAACGCCCTCTGTATTTTCAATTTTATTATCTCTCTGCTTAAAAATCAATACTTATTTTGCAATTTCCAGAGATTTTCAGGCGCAAAACCTTTTCTTTTTTGTGCAATCTGCCGAATGGTCTTATGAAATCCACACCCCCTCTTCTGCTTCTTTCTTAAGATAACGTAATAAAACAGCTTTTTATTGTTTCAAAATGATAATTTTCGGATAAAACGATAGGACGGTTAAAGAAATACGCCGGGCAAAGAAAACCCCGGAAACAAAAACGTTTCCGGGGCTCTCCCTCTTTTCCCTTATCCTATTTAATCTTGTTTTTCTTAATGCCAGCTTTTGTAAACTGTTTTTTCAGCTTTTTGTTTTTCTTTAAGTTCTTCGGCAGTTTTACGCTGATCTTCTTCGTCTGGCATTTTTTAAACGCTTTTTTATGGACTTTATTTAACTTCTTGCCCACGTTTACTTTTGTCAGCTTTTTGCAGTTAAAGAACGCGTTTGCTTCTATGCTCGTTACATTGCTGCCGATTGTAACAGTTTTTAACTTCTTACATCCGCTAAACGCCTTGCTTCCGACTGCGGTCACCGTGCATTTGAAGCCGTCGAGCGTTACCTCGTTCGGAATTTTAACGGTCTTTATGTCTTTTGCTTTTGTAAGCTTCACCGTTTTCTTATCGATACTTGTTACCCTAAATTTCATTCCTGTCTTCGCATCGGTGTACTCCTGAAGTTTTAATGTCCGCTCTTTCAAACCTTGCTGTGCACGGGCCAGCGCCTGCTGCAGCCGCAAAAGCTGCGCGGGATCCTTGGAATTTTTTCCCGCCTCTGCCGCGTTGTATGCGGCAATAAATGCCTGCCAGCTTTCTGCCGTATAATTTTTTTGTCCGGCATTCTTAACAGAGGCTGCGGAAGAAAGCGCCCGATCTAAACTCTGCTTCGCCTGTGTCAGCGCGGGATCTTCTTCCTGGTCACCGTCGCCGTCTCCAATCGGCGGCTTCGGCGTCGTACCTCCCGCCAGATCGTTATATGCTTTTTCCAGCGTATACAATGCGTTGTTGATGTCAAAAGAACTCGTCGTTTCCTTCTCCACTGCCAGCTTTGCCGCTTTTAATGCATTTTGAAATACTTTCACGGAATCTGCCGTAAATTCGCTGAGATCGATAGTTTCACATTGTGCGATCATGGTTTCAAGTTCTGCCTTCTTGCCTGACGTCATAGCCGTCTTGACCGCGCCAAGCGCCGTAATCTGCGCCGCAACATCCGCTGCCGTTGCATTTGCAGAGGAAAGAACCTTATTGGCGTCTTCCATCGCCTTATAGATCTTCTGCTGATCTGCTGCGCTTAAACCAAATGTATTCAGATTGGAAAGCTCTTTGATTGCCGCTACCAGGCCGCTCTTATCTACAGCGCCCTCCTCCGGATCTGTTCCGGAAAAATTACGGTTATAATACGCTTCAAATTCTGCCATCGCCGCATAGGGTCCGTTGCTGTCATTCGTTGTCCCTTCCAGAACACGAATCTGCAGATATTTTACCGTATCCTGATTTACACCGCTGGTATCCACCTCGATCCATGCTCCGTTTTGCAGCTGCGCGCCGCTTAACGCGACTGCCGAGCCGGAAGCGCCGCCGGTAACCGTATGGGTTGATTCATTAAACTCGGTTCCCCATACGAATTGATATTTTTTGATAATACCGTTCGAGCCGCCGTCCGTTCTCTGCTGGAACCGAACGTGTTCAAATGCCGGTCCTTCGTCTAATTCAAGCGTCAGTATGGCCGGATTGTTCTCGCCAACCGCAAAGCCGCTCCACGGCGTATGCCACACGGAAGAAGAGCTGCCGTCCACAGCCTTATCAGCGCCGGTTCCTGACTGAGATGCATTTGCATATGCCTGTTTAAACGTACGATTCCGCTTTCCTCCCCGGTCTACGACAACGTCTACCGTCTGGACAAGCAGCCGGTCGCCCGCTTTCACCGTGACCGTAATGATCGTCTCGCCGAACGCAACCGGCGTTACCGTTCCGTCCGGCGCTACTGTCGCGATCGCAGTATTTGCAGAAGCGTAGGTTATCTGCGGATTCTCGGCTCCGGTCACTGTCGCTTCGATCTGCTGCGTACCGTTTACACCGTCAAATGTAAGCATTGCGTTCTCCAGGCTTAACGACGGCGGTATCGTATCCACTTCCCGGATCACCAGGTTATCCATCACAAAATTATAATCGCCGAATGTACTGTCTCCCTGGTTTGTTGGGAAATTATAGAAACCAAACCAGCTCTGCCCGTCTTCCGAGCCCGTGATATACAGCGTGTAATGGTTCGTCCAGGACTTCTGTCCGGCTACGCCTGACGTCGTCTTTTCCAACGGCAGATATTCCGAAATCGCTTCTCCCTCGCCGCTGCCGGTCACAACGTAAAATCCGTTTGTCGCTCCCGACTGGTAATCAAACGAAACCTCATAATGCTTGCCCGCTTCAAAGCGGAAATTCTGCGGAATTGTCCGGCATATCAAGCCTTCCCTGAAATAACAGTCATGCTGCTTTAAGGACCAGCGTCCGGAGATTACGTCGTCGATCAGGGCGTTCCCCCAGCCGGACTGGGTATAGGGCGCATGATATTCCGAAAGATGCGTGGAGGGATCGTTGACTCCCTGTCCCGAACCCATAACAAACGGATACAATCCCTGTACTACCGATTCAAAATCCTGTACAAACGTACCGTCCTCACGATAATTATAGATGGACTTCGGTACGACACGGATATCGTCAAAGTGCGTATATCCCTCGCCCGCTTCCCTCTTTAAGGTAAATACGGCAGTTTTATCAGCCGCCGTAAACGGAACCAGCATAATCTGCATTCTGCTGCCCGCTACCGCGGTTCTGTTATGCAGATCGGCACGAATATAATTTTCTGCTATCGAACGTAACGTATAATTGGATACCATTTTCTTTCCGTTATTGACCTCGATGCTCGCCTTTTTGTCGGAACGGTTATCCACATAAATCTGCGCCACATAATTTTGCCCCGGAACAAGATCGGAAATCGTTGTCGAAAGCGTAATATTTTTTGCCGGATCTTCGATCATCAGGTACTGGTCGCCGTTCGCCGCTTTTTTCACGCGAACGCTTGCATCCGTAATATCTCCGGACCATACCTCAGCATCTAACAGAGAACCGTCGCCTGTTCCCGCATAGTTGTGAAATGCCGGGTCTGCAACCTTGGCATCCTCTCCGAAGCCTTTCTTTAACGTCTTTGGCGCTTCTTCTCCTTTTAATACGACATACGCAGTTTTTGCCTTTGCTTCTAACGTAATGGAGCCGTCTGATACGGCAACGCTTTTGCCTGCGCTGCGTCCCTGGTCGGAAAGTTCATAGACCATAACGTTTGAAAGATTTTTCCATCCGTCTAATAATGTCCATGTCGTGTTTCCGCCGTCATAGTTCCAGTGATACAGCTTCTCTGCTTTTGTATCGCTGTCCTCCCACGGAAGAAGGTACGCGCCGTCCCGAAGAATCTCCGTGTTATTTAACGTAATGGTTCTCTCTATTATGTTGTCCTGCCGCTGGACAGGATTTCTGGTAACAACGACCGTTTCGCTTCCGTCCTCGCTCTTTAACGTAATTTCTTTTTCAATATTTCCGGACGGGGACGTATCGGAGCCCACGCCTGAATAATTCACCCATTTTGTAATCAGATAGTGCTGCAGGAATTTCGCGGGTAAATTCTCTGTGAAGGTGTTGGTAATATAGTCGTCAAAATTATCGTTGCTTCCCCAGCCTTCAAACCCATTCATATACATATGGCCAAGCAGCGGATTGTCGGCAGCGCCGCCAAATGCCGGATAATTCAAAACGAAAGAATCCTTCTGATGGTTTCTTAAAAACCGCATGACCTGAGAGTTATTTCCTTTACTGTTCTTATCTCCATAAGCGCCGTCAGTCGCCCAGTGCTGCCATGTGGAATCGTATTCTCCCGTTGTTCCAAACTCCGTCGAAAAACGCCAGCCCAGCGAATTGAACTGCTGCGCAATTTTTCTTGTTTCCCAGGAATCCTGATACCATACGTCCAGATAAATAAAGTCCATATTGGTTCCGTCCGCTATATTCTGCGCCACGGTTCTCTCGATCGTCGCCGCATCCGCAACCACTTCTTTGTCGCCGCCCTGGCCTGCAACGCCGGGCCATTTATTCGCATACAGCGACGTGCCGTTGATCCGGTCGTACAGCTGCAGAATACGTTTATAACGAAGTCCCGTACCCAGATCCTTCAATTTATTCAAGACATATGCCTGATCCATCCAGTTCCAGCCGGTTGATCCGGGACCGAGAATGATATCGTCGGAAAATGACTGTGCTTCCGGATACGCTTCCTGTGCGTTGACATGGATGCCCACCTCGGTATGATACTGATGGGCAATCTCAATTAATTTGCGGAACTCCGCTTCTCCGCCAAGTTTTTCCGCGATATCGCCGTATTCGGAATTTGCGGAATCATGCCCTTCATTTCCGTATCCTTTATGCATAATCGCCTGCTTTAAACCGTCGGTCGCCAGGTACACTTTCTTGATATTATCCGCGCTCATCAAAAACGGATTTGTCGCCTCGCCGCCAAGGTTCATCACCACGCGGTAATTTACCAGCTCGGGAACATCCTCCGAACCGTAAGGATTATTCATAATATCCCGGTAAGCGATCGCTCCATCCTGCCAGTCTGCCGTGCCGTCGTCATTTAAATCCGGTGCGAAGCAGACTTTTGCACATGGCAGTTCGCTGACCGGCGTATGCTCGTAAGTGGCCGACTCATCGGCATCGCCGTATTCATAATACCATAAGTTGCTGGTCAAAGATATGGAATTTGCCCCGTTGTTCCTCGTGACTCTCAGATCGCCCCTGGCCTCGGAATTGCTCCATAATCCGGCGCTTAATCCGTTTCCTGATACAAATCCATACACATAAC
>OFFS01000707.1_pt1 | contig 19256 bp, 27 predicted proteins | sample 1521541 | NCBI WGS metagenome assembly OFFS01 (sample SAMEA3504127, study PRJEB24116) | mouse gut metagenome | biome: mouse gut; feature: mouse-associated habitat; material: faeces | place: Denmark | collected 2011 | reverse complement strand
TGTGTCGCCTGCCATTGCGATAATCGTGGCGGCAGAAGCTGCCCACCCGTCAACCTTCACTGTTATTTTTGCGCCGTGGTCCTTCAACCGTGTATAGATTGCGTTCGCTGCGAACACATCACCGCCGGGGCTGTTGATACGCACTACTATTTCCGGCACGTCCTCACCCAATGCCGCAAGCTCCCTGTTAAACTGTGCGGGCGTTACCCTGTCTTCCCACCAGCTCTGCTGGCTGCTGATAGTCCCGTATAGAAGCAATTCAGGCGGCTTTGTCGCCGTCCCCGGTACAAAGTCCCAGAATTTATTCTGTGTCACTCCGAACGGGCTTTTCTCCCTGCTTCCCGTCGCCGTCTTTCTGTTCGGCTGGCTCTCCGGGCTTTGTCCCGTTGTCGTCCTGCTGTTCTGCTGGTTCTCCGGGCTTTGCCCCGTTCCCCTGCTGCCCGGCTGCGCTTCCGGGTTTTTGTTCCCCTGCGTTGACAATTTTCTTTACCTCCTTTAGTTTCTTTTCTTCCTGCTTTAGCTGTTCGCAATTACTGTAAAAGTCGCCGCCAGCCATCTCCATTGTTTCTGCGCTTCTTGTGGAAAAGCCGTTTTCAACCCTTGTTACCGCCGCCCGTACTTCCTGCACCGGGTTCAGAAGCCCCCGTGCCGGTCCGTTCCACTGCGCTTTGCAGTATGCTTTCCGGCGCAACGGGTCTGTGAAGAATCCGGGGGCATTTATCCTTCCTTTTGCTACCGCTTCCGCAAGCCATTCTTCATATACGGGCTGGCAAAAATCGTTCGCCATCCATGCCCGGTACATTTTGAACATTTTCCAGGCTTCTTCCAGCGCCCCCCGGCTTGCGGAATAACTGGCCGTGAAGTGCTTTAGCAGCAGTTCATAGGGGATTTCCAGGGCCGCGCCGATCTGTCTGCATACCGCCTCCACAAACCCGGAAAAGTTTGCGTTTGGCCGCCCTGGGCTTTCCGCGTGTGCCTTTTCTCCCGGTTGCAGGTCAATGACAGCGCCGGGGGCCAGCTCCACCGTTGTTTCGTCTTCATCGTCCACCCGGTCTTCGTCCGGCACGTTCGTTCCGATCGCACCTTCCATTCCGCCGTCCGCGTTTTCCGATTCGACAAACACGGCAAAAAGGCCGCTTACCACCGCCGCCACAAGTTCCGCGTCCGTGTAGCGCCCCAGCTGCTTTAACGCTTCAATGACGGGGGCCAGGAAGGGAACGCCGCGCCGCTGGTCGATCCGTTCCCGGGTCATGATATGGATCACGTTCCGCCGCCCGGAAGCCAGACTGTAGGCCGGGACGCGCACCCATTCCATAGGCTGACTTGCAAGGGATAAAGGATGGTGCTTTGAAAAGTGATAGGCAATCACTTCCCCCGTGCTGTCCGTTTCCACGCCGCCGATTATGCGATCGTCCAGCGTGTCAAACCCGCCGGGGCTTGACAGCCGATCCGCTTCAATCAGCCGCACCCGCAGATCGTAGGGCTGCCCCGTCCGCTTCTTCACGGGCAGAAGGGCCAGACAGTCCCCGGACACAAGCCACGACACAAACGCCAGCTGTTGCAGTTCACAAAAATTATCAATGCGGGCCGCGTCACAGTCCGGCGTATCCGCCCACAGTTCCCATTCTTTTTCGATCCGCCGTTCCAGCGCGTGCGCCGCGTCTGCATCTATCCCCAGGACTTCCCGATCAATCGTGGGTTTCAGCTTCAAGCCCCGGCCCACAATATTTGTGCGCATGGTTTTGATCGCGCCCGTGGCAAGCGGCACGCCCATATACAGATCGCGGGAACGCTGGCGCAACACGTCCAGGTTGTCTTCTATGTCCTCCCTGGAAGATCCGCCGTTGTAGATCCATCCGGCCATTTCCTTTTTGTAGCTGCTGGCCCCGTAATGGCTGTATCCTGTATTGATTACCCGCGTCCGCGCCAGCTGCTGCCGCGCTTCCGCCCGTTCCAGCGCCTTTTGCGGGCTTATGGCGGCGATCGCGCCGTCAATGGCCCTTTGTATTACCCCCACGCATACACCCCCTTAAACAGCAGGAAGAAGCGCCCCTGCGGGCGCTCCTTCCTGTTCGTGTCTGTCTATTCAGATTTTCACGCTACTAATTATAGCGGAAAAAACGGGCAATGGCGGGCAATCTTTTATAAATCCCTTGGCATGATCCGTTTTACCCGGTTGCGCCCGCCGAACTTCTTTGCCGCTTCCAGCCGCGCCACCATATCCGCCCAATACTTGATCGTGTTCCTGATTTCCGCCAGGTCTGCCCGCGTCAAAGTTCTGCTGCCGATCGTGTATGACTGGTTCGTGGTACAGGCCAGTTCCGCTTCTAACCATGCGTCAAGGTGTTTCTGTGCGATTTCAAGAGTAATTCCCGGCATTATATGATCCCTCCACTTGTCCGGCGTTTCCGCCGCTTTTTCTTCACCTGCGGTTGTTCTTCCCGTTTTTTCAGCGGCACTTGCGCGATCTCAATAGCCGCCGCCGCGTAGTTCCTACAGTCTAACGCTTCGTTTCGCTTGTGCTTATAGTCTTTTATTTTCCACTCAAACACGGGCCGCCCCTTTTTGTATGTCAGCACCTGTTTTTCTGCCGTCAGGCCAATAAAGAAACTTTCATCATAGCCCCGCCCTTCATCCTTTGGGAAATGGCAGTAGCCCGGCCCTTCGTCTTCCAGTAACAGGCGTTGCAGAAGTAGGCTTTTTCCGGTATCCACGCCCAGCATGAACAAATATGCCCCTTCACGGTTGTTCTTTGTCGGTTTCTGGATATAGGCCGCTTGACTGTCATTGCTGCCCTTTATGGCCCGCACGCCCCGCGCATACCGCGCCTTGCAGAAGCGGTATACCTGGTTCGTGAAGTGTCCGCCTATATCCATGCAGGCGCAAATAATTTTTAGTTTCGTTCCGTCCGGCTTTGTGAATGTCTGGGCAAGAAAAGCGTCAAGGTCTTTCCATACCTGATCTTGTTTCAGATCCCCGTAAATGGCCGCGTACTTTATGCCCCAGCTTTCATAGTCCACGCCCCAGCCCACCACTTCCACTTCAAAGCGATCGTCCTGCGTGTCAACGCCCGCTGTCAGGTACAGGACTTCCGGCGGAACTTCGCAATTATAGCGTTCCCGGCGCTTCATAAGAGCGCTTTCGTCAACCTCCGTCCCTTCTTCCTCCCACGTCTGGCCCATTTTCGTGTTTGTCCAGGACTTCAATTCTTCTATGTTGCCTTTCTTCTTTTCCTCATTCGCAAGCAGGAACTTTTCCACAATGTCCCGCCAGCGGGCCAGACTTGATCCCAGGGCGTTAAGGTGGAAGCCACGCACGGGATTTTCTGGATCTGCGTGTATGTATTTTCCGTTTATAAACCCCTTTTTCCATTCCGCTTCCGTTGCCAGCGCCGCGCACTTGCTACAACAATACTGGATTGTGTCCAGATTGTCTTTGTCGAACACAACCCCTTCCCACGTCAGCGGCTGCAATTCCCCGCAATGCGGGCACGGCACGTTCCATTCCCCTTGTGAACTGTGCTGGTATTCTAATTCTATCCTGGAAGTGCCCTTGTTCCCCGGCGTAGACACATATACTTCCTTGCTGTTCCAGAAGGTTGTAAGCCGTTCGGACGCAAGGAAAAGCGGATCGCCCTCGGTTCCCGCCGTGGCCGGGTATCTGTCCACTTCGTCCGCCAGCAGCACTTGCACGGGCCGGGATGCAAGGGAACTGGGGCTGTTCGCTCCCACAATGGCGATACTTCCGCCGGGGAACACTTTTTCCAGTATGGTATTTCCTGCTCCCCGCCGATCGCTTATCATCCCCCGCAACACTGGCGTTTCCTGTATGGATTTTGCCAGCCTGTTTTTAGAGAAACTTTCCGCCATCGTAATTGTGGGCTGCATCATCAGGATCGGAACCGGGTCATAGTGCATATAATACCCCACTACGTTTACCAGTGTTTCCGATTTTGCCACCTGGGCGGAAGACATAGCCACAACTTTTCTGATCCGCACGTCTGAAATGCTGTCCATGATTTCCCGCATATGCGGCACTCTATCCGTGCGCCAGCGCCCCGGCTCCGCCGCCCCCTGCGGTATCCGGCGATACTGATCCGCCCAGTCTGACAGGCGCATTTCCGGCGGCGGTTTCAGCCTTGCGAAAATGCGCTTAAATACCGCTTTCGCCTGTTCCTCCATCCAGCGTTCCTTCCTCCATTTCCGCAAGTAGCCCGTCAAAGTCTGCCAGTTCTTCTAACGCTTCATCCGTTGCCCGTTTCAGCGCCAGGAATATTTCCATTTGATCCGTTTCCACCGCCAGCGCCGGACTTTGCTTTACCGGAATGTTGCGGATCTTCTGGCGGAACCGCAGAAGCATTTCCACCATGACTTTTTCCACGTCCGCCGCCTGTAGAACCTCCCGGCGCTTTAGTTGCAGATCCAGTTCTTCCCGCTCCCGCTTTGCCCGCGCCAGCTTCGCCCGTTCCGTGTTATAGTCCACGGCTTCTTCCGGCGATCCGTCTTTCTTTAGATACTCAATATAGCGGTGTACGCAATCCTTCAAGTTGTACAGGCCGGGCCGGGCTTCCGCAAGTACGCCCTTTTGCCGTAGCTGCCGCACGCGGCGATCTGAAATATTAAGCCACTGTGCAACCACAGCGGCGGTATACAGTTTCAATTTTTTGCGCACCCCCTTATTTTTGCCGCCGCCCGGAAGCGGAAGCGTTTTTTTCTGCTTTTCAGAAAATCAAACGCCGGGGCTCGCCGTACCCTCACCCCTCCTTGGCGCTGGAAGAACCTATTCCGCGCCGCCCGGCTCCGCGTCTTCCAGGTCTTCTTCCACGTCCGCGCCGTCTTCCGGGTCTATGTCGAACTCTCCCGTTGCTTTCTGCCGTGCAAGCTGATACTTCAAACGTTCCAGCGCAAGCCTGCTTTGATCTGCTTCGTGTGCCCGCATACTGTCCAGCAGCTTTATGATTCGGCCATTCAGTTTGTTCAGTTCTGCTTCAACCTTCATGGCCCGGTCAAACGGGCTTGCTTTGATTATGGTTTTCATGGCCGTTTTAAGGCTTTCTGTTCCGCCCTCCGGGTCTTCTGCCAGTTCCAGTTCCATCCCCATTTCTTCCGCCTGGGCGCGGTCTTCCTGCGGAATAGGGACAACCATATGCACGATCTTGTCCGTGTAATATTCCTGCTGTTTCGCCGGGTCTGTAAATCCTTGCAGCAACCTCGTTAAATATTCCTTGCGCACCAGTAAGCCTTGCAATTCCTCATTCATCCGTGACAGCGTTTCCCCCGGCTGCATGGACAGAATAGCATTTCTCTGTTCTTCCGTCAGGTCTTCTATGCTAACACTCGCAAACGCTCCATGCGTTACAGCGTTCTTATTGCCCTGCTTTGCTGGCGTTTCCCCAGCCGCGTTCTTATTGCCCGGCTGCCCACCCTTCTTCTTTGGCTGGTTTTGCAGGGCATCTTCCCACTTGTCCAGGGATTTCCATTTCCTTATGCGGCCATCGTCCACGCCAACAGCCGCCGCCAGTTCTTTTGTGCTGATTTTCCCGCCGCTTTGCAGGTACAGTTTTTTTGCTTCGTCCCGCTCCGGCTTCCTGGGCCTTGCCATCCCGGTTCCCTCCTGTTCGTTCGTTTTCAGCCTTTCGCCGTTCCTGATCATGCCGGAACTGGTAAAATAATAACAGGCTTTGAATTTTGCTTCAAAGCCTGTTACTGTAGGGGGCTGACTTCAAAGGCTTTTCCCGCCCTTGTTCTGCTACAGTATAGCAGATAAAAGCGGGCAATGGCGGGCAATCTTTACTTTGAAAACGAAAAACCCGCAATAATCTTGTTTGCCCCGAACGATTTAACCAGGCTTCCAACCGCCGCGTCACGGATATTTTTGCATTGCCTTTCGGAATAATGGTTGCGTGCCGAAACTTGTTCCCATTTCAGCCCGTGTAAGTAGTAGTCCGTTACAATCGCTTTCAGCTTGTATTCCAGGCCGGAAATTTCCCGCAGGATTTCCACTTTCAGCGTCTGCAACCCCGCGATCTTTGCCGTGTAATAGTCTATGTTTTCCGCTATTCCATCCGGCAAATTCAAGGCCACGGCTTCCACGGCGTTTGAAATATGGTTTTTCCCTTTCGGCATCCCGTCCAGGCTTTGCCCGCCGATCGTGTCATAGTAGCTTTCCAGTTCTTCTACCATGCTCCGGTAATACCTGATTTCTCCATCAATATTCCGGTAAAACATCAGGGCGGCCAAAACGTCTTTTTTGTCCATTTCCTATACCTCCGATTTCCGGCGGTTCCTTTGAAGTCATAAAAACGGGTACAAGGCATAGCCCCCGCCCCCACGGCGGCTATGCCTTTGCCTTGCTTATTTCAGCTTCCGCGCCCGCGCTTTTTCATCGTGCGCCCCTCCTATTTCAGCTTCCTTCCGCAGAACGGGCAACAATGGAAAATCATGTGTTCAACTGCTCCCGTTTCCTTGTCCAGTATCATTGCCAGCTTTTCTTCCGGCTCATAGGCCAGCAGGAAGCGCCCTTCCGCCGTGGCCTGTTCCCTGTGATAGTCCGGGTTGCACCACGCACAGCCGCGCCCGCGTGGTTCCCGCTCGACATAGGCGGCTTTTTCCGGCTCCTTCTGCGGCGGCTTGTCCGTCTGTCCTTCCTGCTGCCCGTCCTGGGCCGTTTCCGGCGCGTCCTGTGCCCCTTCCGCCGCCGTGGTGGTATCTGTATCCCCAGCGGCTTCCGGCGCGTTCCGGGCGGCTTCCTGGGCCGTCTGGGCGGTTCCTTCCGCCGCCGCGTCAAGTTCCATTTGCCCTTCCAGCGGTTTTCTTGCTTCTTCCGCCTGTTTCAGCGCCTTTGCATCGTTTATGGACAGCACGCCCACTTCTTCCAGCGTGTCCGCCGCCCGTGCCTGATAGTCCGGGGACAGCCCGGACAGTTCATAGGCCGTTGACACGCCCAGCCGCTTTGCCTTAAATGCCTGCATCAGTTCCGGGCATAGGTTGTTCTTTATGCTCTTGTACCTGCCGATCTGGGCTTCCGTGATCCCGGTAAATTCCGCCGTGATCCAGCGCGTGCGGCCCTCCACTTCAACTTCCTTCCGCAGTTCCGCGATCAGCGCTTCCGTGCGCAATGTTTCTTCCATCTTCTCCCAGTCTGATTTTTCGCGGAAGCCGTTTGCAAAAATCAGGGCCAGACGGTCAAGGATCGTTTTCACGGTTCCTTCTTCCTCCGCCGCCCGCGTTACGCACGGCACGCGCCGGAACTGTGCCAGGCCGTCTTCCACCAGGGCCATACAGGCCAGGCGGCGGCGGTGTCCGGCCACCACGCGGAATTTGTCCCCGTCCCGCTCCACAAGCAGCGGTTGCAGCAGTCCCACGATTGCAATAGACTGTTTCAGATCGTTTATGTACTGCGTGGAATAGAAGTTTTCCTGTGAAGGAATCAGATCGTAAACGTCAAGCGTCAACTGTTCCATTCCATCCGCCGTGCGCGGCTCTTTCTCCCGCTCCACGGCTGCCGCCTTTGAACGTTCGTTCAAAAGCTGGTGCAAATCAAACTTTGCCATACTTCCTTCCCCTCTTTCATGTGTCCGATTCGGTCACGGGCCGCACACTCAAAAGGCTTACGCCGTCCGCCCGCAAAGCGTCCAGGTATTCTTCCACCAGGGCCGCGTAATCAATGGCCGCGTTGGAACGTTTGGAATATACCGTGATAGGAAGCCGGGCAAACGTGCTTTCGCTCACCTTCCGGGACGTGCGGATCTTCGTGCGGAATACCGGGTATTTCCCGGACGCTTCCAACTGGGCCGCGCCCTGGGCGTGGGCTTCGTTCCGCTTGTCGTACTTCGTAATGAAGCACCCCCGGAAGGTCAAGGCCGGGTTAAGGTCTTCCCGCGTGAACTCGATCTGCTCCGCCAGTTCCGCCAGCCCTTCCGTTGTGTTATCATCCACTTCCAGCGGTACGATCACGTCATTGCTGGCAACCAGGGCGTTGATCGTGGATATGTTAATATCCGGCGCGTTGTCAATCACGCAGAAGTCGTATTGATCCCGCACCTGTTCCAGCGCCTTTTTCAGCCGGGTTTGCTGCTGCCGCGTCTGATCCAGAAGCACTTCCAGATTCGCTTTCAGCAGCTTCATGTTTGCCGTGATAATGTCCAGGCCGGGGAAGTCCGTGTGCTGGATCAGGCTGCCCATATTTGGGCGGCGGGCGGTCATGATCTTGTCAATCCCTTCCCTGTCTTCGTCCCGGCGGCGGTATCCCCTGGAAGCGTCCCCCTGCTTATCATTGTCCACCAGCAGGACGCAGAAGCCCTTTTCCGCCAGCAGATGCGCAATAGCAACACTGGAAATGGTCTTTGCTACGCCGCCTTTCAAATTGATAACCGATAAAACGCGCATATCCATTCTTTCCGTTCCTTTCTGCCCGTCCCGCCGATAGCACAGCATTTCACGCCTAAAACGGCAGAAGGTGAAACAGCACCCGTTCAAGCACCTTGCTTTCCGGGAACTTCTGCGCCAGGCGGTAAACCGCCGATTGCAGGCCCTTCCCGGCCCGTGTGCGGAAGAAGCGCTGGCGCACCGTCCAAAACCACCTATGCTTCCGCCAGAAAAGAAGTTTCCGCGTCCACGGCCCCTTCCGGTTCATTCCTGCTTCCCCTCCTTCCGCTTTGCGATAACCGCCGCTTGCGCCCGGTTCGCCCGTTCCGCCGCCGCCTGCATCCAGCCCGCCGCCGGGCGTTGCGGTCTGGGGCGCTCCCGCTCCCACTGGGCTTGCAGAAGTTCCGCTTTGCTCTTTGGGCGGTGCTTCTTCTTACCCACGGCGTTTGCGGCCCTTCTTCTTCCGCTTCTTCCGTTTCGGCGGCGCGGCCCGTTCCGGCTCCCGGTCTTGCCACGTTTCTTCCTGCAATACTTCCAGAACTTCCACGTTTTCCAGCTTGAACGTGTACGTTGCGCCGGGGTCATACGTGCCCGCCGCCCAGTCCGCCCGGAACTTTTCAAAATCGCCCTTGTAGGCGCTGGGCAACATACCGGGGCCACCCTTGTACTGTTCCGCGTGGTACATGGCGCACATAACGCGATTGTCAACCGCCTGCGGCCAGTTGAACAAATGCCAGCAGCTGTGATCGTCATACCACCAGGAAGAAAGCGTGATTTCCAGGCCGTTAAAATACTGATCCGCTTTCTGCATTGCCTTGAAGTTGTTTACCGTGAAGCCCTGCCCCCGGTATTCCTCCCGGTACGCCTGCCAGGGGCGGGCCGGGATATTGATCCGCGCCCGCACCACGCGGGGCGTGTATGTCTGGTTCAATCTATCTTCCATTTCTGTTCCTTCCCAGCCTATCCGCAATCCGCAGAATGGCTTCCATTGATTCTTTAATGTTTCGGTCTGTGCTGGCGGTTATCTTCAAAACCTGGGCAATGTCCCGCAATTCCTGTTCCGCTTCCAGGACTTCCGCCGGGCTGTGCTTGTTCATGCAGGCCCGGCACATTTGCGATCCCGCCGAAACAGGCGCACCGCACAGCACGCAACGTTCCGCCGCCACCGCGCCTACCTCCTATAACCAGTCTTCCAGCGTTTTTACGCGCTTTTCCAGGTTGTGCGCCCGCTCGATCAGGTTGAAGACTTCCTGGGGCGTAAGGCCCGTTGCTTCGTACTTGTTCAGCTTCCGGGCGGCCTGCGTTACGGTCACGCCCTTACGCAAAACCGCCTTTCCGCTGGGCGCTGTCTCTGTCAGCGTGTAGGTTTTCTTTTTTGGCTGCGTTTTCGGTTCCCGTCCCGCTCCCGGCTGCGGCATGGCCTTTTTCATGTAGGCATAGCCGGGGACGTTCTGCCGCATGATACGATCAATACTCACCGTTTTTCCTCCCTTCTTCCAGCGCTTTTTCTGCTTCTTCCCGTGTCAGGAAAAATTCTCCCGGTTCCAGCGCATATAACCAGTTTTCAGTTTCCGTGCAAAGGTCAAATACAGGCTTTCCCGTTGTCCCGCCGATCGTTACATGGTCAATCTGTGCTGAAACAACCCTTCCCCCGGCGTACTTCCTCCCCTTGTGTACGGTTTCGATATAATACACCGTATCCGTAACCCGGCACGGAAAAACCACCAGTTGCCCGGTCACTTCCGCCGCCTTGTAGTCTGCGAACTTCGCGGCCATTTCCCGGTACATTTCCCGGAAGTCCGCAATTTCTTCCGGTTTCAGCCCCGTTTCCCGGTATGCTTTCAATTCCACCAGCCATTCCGTCAGTTTGTCATGCTGATATGCACAATCCCCGTTCTCCGCCCGGCATCCCTCCGCCACTTCGCGGGCGTGTGCAATGGCTTCGTCAATGGTCATGGCCTTCCGCTCCTTCCTACGGCTCCACGTCCGCGCCGCACCGCACCGCCAGCCGCCGCAGTTTGCTTTCCCGGTACGCCGCCACGGCTTCCGCGCACCTGTGAAGCACCTTCATTTGTTCCAGCATGATTTCCACGTCCGCAATTTCTTCCGCGATCTGTTCCCGGTTGTCCTTCCCTCTCGCGGCCTTGCACAGTTCCTTTTGCAGTTCCGCCATTTCCTCAAATACCATAAGCGTTTGAGCGTCCGCGCCCCAGGCGGCCAGGGCGGCGCGGTAAATCTTCTGTTCATCCATTCTGCACCGCTCCTTCCCGCTGCGGCCCGTCCACCAGGTTTACCAGCTTCCCGCTGTTGTCCAGTTCGTAGACAAAGCGCACCTGCATTTCCTTCATGGAGTGAAGCGCCACAATGTCCGTGATCGTATGTTCCCGCCCGGCTTCGTCCCGGATTTTGTCCCCCAGTTCAAACGGGCAACGGGCGTTAAATGCTGCGAACTTCACCGCTTCCACCAGCCTTTCTTGATCCCGATATTGACGTACACGGCCCACAGATTAAGGCCGATAAACCACCGCCATTCCTGCCGGATACCGTCATAGCCCTTCCCGCCGCCGAAACAGATCGTTTTTTCGTTCCAGCGCGTGCGCCCGTAGTCCAGGCGGAACGGCCCCCATTCCCTTGTTTTCATCCGCCGTTCACCTTCTCCACAATAAATTTTGCATACACGCTGCCCATATCGTCCAATGTCGTACAGGCGGAATAATCAGCACCGCCCAGCGCCGCTTCCAGCGTGGTTTTCAGAAAAGCCGCGTGCTTTTCTTCCGGCTCCCGGCGTATGATCTCAAACAGGCGGTTTGCCGTTACCACCCCCACAACCGTTTGCAGGGCCGTTTCCAGCCGTTCAATCTCTGCGGCTTCTTCCGCGTCCCGCTCCACGGTTTGCAGCTTGTCCCACAAGCGCTTCTTTGCGGCCCCCAGCGTGTCCCGCGCTTCCACCGCTTCCGCCATGGGCGGGCTTACCGGGTCAAGGAACATACAGGCCCCGTTGAACTTCACCCGATATGGTTCCAGGTCTTCCGCCGTCATGTACTTGTGCCCGTAGATTTCCTGCATGGATCGCCAGACGGGCCAGGGGATAAAGGCGTACACGTTCCCGATCCCGGCGCACACGCCCGCTTTTGCCCCGGCTTTCCAATGCTGTTCCAGGCTGTCCCACTGTTCTGCCGTCAGTACGGTTTGCGCCAGCTTGTCCGTGCTGGTGTACTTTGCTTCAAAGCAGATGGAGCGCCCGCCGGACAGCGTGCCCATGAAGTCCGGCTGTGCGTGGGCAATGAAGCGGCCCTTAAAAATGCCCCGGTCTTTCTTTTCCAGCACCATAAACGGTTCCGGCATTTTCTCCACGTATGCGATCCCCTTCTGCTTGTAGACGGCGCACGCGGTCTTTATGAAGCCCTCAAAGAAATGCCCCTGGGCATTGTTCTTCTTGCCCTTCCAGCTGTCCAGCGCCTTTTTTCTCTGCTGTTCGTTCATGCCTGCGGCCCTCCTTTTTCCCGCCGATCGTACAGCGGCATATACCCCAGCCAGTTACGGTTCAGCACATAGGCCGCCGGGGCTTCATCCACCGCCGCCGGGCGTTTCAGTTTCATACAGGCCGTTTTGCTGTACAGCCCCGGCGGAACGTCCGTATAGGACGCATACAGCGGCTTCCCGGTCGCTTCGGCTTCTTCCCGGCGCAATGATACGGCCATCCGTTCCGCCACTGTCTTTCCGCGTCTTTTCATTCCTGCGGCCCCCTCTTTTCGTCAAACCAGGTTGCTTCCATATCCGCTAAATGCAGATGCAGGGCAAGCGGGCATTTCTCCCACGCCTGGGACAAGCTGCGGCCCGCGCCCGCTCGACTGTCAAAGGCTCCCATATGCCAGGAAATAGCCGTGATTTCTTCATCCGTCAACGGCATATGCCGCAGAATCAGGATCACGGACTTTTCCCCGTGGCCGATCGGGAATTGCTCATTGTGGCGGTATCCGTCTTCTGTCTTTTCGTACAGATGGATCTTGCACACGTCATGAAGCAGGGCGGCAATAGTCAGCGTGTCCATATCCGCCGCCGGGCAACGCTTCACCAGCCGCCGAAACACATTCAAGGAATGTTCCAGCAGGCCGCCCGCATAGGCTCCATGGTATTTTGTGCTGGCCGGGGCCGTGTAGAAGTCCGTGCTTTCCAGCCATTCCAGCAGGTCTTGCACGCCGTCCCGCTCCACAAATGACAGCAGGTGTATAAATTCCTGCTTCAATTCCTCCGCGCTGGGCCGCTTTTGCTTCTCATAGACAAGATCAGCGTCTTTGCCGTTCAAGTCCATTCCGTCTTCAATCAGGAACTTTTTGCCCAGCCTGTGCGCCAGTTCGATTTCGTAGCCCATCCCTTCCGAAATTCCATAGCGCCCACCGATCATGATATATTCGCACGGTTCCAGCAGGCGCAAGCCCGCTTCCGTCCCCAGGGCGCGTTCCGCCGGATCGTTATCGTCCAGGGCCTGCGTTATGTACAGATGCGGCGTGATCGGCACCAGTCCCCGCCGGACGGCCCGCCCGGTCAGTTCCTTGGCGTACTTGACGTTGCGGGCCACGTCCCCCCGGTACGGGCTGCACACGTAGCACAGTTTTTCTTCCATTGGTGTTACCTCCTTCACATTTTCGGCCCACGGAAGATCGCCAGCATGGACGGGAAGGGGGCCGGGTCTTTCCCTCCGCCGAACTTCAAGCGGCCTTTTATAAAGCGGATTTCCGCCCGGTTCATGATGAAGTCATGAAAATAGGTCGTATCCGTGCGGGCCGGGATCAGCAGCACCACGATCGTTCCATCCTTGCACCCTTCCCGATAGCACTTTTCAACCCATTTGTACAGCACCCGGCCATAGGGCGGATTGCAAAATACCCTGTAGCCCCCCCAGTCCTGGGCCAGCCCGTCTTCCGCTTCCGTGAAATACTTTTCGCACTTGTGGTTTTCATCGTTCGCGCACGGGTCAAGCGTGAAATTAAATTCAGCGTCCAGGCTGTCAAAGAAGTCCTGCGGCGTGGCCCATACGCCCGTTGCGCTGCTGAACATTACTTCTTTATTCACGTTTCTTCCGTCCTTTCTTCCGGTTTTTCAACTTTTTCTCCGGCTTTTTCCACATCTTCAAGTAAATATGCCAACCTGTTTCTTCGTAATATTCCGGCCTGATTTCCGCTATTGTGTAGCCTGGGAACTGCTTCTGGAAGAAGTCCCGCCCCTGATCCGTTGACTTTGCCAGGGCTTCAACTTTCTTCTTCGTGTGCTTATGGTCTGCTGGTGGCCGTTCCACTGGCCGCGTAAGGTTCCTGGAACTGCTCCACCGCTTCTTCCCCCTGGGGTTCTTCATAACGTACTTGCACAGCGCTTCAATGCCGTTTTCGTTGGTCTGGATGCGGTCAGCGTTGACGTAGCCCATCCGCTCCACTGTATCCCCGTAGCTGTGATCCGCGTCATACTTCCGCCAGTTAATCCGTTCCGCCGTCCACATCATTTCCACTTCGTCCCGGTCAAGCCCGGCGTTCATAATGACATGGTGGTGGATGCGGACGGGGCGGCCCGTGTGGTCTGGATCGTCCTTTGCGTATCCGTATTCTGTGACAAGGATATATTTCAGCGGCGGAAGCCCTAACTTCTTCCGGCGGTATGCTACGCGGTTCAGATAGTTTCCGATCCGCCGCTCTGCTTCCTCCACCGTCTGGGGAAGGTGCTTTGCGCTGTATGTAAGTGTGACGTGAAGATCCCCGGCTCCGAAATTCCCGTTGCCCAGCTGCACAAGGTAACGTTTAGAGTTTTTTTCGTTCAAGTCCTTTTGCTTTGGTTCTGATACCCGTTGACGCTTCCGGCGCTTCCCTCTCACGGCCCGTTCCGCGCTTTCCGTGCGGGGGATAATGTCAACCTCCCTATAGCCGCCGCAGTCAACCTTCTTTTCCCTGTAAAACATGATCCGGCCCTTTCCGGCTGCGCTGCCGCGCTGGCGGGCCTGGGGTCATACTTTCCCTTGATCCGCTATTCCCATATATTGACAGCTTCCAGGCTTTCCCCGGAAAGTTAATACCCCATACAAGCCCGTAACGCGGGCGCAAAACCCGCAGAAATAAAGGCGCTTTCCGCCCTTTTACGCTTGCTTTTGTGCCGTCAATGTGGTATAATTCTTCTTGTAGAGTTGTCTTTATATCACATCTTTGGCACGGCTTTGACTATGGCGGCAACCATAGTCAAAGCCTTTTCCTTTTACCATTCTTCCGGCATTTCATATTCCGGCGGGAAGGTGCAACCGCCCAGCAGTCCGGTTTCTTCCAGGTACGCGCCGCTGTCCGCGTTCATGCAGAAATAGATCGTCCGGCCCGCGCTGTCTTCCAGGCTTTTACACCAATCGCACCCGGCACAATGGCAGATAATGTTCCCTAAATAGTCCCGCTCCGGTTCTTCCACATTTTCACCCCCTGCCCTTGATCTTGTCGTAGTCCTCGAACCGCTCACACGTCCAGAAGATCCGCCGATTGTTTACCCATCTTTGGAGATCCTTGTAAATCGGCGCGGCGTGTTCCCGGTCGTATACCATGACAAACGGGTTGAATTTCAGCCGCCGCAATGTGTAGATACGGTGTAAATCCTGTTCGATCGTGCTGCTGTAGTTGGTCAGGACAAAAACGCCCTTTGCCTGCGGCGATTTCCGGCGGTACAGTTCCCCGAACCGTCTAAAATCTTCTTCCAGGTCTTCTTCCGGGTTGTCCCACGCTAAATGCAGGTAGTCCATGCGGATCTTGTTCAGCGCCGCTATTTTGTCCGGCGTGGCAATCCTTACGTCTATGCCCTGGTTCAAGTCCACCACGGCCCCGGAATCCGCCAGCTGCCCCAGCAGGTCTTCCCATTCCGGGCAGGCTAAAATATTCGGGTCACATATCACGATCTTTTCTTGCCCCATCCAAAATTCCGCCAGATCCGCAACCTTCACGCTGCGGCGGCCCTCTTTTGCTGCTACATGGCAGAAGCCGCAACCACGCGGGCAACCCCTGGACAAGAAGCCGTAAGCCGTGTTCTTCGTCTGTTCCGGGTATAGGCTATAGTCCGGGTATATGTGTTCAATTTCCGGCGGCAACCGCTGATCCCGCTCCCCGTGGTATACCTCTTTCCCGGCTTCAAGCGTGATGCAGTATCCAGAACCGCCCCGGATCACTTCGTCCGCGTCTATCACGGCTTCATAGTCCGGCGTGAATGAAAATACCTTGCTTAGATACACCCGATCCATATGGCCGGAAACAAGGGGGCTGTACCATTCAACATGATCGCCCCGCTGCTTGTGCCAGGCGGATAACTTCATAAGCGGTAAATTCGGGTAGTTGTGGCCGTCCACGTCCACAAGGCCGATCCTCATGGCCCCACCCCTTTCTAAAACAGGCTTGTTTGTCCTTCTTTTTCCCGCTCCGTCTCCTTCTTTTCTTCCCGCTCTTTATCGCGCTTTGCTTTGCGTTCCGCGTCATACTTTGCCTTGAAGTCCCTATAGGCCCGCGTATACTCATACGCTCCGCCGAAAATATTTTTTGCCACTACCGCAAGCCCCGGATCAAGCTGTTCTGCGGCCTGCAATTCCATTTCAAATCTGCTACTGAACGGACAGCAGGCGCACCCGGTACGCTTGAATCCGTGTTTTTCGTAAAGATCGGAATGGACAACGCCGCGCCGCTGGCAGTATAGTTCTTTGTCCGCGTCCGTGAAGTAGAACAGCGGGCGGAACTGGGCCGCTTCACTTTTGCTTGACGGTTCCGAAAAACAGCTGTTGTATGCCGTGGCTCTTGCGCCGCCCTCTGCTTTTCGTGTACCCACAATGTTGATTGTCGCTTTGATTTCCTTTATGTAGTCGTGGGCAACGTCCTTCTTTGCCCCCTTGCAGCACCCATCCGAAAAACCGATTTTTGGCGGGTTCGCAATCATAAATTCTTTCAAAAGACGGCACTTTTCAATGTTCATCCGGCTTCCCGGCCCAAAAGCGTTACACCACCAGCGCAAGGCCGCCTTGCAATTCGGGTATCTTGCATAAAGGATTTCAAACGGTTCATCTTCCCACTGGAAGCCGTGGGCCTGTAGGCGGCTTATGTATTGGCTTATCTGCTTTGACATAAACGGTTGCCCCCAGGTCTTGCACCCCAGCGGAACGGGCGTTTTTGCCTTTCTCTGCTCGATCGTTACCCCGTATTTTTCTTCCAGGAAGCCCAGGTGTTCTTTCGTGGCCGTGTATTCAATCCCCGTGTTGAACCATGCATAGTGAATTTCTGCAAACGGGTAATTTTTCGCCGGGTTCAACGCCTGGATCATATCCAGCATAACGTCACTGTCAGAACCGCCGGAAATGGATACCGCCGCCCGCGCCGATCTGAACATAAGGTTTGCGTGTAGCTTCCGAAACGCGCTATTTATGTTCGGGCACTCCTTTTCCGGGAACAGTTCAAGCATTTTTTCTAATTCTTCCATCGTTCCTACCTCCGCCGCCGAAAATCCGCCGCGTTCGGGCAGGTCTTCCAATGCGGCACAAAGCCCAGCGGCGTTTCCAGCTTCGCTTCCTGCGTGGTCACTTCGTCCGGGCGGGCGGCCCGGCCTTTCAGTGTTTCCCCTTCGTCCGTGAAAAAAAGATCCTTTCCGTCCCCCTCAATCACGAAAACGGGTTCCGGGTCAATCGGCATCGACTTTCCCGCCGCCGTGCGTATCCAGTCAATTTGCCGCCCGCACCCTTTGCATACACTCATTGTTTCGCTCCTTCCCACGGCTTCCAGCCGTCTTCCCGCACCTGGAAAGCGTCCCCCAGCTGTACCGTGTCCGGGAAATTCGCCTGTGTGGTCTTTATGGCGTACTTGTCAATTTCCGTGGCCCAATACGCCGCCACCCATGCCCCCAGCTTGTCCAGCGCCAGCCGCCCGCAACTCATACCGTCATACATAGACAGCACTTCCAGGGGCTTTTCCGTTATCCCTGGGCAGTAGGAAAGAATATGGGCTATAACGTCCACCGTCCAGCCGTTGCCCAGTTGCCTATATGCCTGCGTATCGCTTACCGGGAATATGTAGGAATCCGGCACAGTTTGAAGCCGTTTACACTCTAAAACCGTCAGTTTTCGGATAATATAGAAGCCGTCCGCCAGCTTTACCGGGTATTGCTGGCCCTTGATCGTGATCCGCCCGCCTTGGACTTCGTAGATCACACGCCGCCGCCCCTCAATCTCTGCCACCATTTGCCCTTCTGCATCAAACGTTATCGGCACTTTGATCGCTCCGAAATTCGGATAAATCGGCACGGCATAAAGTCCGGTTTTGGCTCCATACCCGCCCGCTTCCCCTTGCAGGGTTACGGCCTTACCGTCCGGGGAATATACCCGAAAAGGCTTGCTGTCGTGGTTTGTCTGTGTCCCGCTCTCTATGGTCCCGATCCGCATAGGTTCCGCAACGCAAGTTTTTCTGTCCACAGTGTTTCCAACCATGTTGCGGATACCGTCTTTATAGTAGCTGGCCCGCAAGCACTTCGCTTTTCCTTCCGTTGTTATGTTCACGGGTTCCGCCGCGCCGTTGAACGGGAATTTCCCGTTTCTTGCTATCGCGTTCACTACAGAACGTTCGTGGGCCGCCATCAATGTGTAAGCCTTTTCACGCCAGCACACGCCACTTTCCAGAATGTCCCGCAGAACGATTCCCCGGTCTTCCGGCTGTTTCACTCCCGGAATGTTCGTCCAGTAAAGGCGCTGCCTGTTCTGGGCGCTCAGAAGTGAGGAATTGATCAGAATCGGTTCCACGCCCAGTTCCGCCGTGATCTTCGCCCTGATAGGCCCCGCCATACTTTTGTTGTTTTCATACAGAAAGTATTCCGGGCGGAACTTTTCCCGCGCTATCAGGTAGTTGTCAAACAGTTCCCAGCCTATTCCCTCCGGCTGTGTTTCTCGGCCCATCCGCGCAATGCTCCAAGATGTGCAAGGGCTTCCGCCGATCAGCAGTTTCACCGTTTCCGCCCCCCTATCCCTCGTTTTCCTCTTTCCATTCCTCATAGGTCAGCGGGGAAGTTCCTTGGTCTTGTCCCCCTTCTTCTGCGTATCCCGCCCAATCCATCACGTATGCGCAGTATTCCGCGTAGGTTTCCGCTTCCGTCTTCCCGCCGCCCTGTTCTTCTTCATCCTCAATAGAGATCAAGAGGTTAGAGGACAGGATCAAAGCGGGCCGCAGATAATACCCGGCATAGGAACAGTAGTAGTTGCCGGCATAGCCATCGGAATGGACGTGCCAGGCGTTGGCAGAGTGGCCGCACTTCTCACCCGGCGTTCTCCACGGGGTAGCAAGCCACCAACATTCTTCCACGTCCGGTATAATGTGCTGGTACTTTCCGTACTGTTCCAGGGTCAGCAGGCCGATCTTGGTTTCATGGAAGCCGTATTCCCGCGTTCCGTCCGTGGCTTTCAGATCAATAGTCATGTTCAGAATGTCGCTGATCTTCGCGCCGCCGTCCTTCAAGGTGTTCAAATAGTCTTCCAGCGCCTGCCCAATGCTGGCGCTGCGCAGATCGTTTACGCCGTTGCTGTCAAAAGCGGCGTTCTTCCAGGTTTCCTTGCGGATAGCAAGCACCCCGCCGCCGATATAGTCCAGGGCAACAAACTGATCCCCGAACGCCGTGAAGGTTGTCCCATAAGGCACGCGCCGCAGTTCCATTGTTTTCATTTTGTCATTTCCTCCCATTTTTCTTGTTTGCTTCCATCAGCGGACACCATGCCGGGACATAGGGAAGGAAGCGCCCGGCTGTGCTTACCGTGTAGCCCCGGCGCTGGCCTGGGGCGTTGCATCGGAACAGCGGCGGCAACCCCGCCACGGTTTCCACCGTGATACAGCCGCACCCCTCGCACGTCCTGGAAAA